>Ga0265338_10001844_pt1 | contig 33279 bp, 21 predicted proteins | sample 42126metaG_FD_193579 | JGI IMG/M metagenome (GOLD analysis project Ga0265338, IMG submission 193579) | Rhizosphere microbial communities from Carex aquatilis grown in University of Washington, Seatle, WA, United States - 4-21-26 metaG | ecosystem: Host-associated > Plants > Roots > Rhizosphere...
CGATTATCAGTGTTGGATGGACGCGGGGATGTGTTGCGCAAAACTCACCGAGAATGCGAGGCAGCACATATTGCGCGATAGTTGTGGATGCGCCAAGAGTGAGAGCGCCGCTTTGCGTTCCGCCAAAGCTGGCCAGCGCGTGGCAAGCCTCAAGCAGAAGATGCACTGAGCGCTCGGCAAATTTGAGCATGGTGGTGCCGGCCGGCGTGAGCTTTACGTGCGAACCGCTGCGATCGAACAGCACTACGCCTAGTTCTTCCTCAAGCGCCTTGATCTGCATACTGACAGCGGGCTGCGTCAGGTAAAGCTCTTCGGCGGCTTTGCGAAAGCTAAGTTGTTCGGCCACCTTTCGAAAGACCGTGAGCCGGAAGTTTTCAAGCGATGTCATTCAAATGATTAGAACACCGGCGAGCGGGTGCTCGATATTTGCTCGCGGTGCAGGGGCGCAGGCGGAATTCGACCCCCGCCCGTCAATGCTTCTTGAAGTACTGCACCTCGCGCTCGTGCTGCTTGGCTTTTTCCAGGGATGAGAAGGTCCCCAGGTTGCGGCGCTTGCTGGTTTCAACGTTCTTCTTTCTCGAGTACAAGCGGAATTGCCTGGATTTGAGTTTGCGAATCATGCCGGAAGTAGATGCGCGTTGCGCGAGCCTTGTCGCCCGGTTGCAAACGAGGAGTGTTTGGGTTGTTCCTGTGGTCAAGTCTGGCTTTAACCCCAAGGGCAACAAGCCCATTGGGCCACGCATCACAGCAGCACAGGTACGTTATCCACAGTTACGGAGACTCGGTTATGAAAATGGTCATTGAAAAGCTTCCAGATCTACGCGCGCTTTACGTGAAGGAACTGCGTCTGTTTCTATCAGCCGAGGAGATGATCGCCATCAAAGCACCCCTGATGGCGGAGGCTGCCAAAGACCCCGATCTTGTCCACCTGTTCCGTGAACACATTCAGGAAACGCATCTGCATGCCGATCGCGTGAGAGGGATTCTGAACCGTGCAACCGGCGAAGCAGCCCTGCTGAAATGCAAGGTTGCGTTTTCATTGTTTGACGAACTTGAAGATGTGATGGAAGACGCGGCGCATCCGCCGGTCAGGGACGCTGCATTGATATCGGAGGCGCAGCGCATTGAGCAATACGAGATGGCCAGCTTCGCGGCTTTGCGGCAAATTGCGTGCGCTTTGGAACTGGGACAGGATGCTCAATTACTCGATCAGTCGTACCGGGAAAAAGAACGGGCATGCGAGCAGCTTACGGTGATCGCCAAGAGGATCTATCCGGCTGCGCGAAAAACCGCTTACGCGAATATAGCGGCGTAACTCCGGCCTGGCAAAACATGCCGCAATTACTTTCCTATTGGAAAGCGCGACGGGAGCGCGGTATCGCGGTATTTGACTAGATTGAAAATTGTTTTGATGGTATTGCACGCCGCAAGTCAGGTGTACGGGCAGCAGTCTCGCCGGTGATTGCGAGGCGGGCAAGATGCTTCCAATCAGCGTCGCGGCGGCGAGAAATCGAGACGATCTAATGCAGGTCACCCGCTTGGGATTTATTCGCATCCAACAGACAGAGCTGCTCTACTGGCAAACCACTGGCGTTCGACGCACGGCCATCTTAAGCGTAATTACTGCCAATGTTTGGCGGCGGTGTTTTTCTGAGGATTCGCATGCCATTGCTCCCCCCCAATGGTCGCAGGCGAGTTGTGATTGAAGACGTCAACCCCCAGCTTGATGAGGGCCGCCATACCGTGTGCCGCGTTGCCGGTGATGAAGTTGTGGTGACCGCGGCCATTTTTGCTGACGGAAAGGACGAATTGGCTGCCCGAGTGCTTTTTCGCCATTCGAGCGATCACCGGTGGTCGTTTGCGCCGATGCATGCAACGGGCAACGATCAGTGGAGCGGCGCGTTCAAAGCGGACAAACTGGGTGAGTGGCGATTCACGCTTCTTGGCTGGGTGGATCACTTTGCCACGTGGGCAAGTGAATTGAGGAAACGGATCGCCGCGCAGAGTGACCCTGCAGCTATCGACGGGGAGTCTGGCGCAACGATTAACGGGCATGTGGGGCTGGATGCCGGATCCAAATCCGGCGAGCAGGATGTTGCGCTTGCGCTTCGCTCCGGCGCGGTGCTTATCAACGCGGCAGAGCAGCGGGCGCGGGGGAATGACGCGAAACGGCTGCGCGAGATGGCTCAGAATCTCGAAGCTCTGGCCGGTGAGAATCGATCGAACTATAGCGATCCATGCGATGAAGAGCTTTTGCAATTGATGAGGAATTATCCCGACCTGGCAAATGCTACGCGTTATGAAAGCGAATTGCCTGTCTGGGCCGATCGAGAGCGCGCTCGGTTTTCGTCATGGTATGAGCTCTTTCCTCGTTCTGCATCGCCAATCTCAGGTCAGCATGGGACTTTCCGCGATGTCGAGCGACAGTTACCGGAGATTGCGGAAATGGGGTTTGACATTGTTTATCTGCCGCCTATCCATCCGATTGGGCGGTCGTTCCGCAAGGGACCTAATAACACAACTTACGCTCCGCCAAATGCGCCCGGGAGTCCATGGGCGATTGGCGACCGATCGGTATTTGCGAACGCATCGCTGGGCGCGCAGGCCACTGGAGACCGCGGCGGGCACAAATCAATTCATCCGCAGCTTGGCAATTTCGCTGACTTTGACAGCTTGATTGCCTCGGCCAGATCGCAGAGTGTCGAGATCGCGCTGGACATTGCATTCCAGTGCTCGCCTGACCATCCATGGGTTGCGGAACATCCCGACTGGTTCTCGATTCGGCCAGACGGTTCGATTCAATATGCGGAAAACCCGCCGAAGAAATATCAGGATATTTATCCGCTGAACTTTGAATCGCCAGACTGGCGGGGCCTGTGGGACGAACTTTATTCGGTGTTCGACTTTTGGGTTCACCGAGGCGTGCGCGTGTTTCGCGTCGACAATCCGCACACCAAGGCGCTGCCTTTTTGGGAGTGGTGCCTGAATAACCTGCGGGCGAATTATCCCGATACTATCTTTCTGGCTGAGGCATTTACGCGGCCGCACGTGATGTACGAGCTGGCCAAGCGCGGCTTCACGCAATCTTACACATACTTTACGTGGCGTAACTCCAAACCTGAGTTACAAAGCTATCTTGAGGAACTGACTCGGCCGCCTGTAAGTGAGTTCTTTCAACCTAATTTTTGGCCTAATACTCCCGACATCTTGCATAAGACGCTGCAGGAAGGCGGGCGCCCTGCGTTTATCCATCGATTGATTCTTGCCGCCACCCTGAGTGCGAACTATGGCATCTATGGCCCGGCATATGAACTTGCTGAGAATGCCCCGGCCGAAGCGCCCAAGGGAAGAAAAGAGTCAGAGGAGTATCGCGACAGCGAGAAATACGAAATCCGGCAGCGGAACCGCAACGCGCCGGGATCGCTCGTACCACTTATTACTCGTCTTAATCAAATACGACGCGCTAATCGAGCGCTGCAATCGAACGGGTCATTGCATTTTCACTCGGTCGACAATCCGCAGTTGATTTGCTATTCGAAGACGACGCCGGGCTTCGATAACACAATTCTTGTGGTGGTTAACCTGGATTCGTTCAATGAGCAAACTGGCTGGGCGAGTCTCGATCTCGACAAGATCGGCTGTTCCGCAACTAAAGACTTTATTGTCGACGACCTTCTTAACGGCACGCAGTACACATGGCGTGAGCGGAACTATGTTGCATTACGGCCTGAGGTACAAGCGGCGCACATTTTTCGTGTAAGTCGAATCCAATAACAAGTTATTTGCCGAGGTCTCAGGGAGATTGAAAGAGTGAAGAAGATCGCAAGCACATCGGATCCTCTCTGGTACAAAGACGCGATTATCTATGAGCTTCACGTTCGCGCGTTTGCAGATTCGAACAACGATGGTATTGGGGATTTCCCTGGCCTGATGTCGCGGCTGGATTACTTGAAGGACCTGGGAATCTCGTGCATTTGGCTTCTGCCGTTCTTTCCGTCGCCACTTCGTGACGATGGCTACGACATTTCCAATTACACCGACGTCAACCCGTCGTATGGAACGTTGAGCGACTTCAAAGCGTTTCTTGAGGCCGCTCATCACCGTGGCTTGCAAGTGATGATTGAATTGGTGGTGAATCATACCAGCGATCAGCACCCATGGTTCAAAACAGCGCGCCAGGCGCCTCCAGGTTCGGCCGAACGCGATATGTACGTTTGGTCAGACAACGCCGATAAGTATAAGGACGCGCGCATCATTTTCACTGACACCGAGAAATCTAACTGGACATGGGACGAAACCGCAAAAGCCTATTACTGGCATCGTTTCTTTTCGCACCAGCCGGACTTGAATTATGACAGTCCGCTGGTGATGGAAGAAATACTGAAGGCCATGCGCTTTTGGCTGGATTTGGGCGTAGACGCGCTTCGCCTGGACGCAATTCCTTACCTTTGCGAGCGGGATGGCACCACATGCGAGAACTTGCCCGAAACTCATGCTGCCGTAAAGAAGCTACGTTCAGCGATTGACGCAGACTATTCCAATCGCCTGATACTCGCGGAAGCGAATCAGTGGCCTGCGGATGTGCGCCCGTACTTTGGCGATGGCGACGAGTGCCATATGGCATTCCATTTTCCGCTGATGCCGCGAATATACATGGCGCTTCGCCAGGAAGACCGGCTCCCGATTACCGACATTATGGCGCAAACTCCGCCGATTCCCGACAACTGCCAATGGGGTCTCTTCCTGCGCAATCACGACGAGTTGACGCTTGAGATGGTGACTGCCGATGAGCGCGATTATATGTACTTTGCGTATTCGGCTGATCCGCGCATGCGCATCAACGTTGGTATCCGGCGCAGGCTTGCCCCGCTTGTGGACAACAACCGTCGCCGCATTGAGCTCTTGAATTCGCTGTTGCTCAGTTTTCCGGGCACTCCGATTCTGTATTACGGCGATGAGATTGGGATGGGCGACAACATCTATCTGGGCGACCGCAATGGTGTTCGCACTCCAATGCAATGGACTTCAGACAGAAATGCGGGTTTTTCAAAGTGCGACCCGGCGCGTCTGTATTTGCCGGCTGTTATGGATCCTATTTACGGCTACCAGGTTGTGAATGTCGAGGCTCAGTTAAGCGATCAATCGAGTCTTCTGCACTGGACGCGAAATATGATTGCGCTGCGAAAGCTGTTTCAAGTGTTTGGCCGCGGGACACTCACGTTCTTGAATCCGTCGAACCGCAAGATTCTTGCTTATCTTCGGGAATTGGAGCAGGGAGATGGATTCTGTGAGACGGTGCTTTGTGTCGCCAATCTGAGCCGATTTGCGCAGCCGGTGACGCTCGATTTGGCAAATTATGCAGGCTATGAACCTGTGGAGATGCTGGGGTACGTTCGATTTCCAACTATCACTCGGGAACCCTATTCGCTCACGGTGGCGCCATATTCATTTCTGTGGCTTGAACTCCAAGCGGTTAGTGCGGTGGAAGAGACGCCTTTTGATGCTGAATTGCAAATTGGAACGCCGTTAAAGGAAGACGAATCCTATGTTCAACCGGTGTTTGCAGGGGGGTGGGCGCAGTTCATCGCCGGCGGCGGTTCCGCAGTGTTAGAGCCGGCCCTGCTTGAGTGGTTGCCGCGCAAGCGATGGTTTGGCGCTAAGACGCGCAAGATTGAATCGGTGCGTGTTCGTAACTGGGTGGAACTTGCATCGGATGGGAAGCATTCGAGTCCTTCGACAGATGATGCGACGGGACCGGAGGCAGTTCCAAGCGCGCTCTTTTTCTTTGATGTTACGTATTTCGATGGTTCGCCCGATGTCTACCAGATCCCACTTGCCGTAAGTACTGGCGCGGAACTCGATGAGATCACCGCGCTACAGCCCGAGAGCATCATCACAAAATTAACGACCGGTGCGGGGTCCGCGATTCTACATGACGCAACAGTTAGCGAGAAGTTTCAACGCGAACTACTTAGGTTGATTGCGAATGACGCGACATTGCCGGTTCGGGAAAGCGAGAGTCGAACGGAATTGGCCGAAGGCGGCTTTGCCCAGGTGCCGTCCATGGCCGATGACGCACAGGCTGTGACTGTGAGCGCCGCGGTGGCACCGGCGCCTTTAAGCGCTCAGCCCGGCGAAACTGCCACTGCGCCTCGGACCGACTCGCCGGCTGCTCAACCGGCTGGAGCGTCAAGATTCCAGCCACGCGAGTCTCCTTCAGCCGGTGATTCATTTCATGATGGCAACCGTCTGGATGCTCGCGCTTCCAGCGCACTTCCACCCGTGCTGGCTGCTCAGCGATTGCCCTCGCACGTTGGCTCTGCCGAGCAATCGAACACGTCAATCATTTACGGGAAGCAACTGTTTCTCAAGATCTATCGGCGATTGCAGCCGGAAGAAAACCCTGATGTTGAAGTCGGCCGCTTCCTAACTGAAGTGGCGCACTTCAACAGAATTCCACCATTTCTCGGCGAGATTTCCATCAGTTCCGGCACGGCTGCGAAAACAACAACCGCTCTGCTGCAAGGGATGGTTGCGAACCAGAGCGATGGATGGCAATGGTTTCTCGATCAGCTCACCGGTTGGTTACCAGTTGCAGCGCAAAACCGGGGCCCTGGGCCTTCAACGACGCCGGGTTGGCTGAGCAAGCGCGAAGAAGTTCCTGAATATCTGGAGCCAGTTCGTTCGAGCCTTGGAGCGGCAGCGCTGTTGGGCACACGCACTGCTGAACTGCACCTGGCGTTGGCCAGCAGTTCGACCTTATCGGCATTCGTCCCCGAGCCTCTCACAGGCAATGATCTGGCCTACGACGCTGAACGTATCGAGTTACAGATAAGGTCAGCCTTCGAGGCTCTCAAGTTCAATCTCCCCAAGCTGGATGATGCGACTTGCGATCAGGCGGGGTTGCTACTTTCGCGCCGGCCTGAGCTTATTCGGAAAGCACGTTCGATTCAATCTGTCGCAATGGGCGGACAGCGCATCAGAATACACGGCGACTATCATCTGGGCCAAACATTGAGAATCTCAGGGACAGGCAATGGTTCGGCCGCGGAGAAGGATCGAAAAGGAGATTTCGTACTTATCGATTTTGAAGGCGAGCCTGCGCGGCCAATTGAAGAACGGCGGAGAAAGCAGTCGCCGCTGAAGGACGTTGTTGGCATGATGCGCTCGTTTGCCTATGCCGCATACTCCGCGGTCGATCGTTTTACTGTAACTGAAAGCGGGGGGCGGGATGCGATAGATCGTGGCGCGCTGATTGGGTGGGCGCAGCTTTGGCAAAATGCCGCTACGTCTGAATTCCTTTGTTCATATCGCGAGGGCATGGCGGGAAATCGCGATTTGTTGCCGCCAGTAATCGAAGCACAGGTTCTGCTTGACGCTTACCGGCTTGAAAAGGCCCTGTACGAATTGCTTTACGAGTTGAATAACCGGCCATCGTGGGTTCGAATCCCGCTCGATAGCATTCTGGCTCTATAGGAGTCTGCAACTAAGAAGTTGTGCTGGTGAGTAAGCTGAGTAACTTGAGGATCAATTCTTAGAACGATGGCAACAGCTAATCCAATTCCAGAAAACACCGTCGCAGCTGACAACGCAACAGCCGATTTGCTAGTGCTGGTCACGGCTATGGCGCCTGATGGTTTCAAGGGAGTTTTGGCGAACCTGGGGTCTGCCTTTTCCGCGGACAGCTTTATCATCGCGACGCAGAACGAACTGCCAGCCGATATTCCCCCGAACTTGCGCGTCGTCGCAACGCCCCAGTCGAATGCATCGTGGTCGCTGACGCCGGTGGATTTTGTGAATGCAGCGCAGTCGGGGCTTGAGCGCGGAGCAAAGGCATTTCTGATCCTCGGCCCAGAAGCAGACTCGCTGAGCCCGTTGGCGCTTCGAAGCCTTGCCGAACCGGCACTAAGTGCGTCGATCGACCTGATTGTTCCGCATTATTCGCTTCCGCCACATGCCGGTCTCATCAACTCAGCCATTCTGTATCCGCTGACGCGCGCCGCCTTCGCTTCTCGTATTCGATTTCCATTGTCTATTGATCTCGGCATGTCGGCCAGAATGGCAGAGCGGCTCGCCGGCGTGGCAGAACGAATTGCTGCGACCAACCAAGCTGAAGGGCTCCTTTGGCCGGTGAACGAAGCGGTTGCCGCGGGCTTTGCCGCCGATGAAGTTGATGTGGATTCGCGCGCGATGCCTCAACCGTCCAATCCCGACATCAACTCAATTCTCGCCTCGATAACGGGATCGCTGTTTGCCGATATTGAGGCGAAGGCGGCTCTCTGGCAACGCCCTCGCAGGCCTCCGCTCATACGCCGGTCGATGGTCGAAGCTGACCAGAGCGACGGGACCGCGGATGTTGCGCGCATGGTTGCGGCATTTCAACTGGCGAATGCGAATCTACAGGAGATTTGGTCGCTTGTGTTGCCACCGAATTCGTTGCTTTCGCTTAAGCGGTGCTCTACGCTCGATGCCGCAAATTTCCGCATGCCCGACAACCTTTGGGCGCGGATTGTTTATGACTTTCTTATCGCTTACCGGCTCCGCACGATCAATCGCGGACATCTTTTGGGAGCGTTGATTCCGCTGTATCTGGCCTGGGTTGCCGGTCATATCAATGTAATGGCGTCAGGAACTCCAGCGGAGCGGCACATTGAAGCAGTTGCCGCGGCGTTTGAAGCGGACAAACCCTATTTGGTGGCGCGGTGGCGCTGGCCAGATCGGTTCAACTCGTAATCACTCTTCATGCCATGGATTAGGAACGAATCCGGTGTGTCGGTGAGGAGGGAATGCAATGCAAAACGTGATTGATTACCCGGCGCAGCAAGCAACGGGAAACACCGCATCTCAGATGTACAGCGACAACGCGTCCATCTGGCATCACATGTCCGAGGCTTTGCACCAGTCTGTTTATCGGGTGCTTACGCTTCTTATCGCCGTGTTGCCGGGAATTCTTGCGTTCTTTGTTGCACTGCTTCTATTCGCGTCAGCCGGCGCGGCTATCTCGTGGGTATTGCGTCGATGCCTGACTTGGCTAAAGTTCGACACTCGCATCGCCCAAAAGGGTGGTAACGATTGGGCTCCTACGAGCTCACCTACCGAAATTGTTGCTCGCGCCTCTTTCTGGATCTGCGTTTTGCTCGGTCTCGTCATAGGGGTATCGGCCTTTGATGCGTCGTATGCATCAGGTGCGGCACTGCCCATATCTTTGTTGCCCTATTTGACTCATGCCGTCGGCGCCGCCCTTTTGCTGATCGCGGGGGTTCTGGCTGCCAGATTTCTTTCCCGTTCAGTCCTCATAAGCGCAGTGAACGCGCAATTGCAATATGCGAGGGTACTTTCTCTGGGCGTGAAATGGCTTGTTCTTGTTCTGACCGCGGCCATGGTGCTCGATCATTTGCAGGTGGGAGAGAGTATCGTCGAGCTAGCGTTTGGAATTCTATTCGGCGGCATCGTTCTAACACTTGCTCTCGCCGTTGGACTGGGCTCGCGCGACCTTGTCAGCCGCTCGCTTGAGAGTCATGTGGAGCACACCGGCGAGCGACCGCACATACCCGACGAACCCTCAACATCAAGCCGGCAGATCAGACATTTTTAATATCGATTCACTTACCACGGCAACGGAATCAGGCTGTAGGAATAACTTGTCGTGGTTGAGTTGGATGGCGTCAGTAGACGCAAGTACCACACGGCTTTCCTGAGCGACGTGGAATATCTGTTCCTGGTTATTGAGATTGCAAATGATCGCCAATCTGCCGCGTTCCATTCGCAGCCACTTTGCTTGCTCATCGAAAGAGACGCGCACATTTCCTGCAGCTCCATCGTTAAGGCATGGTGCGGTCCGGCGAAGGCGAATCAATGCCTGATACCAGGCGAGCATTTCAGCATGGCTGCGACTCTTTACTTCTTCCCAGTTCAGCTTCGAATTGTCAAAAGTCGACTTACTCTCAGGGTCGGGAAGGGAGGCGGGATTCCATCCGAATGCGGCAAACTCCTTCTTTCTGCCTTCAGAAACTGCACGCGCTAACTCGGGGTCATTGTGGTCGGCAAAGTAAAGAAAGGGATTTGAGGATGCCCACTCTTCGCCCTGAAAAAGCATGGGGACGAACGGGCTGAGCAGGTAGAGCGCAGCCGCAATCTTCGCGCGCTGGAAGCCGGCGGTATGGCTTATCCGATCGCCAACCGCGCGGTTGCCCACCTGGTCGTGGGTTTGAATGTAACCGAGAAAGCGATGTTGCGATAGGCCGAAGATTGGGCGGCCGTGGATGCGGCGTCGATAGCTGGAGTAGATTCCGTCATACACGAATGTCTGCTCGATGGCTTTAGCGAGCTGTGCAATTGTGCCGAAGTCCGCGTAGTAGCCCTGCCGTTCGCTCGGGTTCAGGACGGTGAAGAGGGCGTGATGAAAATCATCGCTCCACTGCGCATCGATACCGAACCCTCCTGCTTGACGCGGCGTAACAATCCGCGGATCGTTCAGGTCGCTTTCGGCAATAAGTACAAGCCTGCGCGCGAGAGAAGCTTCAAGAGTTTCGACTTCCGCCGCTAGCTGCTCGAGAAAGTGAACGGCGGATCGATCGACAAATGCATGAACCGCGTCGATGCGCAATCCGTCGAAATGAAAGTCGCGCAGCCACATTAATGCGTTGTCGCAGAAAAAGCAGCGCACCTCAGCGGACCCGGCATCCTCGAGATTTACCGCGCCGCCCCAGGGCGTGTGGTGTGAGGGAATGATGTATGGACCGAATTTGCCGGTGTAATTACCGCTTGGTCCAAAATGGTTGTACACCACATCGAGCAGGACGGCGAGACCCGCATGGTGGGCCGCATTTACAAATCGTTTCAGGCCGTCTGGGCCACCGTAAGGCTCGTGAACTGCGAACAGCGCCACACCGTCGTAGCCCCAGCCGTGGCGCCCATCAAACGCGTTTACGGGCATCAATTCGATGTGCGTCACGCCAAGCTCGGATAGATAAGCAAGTTTACTGGCCGCAGCATCGAATGTGCCCTCTAGCGTGAAGGTTCCGATGTGCAATTCATAGATGATCGCGCTGGCTAGCGGCGGCGCATTAAATTGCGTGTTGTTCCACTCAAATGCCGCCTGATCGTAGATACGCGATAAGTCATGCACTCCATCAGGCTGCCAGTTAGAGCGAGGATCGGGGTAAGGCTTAGGATCGTTGTCGAGGAGAAAGCCGTATTGAGTTCCAGGTCCGGCGTCTTCAACCTGAAAGCGCCACCAATCGCGATCATCCGGACCTTCCATAGGATATGCAACGCCTTTGGATTCGACCGATACGCGCCGCGCAAACGGAGCCCAAACTCTAAAGTGATGCATGTGCCTCTCCGTCTCGTACAAGCAATGCTACCGGAAACCTGCGAAACAATTGCTGTGCGCGCATACTTCCACCATCCCATGTTTCTCCCGTGAAAACGTTGGTCCAGCGTCCCAGGGGCAACTCGACAGTGGTTGCGCCAAAGCCGCTACCGAGTTTGACTGTCCAGCGCGGAGCCAGGACCGCAACTGAATCTCCACGCGAGAATGCGATCAGGTTCGCTTGCCTGGGCCCAGCCAACGGGAGCGGATTGTATGCGGATTCTTTGCCGAACCACTCGGGTCTTGCACCTCGCAAATTCAGCGCTTTATATATGACCCACAGCTTTGGCATCCCGCTATCCATTCGCTTCATGATTTCTTCGTCACTCAAGCCGGCCTTCAGTTCCGCAAGCATTGCCTGTCTCACGTCGTAGTCGATCGGCCCGCGATTGTCTGGATCGACCAGTCGGAAATCCCATAATTCGCTGCCCTGGTATGTATCCGGAATGCCGGGCGCTGTGCACTTGAGTAGCGTTTGCGTGAGACTATTGATGCGCCCAGGCTGCAGCACTGTCGCTACAAAGGCCTCAAACTCCGAAATAAACTCATCTGAAGCCAGCAGCCGTTGGATAAAGAGCTTGAGTGCATCCTCGAACTCCTGGTTTGGTTGCGTCCAGCTGGTTTGCTGCTTGGCTTCCCGGGTGGCTTTTTCCATATAACCAGTTAGACGATCGATGGTGATGGGCCACGCGCCAATCAACGTCTGATATAGAAAGTATTCTGTGTTGCGGTCTGGAAAGTTTCCGGATTTGAATTGTCGATTCCTTCGCGACCAGCGGTGGAGCGCCGAACGCCACAGACCGGGTATTTCAGTCAACACTGCTAACCGTGCACGCACATCTTCCGATCGCTTGGTGTCGTGAGTTGAAAGTGTGTTCATGGTCAGCGGATGGCCGGCTTGCATCCGCGCACACCAGGAGTGGAATTCATCAGGGGTTGTTCCAGTCCGTTCTGGCGCTCCGCCTACTTCGTTGAGACCGATCATCCGGTTGAAGCAATAGAATGCCGTATCTTCCAGGCCTTTTGCTATTACGGCCGAGGTGAACTGTTGAAAGCGCAGCAGAAACTCGCTTTCAAGTTTGCCGCGTGCGCGCAAAGTAAGTACGTCGCAGATGAAGTCATATAGATCAGGAGAGAGATCGGATCTTTGTGTCTTGGCAAAGCATATGGCATTCGCAATCTGCTTTACATCTTCGTCTGTAACTTCGTCACGACCCGGCGCAACGTACGTTCTGTAGACTGAGAAGCTCGCGGCCACTTCGCGGATAGCTCGCCTGATTTCAGCGCGCGTATAGTCACGGCGGTCGCGATTGTTCTCGCATATCTCTACAAACAGTTGCGTCAACCGATTCACTTCGCTCCCTAATGCTTCATGTTGCACCTTCAGCTTTGCTGTGTGTACAAGCGAATCGAATTGGACTGACTCCCCCAGGAAGTTTGTGTAGATATCGGTCAACTCGTTGAGCCCTTCACTATAAGCAAGAAGACCGTTGCAGGTATTCAGAAAGTCGTACCCGGTGGTGCCGTCGATGGGCCAACCGGATCGTAGCGGCTCCTCAGGCTGCAGAATCTTTTCAGCGACAATCCAGGCCTGGGGCGAGGCCGCACGCAACCGCTCGAAATATAATTCTGGATCGCGCAGCCCGTCTGGATGATCGACCCGCACGCCATCGAGAATGCCGTTCCTTAACCAATCCATGATCCGACGGTGAGTTGCGGCGAAGACTCTTGGCCGTTCGACTCTTACGCCAATCAGGGAATTGACATCAAAGAAGCGGCGATATCCGAGCTCCTGGTCGGCCGTACGCCAATACGCCAGCCGATAGTTTTGCAAACTGAGCAACGAGTCGAGCGCATCAATGTTTGCATTCAGCTCATTCACGGCGCGCGTAATTGCTTCTGCTACTCCGGGATGTTCTTTGGCTTCGAGATGCAAGATCTCGTAAAGGATGGTTTTGTCGCGATGGCGTGCAGTCAACACTTCTTCTTCAATCAAATCGGGCGAGGGGAGCCGTGCCAGGCTATCGGCAATAAATCCCAACGTCGGCGCATTCACATACTTCGCGGCCATGCTTAACGGAATTGCAAGCGAGTGCGGCGCCAGAGGAAAGGAATTATCGAAGTAGCGCAACTGAAACGATTGGCCGTCAAAGTGGACTGCGATCTGATTCGCGCTCAAGACTCGTCCGTACTGATCGCCAAGCACGGGGATCAGCACCTTGTTTTGCAGCTTGACCTCAGCCGAATTCCAATCGATATCGAACCACGCGGCGAATCGGCTGGATGGTCCGTTCTCGAGTACATCCCACCAGTACATGTTCTCCTGGCCAACGGCCATGTGGTTGGGAACAATGTCGAGTACCTGGCCCAGATCGAGGGCGTCCAGGGCTTGGCAGAATCGTTTGTGCCCCTCTTCGCCACCCAACTCAGCGTTCACCGACTGAGGGTCGACCACATCGTATCCATGCATGCTTCCTGCTGCCGCTTGCAAATAAGGAGAGCAGTAGACGTGGGAGATTCCCAGATCCTTGAGATATCTGACGACTGCCACCGCGTCGGCAAAGGTGAAGCCAGCATCGAGTTGGAGTCGATAGGTAGACGAAAGGGTTCGCGGCATAGTCGGACTTTAAGAAACAGGAGCATTGAAGAAGGCGCTGCCTGGGGAGTCCCGCTAATACTCCACCTCTTATTGGTCACCAGATCAGAACCTGGGAATATCGGAAGAATTGAGATTTATGAGTCTGAATTCAGACTTCTTGCTTACTGCCTTCAGTAAGGTCGCGCAGTTTGGCAAGAAGATCTGAAGGATGTACGGGCTTCGCGAGAACTTCGAAATTATGGCCATGGAGCTTGGCAGTTGCAAGCATGTCCGCAGTGGCAGCTTGTCCGGAAAAAAGCAAAACCTTGCATTCGGGGTATTCCACGCGGAACTTTACGGCGAGGTCAATTCCTGTCATTCCTGGCATAATCACATCGGTAATCAGAAGGTCGGGTACTAAACCGCCGGCTGCTGCGTCCAAGGCCCGAAAGGGATCTTCGAATGCATTCGCCGCAAAACCTGTTTGATTGAGGATCATCGCCAACGTGTTCGCAATCAATCCCTCATCGTCAACGACAAATACAACGCCCCTATTGCTTTGCATTTAGGTACAGGCTCCTTTGCCTTTGTGTAGCACATGTTTAGGTGCGGGGAGTGCGGACGACCACAGCCTTGTCAATTCGCGACATCATCCAAGTAGTTTGATGCGGGTTTCCGCCCTCCTCGTTGTATCGAATCGCAGTTCTGTGGGCAAAATGGTTTTGGAATTGGCCAGAGTTGGGCCGGGGCTTGCATTTAAATGTGAGCGTGTCTGTAACCGAAAGTTGCAGGAACCGAAAGTTGCAGGCGAATAGACGAATATTTACGGGTTGGGCGCTGGAATTTATCCCGGGCTTACTACAATCGCCTTACGCTCGGCCAACGCGGATTCCTCACTGCCAATGAAGCCGTGATCGAGGCTCCGGCTCGATGGAAGAAAAACACGGAAGCAGGTGACGCATCCGGTGCTGGTTCGAAGGCTTCTGCAATCAATCCGTCCATCGTATTTTTGAACAATACCCTTGCTGATCCACAACCCCAGCCCCGTGCCTTTGGTCGCTTTGGTGCTAAAAAAGGGTTGGAACAACTGCGCTGCGTCTGCGGGCTGGATGCCACTGCCCGTGTCGATAATGGATATCATGGTGCCGCGCCGATTTCTCGCCCAATCGGTGGTTCCGTGGATATGAACGCCAAGTGTGCCCCCATCAGGCATCGCTTGAATCGCATTACTAATGAGATTCAGGAAAACCTGCCGCAGCTCAACAGGGAATCCATTCACTGGCGCTACCGAAGAGTATTCCTTGCGTACGGTAATTTTGGCGGAGTTGAGCGCGCGTTGCTGCAACCCCAGCACGTCGTCGAGCAACTCCTCGATTTGAATTGAAATCGGGTGCTTCGACTCCCGGTAAAAACTGAGAGTTTGCCGAGTTATGTGGCTCACGCGTTGCAGTTCTTTTTCCGCCATCTCCGCAAGCGCGCGCGCGTCTGGGCTGAGTGAAGGATGCCCGCGCAGCAGATAAAAGAGATTGGTGATCGCCGCGAGCGGATTGTTAATTTCATGCGCAATAATGCTGGCCACGCGGCCCATGGCAGCCAGCTTTTCGGTTTCGCGGAGCGCTTCTTCGGCACGCAACTGTGCGGTAATATCGCGGCCAATCTCCAGGACAGCATTGCCTTCCTGATTGACGGTTTTTCGGCATGCAATTACGATCTGGGCGCCGCTCTTGGTGGTCTGGATCAGATTACCTTGCCAGGACCTGCGCACCTGAAGAGCGTCGGCGATCTCCGATCGTGGAACCGGGAAAACCGTCTGCAACAACTTGTGCATGTCCTTTCCCATGACTTCATCGCGCTTCCAACCATAGAGGTCCTCTGCGCCGGTATTCCAAAACTCGATGTTGTCGCTGTTCATCGAGCGCATGATGATAGCTTCAGATGCAACCTCGAGCAGTTCGGCGCGCATTCTGAATTCGGCCTCGCTCTTTCTGAGCTCCGAAGTACGATCTTCCACGCGTTGCTCAAGCTCTTTGTTCAACGACTCCAACATTCGGGTCTTGCGGTAAAGATCGACAAAGACGCTGATTCTTGCGCGCAGGACCTCGGGAACAACCGGCACAGAAATGTAATCGACTGCGCCGCGACGATATCCCTGGATTCGGTCGGAATCGGTTAGATGCACGCCGGAGATGAAAATGATGGCGGTTTCCTGGAAGCGAGGGTGCTGTCGTATAAGCTCGGCCAGCTCAAACCCGTCAACATCGGGCATGCTGACATCCATCAACACAACGGCAACATTGGTCTTCAATAAGATGCTCAAGGCATCGCTGGCAGAACGGGCTTTGATCAGATTCTCACCGAGGTCCGCAAGAATAACTTCGTAACTCAAGAGCTTGGCTGGTTGGTCATCAACCATGAGGATGTTGACTTTCTCGCCCACCGTCATCGTTGTTACTCCTCGCCGCGTCAGCTCTTCAATCTGCATTTGGATTTAAAATCCGGCAGCGTATGCAATCGGGTCATGCCTCATGCAAACATGCGCAGTCTTAATTGCTTCTACCGATGCAACCAGATTCGGAGAGCCGAAAGCAGTTGTTCGGTGTTCACGGGTTTTGCCAGGTATTCTGACGCACCTGCTTCGAGACATCTCTCCCGGTCGCCTTTCATCGCTTTGGCTGTAAGTGCGATGATTGGCAGCCGCCTTAAAGATGGATTCTGGCGGATTACCTGCATGGTTTCGTATCCGTCCATTTCCGGCATCATGATATCCATCAAAACGATTGCCAGGTCCGGAGTTGTCTCAATCGTCTCGATTGCTTCCCGTCCTGTTCCCGCGGATAGCACAGTCATGCCGCGGCGCTCCAAGACACTGCTCACTGCAAAGATGTTTCGCACGTCGTCGTCGACAACCAGCACCTTGCGGCCCGCAAGCGCATCGTCGGACCGGTGCAGGCGATCGAGCATGTTTTGTTTTTCCTGCGGAAGGTTGGTGATGACGCGATGAAGAAAGAGCGCGGTCTCGTCTAACAGCCGTTCGGGTGACTCAACGTCTTTAACTACCACACTGCGCGCGAGTGTGTGCAGTTGCGCATCTTCTTCAGGGTTCAGCTCTCTTCCGGTGAAGACCACGACGGGAATATCCTTTAGTTCCGCGTCGTCACGAAGTTGCTCAAGCACATCGAAGCCGCTGATATCAGGCAGCCGGAGATCGAGTACGATGCAATCGTAGGTTCCGCTCGATAACGCTTTTAGGGCAGCCTGACCGGACTCCACCACCTCAATATCGATGTCCTCGTGACCAAGCAATTCGCGGATGGTAAACTGCTCAGTCGGATTGTCTTCAACCACCAGCAACCGTTTGCGCTGACGCTGCGCGTAATCGCGAATCCGAATCAATGCGGCATCGATTTCTTCGGTGGTGGAGGGCTTGGTGACATAAGCGAAGGCTCCGCGCGACAGGCCGTGACGCCGGTCTTCATCGAGGGTAAGCATTTGCACCGGAATGTGGCGTGTGGCGGGATCCTGTTTAAGGTGATTTAGCACGGTCCAGCCAAGCATGTCAGGCAGGAAGACATCGAGTGAGATCGCTGTTGGATGGAACTCGCGGGCCAGCGCCAGACCCTCAGCGCCGGTGGCCGCGATGAGAACCTTGAAGGTCTTATCGCGCGCAAGATCGCAGAGCACGCTGGCGTAATGCGGATCGTCCTCAACAATCAGCAGAACGTTGTCGCCGGCCTCCAAGTTGTCGCGATCATCCGCGATAATAATGGCTTCCTGCTTAGCTACGGTAACCGTAGTGAGGAAGGTGGCTGAGCCGGAGGAAGCGCCAGTCTTCTCACCGGTTTTGGAGACTGGTGATACAGCGGGGCCCACATAAGTTTGCGGCAGATAAAGCGTGAATGTGCTGCCATGACCCGGCGCGCTTTTCAGTTGGATCTCGCCGCCCAGCAGGTTAGCGAGTTCGCGGCTGATGGCAAGTCCAAGCCCGGTTCCTCCGAACTTGCGGCTGGTACCGGCATCTGCTTGTTGAAACGCTTCGAAGATAATGCGCTGTTTTTCCGGCGCAATGCCGATACCGGTATCGCTCACCTCAAAGGCAATAACCGAGCCTGCGCCATTCAGGATTGGATGATCGGAACTCCAGCCGGATTTTGCCTGGGAGACGACGAGCTGGACGCTGCCATGCTCTGTGAACTTGAAGGCATTAGACAAGAGATTCTTCAATACCTGCTGCAACCGCTTCGAGTCGGTAACGAGACTGCGTCCCATCTTGGGATCGGCAGTGACATCGAAAGACAACTTCCGATTTTCAGCTTCGTGCCGGAATGGACGGGCGATGGCATCGAGCACGGCGCTGAAGAAGACCTCTTCCGCCTCTACGGAGACAGTGCCGGATTCGATTTTCGAGAGGTCGAGAATATCGCTGATCAGATTGAGAAGATCGGTTCCAGCGCCGTGAATGGTGCGCGCAAATTCCACCTGCTTCGGCGTAAGGCTGCCATCTGGATTCTCTGCGAGTTGCTGGCCAAGCACCAGGATGCTGTTGAGCGGGGTGCGCAATTCGTGCGACATGTTGGCAAGGAACTCCGACTTGTACTTAGAAGTGAGCGCAAGCTCTCGCGCCTTCTCTTCGAGAGCGCGACGCGCCTGCTCAATTTCCTGATTCTTGCGTTCAACTTCGTAATTCTGTTCGGCAAGTTCCTGTGCTTTTTGTGCGAGCTGCTCATTTGTCTGCTGAAGCTCTTTTTGTTGTGTCTGCAGTTCGGCGGCGAGCTGTTGCGATTGCTTCAGCAGACCTTCAGTCTGCATGGTGGCTTCAATCGAGTTGAGTACGATTCCGATACTCGATGTTAGCTGCTCGAGGAAAGCGAGCTGCGATGCGGTGAATGCGCCCAGACTGGCCAATTCGATAACCGCCTTCACGCGATCTTCGAAGAGAACCGGTAGCACGATGACGTTCCTAGGCGGCGCTTTGAATAGGCCGGAACGTATCGGAGCGGTCTTTCTGGGCATCTCGGTAATCAGCACACGCCGCTTCTCTGACGCACATTGACCTACGAGACCTTCGCCAAGCCTTACTTCGTTCACATAGCCTTCAGGTGTGTCGGCGAAGGTAGAAAGCAGCACAAGTGTTCCGGCGTCTGCCGTGGGTTCGCTGCCACCCATTTGATAGATGACGCCCTGCTGAGCATTCACCAGTGGCGCCAGCTCTGACAGCAGCATGCGGCCTACTGCGCCGAGATCGCGCTGGCCTTGAAGCATACCGGTAAAGCGCGCAAGATTTGTTTTCAGCCAGTCCTGCTCAGTATTGCGGTCGGTCGTAAGCCGCAGATTGTCGATCATTGTATTGATGTTGTCTTTGAGTTCGGCGACTTCGCCGCTGGCTTCCACTTGAATGGACCGGGTAAGATCGCCCTTGGTCACGGCCGTGGCCACCTCGGCGATCGCGCGCACCTGGTTGGTAAGGTTGGCGGCCAGCAGGTTCACGTTTCCAGTCAGATCCTTCCAGGTGCCGGCTGCACCGGGCACGTTTGCCTGACCGCCGAGCCTTCCTTCAACGCCCACTTCGCGGGCCACGGTCGTCACCTGATCGGCGAAGGTCGCCAGCGTGTCGGTCATATTGTTGATGGTCTCGGCCAGCGCACCTACCTCGCCCTTTGCGTTTACCGTCAACTTCTGAGTGAGCACGCCGTTGGCGACCGCGGTTACGACTTTCACAATGCCGCGCACCTGTTCGGTGAGGTTTGCCGCCATCACGTTTACGTTGTCGGTAAGGTCCTTCCAAATGCCCGCGACGCCGGGTACACTGGCTTGACCGCCGAGCTTGCCCTCTGTGCCGACTTCGCGACCTACGCGCGTTACTTCCGCCGCGAATGCATTGAGCTGGTCCACCATCGTATTAATGGTGTCTTTCAACTCAAGGATTTCGCCCTTCACATCGACAGTGATCTTGCGTGACAAGTCGCCGCGCGCCACGGCCGTGGTTACCTGAGCGATGTTTCTTACTTGGGCAGTCAAGTTGCCGGCCATAGCGTTCACTGAATCGGTAAGATCCTTCCAGGTTCCCGCCACGCCCTGCACGTTTGCCTGACCGCCTAGCCTGCCTTCAGAACCCACTTCGCGAGCCACGCGCGTAACCTCGGCCGCGAAAGAGCGAAGCTGTTCGACCATGGTGTTCAGCGTTTCTTTGAGTTGCAGAATTTCGCCGCGCACGTCGACAGTAATCTTGCGCGACAAATCGCCATTTGCGATGGCCGTCGCCACCTCGGCAATGTTTCTAACCTGCGCCGTCAGGTTGCCGGCCATGAAGTTTACTGAATCGGTAAGATCCTTCCATGTTCCAGCCACACCCGGCACAACCGCCTGTCCGCCGAGCTTGCCGTCGGTACCCACTTCGCGCGCCACGCGCGTTACCTCGCCGGCAAACGCGTTGAGCTGGTCCACCATGGTGTTGATAGTATTTTTGAGCTCAAGAATCTCGCCTTTGACGTCGACCGCGATCTTGCGCGACAAATCGCCGCGAGCCACGGCCGTTGTAACTTCCGCGATATTTCTCACCTGTCCAGTAAGGTTCGAGGCCATGAAATTTACTGAATCGGTCAAATCCTTCCATGTACCCGCGACGCCGGGCACGTTTGCTTGACCGCCCAACCGGCCTTCGGTTCCCACTTCGCGGGCGACGCGCGTCACCTCACCGGCAAACCGGTTGAGCTGATCGACCATGGTGTTGATGGTCTCTTTCAGCAGCAGAATTTCGCCGCTCACGTTCACGGTGATCTTTTTCGAGAGGTCACCGTTGGCAATGGCGGTGGAAACTTCCGCGATGTTTCTGACCTGGCCGGTCAGGTTCGAGGCCATGGAGTTCACATTGTCGGTGAGATCTTTCCAGGTTCCGGCAACGCCCGGCACTTGTGCCTGTCCACCAAGTTTGCCGTCGGTGCCCACTTCGCGAGCCACGCGCGTAACTTCGCCGGCGAACGCGTTGAGTTGGTCAACCATGGTGTTGAGAGTGTCTTTGAGTTCGAGAATCTCGCCCTTCACATCGACGGTGATTTTGCGCGACAAGTCGCCGCGGGCCACGGCAGTGGCCACTTCGGCGATGTTTCTGACCTGGCCGGTCAGGTTTGAGGCCATGAAGTTTACGTTGTCAGTCAGATCCTTCCAAGTTCCAGCGACGCCCGACACCTGGGCCTGTCCACCGAGTTTGCCGTCTGTGCCCACTTCGCGCGCCACGCGGGTAACCTCGCCGGCGAACGCGTTGAGCTGGTCAACCATTGTGTTGATCGTGTTTTTGAGCTCGAGGATTTCGCCCTTCACGTCGACGGTAATTTTGCGCGAGAGGTCGCCGCGCGCCACGGCAGTAGTTACCTCGGCAATGTTTCTAACCTGCGCCGTCAAGTTGCCGGCCATCGAATTCACCGAGTCAGTAAGATCTTTCCAGGTGCCAGCGACACCCGGCACGTTGGCCTGGCCGCCGAGCCTGCCTTCGGTTCCAACTTCGCGGGCCACGCGGGTAACTTCGCCAGCGAAGCGATTGAGTTGATCCACCATTGTGTTCAGCGTTTCTTTGAGCTGCAGAATCTCGCCGCGCACATCAACGGTGATTTTGCGCGAAAGGTCACCGTTGGCAATCGCGGTTGCCACTTCGGCGATGTTTCTAACCTGGCCGGTAAGGTTGCCGGCCATAAAGTTCACGTTGTCGGTGAGATCTTTCCACGTTCCTGCGACACCGGGCACGTTGGCCTGGCCGCCCAGCTTGCCTTCGGTACCAACTTCGCGGGCCACGCGTGTAACTTCGCCGGCAAACGCGTTGAGCTGGTCAACCATGGTGTTGATGGTGTCTTTCAACTCCAGAATTTCGCCCTTCACGTCGACCGTGATTTTGCGCGAAAGGTCGCCGCGGGCCACCGCCGTTGTGACCTCGGCGATGTTTCTAACTTGTGCCGTCAGGTTGCCGGCCATGGCGTTGACTGAGTCGGTCAAATCCTTCCACGTGCCTGCTACGCCGGGTACCACAGCCTGTCCACCTAGTTTGCCGTCCGTACCCACTTCGCGGGCGACGCGAGTTACCTCGGATGCGAAGGAGCGCAACTGATCGACCATGGTGTTGATGGCTTCTTTGAGCTGCAGAATTTCGCCGCGTACATCGACGGTTACTTTACGTGACAGGTCGCCGCTGGCCACGGCTGTTGCGACTTCGGCAATGTTTCTTACCTGGCCGGTGAGGTTCGAGGCCATAGAGTTTACTGAGTCGGTCAAGTCTTTCCAGGTGCCTGCTACACCGGGCACTTTTGCCTGCCCGCCTAGCTTGCCGTCGGTGCCCACTTCGCGGGCCACGCGCGTTACCTCTTCGGTGAAAACGCCGAGCTGCTGGATCATGGTGTTGACGATATTTGCGGAGCGCAGGAACTCGCCCTCGAGGGGGCGCCCGTCCACATCCAGCCGAACGGTCCGCGTAAGATTTCCTTGGGCGACAGCCGCGATGGCGTGGGTGACCTCGGTCGTCGGCCTCAATAGATCTTCCACGAGGGTGTTTACCGAGACTTCCATCCCGTCCCATGCACCACGACGCTGCTGCATGCGGATCCGCTCACGGGTCTTGCCTTCTTTTCCAACGGCTTGGCCGACCCGCTTTAACTCCAGCGCCATTTGCTCGTTAGCCGCGACAATTTCGTTGAAGTTGTCGGCAATCTTGCCGGGCAATCCAGTCCACGTGCCGGGAAGGCGCGCGCTGAAATCCCCGTTCTTCATGGTCTGAAGGCTTTCGAGAATCGCGGTTAAGTATTCCTGCGGCGCCGACTCCGGATCCTGGTTTCCGTTCACTACGAGTTTTTGGCGCTTAGGGCCGCCAACGGGCTCTTCAACCGCTGTTTCCATTTTGTTGACTCCTGAAAAGGGGGAGGGGAGGAGCTATCAGAGGGTACGGTAATTTATCCCCAAAAACACCGACCCTAGGATGATGGAAAGGATGCATTCCCTTTTTGTGAGGTTGTCTATAGGGGGGATTAATTTTGATTGGCCGGAATCAGGATGGGTCCGGCCGTTTTCTAATTCATGGTGGAATAGCCCGGCCACGTTCGTCCTACGCATGGGTTTGGCCGACTGACGACCCCCGTCGTCTCATAGCAGCGGGCGGCGAGAAGGGCTTCAGAGAGTGCTATTGCTGAGAAGGGAAAACGGTCGCGTTCGGAGAAGGATTGATCGCTGGGTTCGGTGCTGTTCCGGACGTGGCAATACCATCCATCGGCAACTCCAAAGCGAATAGGGAAGTATTCCCCTGGTCGGCGCGAATCCACATGCCATGGAAGGCCTGGCGCAGGTCGGGATGATCCTTGAGGAGCGCCAGCATAATGTCGGTGACCTGCTTGCGCGCCTGGGGAGGATCGCGCAATTGCGCGGCTTGAACTCCATTGGGAGTGTAATGCACCTCGAGATCCAGAGCCCCGCCGAATTCGGTAGTCGGGTCAATTGAGGTTATCGTAAACGCATCGCTGGCGGCACTCACAGTCATCGGGTTTGTAACTGGAAGACCGTTTGGATGCACATCATCGGTTTCATGCTGCAACTTCTGCAGGTTGGGGCTGGTCAAAAGGTCGAGCGGGTCGAGAAGGAACGCAGCCTGACGATAGTAGAGCCAGGCTGCCCAACTTGAGGGAGTTTGTGCGAACTTGCGCGCAGAGACCCAATACCAAAGGCCATCATGTCCTGCCTCAGTCATTGGCTTGTCAAAAAAGCCGGCAAGCATCCAGCGGTTCTCAGGCGTCTTAGACAGGATCAGAGATATCTGGTGCGGCTCAGGGACACCTGTTGCGTGAAGAACCGCCAAGGCATAAGTGCCCGGGGGCAGATCAGTGAAATTCAACACCACTACGGGTGATCCGCAATAGAAGTCTGTCCTGGCCTCACCGGGAGCATCAGCGGAGGCATCAAGAATGTAAAGGCTGTCCACTGTTACCGTAGCCTGCTGAATAATCGGTTTCAAATGAACTACGGAATCCTGGATTCCCCCGAAGTCGGCGGCCACGGCAGGGATGGTAATTGCACGTAGACCCTGCACATCGCCTGTCTGGATTTGCATTGCCATGATGCGGGATGTGTTTTCAAGTTACTCCCGCTGCGCCGGCGTCATCTGGCCCTGGGTTGTGCATGAGGCGCCAAACGCGAACGGAATGATGGCAACGCAATGGAGTGTGAAAAGCGCTAAAAAGTTGAATTGTTTGCGCAGCATGGCGACCGCCTTGATTGCGATTATTTCGACATTGAGCGGATGAAAAGCTCTTTACTCAAAAAGTAAGATGCGCGCAGAGCCAGCAGGGCAGCGCGCAATCGGAAAAAGCTGCAGGTCTTTGCGGTTTGCATGAGGTTAAAGTGTTTTGTAGTGATGCACAAGTGCTTCGCTGTAGCCTGGTCTTGAAAAGCAATCGATGTCATTGCCTGCATTTGTTGGCAAATGGAGATCCTCAGTTGTTTGCCGCCAGATCTCTCGGTGAACTTCATCAACGCTGTTCGGAGATATTACGGTCATCCTGCCGGAAATCACTTGTAGCTCCAGATAGGCTGCGCGGTTCTGGTAGACAAAATCAAGCGGGTACTCCGGTTTTCTGGTGCGCGCGTGCAATGGATCGGCATCGAGTAGATAGCTTGTATCAAGCTTTGGAATAACCTTCAAGAGCAGCCCGACATATATGCGCAACAACGGATTCTGTAACTTCAAGTTGGCTAGTTCGTCGTAGCAGTAGCGATCGAAAATAACACAGTCGGCATCAGTACGAAGTGCCGAGTTGACTGCAGCGCGCGCGGAAAGTGCGTCGAGGAAGTACAAAGCCAGGCGGATACAGGTCATCGGCCACGATTGGATATTCTTGTCTTTGCGCGTGATCGGCGTGTCGGGGGTTCCGACCCCTTTGTCGCCTTTGAATAATTTATGTCCAGTAGACTCCCTCAAGCCTTTCAGCCTTGAGATGTCATCCCAGAATCGGATCATGGTTACCTTCAACCCAAGATTCTGAAGACGCAGGCGCAGCGCCTCAATTTGAGTGCTCTTGCCTGCACCATCGATGCCGGAAAAACTGACGAGTCTGGGCGAACGTAGTGGGCCGCATGCAGGCATCGGACTGCTCCCGAGAAATTGAACTCAGTGAGGTTGACTTGGGCTGGCGTGAGACAGGGCCGCAACGGTTCCAATCGCGATGCCCGCTCCGGCAATTAAGGCGGCACTGATGAGGAATGTATGCACGCGACGCTGTTTTGCAGGCGCGATGACTGCCCCGGCTGGTTTGGACCCTGCAGCCCCGACGGGCTCTTCTGCAGGAGCTACCGCTGTGCCGACGGGTGATGCTGAGCTGTTCTGTTGTTTGGGATTTGGTTGTGAACTATTCTGTTCGGAATTCTGAGACGCATCTTGTGGCGACGGTGCATCAGGAAGGATGGAACCTTGCGGCTGTGTCTCAGCCGTTTGTGTCTGCCGCGGCTGTGAAGAAGTCGCGGCCGATTCTTGCGATGCCGGAACAGCCTGTGCCGTGGGTACCAATAGCAGGGCTAGCAATGCGGCGGACAACCGAGTGAAAAGAGAAGGATGCAACATGTGATCATATCTCCGTTCGGGACTAATGCGTTGCACACATGTGAATGGGCGCGGTTCAATGGCTGCGACTGGGCTCCTGGATCACGCAGTCGACTCACGGGAACAACTTGCACTGGCATGCGAAGGCAAAGTAGTGACGCGCCGCTGAAAACTTGCAACCGCATCTGCCGTAGTTTCAAAGAATCTGAAAAGGATATCGGCCCCGGTTGCTTTCAAGGCCGCCTTTGCCTGGGGCGAAACAGCAGCAAGCCGCACATCTCCGTTGCGCTTCATCGCTTCTTCAAGGCAAGAAAGCAGAATAAAGAGAATTTGCCTATTCATCTGGCGAAGTTGCGAACAATCAAGCACCAGGGAAGGGCGATCGACGTCAAGACAGCCTTTCAGCTCTTTGAAAAGGCCAATAAGTCCTCTTCTGGTAAAGGTTTCCGGAATGTGTCTTACGACTACTACTCGCTCTCGAAGCATTATGCAGTGTCCTATGGTGAAGTTCGAATGTCGTGCTACGAGACGTCTTGAAGAAGACGTGCCAGCTCGTCCTCAGGCTTGCGAATCATGTTCAACAGTATGTTCTTTCCATACCTGAAAAGTGTTCCAGGAGTTGTGTTGTACCAACAGCACTCCATCATGCGAGGCGAAAGTCCACACATGAAACGGAGCCTCTGTACGTCTTCCGGCGCCCCGAGCATTGCGGCAACCAGGCGATGATTTCCGTCGATAACCGTGAGCGGCTCGTATTCGTTGAGCCCGATAAGAATCAGTGAGCCGAAACTGGATGTCTCTTTCGCAAGTCGACCACTGATGTCGTTGATCTTGGCCAGAGACTGGTCGTCGAGCGAGTTTTTACGATTGCTTATACCTTCAACGATCTTAGTAATCGAAAAATTACCGTGGGCCGGTCTCCGCCACTGGGCGCGAGGAAACGCCCTGATATTTGTCAAATCGTCATGAGCGAGTTCCACTTCATACCAGGCTGTGTTAATAGGTAGCTCTTTCCATAATGACAAGTGTCGAATGAACAACAGCGCCCGGCGTTTTGCATTGTCACCGGCGTCGTCAAGGTTGGGACTCATCACTAAGTCGCGCAGCGAGTCATGATAATCGCGAAACGCGGAACTATGAAAATCACTCTTCAGAAACTCTGCAATTACTTCATCTTCAGTGACATGTCTTAAAAGCCGGATGGGCCGGTATGTGCCCGGTTTCGACATTTCCTTGGGGTCGGTAAGAGAGCTGATGAGAAATGGAATTGCGACAAAGATAAAGAGGACGATCATCAGCACCAGTTGGACCATGATGACTTGGGGAAGCGACGCATGAAAACGGCAGATCCCCGCGATCACGGCGCCGCTGAAACCCAGTTGCACCCAGCTTGAATTCGCAATCTTATACGACATTTCAAAGGTCACGATAACGACGCTGAGCGAATAAATGACAGTGGTGAGTGCGTAGAGCGACAAGAGCGTTGAGATGTTATAGTCTCCGGCGATCTTGAATCCGGATCCAAATAGAGTAGTCCACAGCCAGGTTGGAGCGAATAGAAGGCTCAAGGCCAATCCGAAACCAATAAGCAGCACCAGGAGCAGAGACGTTGCAATAACTCTCAAATCCTTTCGTTCTTCGTGATGAGTCCCGGCCACCAGGGGAAACGTAGTATTTACCACGGCTGACGAAAATGAGAATATGACGCGGCCAACCATCGCTACGGCAGCATAGATGCCCGCTATCTCCGAAGGGAAAAAGTGCTTCACCAGAACGATGTCAGAGTTGTTGATGAGTACTTGCCCGGAAAAGAAAACCACGGCTTGAAATATTTCACGCAGGGCACTGAGTAGATTCAATGGGTTTTCAATACGAGTTGTGGGGGCGGGCGCAATGACAAAATAGGCCACTGCGATGGCGGCGGTATTTGCCGCCACTACACCCCGAACGCCATACCCAAGCTGGATCAAAAGACATGAACCACCGAGCCGGACTGCGCCCTCGATCGCAAGATTGAAAGCCAGCCGATAGAATCCGTAGGTTCCCTGCATGTATCCGCGCCGGCTGCCGAGAGGGACATAGAATGCAGTGCCTATTGCGAGAAATGTAACCAGAATCGTATCCGGCAACTGCAAATAGGCCGCAATGGTATCGCGAAAGAGGAAGATAAGGCCCGCGGCCAGAAGACCGCACACCCAGGCGCTGCGGTGCAGGTCACGATCGACTGCCGCCTTGGCTTCAACTGAGGTTTGTTGAGCCACGACTTTTGAAGAGACAATCTGAAAAGAGAGCGTGATAGCGGAGAGGATGATAAGAAGCGTGTAAACCGCGGTCGCCTGCCCATAGCCCTGAGGACCCAGACAACGTGCAATTACGACGTTGTAAGCCAGGTTAATTGCCGTCGTGAGGCCAGAACCCGATAGCAGAATGACGCTTCCAGAGAGGATCTTCTGCTGCAAGGTACGGGGTTGGGATGGTGGAGTATTGACCACTTATGCTCCGGTTCAGGATTCGAGATAATCAAGGATCGAGATACGATTTAAACGCGTCTCTTCTTTTAGATGGCTACATATGTTCCGATGCGGAAATCGACCTTCTGGCTGCTCGGATAAGGGCCCATGCAGGCACCGGTGTTTTCAGTGTCAAATGACGCGCGTGACAACCTGAGTATTGCGTCAGGCTTCTAACCTTTTCAGCTATGCTCAACCGATTATGTGTTTTCAGCCTTATTGTTCTCTTTGTGCTCTGTGGCTGTCCCGGGCACGACTCTGCACAGCTTTCACCTCTCAAATACCGCGCGGCCGGCAACGCGCCTGAAGTGATTGCCCTTTACGAGGCGTGGTTCGGTCATTCGCGGCACATTTCAATCGACTATTCATCACATGACCCTGCGGTAATCAACCGGCAGATACATAAGGCGCAGTCGATGGGCATCTCCGCGTTCGTCGTTGACTGGTATGGCGATCGCGAACCTTTCATCGACCGCAGTTACTCACTGATGCAGGCGGCTGCTCAGAAGAACTCGTTTAAGATCGCGATGATGTACGACGAGACGTCTCAGGATGATGGGGCAACTGACGAAGCGATCGCAGATTTAACGATGTTTCACGATACATATCTTTCAGCCAAATCGCCTGGTCACGAGGCGTACCTAACGTATCAGGGCCGTCCCGTAATCTTCATTTTCCCTACTGCTAAACATACTGACTGGAGCAAGATACGCGCATTAGTTGATCATTGGGATCCGAAGCCATGGTTGATTTACGAGAATCTGCCTGGTCAGAATTCTGAAGCATTTGATGGTTTCTACGCTTGGGTGCAGCCGGGGGACAAGGGCTGGGCTGCGGATGGCAGCAACTGGGGCGAGCAGTATCTAAGCAATTTCTACGATACGATGCGTTCAAAGTACTCTGAGAAAATCATCGTTGGCGGCGCATGGGCTCAGTTCGATGACAGTAAGGCGGCGTGGGGACTTAATCGCCACATCTCCAGCCGCTGCGGTCAAACATACAGTGACACGTCGAACTTCTGGCGTAAGGAGTTTCCTTCCGATCAGCCGATTCCGTTTCTTATGATCGAGACCTGGAATGATTACGAAGAGGGAACTGCAATAGAGCCGGGCATTCCAACTTGCAGTGGTTCCAGCGCTCCCAAATAAGAGAACGTCCTTCGCTCGATGGCGAAGGACGTTCTGGCTTCTATGTCGCCTTGGAGGTCTACGCAGCCCTGCTGCCGCTCGAATGGCTCTGCATCTGAATGGGCACGGCGTAGCTGCCATTCGGAACTGCAATATAGCCAACCTGAGTTGCGAGCGAAACTTCAGCGCGGTGAACCTCACTGATAAGTGAGACCGGCCGGGCACGAACCTCATCGTAGACGCGTCCAACATACTCGCCCAGCAATCCTAAAGACAGCATCAGCAAGCTGCCAACAAAGAACACGGCGCTTGCTACGCCGAGCCCGGTGGCTGCAACTGGGCTGGAAGAAAGCAGCATTGCCACAAGCAGCAGCAATGCCACGCCACTGGAGAAACAAGAGAGGGCGAAGCTGAGCCGAAGTGGCTTGTAGCTGAAACTTGTGATTGCATCCATGGCGTACTTGATGCGGCTGATGAACGAGAGCTTGCCGTCGCCGGCCAGGCGATCTTGCCGATCATAGTAGACGATGGAATTGCTGTAGCCCACCCATGCCCGTAGTCCAGGGAGGTAACGATTCCGTTCTTTCAAAGCGTTCATCGAATCAACCACTTTGCGGTCCATCAGGCCGAAAATACCAGCGTTAAGTGGAATCGGGTAGTCGGAAAGCATTCCCAGAACGCGATAAAAGAGGGGGAACAGGAAGGCGAGAAGCTTGCGGCTCTCCTGGCGGCTGCGACGCACGCCGATCACGACTTCGGCTCCCTTGCGCCATTCTTCAATAAATTGCGGAAGCACCTCGGGTGGGTCCTGGAAGTCCCCGTCCATCAAAATCACTGCATCGCCCTGCGCTGTTTGGAGGCCCGCTGAAATGGCGCCCATGTGCCCCCAATTGCGAGAGAGATCTACCACAACCACATGTGGATCCTGGCACTGAAGGCTTTTAAGCAGCTCAAGAGATGAATCTTTCGAGCCGTCATTTACGTAGACAACTTCCCAATCGTCGACAACGCCTTGCATGGAGTTGGCGACGGCCTCGTGAAACCTCACTACGAGTTCTTCTTCGTTATATATGGGGACAACTACCGAGATCATTTTATGCTCCTATGCAAATAATTTATGCGACGACTCTTTTTACTCGATGAACTGTATTTCGTCTTTGTTGTTTTGCGTTTCGTAGTTTAAGCCGGTCTCGCCGGACTCTAAAGTGGTGTTTCTAATTAGTCGCCTGAAAGACGCGCACCTTCCATCGCGCTTCCGCTGGAGTTAATACCACAATGTAACGAGTGGTTATGTGCTTGCTCGATATCGACTTGCCATGATCCAGAACCTGCAGGTCATACGCTACTGTATCTGTCAGTTGAACCGACAATCCCTCCGGGGAAGAGAAAACTATTTGGATATCATGAGCACTGTCTCGATATTGTGTGCTCAGGCCCGCCGCAGACTGTTCATGTACGGTCTCGCCAAGCTTCTCAAGAGCTACCCCGGCAAAATCCATCTTCAGCAATTCAGCCCGATTTTGTTCGAGTGCTGCGCTTAAACTCTGCCAGGACTGCAGGTAATCCTTGATTACGGCTGAAGCGGTCTGATCTGTCAGCGTGCGAGGCCCTTGTTGGGCTGCTAATGGTTCGATGCGTACGTCAGCAGTAGTGGCTGCATGAATTGAGGCAGCAAACGCCAGTATGGAGAGCACTGGAAGTAATCGTTTCAATAACTTCAACATTAATGTGTCTCCCAGTGAATCTGATTTCCAAGCACAACTCCGCTGGCAGCAGACAGCATGGCGCCATTGTGGGCCGGCATGGCAACCTGTGCGATACCGCGCTTTAGTGGTACATCAGCGGTAGTCTGTGCGCCTGCATAGGTCTCAGTGAACGTCACAATGGTTCCGTCCGGTACCGCATTGCCACTGCAATCGCGCAACGGTTCAGTTTCAAGCTCGATTTGCTGGCCGGAGGGAGAGGGCTTAGTAGACATTTTGATTCCACATGGATCGCCTGGAACCTGACCTACGATGCGCGTACTGGTGACATCGCCAACGCGCGCAGTGAATTTGTCTGCGCCTTGCTGCTGAGTTGAGTCCATAGCAGTGAGGGCGGCGCCATTGTGTGTTTGCACCACGTGGGTTTGGGTCACCCCGGATGGATTGGACAGTTCGAAAGAGACTGACTCGGGAGCTGCGATTAGATTCTTGTAGGCGTCAAAAACGTAGACCGCCCCGGTGATACCGTCGTGAAGGCCGACGGGCAGCCGAGAGGGTCTGGCGAGAAAACTTAATTCAGACGGCGAGCTCGCCGGCAGGACATCCATTTCGGATGTGTCGCTTGAGCTATCCGTTTTGAGAATCACCAGGTAGTGCCCGGCGTTGTGAAGCGTGCCCGGGGCGAAGGATATCGATTGTCCCCGTTCGACGTCGCACTTCAAAACCTGACTTGGACCCACAATGTATAAAGCCGCTTTACCGGTACCGGTGGTTTGAATCGCAAAGCCATCGCCAGCCGCGACCGATTTGGGAGCCTGGAGCGCTTCATCCTGCGCTATCAGACACGGCGTTGCGATAAGCGAAGCGACTACAAGGGATATGAGCCGCCGCCTCACAGCGCGCCTCCCTCACTGTAAGTGGCAACGGTGGTGCGCTGACTGCTGATAGTGCGAGCGAGATCTTCAGGAATATGAATACTGAAGGGAACCGGAGTCTGGGGAAGCAGCGCAGTGTCGACGTAGCGGTCCGCGACCCACACGACCTGCCCGCTCTTGTCGTAAAAAGTTCCCAGCACATGCGCAACATTTGCGATCTGCCCGCTCTGGTTAATCAACTGGCCAGTTAAAGAGGCATCAGGCGCCGGGTTGAGGTGCTCATTATCAATTTCTATGACAGGATCGGCTGACGCTGAAATCAGTGTAGAGAATGGCGACATGCGAATGCTGCTAACACCGGAGAGCGAACGATCAGGGAACCGGATCAGGAACGGTGTCACCTGCTTGGGGAGCAGGAGATGCGAGATTTTATCAAAGCTGCTCTCGGTTGCGATTGGCGACTGATTTTTGCCGAGCAGCGTTGCCGACACCGAGACGTATGCCGGCACTACGTCTTCATTGAGCAATTCGCCCATGATTACAACACCCTCGGCGCGCTGGACAGGGTGCATATCTACGATGCGCACATGCGGTGCTTCAACAGCTTGCGTGCCCCAGTCGTCTCCGGCGCCAGGATAAATAACATCCCAGCGCAGATAATTAACGGGAATGACCTGTGGCGGGACGACGGGCTGTTTCGCGACGGGCCAGGCGACCTGCCATTGATCGCCGTTCCTAGTCACGTGGACATCTCGGCTCACGGGGGCAAGTCCAACAACGGTAGACCAATACAAGGTGATCTGCATATCCGCATTGTCGGCAGAAGAATGAAGAGGCCGCACATCGAAGTGATCGAGCGTCGCATAAGTCAGCAGGCTCGGATAGTATCCGGTAAGATCGTGTTCAAACTGCGGCTCGGTAAATTGAGCCTTGTTTGCCAGGCTTGAATACGCCTTTTCCCACGATTTTGCCTGTATCGCCTGTCCGAGATTATTTACCGCATCCGCTGGAGTTGCAGAAGACTGGAACACATGCCGGCCACCCGCATAGGCGAGCGCGGAGGGCGCCGGCCAGATGGTTCCAACGATAACCAGGGCCACGGTAGCGGCCATTAAAAATGCAGCAAGTAATCCCCCTTTGTTCATGACGCCATCCTCCCGGGTACGAGAGTCTCACTAGTGGAGACGGGATGCTCAACCGGGACTCGAACCCTCTTTTTCTCTGGAATCAAAAGCGCGATGAGTGCAAGTATGCTGCTGCCCACCGGGAGAATTCCCCACATGAGCCCCTGCCAGTGTGGAGGAATTTGTGGTGCGTTGACTGGCGTCGCAGGTGGTACCCCGTCTTTGCTCCACACAATGATTGTGTTGTCTTCAAGGCTGTCCACTGGACGCCAGCCTGCGAACGACAGCAACGGGTCGTAATATCGATCCCTGACAAATACCCATTTCAATCCGTATTGGTCTGAATCTGCCAGCATTGCACGAAGCGAATCAAGACCGGCGGCGCCAAGATACTTTGCACTGGTGAGCTCGGCGCCGCCGTATCGGGT
>Ga0265338_10001845_pt1 | contig 33274 bp, 22 predicted proteins | sample 42126metaG_FD_193579 | JGI IMG/M metagenome (GOLD analysis project Ga0265338, IMG submission 193579) | Rhizosphere microbial communities from Carex aquatilis grown in University of Washington, Seatle, WA, United States - 4-21-26 metaG | ecosystem: Host-associated > Plants > Roots > Rhizosphere...
GGAAACGCTGATTCCCTTCTCCGTCTTGGTGATTGGATCGAGATCTGTCCGGCGGGCAGCCCCGAACGGCTCGCCTTGCTCAATCACCTCCGGTAGGCTCGGTCCAGGACATTGAAGGGATTTTTACTGCTGCTCGTCTTCGCCGCCGTGGGCCTCGGCGGCGTCCTCTATTGGCGGCAGTCCCTCCAGGCGCCCCGCGCGCCGGTCGCCGCTGCCGCCGGCCCGCGCACGAACGAGGGCAAGCCGCGGCGGCGCCGTCGGCGCGGCGCCCGGCGGCTCGCGCGCAACGAGGTCTTCGTCGCGGCGGCGCCGTCGGGCGAAGGGCCTGTCGCCGAGGACACGTCCCCGGCATTCGCCCCGCCGCCCGAGGACAGCGCCCCGCTTGCGCCGGGCGGCTCCTCGACGACGGAGGCGCCGCCCGCCGATGTGTTCGGCGCGAGTTCGTCACCGGTGCCAGCCTCGAGCAGCGCGCGGCGTCAGCCCATCGCGGAGCCCGAACCCATCAAGCTGCGCGCCGCCGACCTCAAGATCATATGGCAAGGCGAGGACCTGTCGCGGCCCGAGACCGCGCGCCTCGACTTCTCGAAGGACGATGGGCATGAGCTGTCGCAGGACGAGATCGATACACGCTTCCGCACGAAGGAGGACGCCGTGCTCCGTTGCGTCGCGCGTGCGCGGCCCGACGAGTACACCTTCGTCCCGGGCCGCGTCAGCGTCAGGTTCCGCATCGAGCGCACCGGCGCCGTGAAGGCCGTGCAGGTCGAGGCGCCCGTCATCCTGCACAAGGGCGGACTCACCGGTTGCATCAAGAGCGTCGTGAACGGCCTACATTTTCCAGCATCGAACATGAGCCAGGTGATCACGTATCCGTTTTCGCTTTTGTAGTGGCGTGCGCGAGGATTGATAGCCGTCACTTCACGTTGGCGATCGACCCGCACCGCAATCGACATTGACCCGACGGGGAAAAGGGCCCAACGTCGGCGCAGGCAGATAGACGGGTAGGTGGTTCATGGGGCGCGGAAACAAGAGTTCGACTGAGAAGAGCCAGCCGGGTGACGCTCTCGATTCTTCCGGCGGCGATACGGTAGAGCTCTCCCCCACCGGAGAGAGATCGTCCGCGGCATTCCCGATCGTCGGGGTCGGGGCGTCGGCCGGGGGGTTGGACGCATTCACCCATTTGCTGAGCCATCTGTCGGCGGACAGCGGGATGGCGTTCGTCTTGATCCAGCACCTGGACCCGACGCACAAGAGCTTCCTCAGCGAAGCGCTGGCCAGGGCGACCGGCATGGGGATCAGCCAGGTCCAGCACGACGAGGTGGTGGAAGCCAACCACATCTACGTCATCCCGCCGGACGCTGACGTTTCGATCGAGAAGGGTCGTCTGATTCTGGTGACCCGGACGGAGGAGTCTGCCAAACCCCACCTGCCCATCGATGGTTTCTTTGAGGCCCTGGCCGCAGACCGCGGCAGCCACGCGATCGGCGTGGTGCTGTCGGGCACGGCGTCCGACGGGACGGAGGGCCTGAAAGCGATCAAGGCCGAGGGCGGCATCACCCTGGCCCAGGATCCCAAAACGGCAAAGTTCGCGGGCATGCCCCAAAGCGCCATCGACGCCGCGGTCGTCGACTATTCATTACCGATCCCCGCCCTGGCCGAGGAGCTGGTTCGCCTGAGCCACCATCCTTACGTCGTGGCCTCCGAGCCTTTCGGTCAAGTATGGTCGTCCGCCGGTCCAGAAAACGCAGAAAACGCAGAAAACGCAGAAAAGGCCGCCAGCCCGACGACCCTCAGAATCATGGCGGCGGTCAAGAACCAAACCGGGGTCGACTTCAGTGAACACAAATCGCCCACGTTCGATCGAAGGTTGGCCCGCCGCATGGCCCTGCGCAGGATCGACGGGCAGGAGAGCTACCTCGCCCTTCTGAGCACCGATCGAGACGAGGTCAGCGCCCTGTGTGAGGACGCGCTGATTCACGTCTCATCGTTCTTTCGGGATCCCGAGGTCTTCGAGGCCTTGAGGCTCCGGATCTTTCCCGAGATCCTGAAGCAAAAAGCCGAATCCACGCCGATCCGGATCTGGGTGGCCGGTTGCTCGACCGGAGAAGAGGTGTATTCGATCGCGATGACTCTTCTCGATATCCTGGGCGAGTCGTCGAGCCCGCACCCCGTGCAGATCTTCGGGTCGGACGTCAGCGAGCCGGCGCTCCGGGTGGCGCGCGCCGGCCGCTACGCCGAAGGCTCCATGCGCGGCATATCCGACGAGCAGCGCCGACGCTACTTCACCAAGACGGAGTCCGGGTTTCGCATCAACAAGAACGTGCGCGATCTCTGCGTGTACGTGCGCCACGATCTGGCGCGTGACCCGCCGTTCTCCAAGATCGATCTCGTCAGCTGCCGCAACGTCCTCATCTATTTCGGTCTAGAGCTGCAGAAGCGCGTGATCCCGACGTTTCATTACGGGCTGAATCAGCCGGGTTTCCTGCTGCTCGGTCGCTCCGAGCACATCTCGGGGTTTGGCCAGCTATTCTTCCCTTACGACAAGACGGCCAAGATCTTCGCCCGATCGATGACCCCGAGTAACTTGCGCTTCGCGCCCCGAGTCGACCTGCACGCGGCGCAAACCCGGATCAAGACCGCGGAGGTGGACGGCCCGCGCCGCGCCGTCGAGGTCGGCAAGCACCTCGACAGCCTGCTGCTGGCGCGCTACGCGCCGCCGGGGGTCCTGATCAACGAGAGGATGGAGATCCTTCAATTTCGCGGGCAGACCGGCTGCTACCTGCAGGCTGCACCGGGAGAGCCGCAGACCAACATCGTGAACATGGCGCGGGGCGGCTTGCTTTCGAAGCTGCGTTCGACCCTGGCACGAGCGAAGGCCGACAAGGCGCCGGTCCGAACGGCGGCGGTGGAGATCGCTCAGGATGGGACCACCCGGAAATGCGACCTCGTCGTGCTCCCGTTCGCGGGCCTGCCGGACGTCAAGGAGCGGCTCTTCGTCGTGCTGTTCGAGGACCCGGCGGCGCCGCCGGGGAGCAAATCCAAACGCAAGACCGCGGTCGGGAAACCCGCCAAGCGAATGTCGGCCAGGAATGCGCGTCGCATTCCGATGCTCGAGCACGAGCTCTCGGCGACGACTGAATACCTGCATTCTCTGATGAAAGAGCACAGCCGGACAAACGACGACCTCGGCTCGGTCAACGAGGAGCTGGTCTCCGGTAACGAAGAGCTTCAGAGCCTCAATGAGGAGCTGGAGACGGCGAAGGAAGAGCTTCAGTCGACCAACGAAGAGCTGACCACCGTGAACGATGAGTTGCACACCCGCAACCTGGAAGTGGGTCAGATCAACACCGACCTGGTCAATCTCCTGGAGACCGTCGACATCCCCATCGTCATTCTCGACAAAGATCGGCACATCCGGCGATACACGCCCAGGGCCCGCAGCGTCATGAACCTTCTTCCCTCCGACGTGGGTCGACTCTTCAACGACATCAAGCCCAACATCGACGTGCCCGACATGGATGGCCAGATCGGCGCGGTGATCGCGCAGTCCCAAGCGAGAGAATCCGACGTTCAGGATCGGGAGGGACGATGGTACCGGCTGCAGATCCGTCCTTTCAACCGGGCGGACGGCACCGTCGATGGCGCGATCGTGTCTCTGTTCGACATCGATTCCCTCAAACTCCACCTGACGGAGGCGCACCAAGCAAAGGAGGAGGCCGAGCGGGCGGATCGCGCGAAGGACGAGTTCCTTGCCGTGCTCTCCCATGAGCTCCGCACGCCCCTGTCAGCCCTGCTGATGCAGACCCAGCTGCTTCGCCAGGGAGGATCGATCAACGAGAAGCAAGACGCAGCGTGCGAAGCGATCGAGCGCAGCACCAAGATGCAGGCACAGCTCATCGATGATCTGCTCGATGTCTCCCGCATCGTGACCGGCAAGATGAGGGTCGATCTGCAATCGGTCGACCTGGTCGCCATCGTCAAGGCGACGATCGACAGCGTGAGAGCCCACTTCGTCAAGAAATCGATAGAGCTGAACGTGTCTCTGGATGAATCGCTGGGGCCCATCCTGGGCGATCGGACACGGCTCGAGCAGGTGGTGTGTAACTTGTTGACCAACGCCTTCAAGTTCACCCCCAAGGGTGGCCGGGTCGAGGTGTTGCTGGAGAGCGCCGCCGGGCTGGCTCATCTGAGGGTCAGCGACAACGGCATCGGAATCGAGCCGAGCTTCATACCTCGCATCTTCAATCGGCTCGTCCAGAAGGACAGCTCGACCACGCGCGCCCACGACGGGCTAGGGCTGGGGCTGGCGATCGTGCGTCACCTCGTCGATGCCCACGGTGGGACCGTGCGTGCGGAGAGTCGCGGGCTCGGACAGGGCGCGACCTTCCATGTCACCTTGCCCCTGCGGAGCGCGATTCTGGCGCTGCCGGTCGAAAGCCCGGGCCCAACACCGGCCAAGGCCCACGGCGTGGCTCCGGGCGAGGTCCCGGGCGAGATCCCGGTGACGATGAGCCCAGAGTCGGTCGCCGGCTCCACTCCGGGCCGTCTGGCCGGGCAGAGGATCCTGGTCCTGGAGGACGATGAAAACATACGGCGCGCGCTCGGCGAGATGTTGACGCTGGCGGGTGCGATCGTCAGGTGCGCCGAATCGGCAGCCGCGGGAATGATCATATTTCGGCAGTTCCGTCCCGACGTCCTGCTGTGCGACATCGCGATGCCGGTCGAGGACGGTTTTGATTTCATTCGCAAGATCCGGACCCTCAGCGCCGCAAACGGCGGCGAGACCCCAGCGCTCGCGTTGACGGCTCTGGCCGGGGAACACAATCGCGTGCGCGCGCTGGCCGAGGGCTTCCAGATGTATCTCGTCAAGCCGGTCGAGCTAGGGGTCCTTGCAAACTCGATGGTGACCCTCCTGGACGGCAACGGACCCGTTGGACCGAGGTCCCCCGACCGCCCCCCGACGACAGTGTCGTGAAACAGGGGGGACTCGACGCCGCCACCTTGACAAGGACGGTCACGAACACCATTGTCCAGTCCGTGGTTCGTGGGAGCGAATCAAGGGGGACGGGAGAGGTTGGCCATTGATTGAAGAACGCTCATTCTGAAGGGCTTGGCGGGGCCGCCAGCTACGGCGGCGCCCTTTCGACTGCCAAGGCGCATTGGGTGCCCCGTGTGGCGGGGGCCAAGGGGAAAGTTCTCGTCGTCGAAGATGAGGAAGTCATCCGCGACGCGATGGGGCCTCTTTTAGAGGCGGCGGGTTACGACGTCTCGTTCGCCGAAGACGGTCGTCAGGCGTTGATGTACCTTCAGGGCGAAGGCGCTCCCGATCTCATCGTGCTCGATCTCAGGATGCCGGTGATGGACGGATGGCAGTTTCGAGCCATCCAGAAGGACGATCCAAAGCTCGGCCTCATCCCGGTGGTGGCGGTTTCCGCTGATGGCAGCGCGCAAGCGGCGGCGATCTCGGCAGAGGCTTACCTGCGCAAGCCGGTCGACCCGAAGGAGCTCTTGAGAACCCTCGAGCGGGTCCTGTTCGAGAAGAAGGTGCGGATGTCGATACGGCTCGACGAGACCGAGCGGCTCGCGGCTCTGGGTCGCGTCGCGGCCGCGGTAGGGCACGAGATCAACAACCCGTTGACCTTCGTGATGATGAACCTCACGCAGTCGATCCAGGCGCTGCGACCCAGGACCGGTTCGCGCGGTACACCACCGGTGGCACGCCCACCCGAGGTCGACCTCGCCGACGCGACGGCTCGCATGGCCGATGTCAGCGGAATGCTGGAGGACTGCCGGCTCGGAAGCGAACGCATCCGTGACACCGTCAGCAACCTGCAGCGACTGTCTTGTCGGAGCGATGATCACCGAGAGCCGATCGACGTGCACGCGCTCATCGAGCTGTCGGTGTCGATGGTGTGGAACCAGATTCGCCACCGGGCGCGACTCATCAAGACCTTCGGGAAGATCCCTTCGATTGTCGGCAACAAGACGACGCTCGGGCAGGTGTTTCTCAACCTGCTGGTCAACGCCGCCCAAGCCATCCCCGAAGGTGACGCGGAGTGGAACGAGATCCGGATCTCATCGACGCTCGAGACGGGCAAAAATGGCGTTGATCTCGTGGTGGAGATCAACGATTCGGGCAAGGGCATCGCGCCAGAGATCCTGTCGCATGTGTTCGAGCCGTTTTTCACGACCAAGCCGCTTGGACAGGGCACGGGCCTGGGACTCTCCCTGAGCCGCCAGACCGTCGTCGACCACGGTGGCCGCATCACCGTCGACAGCGAGCTGGGCAGGGGGACCGTGTTTCGCGTCTATCTTCCGACCGGCCTTCCGACGGGCCTTCCGACCGGCCTTCCGACGGGCCTTCCGACCGGCCTTCCCACCGGCCGCGCTGACGCTGGTCCGACGCCGCCGCAGTCCGCGGTGACGTTGCCCAGCCGATCCGCGGTAGCTCGCAAACGCATCCTGGTCATCGACGACGAGCCGCTCATCGGTCGCATCGTTCGAATGACGCTCACCAACGAGCACGACGTGTCGGTCGTGCAACGTGCGCGGGAGGCGCTCACCCTGCTCGAGCAGGGCCAGACGTTCGATCTCGTTCTGTGTGACCTCGTGATGCCAGACTTGAGCGGACCTGATTTCTACGCGATGGTCGAGAAGCGCTGGCCCGACCTGGTGGAGCGAATGGTCTTCATGACCGGCGGCGCGTTCACGCCCATGACCACCGAGTTCATCGCGCGCCTGCCGAACCGCGTGGTTCTCTCCAAGCCCTTCACGATCGAGCGACTGAAGGACCTGGTCCGCGAGTTGGTGGTCGGAAACAGCTAACGATCGAGCAGCGGCTCGGTTCTGGTCGCGACACCCGGGAGGTGAGTACAATCGCCTGACGATGACCGATCTGACGGAGTTCGAGCGCGAGTGGAGTGAGCTCCTGAACGAAATGCGGGTGGTATTGCCGGGCGTGCAACTACTGTTCGCATTTCTGCTGACCGTTCCGTTTACCAGCCGATTCTCGGACATCACGCGTGAGGCCCACGCGGTCTTTGTCGTGACCTTCCTGGCCACGACCGGTGCGAGTGCGTTCTTGATTGCGCCGTCCGTCTATCATCGGTTGCATTGGCGCCGCGACGTGGTCGACAAGGAAGTCATGTTGAAGACGTGCAATGGGTTGGCCATTGTGGGCGTGACGTTGTTGGCTCTGGCGATGAGCGCCGCCGTCTTCGTGTTTTCGTCGCTGGTCTTCGCAGGTCCGTTGAAGCTCATTGCCAGCGGTACGACGCTGCTCGCGTTTGGATATTTGTGGTTCTTTTTGCCGCTGTCGCGCCGCAGCCGCGAGCGGGTTCGAAGGCCAATCCCTTGAGCCAGATGGTCCGCGGCCGCGGTATCGCCACCGGTGTCGGTGCCTTCCTTCGATTGTAGGTGCGTTGATGAGAAACGTCGCCGGCGATCGAGCAGGTTCGATGCCGGCGACATTCGTTGCGCAGATTCGCTCGGTTTCTTGCGGAAGAAGTGGCCGCGGGGCCGTTCATAGGCTGCGATGTCGTCGCGGGAGCGGAGGTGGTGGTCCCAGTTCGCCAGCATCCCGGCGCTGCTGGTCGTGCTCGCGCTGTTCGGGCTCTGGTTCTACGACTACCAGAGGAACCAGAGCGCTTTCTTGCGCGCCAGGAACCTGCGCATGGTCGACGCCGTCACCGTGCACGTCGAGAAGTCGCTCTTGTCCGTCCAGGGGTCGTTGCATCGGATGGCGCAGTCGGCCGCTGACGGTTCTTTGAAAGGGGTCGACCCCGAGGGGGCCTCCGCGGTCGTGCGGCTGCGCGCGCTGTTCCGCCACCTGCCCTTCGTCAAGTCGATTGAGGCCGGTCCGTGCGCCGCGGCTCCTGAAAGCGGCAAGGAGACGTCACGCGGGGCCATGCCGCCGGTGCAGACGAAGATCCTCTCCGATCGCACGCCTCCGCTCGTGCAGTTCGACCAGCGTGTCACCGTTCCGCCCAGCCCTGGTCACGCCGAGGAGACGGCCGCCAGGACCGAGGAGATTTCCGTCAAGGTGGACGTCGCGGAGATCCTTCGCCTCGAGAGCGCCAACGACGCCGATGGCCAGCCGGTGTTCTCGGACATCGTCGTCGCCACGGCGGACGGACGGGTCGTGTCACAACGTGACGCCGCCGGCGGGCGATGGGTCCGCCTGCCGCCGGACCTCATCCGGCCGGCCGACAAAGGATTCCAGCGCGAGATCGACGGCTCGGTGTCCGATGAGCCCGTGACGGTCTTCCGCCAGTTCGTGCAGGTACCGGGGTCCGACCCCTTGATCCTGTGCGGGCTGGTTCCGGCGGTCCGGCTTCGCGCGGCGGCCCGCTCGTTCCCGAGCTCGATTCAGCTGTTGTTGTTGCTCGCGGTCGTGCTGGCGGCCTTGGCCTGGCCGTTTCTGCGGGTCGTGTTCTCGGGGCCCGCGGAGCCATTGCGACCGCGGCACCTGGCGATCGCGGGCATCGCGGCCATCGCCGTGGTGGCGATCCTCACCTTGGTGGTGGTCGATGTGGCGCTGCTCAGGCTCGGCCTCGCGGATGCCACGAACGCCGAGCTGAGACGACTGGGTGGCGACGTGAAGACCCGCTTCCTGAACGAGCTCGGAAGAGCGCGCCACGCGCTCGAGCAACTGCCCAGCGGCACCCTCATCCCGGACCGAGCCAGTCACGACCGGATGTTCCTGGATCCAAGGTTCCAATCGCTGATGCAGGAGTATCCATTCGTCGACGAGGTCGATCTGGTGGGCCTCGCCCCTGCGCCCTGCCCACCAGCCGCGGCCCTGGGCGAGGAGACCGAATGTCAGCTCTCGAAGTGGGGCCGCCACCGGTACGCGACCCCGCTATACGACGTGGGGACCAGACGTTACGTGCGTGATCTGCGCGAGGGCCTGGCCTGGGCGGTCCCCGGCGGCTCACTCGTCGCCGACCACATCCGGGGCTACGCCTCCGGGAGAAAGCTGACCGTCGTCGCGACCTTTGACGATGCCGCGCCGACGTCCGACGCAAACCTCGAGACCTTGCCCGTGCGAGCCATCTCGGCGGAGATGATCTCCGTCAGCGCGCCGATCTTGCCGGTCGGCTACGAGTTCGCGATCTTCCGAGAGAACGGCGACGTCGTCTACCATTCGGTGGCACAGAACTCCATCGACCAAAACATCTACCAGGAGGTCGGCGACGCGCGCCCCTTTCGCTCGATGGCGGTCACCGTCCCTTTCGCCACCCAGTACGAAGGGCGGGACTACCTCGCTTACCTCACGCCTATCGAGGGCACGCCCCTCCGGCTCGCGGTGCTGCACGACGAGGTCGTCCCTCGGACGTTCAACCTGCGGTTCATCTCCCGCACGGTCGTCGCCGGCGGGCTTCTCTTTCTGCTCGAGTGTTTCCTGCTCGTGGTCACATGGATTCGCTCGCCGACGCACGTGGCGTGGTCCTGGCCCAACCCGGCGCGCTTCGGTCGCCTCGTGCTGGCGTTCCTGTCCGTGACGGGGTGCGCGGGCGTCGTCGCAATCGTGAGGTGGGTGATTCCGGCCGAGACCCTGCCGGTGAGCGTGGCGGGGGTGGTGATCGGAGTGCTGTCGTGCTGGTACATCCTCGACGGGGTTCCCAAGAGCGCGCTCGAGAGCGCGCTCGCGCGCGTCGCGGCTGTGCCGCTGCCCTTTTTCGGACGAGCATCGCGGTGGTTGGCTCGACGGGTGAACAACGACGCGACTCCCGAGACCACCAAGTTCACGTATATCGGTCTGCTCACCGCGCTCCTCGTCTTGCTGGCCGTGCTGCCGACGCTCGCGCTGTCGGATCTGACGTATCGCTGGTCGCTGGGACAGGAGCTCGGGGACGAGGCCTTGCACCTGCAAGACAGCTGGACGGCTCGTGAGCGCACCCTCGCAGCCAACTACCAGCACTCGAACCCGGACATCGCCGACCGCCGGCGCGATGACCTCGAGGATCTCTATTCCTCGCACGACTTCAACACCGAGATCGTGGCGCACAGTTGCGCCGGCGCGCCGACCGGATATCCCGTCGGGACGGCGGCGCTGCTTTCCATCGGAGATCGGATCGCCATGTGGTTGACGCCCCGGGGGGGCGCGTCGATCTCTCACATCGACGAGCTGAACGGATCGTATGGGGCGGCGGCACTCTGCACCAAGGCCTTGACGGCCCTCTCGGTCGCCGACAGCGCCGCCAATCGGCAACGGTTCATAACCGGCAACACCCACCCGCTCCCTTCCCTCGGAGGCTGGCGGCCGCTGGGTCCGGCGATCTCGCTCCTGTTTGCTGTTTGCTGGTGCGCGGTCGTTCTGTTCCGAAGGCGGGTCGATGGTTTCCTGGACAAGCCGCCCGCCACACCGGAGAGCCGCGACACCAGGACGGCTGCGGAGATCTGGGGGCAGTGCTCCGACGAAGAACGAGAAGCCCTCGCGATCGTGGCACGAGGGCAGCTCATCCCTCGTTGCTACGAGGAAGCAGCCGCTCGGCTGGCGAGGGCCGGGCTGATCAAGTTCGCGCCTCTCCCCCGCCAGGTGCTCCCGCTTCTGGAACGTTATACGCTCTCGGCGCCTCTTCCCGCGGAGGGACCCGTGCACACCGGTTTTCACGGGCTCGCGTGGCGTCCGGTCTTCTCGGCGCTGCTCCTCTCCAGCGCTGTCTTCATTTACTTCACCCAGGGCAGCGGCTCGCTCGCCTTCATCACAGCGCTCGCTGGCATCATTCCTCACGTCGAACAGCTGGCCGCGCTCGCGAACCTGACTCCGGCGAGCCGGCGTGACGCGGGGACGAGCCCGCAATGACCCAGGCGCAGCGAGGAGGCGTCGCGGGAATGAAGCTCTGAACGGAACAGAGAATCACAGGCCCGCGACGGCACGCAGCAGCGAGCGGCCGTCGACCGGCTTCGACAGGTGGGCGTCGAACCCGGCGCTCAACGCGCGCACCTTCTCGCGCGGGCCGGCGCCGCCCGTCATGGCTATCAGACGTGGTGGCCCGTCACCGCGGATGGCCCGCACCTGTTCGGCCACGGCGAAGCCATCGAGATCTGGCAGATCGATGTCGAGCAGCACCACGTCCGGATGGGTGTCACGGATTCGATCCAGCGCGGCGCGCCCGCAGTCGACGGTCTCGACGGAGTGTCCCTCGAGCTGCAAGAACACCTGGAGGGTGCTGCGGATCTCGGGGTTGTCGTCCACGACCAGGACGCGGGAGCGCGCCGGCGCGGGCGCGGACATGGCCGGCGACGCGGGGCTCGGAACGGGCGCCTCGTAGGTCGGGCGCGCCGCGCGCGCCGGCTTCTTCATGCGCGCGTGCGAAGAATCCAGCGGCAGCATGACCACCACCTCTGCGCCCTGCCCGATACCGGGGCTGGTCGCGCCGATCGTGCCCGCGTGAAGCTCGACGAGACGCTTGGTCAGGGCCAGGCCGATGCCCAGGCCACCTCGGGATCCGTCGCCGGGCCGGGTCTGCACGAATGGCTGAAAGATCCGCCCGAGCTTGGCCTGCGCAATGCCGCAGCCCGAGTCGCGCACACGGATGACGGCTCGATCGCGCGTCGCCGCCAGCGTGAGCCACACGTGCCCGCGCGGGGGCGTGAACTTCGCCGCGTTGTCGAGCAGGTTCGAGATCACTTGCGCCAGCCGGATGCGATCACCCTGGACGCGCACCGGCTCGGGCGGCACCGACACGCTCAGCTCCGTGCCGTGGCGATCGATCGCCGCCTGTGTCAGCTCCAGCGCGGTCGCGACGATGTCGCGCAGATCGATCGCTTCCGGACGCACGCGGATCTTTCCCTGGGTGAATCGCGAGATCTCCAGCGAATCCTCGACCAGAACGCACAGGTGCTCGACCTGTCGCCGGATCGTCGCGTGCAGCCGAGCTCGCAGCGCGGCGTCGGCCGGCTCGCGCCCTTCCAGCGTTTCCGTGGCGGACAGCAACGAGGCCAGCGGATTGCGCAGCTCGTGCGCCAGCGTGGCCAAGAACTCGTCCTTGAGGTGGGCCGAGTGGTTGAGCTCGACGGCGCGGGCGCGCGCTTCGTCGCGTTCCCGTTCGATGCGGTTCTTGCGGCACAGCTCGACGAAGACCGAGACCTTCGACCGCAGGATGTCGGGATCGAACGGCTTGAAGACGAAGTCAACAACGCCGCTGGCATAGGCGGCGCGGATCTGCGGTAACGCGAATTCGTACGCGGTCTGCATGATGATGGGCAGTGAACGGCCGCGATCCAGCTGGCGGATGCGGCGCGCCGTCTCGAAGCCGTCCATCTCCGGCATCATCACGTCCAGGATCACGACCGCGAACGCGTGGGCGCCGACCAGCGCCAGGGCGTGCGCGCCGGACGTGGCGCGCACGATCTCGATGTCCAGCGGGGCCAGCACCGCCTCCAGCGCCACCAGATTGGCGGCGATGTCGTCGACGACCAGGACCTTGATCGCGGGCGGCGTCATGCGGGCGCCCGATCGATCGCCGCGGCCGCCTCGCCGGCGCTCGGTTGCGTGTGGGGCAGCGTGACCGTGAAGGCGGCCCCCTGTCCCGGGCCCGCGCTGTCGGCGCTGATGCGCCCGCCGTGCAGCTCGACCAGCTCCTTGACCAGCGCCAGACCCAGCCCGAGTCCCCCGCCGACGCGCGTCGAGCTCGCGCCGCGCGGCTTGAACCGGCGAAACAGGTTCGCGGCGGTTTCGGGCGCGAAGCCCACACCGGTATCGCGAACCCGGATGCGCAGCGCGGAGCCGTCGTCTTCCAGAGTGACCTCGACGCTCCCGCCGGTGGGCGTGAAGTTGACCGCGTTTTCGAGCAGGTTGTAGACCACCTGCCGCAGCCGCACCCGATCGCCGACCGACCGCCAGCGCACCTTCTCGGCGCTGGTGGTGAGCTGAACCCGGCGCTCGACGGCCAGGCGCGCCACGTCCTCCGCCGCGTCCGCCACCACTTCGTTGATGTTCACGGGGGCCATCTCCAACGACATCGTGCCGGTGACCAGCCGACTCATCTCCAGCACTCGTTCGACGATGTGTGCCTCGTAACGCGCGCAGAGGTCGATGGTCTCCAGCCCGCGGCGTACCGTCTCGACCGGCAGCTCTTTGTGCAGCAACATGTCCGACCAGAGCAGGATCGACGTGAGCGGCGTCCGCAGCTCGTGACTGAGGACGGCGAGGAACCGGTCCTTCTCTCGGCTCGCTTGCTCCGCGGCAGCGCGCTCGGCCTCCAGCTGCGCGCGCTCCGCCGCCTCGCGCTTGGCTTGCTCGCGGCGCTCATGGAGCTCGACGAAGATCGCCACCTTGGAGCGCAGGATCTCGGCGTTGAACGGACGTCTCAGATAGTCCACGCCGCCGGCGGCATAACCATCCAGGATCTGGGAGGCGTCACAGTCCATCGAGGTCAGAAAGATGATGGGCACCTGGGCGTTGATCCGGCCCGCGCGAATGCGCCGGGCCACCTCGATGCCGTCCACGCGCGGCATGTTGACGTCCAGCACCACCACGGCGAACTCGCACCGGCTGACTTCTTCCAGCGCGCGGGCACCGGAATCGACGCCGGTCACGGCGGCAATCGGTTCCAGCAACGCGCGCAGCGCGGTCAGGTTCGGCGCGTAGTCATCCACGACCAGGATCCGGGACCCTGCCCCTCGCGGCTCCCGCGCGCGGTCGTCTTCCATGATCGCCGCGCGTCAGCTCACCTTCGGCACGCAGTAGCGCCGGATGGCGGTCATCAACCGGGGGCGGTCGAGCGGCTTCGAGAAGGCGTGCACCAGATCGAGATCCGCGGCGATCTCGGGTCTGATCCCTACCGCGGTGATGACGATGACCGGAATGTCGGCCAGATGACGCATGCTGCGCTGGAGGGCGCGGAATTCGAGCCCATCCATGTACGGGAGCATGATGTCGAGCAGGATCAGAGACGGCTTCGGTGGGCGCTCCAGGCGGCGGAGCGCATCGAGCGCATTGGCCTCGGACTCGACGCGGTAGCCCTCGGCGCCCAGCACGACGGCCAGCGAGCTGCGCAACATGAAGTCGTCCTCGACCAGGAGGATGAAGCCCGGTTCGGGCGCGCCGAGCGCGCGGGAGTCGGGCGATTTGGACGTCGAACGGAGGTCGGTGATCTTCGTGACCGTGTCTGAGAGATTCACGCCAGCACCTATGTCTCCGCAACGTAAGGAGTCGCCGAGGGACGTCAACGGGCCTTCGTTGGTTGCTCTCAGATCTGGCCGACCGCGATCTCCACGAGCGCGAGGTCCGGCCGGTCGGGGATGGAAACGGCGGTCCAGGGGCCGCCCGCGGTGACCTGGTACTCGAGCGTCGAGGCGTCGCGCGGGCACATGATCGAGAAGACGTGGGTTCCGAAGAGGTTTCGTTCGCTACCGGCGCCGTTACAGCGGACCGCGATCCGCAGGACCCGCCGAAACTCGACGAGCAGAGCAACCAGTACGAGTCCGAGAACCCCAATGACGAGCGCAACGCGACTCGCATGAGACCCCTCCGAACAAAGGAACTCTATCATCTCGTTAGACACCTGAGGTCTCGCTGGTTCCCACCGCTGCCCCCAAACCATCGGATTCGACGTCTACCGATATGCCAGCAGAGCGACGCGCATCGCGTCGCGGAGGAATCGGTGTACGCTGAAGTATCCAGGCCAATAGGGAGGAAGGACGCTCATGACGTTGGGAAGGCGCGCCGGGTTTGCCGTACTCCTGATAGTCCTCGGTGGACGGATGGCGGCGGCGGAGACGCCCGAAGACGCGGCGCAGGTCGCCGCGGAGTCGTGGCTGAAGCTGGTGGACGAGGGCAAATACGACGAATCCTGGGATCGCGCGGCAAAGCTGTTCAAAGGCGCGGTCACGAAGCCGAAGTGGCGAGAAGCGCTTTCCGGGACGCGAGCTCCCCTCGGCAAGCTCGTCACGCGCAGGGTGTCGTCGCGACGCTACGCCGAGAAACTCCCGGGAGCGCCCGACGGGAAGTACGTCGTGATCCAGTTCAACACCGTGTTCGAGCACAAGGCGTCGGCCGTCGAAACTATCACTCCGATGCTCGACCCGGACGGCGTGTGGCGCGTCTCGGGGTACTTCATTCGCTGAGCGCCGAGGAGGTGCTCAGAACGGGAACTCTTCGTCGCCGCGTTGGGGCGAGGGCTCGTCCTCGACTGGCGTGTCCGGTCCGCTCTTGGAATCGAGGGAGCCGTCGGCAGGGACCACGTACCACTGGCGCCCTTGCTGCTGTCGCTTGAGCAGGCCGTCCGTTTCCATCGCTTCCAGTAAGCGGGAGAAGGTCGAAAAGCCATGATCGCGCTCGTCGAAGTCGGGCTCCTTGCGAACGATGGTCTCCTTGATCAGCGACGGGTTGACGGGCCCGGTTGCGCGCGAGAGCAAGCTCGACACGACCTCGCGCGCGATCGCGGGAACCGCGCGCGTCTTCTTGCCCCCTCCGTCGCCCGAGATCGTGGTGACCGACTTCTCGGACCGGCTTCTGAAGGTCGACCGCGGGCCGTCACGGAACTGATCGCGGCCGTCGCCACGGTCCTGGCCGCGCAGGTAGATGAACTCGTCACAGGCCTTCACGAAGAAGGGCGACGTTGCCTCTCTCACGGCCAGGCCAATCACGAACCGGTCGTTCTCACGCAGCTTGTAGGCGAGGGGGCAGAAGTCGCTGTCGCCCGAGGCGATCACGAAGGTGTTGATGTGCTCGCGCGCGTAGCACAGCTCGAGCGCGTCGATGACCAGCCGCATGTCGGCGCTGTTCTTTCCCGCCCGCGTCGACGGAGGCACGTCGACCAGCTCCACCCCGAACTCGTGCAGGTGCGCCTTGGCGTCCTTGAACCGCGACCAGTCGCAGTAGGCGCGGCGGAAGATGACCTTGCCCTTCTCGAGCAAGCGATCGAGAGCCGGCTGCAAATTGAAGGTCGGCGCGGTGATCCCGGTGTTGGTCACCAGGTTCTCGAAGTCGATGAAGAGGGCGATGCGGCGCTCGGTACTTGAGATCACGCATCACTTTATCGCAGGTCCGCGCCGAGTGGGCGACAGTTTGCGGGTCCGGCGTCGATCGTGATCGTGTCGCTCGGTCTTACGGGGCCTGCGCCCTTGGGGGCGAGCCGAGAAGGCCGCGAGAAGCGACATAGTAAGCAAATGCTCCAGCGAACACCGATCGTGTTGGCGGGCGCCGCCGCGCTTGCGCTGTGTGCCGCCCCTGCCTGGGCTCAGGATAGCGCTCCCCAAGGTGAGCCGATCACCACGATCGATCCAACCACGCTCACCTATGACTATCTGGTCGACGGCACCTTGATGGAGGACGATCCGGTCAACCGCGCGTTCAGCACGGTCCAGGCCGCCTACGACGCCGCTGCCGAGGGCACCCCGGACAAACCGACGGTGATCGGCATTGCGCCAAACGTCTACTTGCTGCCGGGCGGGAACAGCGGCGCCAGCCTGAACATCACCAAGAACTACATCACGCTGCTCGGGCTGACGAACAACCGCCGCTCGGTGGTGCTGGCCGACAACCGCGGCAACGCACAAGGCGCCAGCGACAACGGCTACGTCATCATCGTGAACGCGACCGGCTTCACCGCGCAGAACCTCACCATCCTGAACTACTGCAACGTCGACTATGAATATCCTGGCGATCCCTCCAAGAACCTGACGGCGCGCTCCGCGGTCATCACGCAGGCCGTGGCGCTGCAAGCGTCTGGCGACAAGCACGTGTACGAGAACGTCGCGCTCCTCAGCCGGCTCGATACGATGTTCTTGCAGACCACGCGCTCCTACTTCAAGAGCGTCTTCATCGAGGGAACGGACGACTTCATCGGTGGCGGCACCGTCAGCGCTTGGGAAGACTGTGAAATCGATTTTCCCACCGGCTCGGGAGTGATGTCGGCGGGCAACGTCGCCTTCATCAACTCGACGTTCACCTCCACCGGCATGTTGGAGTTCTCCAAGTCGATGGGCCAAGGCGTCGCTTTGATCAACTGCGTGATGGCGGCCCCCGTGGGCGGCGTCGCCTGGGTGCGAGGAGCCGCGCCTCCCCAGCCCAATCAGCTCTACGTGACGTACCAGGTGAAGGACGCGTCGGGAAATCCCGTGGTCATCAGCGACGGCTCGACCGGGGCTGCCACGTACGACTACTCCTACGAGCTGTCCGATCAGCAGGCGCTGGCCTTCAATCCGTGGAATCTCCTGCGTGCCACGCCCACCGGCGACGCGGACGACTGGGACCCCACCGGCATGGGCGCCACGTACGAGAGCGCAGGTCAGGGGAGCTTGGTCTATCGAATTGCGTTGTCGGGAACGCCTGCCACCGTGCGCACGGGCGCAACGGGAGCGACGATCGGCGCCACGGTCGCGCCGGTTCGGGTGCCCGATCCCTCCATCACCTGGTCGACGACGTCCGATGCGATCCTGCTCGGCAGCACCACCGGCCCAACCGTCGACGTGACGGGCAACAACACCGGTATGCCGCAATATGTACCCGTGGTCGCCACGGCCGCGAATGGCTTTCACACGACCGCGTGGGTATACGTCGAGCCTGCCTACGTCGATCCTCCGATCCTGACCAGCGGCCCGACGCTGAGCGCGCCCGCAGGCGGCCAGATCACGGTCGACTACGACTACGATCTCGGGGGGCACCAGGACCAGTCCGTGATCACCTGGTCGATCTGCGCCGACGCAGGCTGTGGCACCCCGCGCGATGTCGCGGTGAGCCGGGATAACCAACCACTCAAGGTCTACACGATCACTCCGGGCGACGTCGGGAGCTTCATCCGCGTGGGCATCCAACCCAAGCACGACCAAAGCGATCCCGGCCCCGCCGTATACGCCACCTCCGACAAGCCGATCCGCGCGTGCGACCTGGGCTCGACCACCGTTTCGCCGAACTTTCGCAACTTCGTGGTGACGCCGGACGCCGACTACGTGAGCGGCCTCTGGACCGTCGCCGGTACGTGGACCGTTCAGTCGGGCGCCACGCTGGTCAACGGTTACGGTGCGCGCGCGGGTTCGCAGGGCGCGGCGCTGCTCTATCAGGACGACGCCCCGCACGGGGACATGCAGATTGCGCTGACGATGACACCCGAGAAGACATCGGGCGCGGGCTTCGGCAGCCCCGGCTCCGGCGCCGACGGCGCAGGCAACCAGAAGGCGGACATCTACATCAAGTATGACCCGCGAACGAAGACGGGTTACTCGCTGCGCTTCTGGCGCACGACGCAATCGACCTCGCAATGCATGTTTCAACTCTACCGGATCGACAATGGCGTGGGCTCGCCGCTCGACGACAACCAAGTTCTGTCGGGGGTCTTCAGAGACAACACCGTGCTCACGATGAGTGTCACCGGCGACCAGTTGACCGTCGCCGGGCACAACACGGCGAACGGCGAGACCCTGTCGCTCCAGGGCACCATCACCGCGAACGCTTTCGGTGGGGCCGGCGTGGCGTGGTACGGGACCGTGCCCCGCGGCAACAGCAACGTGTACAGTCAGATTGACGTCAGCTACCCAGGCACGACGGTGGGCTCGTGCGCCGCCGTGCCCCCGCCGCCGCCGCCCACTCCGCCCACGACCACGACCACGACCACGACCACGCCGAGCAGCGGTTGCAGTTGCGCGACGGGAGGGCGGCGAGATGGCGGCCTCCTTCCGGGCGCGCTGCCCCTGCTCTTGCTTGGCGCGCTCGCCGTGCGCCGGATGCCGCGCCGGCGCCGCCGCGTTCGCGCGTCGTCGGCAGCGGCGACGACGCGCGCCGCGAACGAACCATAGAAAGGGCTCTACGTTTGGTGTAGCGGCGGCGCAAGCAAGCGCCAACGCCGCATCGGGCGCGGCGCGCGCCGGCGGTCGCGCGTGGCACGACGGGTGCTTTGTCTCCTTGCCGAAAGGAGACCGAATCCCATGCGCACTTCATCGATGACCCTGAAAGCCCTGGTCCTGTTGACCGCGAGCGTTGGCCTCGCCGCCTGCAACGACATCCCGAAGCCAGCCTCGAAGCCGTCGCCCACACCGTCGGTGGCGGCGGAGGCGCCCAAGACGCCCGAGACGCCTGTCGCCAGCGCGCCCTCCGTGCCGCTGGCACCGACCGAGATGAAAAAGGACGAGCCGCTGATCAAGAAGGAGGTGTCCAAGGAGGACGACGATGACAACGCCATCGAGAACGGGACGTTGACCGAGTTGCTGTCGCGCACGCGCGAGGCGCTGTCGGCGGGCGAGACCGATCGCGCGCTCAAGCTCGCGGCCAGCGCGGTCAAGAAGGCGCCGAAGCGCTCGGCGGGCTGGAACCTGCTCGGGCGCGCGCAGCTGCAGGCGGGCAAGCGCAAGCTCGCGCTGTCGTCATTCGAAAAGGCGGTCGAGCTGAATCCCAGCAACTCGTACGCGCAGAACAACCTTGGCCTGCTCCTGATCTACGAGGGGAAGTACGACGACGCGATCGACGCGCTCGAGGTCGCGACCGAACACGAACCGGTCGAAGGCTTCATGTGGAACAACCTCGGCATCGCGTACGAGCACATCGATCGCCTCGACGACGCGCGCGAGGCTTTCCGCAAGGGGGCCGACATGGAAAACGACAACGCGCGCGACAGCCTGGCGCGGCTGCAGGGCGTGAAGTCGGTGATCCGGACCGCCAAGGTCGACAAGGTCGACAAGACCGACGGTGAGTCGAAGGTCGGCTCGAAGACCGAGGAGAAACCCGCGGTCAGCGCGACGACGCAGTAGCGGCGTCACGCGACAATACGAGGCCGGCCGGCGCGGAGCGTACCGCGCCGGCCGGCTCGACGTTGATTCAGTCGACGCGGTTGTCGCCGCTGCCCGGTTGCAGCCAGCGCCAGTGATCGTCGGTCCAAAGCACGATGTTGCGCAAAGAGTGTCCCGTCCGCTGAATGCGGGGGCTCACGTTCGCGAACGTGCTGGGAATCGTGGTGAGCGCCGATGGGGTGTAGCTCTCTCCCACGAAGTAGTAACGAACCGTGGCGTCGTCGTTCCAGTGAACGAAGATGCCGGCGTCGTTGGTTGGTTTGTGATTGCCGCCGGAGCTCGCGATGCCGGCTCTTCGGAAACGGGCCAGTGTCGCGGCCATGCTCTGCGCGACCGACGTCAAGTCGGGGGCATCGGCCAGGCCGGCGTGCTGAAAGTAAACCGTGACGATCGGCGGCTGGATGCTCTCTTCGTAGATGTCGCCGTCGTCGACCGTGAAGACGCGTTCGACGCTGAAGCCCGACCGCCCGATGTCCTCGATGAACGGAGCGAGGAGGTCCACCGCGCGGCTGCCAGCGTCGAGGCAGCGCAGCGAGACGATTCGCGGGGCGCGAGCCGCTGGCGTCCGGGGAGTGGACGTGGGCGTCTCCAGCATGCGCCGGGCCTCTTCCGCCATGAGCGAGGCGCTCGGGTGACCGAGGAGCGTGTAGACAGCGGCGAGGTTGTTCAGAGTCATCCCGACCTGGGGATGCACTTCACCGAAGAGCTCCTTCTTCAACGCCAGCGCCAGAGACAGTGACTTCTCGGCTCGCAGGTAGTCGCCCTTCTGGAAATAGAGCGCGCCGAGCTGGTGATGTGTCGCGGCGATCGCGTCTTTCCGGGCCTTGAGCACGGTGCTGGCGAGCGAGAGGCATTCGAGGAGGATCGTCTCCGCGGTGTCGTACTGCTCGAGGCCGAGATGCGTGCCGGCGAGGTGACTCATCGCGGAATACAGCTCCGCGGGACGTTCGGGGAAGTGTCTCTTGAGAATCGCGATCGCTTCCTCGATCGGCGCGAGAGCATCGCGATGACGCCCGCAGGCGGCATAGGTCGACGCGAGCGCATCCAGCGTCGCGAGTCGCTCGACCGACGGCCGACTCTCCGTCGCCTTCAGCATGGCCAGCGTTCGTTCGTAGAGCGGGACAGCCCTGGCCGGCAGTCGCAGCTTCAGGTAGGTCTCCGCCGCGCTCCGGAAGGCCGCAGCCTTCTCCGGCGAGTCGCCTGGATACTGGGCCTCGCACGCACGTAGGAGCTCCTCGACTTTCCTCGCGACCTCCTTCGAGTCCGACATCCGTCCCGAGTGTCAACCCGGGGGACGATCGCGGTCAAGACGCCAGCGACGGGCGAGCGGTCACGGTGGCTGAGTCGCGCGGCTCACCACCGCCCGGAGCTCGGAGGAATGGTCGAGGAGGGTACGGATCTCATCGGCGATCTATTGACCGCAGCTCAACGCCGCCGACGGCACGTTCGCGGCCACGACGTCTGCGTCCGTCAACGTTCTCAGGAAGCAGATCAGATCGTTCAGCTGCTGCTCGGTCATCGGCGCCTTCGAACCGGCGGCGCGGCCGTCGAGCGGCAGCTGGGTATCGAGGTTCTTGTGGTGGGGCGCGGGCAGATCGTCGTACTTCTGCACCTTGCCGCCCACGTATTGCGCGGTGACGAGGCCGTAGGTCGGGAAGTCGGGATCGGGCTTGGCCTTCGCGCGGCCACCGACGGTCGGATACCAGAGCTCGGGGCGCGTATCGCGGGTGTTGTAGAAGCGGACCGCCTGCTCCAGCGAATGCATCACACCGTTGTGAAAGAACGCGCGCCTCACGGCTATGTTGCGCAACGTCGGGGTCTTGAACAGGCCGCAGTCTTCCTTGAACTGCCCATGGTCGGTGCGCAGCGGACCGCACAGCCCGAGATCGACATGCGTCCGCTTGCGATTGGCCGGGATCTGCGGATTGCGCGGGACGCCGATCGCCTCGAACGAATAGTCGGTGAGCTCCGGGGGCGCACCGTCGTCCTGGCTTGCATCCGCCAGGTGGCAGCCAGAGCAGTTGCCGGTCTTCTCGTCCTTGAAGACCTTCAAGCCGCGCTCCTCGGCAGGCGTGAGCTCCCCGCCCGGGCGCCGGTAAAGGTGCAGGTCATACTTGCTGTTGTACGGGTGAAAGCTCGGGTCCTCGATCTGGAATGCCTGCAAGGCCTGGCGAAGCTTGTCGTAGGCGACCGTGACGTCGGCCAGCGCGTCGGCGCCGAATGCGCGCGCGAACGCGGCCGCCGACGAAGAACGGCGCAACCGTGCCACGACATCCGCGGCGTCGGTGTTCGCCATCTCGAAGGGTGACGTCAGCGGCGCCTGCGCCTGCTCGGCGAGCGAGTCGGCGCGCCCGTCCCAGGCGAAGCCGCCCCCCGGGCCGGGGACGCTGAAGCCGTCGGGGTTGTCCTGCGTGTCGCGGTAGCCGGGCGTGAACTCCTTGTAGCGAAGCGAGGGCACGGCCCGCAGGCCGGGCGACGTGCCGCGCGGGCCTCCGAGCTGCACGGCCAGGTCATTGGTCGGACCGTAAGCGTGGGCGGGGTCGTGGCAGGTCGCGCACGCCATCTCGCCCGACGCCGACAACCCTTTGTCGAAGAAGAGCTCCTTGCCGACCTGCGCCGCCGCGGTCAGCGGGCGGGGCAGAGGAGCGGCCGGCCCGACGGGCGGGGCTCCGGCCGGCGCGGGCGGCTGGCGCACGTTCACCGAGCCGTCGGCCTTGGAACAGGCAGCGACGGCGAGACAGATCGACAGCAACGCAGCGACGTTCACTTGGCTCATTCGTTGGTTTCCCGAGCACGCGAACCGGCGCCGGCCGTTCGAAAACGGCGGCGCCGGCCGCGGAATGAGATGATTGCTAAATGACTACTGATTGAAGTCGAACATATCCCAGAGATCGGTCAGCGCCGGCGAATTCGTCGGCACGTACGGGTTGTCCGCCGTGGTCGTCGGGTTCGGCATGTTGTCGCGGCTGCGGCCGGTGATGGTCTGCAGCTGCCAGTTGCGCTCGATGAACTTCAGGATCGAGACGTGGTCCGCGTACCCGTGATTGACCTTGCCGCCCTTGCTGTAGGGCGAGACCGCGATCAGCGGGATGCGCGTGCCGTCTCCGAAGAAGTCGACCGGCTGGATGTAGCCCGAGTCGTAGTAACCGCCGCCCTCGTCGAAGGTGACGATGACGACCGTGCTGGCCTCGAGCGCGGGGTTGGCGTGCAGCTTGGTGAGGATGTTCATGACGTACGCCTCGAACAGGTCGAGCTTCGACGACGAGGGGTGACCGTCGAGCGTGCCGTCGGGGTGCGCGTACGAGACAGCGGGGAGCGTGCCGTTCGCGATGTCGTTGAACATGTCGACCGTGTCCACGATGTGCTGCGTGCGGACCGCGGGGTCGGCCATGACCTGCGTCTGGTACTCGAACGGATCGCAGATCTGGCAGTAACCACTGTGGCGGTTGAAGCCGCCGCCGTAGTTCTTCCACGAGATCCCCTTGTCGCTGAGCACGTCGCCGATCGAACGCTGGATGGTGGCCGGCACCACGCTGCCCGACTGCTTGACGCCGTACGGATCGTACTGCGGATTGGTGTTGTTCAGATAGTAGTACGTGTTGGGCGCGCAGTTCGGGTTCGGGTGGTTCGGCAGCGAGCTCAGGTACGTGAGGATCGGGCCGACGCCCGGCGCCGTCGGATCCGAGCAGTTGCTGAAGTTGCTGTCCATCGTGTACTGGTTGTTGCTGCCCGCGCGCGGCAGCGGGTTCGCGATCAGCGAAGCCGGCGGCGCAACCGGATTGCCGGCGCCGTCGGTCCAGGCCACGGCGTCACCGAACATGGCCAGCGAGTGGTTGGCGCCCGTGCCGCCCATCACCGACTGGTGCATGTTGTCGCTCATCGCATAATTGTCGGCCAGCATCTTGAAGAACGGCATGTCGCCGTTCTGCACGTTGGTCATGCCCATCGAGCTGCCCACGCCGTTGTCCGAGGTGGAGAACGAGATGGCAACGAACGGAAACAGATCGTTGAGGCAGCCGGCCGGGTTGGCGGCCGTTGCGTTCGCGAGCGAGCAATCCGCCTGTTGCCACATCTGGTAGAAGCGATGGATGATGTCGCCGGTGTACGAGTCGTACGGCAGCGTCGGGCCGGTCAACTGGAACACGCCGTTCGGCAGGTTGGTGGCGTTCGGGATGCGCGTGTCGACCGTGCGCGCCGGCAGCCCGGTGGCGCCGGTCGTCATCAGGAAGGCCTGCGACGGATCGATGTCGGACTCGAACGACAGATCGACCGTCGGAAGGAACGGGGCCGAGGTCGCCCGCTGTGCGCTGGGCGCGCCCGAGGTGCTGGGCGCCGGGAGGATCGCGTACGGCGACTTGGCGTCCGGGGCGACCCAGAAGGTCCCCTGGGCCATCGCCTGCGACTGCGCCGACAGCCCGAAGTTCGGGCCCGGCGTTCCGTCGGCGTTGATGATCCCCTTCGAGAGCAGGTTTGATACCGTCTGACCGGTCTTGGGCACGTAGGTGCCGAACGTGTGGTCGAACGAGCGGTTCTCGCCGAGGAGCACGATGACGTGCTTGATCGGCGAAACGGGCGACGGCTCCGAGCAGACGACGTCGACGGAGAAAGTCGACGAGCAGGCGGGATCGCCGTCGGATGCGGCCAGCGTCACCGTCGCCATGCCGACCTTGTTGCAGGTCAGCGTCGGCGTGGCGGTGTCGGCGCCCGCGATGGTGCCCGACGTGCTGGCCCAGCTGTAGCTGACCGCCGACGGGCCGTGATCGATGTCGACCACCGTGCCCGAGAGCGAGATCGAGGCGCCGAAAACGACTTCGCCGGGGCTCGCCGCGACGCCGTCGATGCGCGGGCAGACGTTGATCTGGCCGTTGACCGAGATGCTGCCGACGTTGGGCTGTACGTCACAGGTCAAGTGCACCGGGACCGACTTCGTGCCCGGAGCAGTCACGTCGAACGTCGCCGAGCCCATGCAGATGCCGCGGCCGTCAGTGGTGGTTCCGCGCAAGCTGATCTGATAGCCCACGCCGAACGGGATGCCGCTGATGACCGCGCTCACCGTCGCGCTCTGGCTCACGTCGATCGTCCCCATGCGGCTGAAGCCGACGGGCCCCGTGATGGTGTAGGTCACCGTGTTCACGGTGAGGCCGCCGCCCAGCTGCAGGTCGAAGCTGACCTCGCCGGTGTCGTCGGTCTTGTTCTTCGATGAATCAGTCGGGTCGGTGATACAGCCAGCGACCCAGCCGCCCGCCCCCAGGCCCCCCAGCAGAATGAAACCGAGAATCGGAATCTTTTTCGTCATGAAACCGTCCTTTCCAGGAACTGAGACAAACACTCCCCTCGGTCCGCGGCTGCGGGTCGAGGGACACAGCGCCGCCTACTTACGCGGTCGCGCGCCGTGCCACCGTTACGATTCGGCAGCGCCTTCGCGAGCGCGCGGTCACTGGTGTGTTTCGTGCGTTGCGTGCCTGTGACGTCGTCGGCGAAGCGATTCGACGTTTCTGTCAGGAAGGTTTGGCGCCGAATCCGTTACTATCGCGCGCGGACATCTGTGACGTTCGTGGATCATCGGGGACCGTCGAGGAAAAAATGCGCGAGAAGATGGGCGAGAAGAACGGATTGAGCGGCGGTATCGGTCTGGCTCGGGCGGCGATGCTGCTGGGTGCCTTCGTGTTTCCAGCTGTCTTGTTTCCAGCTGTCTTGTTTCCAGCTGTCTTGTTTCCATCTGTCGCGGGGGCGCAAACGATGGTGCCGTGGCTCACGCGATCTGCGGACAACGCGCGCAGCGGATGGAATCCGCACGAGACGCTCCTCACCCAGGCCACCGTCGGCAACAAAGGGCTCGTTCGAGCCACGATCATCCCGGTGTATGGCGATGCGCGGGGGATGGAGGCCCAGCCGCTGATTCTTCCGAACGTCAAGCTGCCCGACGGATCCCGGCATGACGTGATGGTCCTGCCCTCGATGGCGAACGTCGTTCGGGGGGTCGACGCGCGCACCGGTGTGGAGCTGTGGAAAAGCGATCCGACCCTCGGTACGCCCATCGTCGGAAACACGCCCACGGGGCCACGGAAGGCCAACCCCGACGGGTGCGTCGGCGATTTTCCCACGATCGATTGCCACGGCATCAACGACAAGTGGGGCGTGCTCAGCACCGGGGTCATCGACCCGGACACCGGGCGGATCTATCTGGTGGCGTGGATCTCGCCCGACGGGACGCCGCAGAAGGCGAGTCACTTCGTCTTCGTATTGAACGTCGCCGACGGCACGCAGGTCGTCCCGCCCGTCCTGGTGCAGGGAACCAGCGGGACCCAGACGTACTCGGCCACGATGCGCAAGCAACGGAGCTCGCTGGTCTTGACCAGCGTGAGCGGGCGCAAGACGGTCTTCTGGGCGTCGGGGACGGTGCAGGAGATCGGAAACAAGGCGGCCGGGTGGATCTTCGCGTTCGACTGTGCGACCAACACCATCGCGGCCGCGCTGGCGACTTCACAGGGCGAGGGCGCGGGGATCTGGATGGGCGGGCAGGGCCTGGTGGCCGACGATCAGGGCTTCCTCTACGCGATCACCGGCAACGGTGATTTCGACGGCAAGACGCAGTTCGGGGAGTCGTTTCTCAAGGTCCAGTACGTCCCGGCGGCAGGCGCGAAGGCGGCGAGCCTGAACGTCGTCGATCACTGGACGCCCTGGACCGACATCGCGCGCGCCGGCGCGCCGGGACCCATGGCCGCCATGAAGGTCGCCGGTCAAAGTGCGCCCAGCGAGGCGATGAAGCCGGTCGGCGGCGGCATGCGAATGTCGCTCGAGGGCGCCAAGTTCAAGGTCATCCCGAAGAACGCCCGCGGCGTGCCCGTGCTGCTGGTCTATCCGCAGATGCCGGCGGGCACCTGGGGCGACGAAGACTGGGGCTCGGCCGGCCCAGCTTGCATCTTCGGCATCGGCGTCTGCGTCGCGACCGGCAAGGACGGGATCGCGTACCCGATCAAGGTCGCGCACATGGGCGGCACCACGCCGGCAGATCTCAAGAAGCCGAAAACGAATTGCCAGAAGCTGGCGGCGGCTCCGGTCTGGCTGACCGCGAGCCCAGGCCCCGTCGACGCGTGCCCCACCGATCCGCGCACGTTGAACTTCTTCCCCTGGGGCGACACCGCGCATCTGCACATGACGCCTGTGCAATTCCAGGACCCGGTCATGAAGAAGTGGACGATCTTTGCCTGGGGCGAGAACGCGCAGCTTCACAAGTGGGCGGTCGAGACCACAGGCGCGCTCACCTACGTGGCGCAGAGCAACGAGTACGCGAGCGCCGACGTGCGAGGCACCTCGCCCGGCGGCATGCCCGGCGGTTTCTGCGCCGGATCGAGCAACGGCGCCGATCCCAATTCGGCGATCCTCGTGTGCACGATTCCGTACGGTGACGCGAACGCGCGGGTGGTCAACGGCCGTCTCCTGGTCTACGACCCCGTGCACCTGGCGGCGGACGGCTCGCTCAGGGTCCTCTGGGACTCGCAGCGCTGGGGCATCTCGTTCCTGTTCAACAAGTTCAATCCGCCGGTCATCGACGGAGGTCAGATCTATGTCGCGAACTACAACGGTGGCGTCGACGTGTACAAGCTGACGCCCTGACGGTCGGAGGCGGGAATCGATGGGAGTCTGCTACCACGCGCACGCGCGCTTTCTCGACAAGAACGGAAACAAGATCACCGTGCCGGCGCCCGTTGACCGGGGCGCTGCCAACGTGCCCTGGTGGTACGACTGGATCGGCGGCAACGCCGGCGACCTCAAACGTGCAGGGTTTTCGGCGATTCTCTATCCGCCCGTATGCAAGACACAGGGAGGCAACGCTCCGACCGCCGACGGTTACGGCGTCTTCGATCAATACGACGTCGGTTCAAAAGCGCAGTGCGGCTCGACCGAAACGCGCTTCGGATCGCGCGAGCAGCTCCAACGATCGATTGCCGTTGCTCACGCCTGCGGTCTCGACGTTTACGTCGACGTCGTCATGCACCAGTTGGACGGCGGGTCCAATGGCGTCTATCGCTACTCGGGCGCGGGCGGCGCTGCGAAGATCGGGCGGTTTCCGAAAGATCCGGGCTGTTTTCGCGGGCGGCCGCCGCGCCGGCCCGAGGATCCCGTGCCGGTGCCGCGCGTCGACTCTCCGTTCGGCGACGAATTCGTCTACGTGAACTGCGAGCCGCGCGGCTACACGCGCAACGGAATGGTGGCGTTCGGCGACTGGCTCACGCGATCGCTCGACATCCAGGGGTACCGCGTCGACGACACCAAGGGGATGGCGGTGGCGTTCGTTCGCGATTGGATGACCGCGCGATCGATGGGCAGCCGCTTCTGCGTGTCCGAATATTTCGACGGTGACCCGGCGAGCCTCGAGTGGTGGGCGCACGACAGCGGGATGGGCGGACGTTCGGCGGTCTTCGACTTCACGTTGCACTTCGCGCTGCAGTCGATGTGCGACGACGGTAACTTCGACATGACGCGCATGGACGGCGCGGGTTACGCCGCGCGCGACCCGTTCAACGCCGTGACGTTCGTCGACAACCCGGACACGGATCTGTCGCCTGGAGAGCAGATCATCGGTAGCAAGCTGCTGGCGTACGCGTTCATCTTGACCACCGAGGGTTACCCGTTCGTCTATCACAAGGACTACGCCGAAGAGGCGGGCTGCTACGGGCTCAAACGATGGATCGACAACCTGGTCTGGATCCACGAGAACCTGGCGAACGGCTCGACCACCACGCGCTGGAATGACCCACGCGTCATCGTCACCGAACGGCTCGGCGCGCCCGGCCTGCTCACCGCGATCAGCACCGACACCTGGAACCGCCGCACCATCACGTGCCAGACCGCGTTCGGGGCGAACGCGCATCTCAAGGACTACACGGGCCGCCACGGCGACATCTGGACGGACGGAGGCGGGCGGGCCACGTTCACGATCCCCAGCAACGCATTCAGTTCGGGCCAGTCGTATCTCTGTTTTTCGCGCCCGGGGCACGATCGGGCGATGCCGCTGCAAGAACGGCCGACGACGCAGACCTTCTTCGGAGCGGAGGATCTCGACATTCCGCCCATCCCGGCGAACGGCACCGTGCCGGTCGGGCGCGTCTGGTGTGCGGCGCGCAAGCCACTGCGCGCCAGCCTGCGTGCTCTCGCGCCAGGCGCCAGCGGTCGAATCTCCGTCGAGGTTGCCAGTCCCGGGGGCGCCACCGCCGCCACCGGTCCGTCGGGTGCGACGGGAAGCTCTGTCGAGCTGGTCACCAGCGAAGCAGGCTGGTACGAGCTGCGCGTGACCGGGCGAGGCCTCTCCGCGCCGGCGTCCTACGAGCTCGACGTCATCTACACGGCCACGTCCGATCTGGCGCTGCCGTAAAGGCTCGGCGGCTCATCTTGATTGCCGCATGCCGAGGAGTTCCCGGATGCAGCCATCCGGCTCGCGGACTCGCTACGGCACGCACCCGGTCTGCAGGTGGAAGTTGTCGAGCGTGACAGAGACCGGGTCGTTGCTCATCTGCTGGAGCTGCAACAGGATGCGCACGGCGCTCAGCGGCGCGCTGTTCGTGGTCGTGTAGATCATCGTGTCGTCGAGGGACCCGGTGATGGTGGAGCCGACGCGCACGATGCGGAAGGTGCCAGAGGTGGCGTCGGTTGGCATGGGCGCGTTCACCTTGCCGGTCCAGACGTGCAGGTTGAAGCTGCCGGCCGAGTGTTCGTACACGTCGAAGAACTCCGAGTTGTCGGCGAAGTTGGCGTGGAACTCGACCTGGTCGAGGCCGCTCGGGCCCAGCATGGCGTCGCGCAGATCCAGCGCGAGCTCGAAGTCGCCGTCGACGGGAACGCCGAGCGCACCGAGGTTGAACTCCACGGTGATGCTCTGGAGCGCGGCCGACGTATTGGTGCCGGCCTTGGCGAGGCGGAGATCTCCTTGCGTGGCGTCGACGCTGAAGAGGTCGGGTATGGTCTGCGAGACGGTCCAGTTCGCGCTGAGGCCGGCGCTGAAATCGTCGCTGAACGCCGCGGTCGGTGTGCCTCCGTCGGCGCAGGTCGCCGCCGGCGGCTGGTTGTCGGGAGCGGCGTCGGCGGCGTCGGGCGCGTCGCTGCCCGCGTCGGGCGGTGCGCTCGACGAGCTGCTACAGGCGGCGCCGCCGGTGGCGAACGCGAGGCCAACTGCCAGCGCCAGCGCGCGGCCGAGACGAGCCCGGCGGAGATCCGAAAACGACGGTGGGTTCCAGCCAATCGCCATCCGAGTGAGCACGGCCATCGGATAGCACGGACGGCGTCGATTTTGTGGTGTTTTATAGGTTCGCGATCAGCCCGTAGTCGATGAATCCCACGTTGATCGAAGCGATCGTGCGCGTCTTCTCGTAGACGCCGTCGCCCTCGCGCGAACCGGCTTCGTTGGTGTTGCCCTCGATGGTGTTGATCGCGCCCGAGACGACGCTGCGAACCAGACCGGCGTGCCCCTTGCCGGCGCCGTGGTCGATGATGAAGACGGCGCCGGGGCGCACCAGGTCCGGCTTGTCGAGCGCCGACTTGGCGTAGACGCGCGCCACGACCGGTGACTTCGCCCAGTGCTCGAGCACGCCCGCGGTCTTCACGCACGGGTTGGCGACGTTGAGAGCCTTGGTCGACTGCTGGAAGCTCCAGTAGACGAACGCCTGGCACCAGGAGTATCCGACCGCCGGATCCAGTCCGACGCTGCGAACGAACAGATCGACCTGCGGTCCGCGATTGGGCTGTCCGGGCGTTTCGCGCACGCCGTTCTGGCCGGCGGCCGTTTGCAGCACCGCCTGTAGCAACGGAGTGGGAGCCTGCTCGACGGTCACGGGCGCCTCGCCGAACAGCGAGTCCCAGCTGACCGGGCCGAGCACGCCATCGGCGGTCAGGCTCCGCCGCGTCTGGAACAACTTGACGGCGCTGGTGGTCGCGGCGCCAAAGATGCCGTCGACATCCAGTGGCCCGCAACCGACGCCGATCAGCTGTTGCTGCACTTGCTTGACGAGGTCCGTGCGCGGATCGCCCTCGCGGACGGCCGTTCCTGGATAGGCCATGGTCTCACCCCTCCCGCTTCAAACGATCGAGAGGGCAAACATTTCATCATTTCGGCCCGAGCCGAGCCGCTCGCGGCGGTCCTTCCCGGCCCGGGACGCTAGCTCGTCCGGCGCACGGGGTGGCGGCGGGCGCGGCGCGCGCGCGCCAGGCGCTCGCGCTTCTCGGCCATCGCCAGGTTGTGCGAGATCGTCCGCTCCGGCGACAGCACGAACGCCGACAGGAAGCGCACCGGGTCGCCGAGCTCGCCGTCCTGGTGCACCTCGAAGTGCAGATGGCTCGCCGAGGCCTTCACGCCGGTCAGCCCCACCGTGCCGATCACCTCGCCGGCCTTCACCTCCTGGCCCGCCTGGACGTTGTAGGTGTGCAGGTGAAAGTAGCCGCTGCGCACGCCACCGTCGTGCACGACGCGCACGAAGAATCCGCCCGGGCCCATCGTGCGATAGCGCCAGCGGCGCAGCTGTTGCAGCGACAGCTCGCGCGCGGCAGACGCGCCCGGCATGTCTGCGCCCGCGAATTGCACGACGCCGTCGGCGACCGCACGCACCGGCTCGCCCACGGCGGCGTCGATGTCGATGCCTCGGTGCTCGCGCCGTCCGCCGTCGCGATCCGCGCCCGGGCCGCTGATGCCCAGGCGCTCGCCGCCGGTCAGCGGCGAGACGATGCTCAGGCCGAGATAGGATTGGGCGACCGGGCTGGCCGCGCCGCTGTAGACTTGCAGCAGCCGCCGGCGCGCGACCATCACGCGGTCCTCCGCGGTCGCGCCCCAGACGCGGTCGCCCCAGACCAGGTGCGCGGTGGCCGTGCGATGGGGCGTGCTGCCGACGGTGGCGTCGATCGCGACGTGAGTCGCTTGCCACATCGCCAGCAACGCCGCGCCGACGCGCAGGTTGTGCGCCGGATCGAGCAGGCGGTCGCGGGCGAGATCCTCGCGCGGCACGGGCAGCTCGGCCTCGGGCCCGAACATCGCCGGCTCGATCTGCAGCAGACCGACGGCGTGCGGCGTCTCCATGCCCGGGCGGCAGCGGCTCTGGCGGTACGCGAGCGCCGCCATCAAGAACGGATCGCTGTGTGTTTCGACGCTGACCTCGCGCACCAGGCGCGCGAGCGCGTCCAGTCCGGCGGGCGCGGTCACCTCGTCGCAGATCGCGACGAACGCGGCGTCGAAGCGGGCGGCGTCCAGCGCGCCCGCGGGCGCGAGCGGCTCGCTCGGCCAGTCGGCGGGATCGCGCAGCTCGTGGGTCTCGCGATGCTCCGGCTGCGCGCTGCGGTGCTGGCGCGAAGCGGGGCCGTCGCCGGGCACCGACGCGATCGGCGCGGGCGCGGGCGCGGGGTCCGCAGCCGGTTCGGCGGCGCTCGTCATCGTGTCGTCCGTCGCGATGCGGTCGATGTCGGAGTTGGTGACTTCGCCGGCAGCGGCCAGCAACAAGATCGGAAGCAGCGTGACCATCATGTTTCTTGGGTGTTGAAGGGACATCGGGCCTCGCGCGCCACATCTTTAATGCGGCGAGGCGCGCGCGTTGCGCAGGGTGTCGGCTGTCGGTGTCGCACTCAGGTTAGTGCCCGCTCGACTGCGAATTTTTTCAACTTCCGCACCGTCAGATGGACATGCCGTCGACGATCTTGTTGCTGATGTTCGCGTTGCGGCTGTCAGGGAGCGCGCCTGATGTCGGCCATCCGTCCACACCGCCCCTGGGCGCGCCGCCAGCGGCCGCCCCGTCGGGGGTGACCCTGGCTCCGCGCCGGCCCGCGTCGGACTCGCCGTTTCACCCCTGGTTTTCGCGCGCCGAGGTTGCGCGCTACGACATTCGCTACGGCGTGCTGGGATCGGTCGGCCGACTCGAGCTGCGGACCGCGGCCACGCCCGCGATCACCGATGGTCGATCGATCGTCAAGCTGCGCGGCTCGGCGCGTGGCGCGGTGTTCGGGCTCGGCTCGATGGACCGCCGCTTCGAGGCCGACTTCGACGCCGGTGCGCTCGAGTCGCGTCGCTGGGTCGACGCCCGCCGCAGCGGCGGCGAGCGTCCCGACCAGGCCATTGTCGACCGCGGCGAGCGCGGGCGGCCCGGTGAAACGCGTTTGCGCCGCCACACGCCGGGCCGCGCCGACGAGACCCACGCGCTGGCATCGGCGATCCCGACGATGGACGCCCTGGGCCTGATCTCGCGCTGGCGAAGCGCGCTACCCGCGCTCGGTCACGACGACGTGGTGCAGATCCTCGACGGGCTCGCGCTCTGGCGCGTGCGCGCGACGACCGCCGCGATGCACGACGCCGTGCCGGACTCGAATCGCTTCGGTATTCGCATCGAAGCCGAGGCGACGCCGGTGCACTACAACGGCACCGCCGACGGCGATCGACCGATCCGCCACCTGCGCGTCTGGCTCGATCCCGGCGCGCGCCACCTGCCGCTGCGCCTGGAAGTTCCGGTGGGTCCGGCTGACCTGGTCATGCGTCTGATCGCCGCGCGCGGCTAGTGTCCTGTATCAGAAATCC
>Ga0265338_10001846_pt1 | contig 33258 bp, 31 predicted proteins | sample 42126metaG_FD_193579 | JGI IMG/M metagenome (GOLD analysis project Ga0265338, IMG submission 193579) | Rhizosphere microbial communities from Carex aquatilis grown in University of Washington, Seatle, WA, United States - 4-21-26 metaG | ecosystem: Host-associated > Plants > Roots > Rhizosphere...
GGTGCTGCCCTTGCCCGGTGCGTGATAATACTGCTCCACGCCGTAGACCACGCCCTGGCCGGAGGTGAAGTTGACCACGCGCTTGCCGCAGACGGAGTGAGCGATGGCGCCGCCCTGGGCCGCGTGCTCGCCTTCAGCCTCAATGGCAATGGTGTTGCCGCCAAAGACGTTCAGGTGGCCCTCGGCATAGGCCTGCTGGAACAGCTCGCCGCCCTCAGTAGAGGGGGTAATGGGGTAAAAGACGCCGGCGTCGGCGATGCGCGTCTCAGTGTGGTATGAGACGAGCTGATTTCCGTTGGCGGTGACCCGGATACCGGGATAGCGAGCTGACTTCATTGACGACCCCCTGTTGCGGCTTGCTGTTCGATTTTTGCCGAAGCGGTGGAAATCTATTGTATTTCCTGCAAGAAACGCCCGGCAAATGGCGCCGGATTCGCCCGGCATACGGCCGCCTTCAAGGGCGGCGTGGGGTAAAACGCTTTTCGGCGCGGCGGCTGGGCTTAACCAAACCCGGCGGGCGGCCCGAAACTCTCCCTTTATAAGTCTACGGGCAAGCGGGTGCGGCGGGAACAGCGGGAGTGTTGGCAGTCCCGCGATGCGAGCCCATGACTCAGTATGCGCCCATTTTGTGGGACCATGTACCGTATTTTGAGATAGACGGCTGGCACCTAGCGTTGCGAACAATATAGAGAGGTGTGCGGATGGAGCGCGGCGGCGTTGTATAGTTGGGGCGATTCAAAAGGGGGACAACTATCTCATGGACGAGACGTTGAGTGCCGCTTATCCGAGCCTGAAGGGGCGGGTGGTGCTGATTACGGGCGGTGCTACTGGAATCGGCGAGGCGCTTGTGCGGAACTTTGCGCAACAGGGGGCGCGGGTGGCGTTCCTGGACGTGCAGGATGAGGCCGCGGTGGCGCTGAGGAACGAACTGAGTGTTGCGGGATGCACGGCTCCGCTCTATCTCCATTGCGATGTTACAGATACAGCAGCGCTGAAGGAGAGCGTGGGGCGGGTGCTGGCGGCTTTGGGGACGGTGGACGTGTTGGTGAACAATGCCGGAAACGACCAGAGGCACCGGACGGAGGAGGTGACGCCGGAGTTCTGGGACCGGACGATTGCGCTGAACCTGCGGGCGTATTTCTTTTCGATTCAGGCAGTTATCCCGGCGATGAAGGCGGCGGGGCGGGGTTCGATTGTGAATTTGAGCTCGATCTCGTGGATGATTCCATCGACGGGGTTGCCGGTGTATGTGACTGCAAAGGCAGGGATTGTGGGGATGACGCGGACGCTGGCGCATGAGCTTGGGCCACACGGCATCCGGGTGAACGCGGTGCTGCCGGGGGCGATTGCGACGGAGCGGCAGAAGCAGCTGTGGTACACGCCGGAGTACAAGGCTGAAATTCTTTCCCGTCAGGCACTTAAACGCGACATTCTGCCTGAGGATGTGGCCCGGCTGGTGCTGTTTCTGGCGGCGGATGACTCGTCAGGGATCACGAATCAGAGCTACGTGGTGGACGGCGGGTGGGTGTGATATGGCTCACCAAAACCGTGAACGAACTAAGGGGTAGTTCGTTCACCCGTCTGACCGAACTGGCGGGTAGTTCGTTCACCCGTCTGACCGAACTCGGGGGGAGTTTCTGGACTGGAGGGTTGCCGTGAGGGGATGGTTGGAGGTGGTGGCGGCGGTAGCGGGGCTGGCGGCCGGGGCCGGCTGGGGGGTCAGCCAGGGGGCGCCGTCGGCTTCGCATGGGTCGCCGGGGACCAGCGAGACGCCGCGGTCGGCGGAGTACGCAAAGGTGCAGGAGCGGCTGGCACGAGGATGGAACACCTGGGACGTGCATAGCGTGGCGACCCAAGTGCTGTTGCCGGAGGAGCTGGCGATCCACGTGGGGATGAAGCACAACACCAGCCTGAACGGGGATGCCTGGCTGGGCGATGCGCTGATTGGGCGGCTGACTCCAGGGGCAGAGGTGGTAACGCCGGGGCCGCATGCGTGGGACGGGAGCTACACCAGCGCGGACTACGAGTGGAGGGGACATAAGTGGCGCGAGGAGAGCGCGCATGACGGCGATGACCTGGTGATGCTGGTTACGCCGCTGGGAGCGCCGAAGGATGGAGCGCTGCCGCCGACGGTGGTGTTCAGCATCAGTGCTGCGCCAGACTCGCGGCAGGGGTCCCCTTATCGACGGAAGGGCGCGATTCTTGTGGGGACCGACCTTGACGCTGTTGTCGAAGTCGATTGCACCTGTTCTGAGACTACCTCTGAGTTTCGAGGCGCGCTTCCCGTTTTTCCTCCGTACTTCGCGGCGGATCTGACCCAGCCCATTGGCATATCGACGCTCTATTACAGCGTTATCGATGCGAGGCCCAAACATCGACGTACTCTAGGCGAGATCAGGACGGTGATCGCACGTCAGAAAGCCGCGTACAAGAAGTCGATTGCGGATGCCGGCGCGAACGGCCCGATTCTGGATGCGATTGAGACTACTTTGGGGTGGGACACGATCTACGAGCCGGAGAAGGGGCGCGTGTTTTCGCCGGTGTCGCGGGTGTGGTCGGTTGGATGGGGCGGGTACGTGCTGTTCGACTGGGACACGCTTTTTGCGGCGACGATGGCTGGAATGGGCGACAAGGACCTGGCCTACGCCAACGCCCTCGAGACGCTGCGCGAGGAGACGCCGGCGGGGTTTGTGCCCAATTACGCGCGAGCCGGCGGGTGGAAGAGCTTTGACCGGAGTGAGCCGCCGGTGGGAGCGATCACGGTGCTGGGGCTCTACAAGAAGTTCCACGACCGGTGGTTCCTGGAGGATGCGTTCGCGCCGTTGATGCAGTGGAACCGGTGGTGGGCGGCGCATCGCGACCTGGACGGCTACCTGACGTGGGGCAGCGATCCGGACAATCAGCCGCGCAATCCCGACGATGGGTCAGTGGGAACGTGGCAGGGGGCGATCTACGAGAGCGGTCTCGACAACAGCCCGATGTACGACGGCACGATTTACAACGCGAAGACGCATCTGCTGGAGTACGCGGACGTGGGGCTGATGAGCCTGTACGTGGCCGATTGCGATGCGCTCAAGGAGATTGCGCAGACGCTGGGCAAGACGGCGGAGGCCGCGGAGTTGAAGGAGCGCGGCGACAAGTATCGGGCGAAGTTGAAGACGCTATGGAACGCGGATGCGGGGATCTTCGAGAACAAGGACCTGCACACGGGCGCGTGGGTCACGCGGCTCTCGCCGACGAACTTTTATCCCATGCTGGCGAAGGCTGCGACAGCGGAGCAGGCGCGGACGATGGTGGAGAAGCACCTCAAGAATCCGCAGGAGTTCTGGGGCGAGTACATGATTCCGTCGATTGCGCGTGACGACCCTGCGTTCAAGGATCAGAATTATTGGCGCGGACGAATCTGGGGCCCGATGAATTATCTGGTTTACCTGGGCCTGGAGAATTACGACGTGCCCGAGGCGCGCAAGGACTTTGCGGCCAAGGGGTATGCGCTGTTTCTGAAGGAGTGGAGCGAGCACCGCCACGTGCATGAGAACTACAACGCGGTGACGGGGACCGGGGACGATGTTACTTCGAGCGACCGGTTTTATCACTGGGGGGCGCTGCTGGGGTACATAGAGGCGGCGAACAGGGAGTAGGCATTGGTGGGAATTGAGCGTGTCCCTCAGGCGCTGCAATCAGGCGGCTGGATGCGCGCGGCGGGCGTTAGAATCGGAGCATTCCTGCGATGACCAAGCCCCCCATCCGCGCCGCCCTGGTCTCCTGGATTTTCCTGCTCAGCGCCATCGCCTATCTCGACCGCACCAACGTGTCCATTGCCGGGCCCGAGATCAGCCGCGAATTCGGACTGGGGAACGTGCGCCTGGGCTGGGTGATGAGCGCGTTTCTGATTGGATACGCGGCATCGCAGGTGCTGGCCGGCTGGATTGCGGTGCGGCTGGGACCGCGCCGCGCGCTTGCACTGGGCGTGCTGTGGTGGGGCGGATTCACGCTGGGCACTGCTTTAGTTCCACCAGGAATGCGCGGCGCGCTGCTGATGCTGATCGCGGTTCGCTTTGCGCTGGGCGTGGGCGAAGCGATCATCTACCCGGCCTCCAACCAATTCGTCGCGCGATGGATTCCCGAGCGTGAACGTGGGATGGCGAATGGCGCAATCTTTGCCGGGGTGGGCGCCGGCGCGGGACTGACGCCGCCGCTGCTGGTGGCCATCATTGTGGATCACGGATGGCGCGCCGCATTCTGGTTCAGCGCGGCGGTGGGCGTAGTTGCCGGCGTCATCTGGTATGCAATCGCGCGCGACACTCCGGAAGAACATCCGCGTGTTACCGCGGAAGAACTGGCCACGATTCGCGCGGGAGTTCCGCATCTGAAGCAGGAGCAGGGCGCCAAGGCGCGCATTCCGTGGGGCGCAATGGCGCACAGCCGGACGCTGCTGCTGCTCACCTTCTCATGCTTCACCTTCGGTTACGTGGCGTGGATTTTTCTGGGCTGGTTTTTCATTTACATGAGGCAGGCGCGCGGGCTTGACCTGAAGCAAAGCGCGATTTACACGATGTTCCCGTTTGTTGCCATGACGGTTTTTTGTTTTGGCGGCGGAGTCATCAGCGACTGGATCACCGCGCGGCGCGGGCTGCGCGCGGGCCGCTGCGGTCCCGGCGTGTTCGCACTCTTTTTTGCAGCGGTGCTGCTGGTGGTGGGGTCGCGCGTGGGCAGCGCGCCCATAGCGGCGATGACGCTGGCGGCGGGCGCGGGAGTGCTCTACCTTTGCCAGGCCTCGTTCTGGGCTGTAACTGCCGATATCGGCGGCGAAAGCGCGGGCGTGGCGTCCTCTGTGATGAACATGGGAGCCCAGATCGGGGGCGCGCTCACGGCTTCGCTCACACCGTGGATCGCCCAGCGTTACGGATGGACCGCTTCGTTCCTGGTTGCGGCAATTCTGGCAACCGCGGGCGCGATTGCGTGGCTGGGAGTTGATCCCGGAGTCAGGCTTGTTGAAGAGCCTGCCGCAAACGCGAATCCCGAGCGGCCATGAGATCGAAAGTGCGTTGGGGCGTTTTAGCGCTTGCTCATTCGCAGGCTCTGCCAACTGCCGTCCACGGTCCAGCCGCCGTCCACCGCCAGCGCATGGCCGTTGATGAATCCGCTTTGCGCGGGGTCGGCGAGGAAGAGGATGGCGCGGGCAATGTCGTCCGGCATGGCGAAGCGGCCCATCGGGTTCACTCCTTCAATGTCGGCATTGCTGTATACGCCGCCGGCTTGATCCGCCGCATCCATCTCCGTCTTTACCCAGCCCGGACACACGGCGTTGACCCGCACGCCGCGCCCGCCCCACTCCGCCGCAAGAGTGCGGGTGAGGCCGATGAGGCCATGCTTGGATGCGTTGTATGCGGAGCGGTCTGCGATTCCGACCAGCCCTGCAATGGATGCGACATTCACAATGCTCCCGCTCCTCTGCTCCAGCATGAGCGCGCCAAAACCCTTTGCCAAAAGAAATGGCGCCAGCAGGTTCACCTTGAGAACGCGCAAAAATGTCCTGGCATCCACAGCCTCCGCGGGCGCGATGAAGCTGATGCCGGCATTGTTCACCAGCACGTCGGCGCGGCCCCATCTCTCGCGCACTGCCCGGACTGCGTGCGCCACAAAGTCTTCATCGGAGACGTCGCCGAGGAACTGCTCCGCTTCCACGCCTTCCGCCCGCGCGTGGGCCAGCGTCTGCTCGCATGGCTTCAGGTCCATCAGGGCAAGTGTGTATCCGGCTTGAGCCAGAACTTCGGATGTTCGCCGGCCGATCCCCTGAGCCGAACCCGTGACGATAGCGATCTTCATTTCTCTAAACTAGACTAGGCGCGCCTATGGCCGCACAATCATCTTGCCCACGCCGTCACCATAGTGGCTGGCGATGGCGAAGGCCTCACCGATGCATTCGAGCGGGCGGGAATGCGTCAGCAACGGCCCAAACCACTCGGCATGCGCCTCAAGCAGCGCGAGAGCTTCGCCGGTCTCATGGTTTGACCGGCGCACGTTGAAGATGGCGAGCTCCTTTCGCCTCATTGCCGATCCATCCATTGCGACATTTGCCGTGGAATGAATTCCGGTGAGGGCCACTCGCCCGGCATTGCGCGCAAGTTGGATTGCCTGGTTGGTGGTGTGTTCTCCGGCCGCGCAATCAATGGCGCAGTCCACGCCGCGGCGGCCGGTGGCGCGGAGGATTTCCTCGAGGGCCTCATCTGGTTCAAAGGCAGCGTCAGCGCCCAGGTCGCGCGCTAACTGGCGGCGATGGGCCAATGGCTCTACGGCCCAGATCCGCGCCGCGCCGGCAGCCCGCAATCCGGCAATGGTTAAAAGCCCGATGGGCCCCGCGCCGATTACCGCTACGGTTTCTCCGGCGCATATTGAGGCCACACGGAGCGAATGAAGCGCGACGGCGAGAGGCTCAGCCAGAGTAGCTTCGTCAAACGACATTGCCGCGGGGATGGGACAAAAGTTGACCGCGGGCAGGTTGATCAGCTCGCGGAAAAAGCCGGCATGGTGCGGGTTGGAGAGAAAGCGAATGTTGGCGCAAACGTTGTGCCGCCCGCTCATGCAGAATTCGCAGTGGTAGCAGTAAAGCGCGGGCTCAAGCGCGCCGCGATCGCCCGCGGCCATGCCGGTAACGCCGGCGCCCGTACTCATAATCACGCCTGCGGGCTCATGGCCCAGCACCATGGGGTAGACGTTGGGCGTGCTGCCCACCGCGCCCTCGGAGTATGCGTGCAGATCGGACCCGCACACTCCCACCGCCTCAATGCGGACCTGCACTTCGCCCAGGCCCGGATCTTCAATGGGCATGTCCGTCAGCCGGAAGGTACCTGGAGCAATGAGTTCGGCGGCGCGCATCGGGTCTCTTCTTCAGGAACGATATCTCATGCGGCGTCGCCGGCAAAAGCGAGTTACCGGCAGACGCTTGCGTTATCAGTTCTTCGCCGCGCTCTCGGGGGGAGTTGCCACGGCATTTCCCTCCCGGCGCAGGATCTCAAGAACTCGCTGATACAGCCGCGCCCGGGTTTCCGCGCGATCCGATGCGCTGGTCACATAGCGCACCTCGATGGTACGGCCGTCGACAGAAGGCAGCAGGTTTACGGTTGGGTGGGCGCGAAGGTTGCCGAGGTCGCCGCCACTGGAAGCCCGGCGCCACTCTTCTTCGGCGTGGCGGGCATTGGCCGCGGTCTCTTCTTCCGCTTCCTTCAGGACCTTCTCCAGCATCAGGCTGCGATCGAGTGCTTCAGGGATGGTCACCTCGAATTGATCCCACATCCATTGCCCCGCGGTAGAGAAGTTGAAATATTTTCCGCGTATGGCATAGCCGTTCATCAGCGTGATGCGCCGTCCCGTCGGGTATCCCCGCTCCCCCAGCGATCCGGTTTCCAGAAGCGTCGTGGCCATCAAGCCGATGTCCGTAACCTCCCCGCTCACTCCATCGATCTCCACCGTATCGCCGACCCGCAATCCTCTTTTTCCAATCAGCTTGAACCAGCCGAGAAAGGCGAGGAGAAAATCCTGGAGCACGATGGTCAGCGCGGCGGTGGCCAGTCCAAGGATGGTGCCTATCTGGCTCGGCGCGCCGAAGATCACCAGGAGAACGCAGCCAAATCCCACCACGTTGATTGAGAGTCCAAGAACCGCCCGCAGCGTGTGGCGATCCCTTGCTTCGAGATTGGAAAGCCTCATCAGACGCCGCATCAGCGCGGTGGCCAGCACCATGGCAAGCAGAATCCCCAGCACCCACGCACACGAATTTACGATGAGGTGGATCACGATGCGGTGCTGCCGGCCAACCTGGGTCGCCCATTTCTCATAAACCGATCCGAGCCGCTGCTGGGTCTGCACGCGGTCATCGTAGATGCTCAGCAGCTGCCGCCGCGCGCTTCGCGCCTGGATCTTCGCCAGGCGGCCCTTTGCATCGCCTGCAAACACCGGGGTGGATGCCACCGCATCCAGTTGCGCCTGTATCTCCTTTTGCGCCGCGGAAATGTCGTCCACCTTTGCCTGCGCCTGTTGCTGCGCCTGTTTCAGCATCTGGATGCGCGTGTTCTGCCTGAACCACGACTCCAGCCTCTTGGCCAGTGTTCCATTCCGCGAGACGGCAACCACGGCCGTTTCAGCAGGCTGAGACGCCTGGGCGTCGTAGGCCTTCATGGTGGATTCGTGAGCTTCCAGTTCGGCCTTGATTTCCGCGCCCTTGTCTCCCTCCGCCTCCTGCAAGCTCTGGGCCAGTTCCGCCAGCTCGTCGCTATCCAGGTTCAGTTGCGCTTTGGCAATGCCAAGGTCCGGGTCGTCTTCCGTGTTGTCATCCGCGGCGCCCGGCTTTGCACCCTTCGCGGATGCGGCCAGCCGGTTCACGGCCTCCTGATCCTGGGCTACAAACTGCTTGAGCTCATTCACCTTCTGCGAGAGGGCCAGCGCGGCCCCGGTGAGGGAACCTTGCTGCGTCTCCAGGTTCGCCCTGCGCAGCGCAGCGGCAAACGCCTGATCGACGGAATGATCGGCAAGGTGCTCGGCCTCGCGGGCATACTCTTTTTCTTCCGCAGTGGCTGCCATGGCCGCCAGGGTCTGTGCAGTGGTCCACGGGCTGGTGTCAACCAGTGAGGCGTTCTGGGCCGTGGAACCCGGCTGTCCCGCGCGGGATGGCAGGTGAACCATCACATCGCGCGTCTCCCAGGCCACAACAAAGCAGGCAACCAGCAGAATCGTGAGGCTGAGAAGCACGATGAATCGCGTGCGTGGGAAGACGCGGCCCCTGGCCTCAGCCGAGGGTGGATCGGGGGAAGACTGCATACTTCCATTCTCGCCGCTTAAAAGGAAATCCGCACGAAAAACGCCGCCGGGTGATTTCACGCCCCTTTACACTCGTTCTTCAGCGCACCTTGCGCCTTGCGCGGCGCCGGGGTGAAGATGGGGCCATGGGGCCCAGGTCAGGAGCGGTCGTTCTTATCGTCGCGGCGGCGTTGATGCCGCTGCCCGGCCCGTCCCAGCGCGTGGTGCCCGGATCGCCGAGGCAGCACAGGTCCGCGGTTAGTCCCGACAATCGGGTGGATCTCAATCATGCATCGCTCCAGCAGTTGATGGAGATTCCCGGCATGAAGCCCACCTGGGCGCACAGGATCATCCGTTTCAAGCCTTACCGTACCAAGCAGAGTCTGATCGATGAGGGCATCGTGTCCCTCGGCGTGTACCACCGCATCCGCGACTACATCATCGTGCACCAGGACAAGGATTAGAGATCGTTTCATAAACCCCCGTCGTGCCGAAAGCAGCCGTAAAATGACTGGCTTTACCGGCTGCGGAAAAACTCGCTCGAAGGGTGCTTTGTAACAGGGCATGACTTCAGTCGTGCCGAAAAACGCTTGATATATGGGGCTGGGCTTCAGCCCCTGCTCTGCCCACGGGGCGATTCAATCCCTCTACGGGCCTTCTTCCGCAGCCTCTTTAGCCCCTCGCTGCTCCGGTTCCCTCCGGCCGAACCCAGATCCGCTTCAACTTCTTCGACAACCAGGAGCACACCAGCGGACCAATCCGTTAGCATTGAAAGTGCCGATGAAGACGAGTTCCCATTCTTTCCTTCGCATCCTTCCGCTGCTCGCCGCAAGCCTGGCCCTCGCCCTGCCCGCTCCCTGCCAGCAGCCTGACCTGCCCGATGCCCCTCAGCCGCAGAACGCTGACCCCGACGCCGCTACCATACGCAACACGCCGCGCAACATCCTCAAGGACCAGGAGGCCATCTGGACCAGTCCCATCCATCTCAATGGCACCAACGCGTTCGGCCCCGTGGTCCTCGTCCTGGCCACCACCGTCCTTATCACCACCGATCACGAGGTCATGTCCCAGCACTTGCTGGACAAGTCCATGAACGATGATGCCTCCAAAGCATCCAACGGCCTCACTGGCCTCTTCATCGCCGCGCCCGCCGTCTTGTTCGCCGCGGGCAAGCTGCGCCATGGGGATCAGGCCGTTGAAACCGGCATCCTCGGCGGCGAGGCCATGCTTGACAGCCTCGCCGTGAATTACGCAATGAAAGCCATCACCATGCGCGAGCGGCCCACCGTCAATGGCGCGCACGGCCAATTCTTCCAGACCCACGTCGGACTCGACTCATCTTTCCCATCGAATCACGCCGTCTTGGCCTGGTCGTCCGCCGCCGTCATCGCCTCTGAGTATCCGGGCTTCCTTACCCAGCTCACCGCATACACCCTGGCCACCGGCGTCAGCGTGACCCGCATAGCCGCCCGCCAGCACTTCCCCTCTGACGTCCTCGTGGGCAGCGCCGTGGGTTGGATGATCGGCCGCTACGTCTACCACCGCCATACCCGCGATCAAAGCGCTTCAGATTATTGAGCGGCCAACGGACTCGCCCCGGCCTCGTTCCCAAGGTCCCCTATTTCCTAATCCCTAATCCCTCATTCCCTCGTTCCCAGTCTTACAAATGGCAACTCGCGACCCCGCGCTTCTCCAAATACCGCTGGTGATACTCCTCCGCCCGCCAGAACGTCCCCGCCGCAACCACCTGGGTCACAATCCGCTTCGGCTTGAAACGCCCCTCCGCCGTCAGTTGTTCAATCTTCGCCTTCGCCGCCTGTTCCTGCTCCGGCAAGTGATAGAAAACCACCGACCTGTACTGCGTCCCCCAGTCCGGCCCCTGCCGGTTCATGGTCGTCGGATCATGCAGCGCAAAGAACGCGTCCAGCAACTGCTCGTAGCCCACCTTCTCCGGGTCAAACTCCAGCTCCACCACCTCCGCGTGCCCCGTCTGGTCCGTGCACACGTCCTGGTACGACGGCCGCTCCACCGCGCCTCCCTCGTAACCTACCGCGGTCCGCGTCACTCCGGGAATCGCGGCCAACTTCATCTCCACGCCCCAGAAACATCCCGCTCCAAATGTCGCCTTTTCCATCGCCATACCCCTAAAGATGCGCCAGCCCTCTCCACGGCTATCAAAAACTGACAATCAACCGGTCTTGTCATCCTGAACGCAGTGAAGGATCCGCGGTTGCTCCCCGTGCCGGCCCATCCCCGATCCCTGATCCCTGGTCCCAGGTCCCTGATCCCTGATCCCTAATCCCTAATCCCTAATCCCTAATCCCTAATCCCTGATCCCTGATCCCTACTTCTTCAGCTTCCGCGCCGCCACCGTAGCATCCCAGAAGTCATCCGGCAGCGTCCGGTTGTACTCCACGTCCTTGATGTAGAACTGCCGCGTCTCTTCCCCGTTCTTCTCCCGCGAGGTTCTCAGCGCCGTGGGGAAACCGCCCAGGGTGTGGTAGTCGTCGTAGTGCTCCGTGTCGGTGTTCAGGTCGTGATACTCCGGGTCCCGCCACTTGAACGACCGCTCCAGCGGCAAATGCGTGTCCGCATCCAGCGAAATCGTGATCGCGTCGTTCTCGGCTGAAATCAGCGTTACCTGCTCGGCCATGTGCCGCTCCGCCAGGTGCTTGCCTTCGTAAATCAAAATCGTCTTGGGGTCCTTCAGCCACACCTTCACCGCCACTTCAATCGAGTGGTTCCTCCGCCGCAGATATTCGTCCACTGCGTCCTGCGGCAGCGCCCGCTTGCCCCGGTAATTCACCTCCCAGCCTTCGTTCCCCACAAAAAACTCGATCACGTCGCGGTGCCTGGTCACATCCTCGCGAAACTTGTCCGGAAAGCTCGTAAACTCGTACACTTCCGTCGTCCCGGGGTCCGGGGTGCCGTGATAAAACCCGGCCACAAACCCGTGCCGCATCACGTTCTTCTGGTCCAGCCACGCCTGCCCTCCCAGCGCCTCGATCATCGCATTCAACTCGTCCCGCGCCTGCCGGGCATTCTTCGCCGCCGCGTCATCCTGCGCCTGAACCACGCTCCGCGGCCCGCTCAAAGGCGTCATCGCCAGCACGCCCGCCACCAGAGCCGCGCTCATCACTCGTCCGATTCCCCGCATCAATCTCCTTCCAATTCCGCAAGCCACGCAGTATTAGACGCGAACGCCAAGCTTTCCTGATCCCTCAGTCCCCAGTCCCTCAGTCCCTAGCCCCTGATCCCTGACCCCTGATCCCTGACCCCTGCCTTATCACCCCACCAGCACCGCGCCCCCATTCACATTCAACACCTCGCCGCTGATAAACCCCGCCAGCGGCGTGCACAAAAACAGCACCGGCCCGGCAATCTCCCTCGGCGTCGCCACCCGCCCCACGGGAATCCCCGCCATCACCCGCGCCGCCTTCTCCGGGTCCCCCAGCGTCCCCGCCGACATCTCCGTCGTCACCCATCCCGGCGCCACGCAGTTTACCCGGATTCCCCGCGGCGCCAGCTCGCTTGAAAGGCTCTTGGTCAAGCTGATCAGCGCTCCCTTGCTCGCCGCATAATCCGCATGGAACGCCTCGCCCCGCTGCCCCGCAGTAGAGCTGATCAGCACAATATGACCCGTAGCATCGTCAACAGTCCCTACGTCCCTAGTCCCTGGTCCCGCAGTCCCTGGTCCCTGAGTCCCTGGTCCCTGAGTCCCTGGTCCCTGCCTTTCCGATCCCTGATCCCTGATCCCTGACCCCTGCATCACCGCCACTGCCCCCTGCACCAGCCCAAACACCGCGTCCAGGTTCACTCCCATCGTCCGCCGCCACTGCGCGTCGGTCATCGTCGCAATCGGCGCATCCTCCGGCGGCCAAATCCCGTGATTCACCACCAGGATGTCCAGCCGTCCCAGCGCCGCCACCGCCTTCTCCACCAGCGCCCGCCCGTCCCCCGCCGTCTCCAGCTCCTGCTCAATCCCCACGCACTGCTTTTCTGACCCCTGACCCCTGACCCCTGATCCCTGTCCCCCACACTCCCGCTCCAGCGCCCTCGCCCGTTCCCCCGCCACCCGGTAGCTGAACGCCACCCGCGCCCCCGCCGCCCGGAACAGCCGCACTGTCTCCGCCCCAATCCCCCGCGACCCGCCCGTAATCAGCGCCGTCTTCCCCTCCAGCAATAACTCCACTCCAGCCATTCCCCAACCCTAACCAACCCTCCCGTTCTCTGTCGAGGACAGGGCTCATTGTGGCGCGTAAGTAGCTGATTTGGCTCCGCCAATCCGTAGCTGAAAAAGCTGATACCATAAATGCGGAGGGTAGCCAGGAATCGACTGGTGAACCAGCCTAGTGACTACCTGTTTTTGCACCTATCTGCGATGATTTCAACAGCTAACGCCATGCTACGATCAAGCCCTGATGCACACTGACGCCAAATCCGCCCTGAAGACCTTGCTTGTCGAACGGAGCCTTATTCTCGGCCCAATCACCCTCAGCAACGGTTCCAGGTCAAATCACTATTTCGATTGCAAACGGACCACTCTGAACTCAGAGGGTGCGTGGCTAGTAGGCGAAGCCGTCCTGGAGGTTATCAAGGCCTTGCCCGCGTTTCCCAAGGCAATCGGAGGGCTGACACATGGTGCTGACCCAATTGTCGGCGCAGTAATGATGCGGGCACATGCCGCCGGCCTCAGCCTGGACGGCTTCTACGTCCGGAAAGAGCCCAAGAAGCACGGAACGAAGAATCTCATCGAAAATGCTCCCGAAAGAGGCTCCGAGGTCGTTATCGTGGACGACGTCGTCACCGGTGGCGGCTCCGTCATCAACGCCATTGAAGCCATCGAAGAGGCCGGTTGTCATGTCCTGGCGGTGATCACTCTCGTTGATCGCCTCGAAGGCGGCGGGGAAAAGCTTAGGGCGCTCGTAACAAACTACATCCCGCTCTTCACCCTAGACGATTTCCGCAGAGAGATTGACAGTTGCCAGACGAGTTCGAACAGTTTCGAGACATTTTCGACCAGAGTTTCAGCGTAGATGGATTGAGGCAGATCGCCAAAGTCTCCCTTGCCCTCCTCCGGGATCCCGCGCCCAGCCAACCAGCGGCGATCCTGTTTGTGGCCACAGTCTCCCAATGGATCGCCGACTCGTGGGATGACCGGCCCATCACGCAAGAGGTAGCTGCCCGCGTTGAGGAGAAGATTAAGCCCCACCTTAAGCGCCTTCTCGCAATCCAGAAGAACGAGCCGCCAGACCAGGTGAAAACTCTTCTCGACGCCGCGGCACTAGCTTTCCGAGATTCGATTTACAGCGGACTGGATTCCGATCTGACCCACTAGCCTTGCCGCTACGCACAATTCTTTTTCGCCCCCGGGCTCGGTCCCTCATCAAAAGGATGACCACCAAAAACAGCCTTGTCTGTTCCGGGTTCGAGGTATGCCAATGCTGAAAAAACACTCTCCGTGCCGCCCTCCTGCTTTGCTGCGCGCTCATTACTTCCAACCTCGAAGCTCAACGTTCCTGGACAATGGTGAAGACGTGAGCACGAATCGGCAATCTGACAGCGGAATTGAAATCCAGGAATTGCTGCGTGCGGACGCCTCATGGAATGGCGTCTCGTACGGCGGCTACCCGCAGGGTGTGGCGGAACCAGTCGTGGCCAAAATCACCATCCCGGCGAATCGGGAATTAACCTGGCACTCTCACCCCATGCCCAGCTTCGCTTACGTTCTCTCCGGCGAGATCACCGTAGAAGATGACAAGGGGAACAAGAGACTTTTCACCGCGGGCGAGGTGATGCCGGAGACGGTCCACACCGCGCATCGGGGCATCGTAGGCGATCAGGCAGCAACCTTCATCGTCTTCTACGCCGGAACCAAAGGAATGCCGCTTTCACAACCGGCCAGCGGGCCTGCAAACTGAGCCTGGGAGATTTACCTCCGTGTGCTTTGTAACAGGGCACGGCTTCAGCCGTGCCGCCAGCCGCGTAAATAAAGGACGATGGCTTTAGCCCCCGCGGTCCCTTTGCCCTGCATTAACCACCTTCTCGAGCTCTTCCGAGACCCGCCCAGACGGGCTGTGGCGCCGCCGGGCACCCGTGGCCCCTGAATGCTCCGCCGTCACATGGCCGGAAAACGACGCTCATTAACAGGTGTGCGCCAAGTCATTTGAGTGTAGACTTATCAACCATATACTCCTGCATTGTGAGGTGGTCCCCGATGAGCTTCTGCCCACTCGTCAGGCAGCACCTTCACAAAACACCATTTTTCGTCTGCGCTCAGCCGGCAAATAGGCGCAGCCCGGTTCTGCATTTCAATACGGATATCAGGGCCCTCGCCCAGACGGAGACCCAGTGGAAAAGGTATTAAAGAATAAACGCTTATTGGCAACCATCTTTGTGGTTTTGGCCTTCGGTTTGAGCGGGCTGATCTACTTCAGGCAGCATCTGGCAGTCTCAGGGACCGAGGCTGCTTTCGATATCAACATCCAGCAGATGCGGAAACATCCGGGCGACTGGAAAGCAGAGAAGGACTTCTCTGGACTCCTGGCAGACTTTAATTCGAACCAGATTGCTGCAATTGGAATCTCCCCCTCCGCAGTATTGGTGACCACACGCGCCGGAAGCCGCTACTTCGTCAAAGACTATGCTGCGAAAATCTCTGGCTCGATCCTTTCCCAATACCAGGCGATGAGCCATCAGACATTCGAACTGGCTGTATTGAGCAGTGAAGGAACATCCCCGCCGCTCGCTGCTTATCTCGCCCTGTGCTCTGCTGTCCTCGGGCTGGGTTTGTATCTGATATTGGGCAAGTATCGGCCGTTCGGCAAAAGTGTAAAATCCAGCGTCACCTTCAAGGACCTGATCGGCTCAGAAGAAGCAAAGCAGGCCCTCGGCGAGATAGTGGACTACCTGCGCGATCCAACAAAATATGCCGCGTTTGGCGCCAGGCCACCCAAAGGAATCCTGCTTGTGGGCCCGCCGGGGGGCGGAAAGACTCATCTGGCGCGGGCTCTGGCTGGAGAAACCAAAGCAGAGTTCATGGCGATAACAGGGAGCGAGTTCTCCTCCCAGTTCTATGGAGTGGGAATTCGAAGAGTGAAGAGCATCTTTGCCCAGGCCCAACGAAAGTCGCCGTGCATCCTGTTCATCGATGAAATCGATGGCATCGGTCAGAGAACCAAAGTCGAGCGAGCCAGCGACGCGGAGCCAAACCGCATCATTAACCAGATACTGACCGAGATGGACGGGTTCCATGCCGCTAATGGCGTCATTGTGATCGGAGCGACCAATATGCCCGACGCCCTCGACGAAGCGATGTTGCGCCCAGGAAGGTTAGACCGCAAAATCCACGTCAGCGTGCCCGGAGTTGAGGACCGGAAGGCTCTGTTCGAGTACTACACCGGCAAAGTCAAGTCGACCGAACCGCTGGATTTTCACCAGCTTGCCAGGATCACAACTGGTTTTACTCCAGCCGGCATCTCCTCGATCGTGAATACCGCGGCGCTCTATGCTGCCAAGCATGAATGCGCATCTCTCACCATGAGTCACCTGTTTGACGCGGTGGAGAGGGAGAGTGTCGGCGAAGTCACGTCCGCAGGGAAGTTGCTGAAGCCGGCAGAACGCAGGCGCATCGCAGTGCATGAAGCGGGTCACGCCCTCATAACCATCCGTCTCAACACCGGCACTCTGGAAAAGGTCACTATCTTGCCCAGGGGCCCTGCCCTTGGCGTCACCATGATTACACCGAACAAAGAAACCGATTTCTACCTCCTTTCCGAACTTGAGCACCGCATTCAGATGCTGCTCGGCGGGCGTGTCGCCGAGAAACTGGTCTTCGGAGATTTATCGTCAGGAGCTGCCGGCGACCTCCAGGAAGCTTCCATCATCGCATTCAAGATGGTGGCCGAGTTGGGCATGAGCAAAGACCGGAAGTTGTTCAGTTTGGCCGCCTGTCGCAAATTGGGGTTGAATACCGATGACCTGTTCTATCTCGGCCAAACGCAAGAACTGCTAAACGAAATGGAGGCTCGCTGCACGCGAACGTTGGAAGAGATCAGACCAGCCCTCGATCAGCTTGCGGAGATGTTGCTCGAACAGGAGACAGTACCAGGCGAGGAAGTAGCGGCGCTTCTTCAACCGGAGCTGGCTCTGGCTTAAGGAATTTCGAATCGCAACTGCGCACGGCATCTGCCGGCCGCATTCGGCGGCGAATTCACGCCCTCTCTAGCGCCTAACCTCCGTGCCGCTCCCAGAACTCCGCCGGCGTCAGGATCGGGTACCGCCCGCCCAGCGCCAGCAGGTCCTTGTCCCCCGTAATCAGGTAGTCGGCCTTCGCCGCCACCAGCGTGATGGATAGGATCGCTAAGGGATGAGGGACGTGAAAAGATCAGTTAGGGCCGCGGATGAACTCCCATCAACCTGGATAACCTGCGGTGTTTTCCATCGGCGTTCATTCGCATTCATTTCAGAGGCAACCACCGGATTCGCGCTGGGAGGACCACGAGATGCGGAAAGGGTTTACCAGACAACCACAACGAGACGAGCCCGCGGCGCGAGGCAAAAACTACATAACGCCGAGCGGGCTCGAGCGACTCAAAGATGAGCACCGGTTTCTGCTCACCAGGGACCGCCCCGCCGTGGCGGAGGTGGTGGCGTGGGCCGCCGGCAACGGCGATCGCAGTGAAAACGCCGACTATCAGTACGGCAAGCGGCGGCTGCGGCAGATCGATGGCCGCATTCGCTTTCTCAGCAAGCGAATCGAAGCCGCGGAAGTGGTGGACCCCCAGGCTCCTAGATCGCGCCAAGCGGAGTCGAGGGCATTCTTCGGGGCCACCGTGCGCTATGCCAATGCCGCGGGAGTGGAGCGAGTGGTGAGCATCGTAGGCACAGACGAGGTCGATCTCAACCGCAACCACGTCAGTTGGGTGTCGCCTCTGGGGCGCGCGTTGATGAAGTCGGCAGCGGGTGACAGCGTAGTTCTCCACGCGCCGGGCGGGACAGAATATCTGACGGTGCTGGAAGTGTGTTACCAGCGCATTGCTGTGGAACCGTTCCGTGAACCACCTGGATCAGTGGCCTCGGCAAAGAAACTCCCATACCCACGCTCTCCTCACCAAGAAGAGACCAAACGGCCGCCGCCCTAGAACTGGTTGCATAAACCCGGTCTTGAAAGGGCTTGGGCTTTAGCCGCGCCGTAAAAGAGCCGGCAAAGGGGCGGGATTTACAGGCTGCGGAAAAACTCTTGAGGTGGCGCAAAAACGCGAAGGGGCACGACTCCGGCCTAACCGCGCCGCCTAACTCCCGTGCCGCTCCCAAAACCCAGCCGGCGTCAGGATCGGGTACCGCCCGCCCAGCGTCAGCAGGTCCTTGTCCCCCGTGATCAGATAATCCGCCTTCGCAGCCACCAGCGTCCCCAGCACCGCCTCGTCCGCGCGGTCGCGCAGCGCCGCCTCATTTGCCGCTCCGGAGCTTGCTGAAGAAGGCCTCTCGCCTTCCTGACCCCTGACCCCTGATCCCTGACCCCTGCCGACAGGCGCCGGCTCCACAACCTCCGCCATGAACAGAAAGCTGTCGGCCAGGTCCTCAATCTCCGCTGCCGTCAGCGCAACACGCTTCAGCCGCGGGAGCACGCAAACCATTTCGTCCAGGATGAAGCGCGACAGCACCAGCCCGACCGCGCCCTCCTGCCATGCGCGCAGAATCCGCCCCGGAACGCTTTCGGGATAGGCGATCCCCGACACCAGCACGTTGGTATCGAGCACGATCCTCAGCCGGGCCATCAACCTTGCCGCTCCGCAGCCACGGCCGCGTCGATCTCCGCCATGCCCTCCACCTCAGGCACACCGGCGTAGGCCGCCGCAATCCGCGCGCTCAACGCATCGAACCGCTCCCGCATCCGCCTGATCCGCCCGAACAGTTCCGCGTCCACCAGCGCCGCCACCGGCTTGCCATCCTTGTTGATCACGATGGCGTCCTTCCGGTACTGGACCTGGTTCAGCATCTCTCCAAGGTTCTGCCGGAACGTGACTGCATTGACCTCATTGACCATACTGGTCATTATAATCAATCAGGCTCCAGTAGGTTGTCTACCCCTTGAACATTCGGGCCTGTTTGTTACGCGGAGGCGCTACATTTGCCCCTGTTTGTTACGCGGAGGCGCTACATTTGACCCCAATTTGTTCGCCCTATTTGGTGATTTAGCTCACTCAAATCGCGCGCAGAACCCGCGCCGGAAGGAAAATAATCGCGCTCACCAGCTCCAGCACCCCGCCTACCGCAATCCCCACCAGCCGGAACGGGAGCAGCAGCAGCCACACGATGGGATAAAGCACCAGCGCGGCCAGCGCCAGAGGCCAGCAAAACACCAGTAAGATGCACCAAAGTAAGAACTTAATCATCGTATTGTCTCCCTCGCGGCGTCGCCGCGCGTACCCGCTTTTCAGGATACGCATCCGCCCGCCACCCCGTTCCCGCGCTATGGCGCCTTCGCGTCGGTGGCCCGCCCGGTAGCGCTGAGCTCGCGGTAAAAACCCAGGTCCGCGTCGCGCAACATCTTTGTAATGAACGCGATCTGGCCATAATGCAGTCCGAAGTGCTCCACAACCTGGTAGACGGCCTGCAATCCCGTCACGCGATAGCCCTGAATCTCATAAAGCGCCAGCAGGTCGGCTTCCGTAAGCCGCCCCAGAACGCCGGCCGCGCGCTCCATCGTATCCGCCATATTATCAAGCAGTTCCGCTGGCGAGAGGCCATCCTTCGCAGCAAACTCCGCGGGCCGGTCCCGGCCGTCGTCGAGCCGCTCGAAGGAAGCCACCAGCCACTGCGTGACATTGCCATTCAGGTGCAGCAACAGGTTGCCAATGCTGTTGCTGGCCGCGTTGGGGCGCCACCAAACCTGCTCATTCGAAAGGGATTCGACGCAAGCGCGCAGGCGCGGCCAGAATTGGTTGAGGAGCTTTTCCCGCGAAAACGCAAGAAATACGGATGCCGTGGAACCGGTTGCATGCATGAGGATAGGACCTCGCAAGTAAAAGATATCATTGGGCTTGCAAGATGACAATTACCGTAGGTTAGCCGCGATGGCGCCAAGCAGCTTGCCGCCTGAATCCCCTTCGAGATCCCAGAACATGACGCCGGCCAGCCTGTGCGCCCGCACATAGCGGCATTTTCCCGCAACGGACTGCTCGTCCTCATACGACACAAACGTCCTGGTTTCAGCATTATAGAGCCATGGAACCTGGGCGGCGTCATCCCAATAGCGCGTATAGCCCTGGCCCATCAGGGTGGACTCGATCACGTCAAAATTTGCCCACCCGTTTGCGCCGGCCGTGCCAGGCTGGTAGAGGCCATGATCGCGATCAGCCACGTTGCTCCACGAGTGGCCGTAAAACGGCACGCCGAGAACGAGTTTCGACGCTGGAACTCCATCCGTTTCAAAGCTTTGCACGGATGCGTCGGCTGAAGCCTTGTCCGGGTCGGCGGGGTTGGTGAAGAGCGCAGCGTGATGGCCTGTGATGGGCTCCGAGCCAGGCGTGTAGTAGTCGTAGGCCATCAGGTTCACGCTGTCCACAATCCGGGCGACCTGCCGCATCTCCGTGTGTTCCAGAAAGCCGTTCGACGCACCGGCAGCAATCGTGAGCCAGAGCCGCCTGCCAGTCTTCTTCCCTGCGACATCAAAACGCAGTCGCAGCCCGCGCAGCAGAAGCGTGTAATCCTGTTTGTCCTCAGCGCGATACGTGTTGCCCGGAGCGCCGGGCAGGCCGGGATATTCCCAATCCACATCGAGGCCGTCGAGATCGTGCCGGGCGAGGAAGTCCATCACGGAATCGATGAAGCGGGCGCGGCTCTCGCGGGTGAGGGCCATGTCAGAGAATCCGCCGGAGCCCAGCCAGCCGCCCACGGAGATGAGGATGGTGAGCGTGGGATTCTGCTTGCGCAAAGCGGTCACCGTGGCCAGGTTCTCCGTGTCGTTGGCGTAGCCGGGCCCGATGCGGCCGTCCTTGATAAGCGCGAAGGCGTAGTTGATACGCGTGATGCGGTGCGGATCAATGGAGCCGGGCGGGATGACGGAGTTTGCAGGGAAGACGTAGGCGACGATCTGCTTCGTGGACGCGGAGTGAAGGGCATTTGCCGCGGCAGCGAACAGCGCAAACATGAGAGCGAAGCGGCGAAAACGCATCACGGAACCCCGCACGGGATGAGAGGTCGCGGGCCGGCCGTCAGAAACCGGCGCGGCCCGCGAATTCATCATTCCACACCGTCGCGGCTACACAGCGGCAAGCTGCCCCTGTTTTGCCAGCTCCCGCCCGCGCTCCAGCGCCTTCTCATCCAGCGCCACCCAGCGCGTGCTCTTCACCAGCTTCCGCAGCGCCGTGTCCACGCTGTCCTGCGGCACCGCGCCGGCAATCTCAAGCAGCGCGCCCAGCATCACCATGTTGGCGCAGCGCGGATCGCCCAGCTCATCGGCAACATGCGTGAACGGAACGGCCAGCGCATGCACGCCGCAGCGCACGCAATCCTCCGGCATGGCGTCGCCGTTGTAGAGGATCCAGCCGCCCGCGGGCACGCTGGCGGCAAACTTGCGCAGCGAAGGCTCATTCATGGCGACGAGAAAATTAGGCGACGTGACCAGCGGCGAGTCAATGGGCTCACGCGAGAGACGCACATGGCAGTTGGAGGTGCCGGAGCGCATCTCCGGACCGTAGGACGGCAGCCAGGAGACTTCGAGTCCGGCATCGAGCCCTGCCTCCGCCAGCACCTCACCCAGCAGCAGCACGCCCTGGCCGCCAAACCCGGCTACGCGAACATGCAGGTCGACTGGTTCCAGCGAGGCGGCGGCGTGCTTTCTGGTTTCCGGCTCGCTGTCGATATCGAGAATGCGCGGAATATCTGCAAGCGGCGGCGGCGGAGCGGGCGCGGCGTGAGGCTGGCGCTCTTTGGTGCGGTCGCACAGCACGCCCAACGGGTAAGTCTTTTCCATCACATCGCTCACCCAGTGCTGCGCATCCACCGGATTCATCTTCCAGATGGTGGGGCAGGGCGAGAGCACCTCAATAAGCGAAAAGCCGAGCCCCCGCACCTGGTTTTCCATGGCGCGATGAATGGCGCGGTTGGCCTGCGCAATCTGCTTGTTGTCGCCCAGTCCCACGCGCTCGATATACACCGGCGCTTCAAGCGTGGCCAGCAGCTCGCTCACGCGCAAGGGATAGCCTTCCGTGCCGGCGTTGCGGCCCAGGGGCGTAGTGGTGCTCTTCTGTCCCAGCAGCGTGGTGGGCGCGGCCTGGCCGCCGGTCATGCTGTAAATGGCGTTGTTTACAAAGATGACGGTGATGCTCTCGCCGCGATTGGCTGCGTGGAGAATCTCCGCCGAGCCAATGGCGGAGAGATCGCCGTCACCCTGGTAGCTGACCACGATGCTGTGCGGGTGGGTGCGCTTGGCCGCCGTTGCCACCGCGGGCGCGCGCCCGTGCGCGGCCTGGATGTTGCCCACGTCAAAGTAGTAATAGCCGAAGACCGAGCAGCCTACTGGGCTGACAAGGATGGTCCGGTCCTGGATGCCTAGCTCATCAATGGCGCGGGCCAGCATCTTGGAGATGGTCCCATGTCCGCAGCCAGGGCAGTAGTGCGTCTGGTGCTGCAGCTCGCCCTTGCGTTCAAAATGCGTGTAGAACGACTTTGCCCTGCCCTGCGCAATTTCGTATCCGGAAATTAGTTCCTCAGGCATGCGCCATCTGCTCCTTCTCCCGCACCAGCTCGCGGAGGTTCTGCCGGGCCAGCGAGTGTACAAATGCCATCACCTCGTCGTGGGAGGGCACGTTGCCGCCACAGCGGCCCAGGAACTCCACCGGACGCCGCCCATTGACGGCAAGGCGCACATCGTCCACCATCTGCCCCAGGCTCATTTCAACCACCGCAAACACCTGGGCGTGGCTCACGGCGTTGCGAAACTGCGATACCGGGAACGGATACAGCGTGATGGGCCGCAGCAGCCCCACCGGGATGCCGGCCGCGCGCGCCTCAGCGGCAACAGCCTTCAGAATGCGCCCCACAATGCCGTAACCCACCAGCACAATTTCCGCGTCGTCCATGCGCCACTCCTCGGCGCGCGGCTCAAGCTGTTCGGCTCGGGCGTACTTGGCTTCCAGCGCGCGATTGTGCGCCTCCAGATCGTCCGTCTCCATGTGCAGTGAGGTGATCATGTTGCCGCGTGTCTCGGCGTTCCCGGTAACGGCCCAGGCGGGCGGGTCCTTGATCACGGCTTGCGCGGGAAATTCCACCGGCTCCATCATCTGCCCCACAAAACCATCGGCCATTACCACCACGGGCGTGCGATAGCGGTCAGCCAGCTCAAAGGCCAGCGCGGTCAGGTCCGCCATCTCCTGCGCGGAGTAGGGCGCCAGCACAATGGTGTGATAGCTGCCGTTCCCTCCGCCCTTTACCACCTGGTGATAATCGCTCTGCTCGGCGGCAATGTTGCCCAGTCCCGGGCCGCCGCGGGTAATGTCGGCAATAACGCAGGGCAGCTCCGCTCCCGCCATGTAGCTGATGCCTTCCTGCATCAGGCTGATGCCGGGGCCGCTGGAGGAGGTCATGCAGCGCACGCCGGCTGAGGAGGCGCCGTAAAGCATGTTGATGGCCGCCACTTCGCTCTCCGCCTGCAGAAACACGCCACCTGCCTGCGGCATATAGAGCGCTGCCGTCTCAGTAATTTCGCTGGCCGGCGTAATGGGGTAGCCGTAGAACGCGCGGCAGCCGGACAGGATGGCGCTCTTCATCAGCGCATCGTTCCCCTTCATCAGTTGCTTGCTCATGCTTGCGCTCCTTCTGCCGCCGGCCGGGTGGTGGCCGGATCGGCGGCCCGCGCCTGCGCCGCCGCGCGATAAACCGTGAGCGCGCCCGGCTCCGGGCAGGCCATAAAGCAGATGCCGCACCCGGTGCATCCTTTGCCAGCGTACTGCGCGGTGCGATAGCCGTAGTGATTCAGGCGCTCGCTCATGCTGATCACTTTGGGCGGGCATGCTTCAATGCACAGCCCGCAACCCTTGCACTCGGCTTCGTCCACGCGGAGCACTCCGCGATCCTTCTTTTCCGCACTCATCGCGGCTTCCTTCCCTCCGCCCGCCGGGGCACGGCAAAACTCCCGTCCCACATGGCGAGGCGGCGTACCTCTATCAAGACCGGATGTATGGTCCTCCCTTGTCCCGTGGGGCGGCTGTGACAGGTGTCACCCGGGGCGGCGTCAGCCGGCACAAAAGTGCTGTTTATTCCGCACTTTGGGACGGGGGAAGGAGGCGAAGAAGAGGCAGTCGTCAGATTGCGCCGGGCTGCACGGTCGGGGAAGGGGGATAATTGCAGGCATGAAGGCTTATCGCGTCGTTCTGCGGCAATCAGAAGAAGGCTATAGCGTCTCGTGCCCTGAACTGCCTGGCTGCTTATCGCAGGGCGCGACGAGAGAGCTGGCACTAAAGAATATTCGGGACGCGATTCGAGGGTGGTTGGAAGTGGCGGAGGAGCTGGCGCAATCTGTTTAAAGCGTCCTAGGCGGCAATCTTCAGCGGCCGAATGCGCGGCCGCTTCCTCTTCCTGGCCTGAGCCATGTCGTAATTGCCCTGCATGTCAAACCAGAAACTTGGATTGGTATTGAGCGCCGCAGACAGGCGAAGCGACATTTCAGCGGTGATGCCGGCGCGGCAGTTCAGAATCTTGGAGAGGGTTACGCGCGACACGCCGATGTGCTTTGCCACCTGGGTAATGTTGTGTCCTTCCAGGTAGTCCTGCAAGACCAATCCGGGATGCGCCGGGTTGTACATTTCGCTGGACATGACATTTCCTCCGCGGTTGAGCCGCCTCAGTGGTAATCGCGGTAATCAACCAGAATTGCGTCTTCTCCCTCAAAGTCAAATGTGAGGCGATAATTCGCATCGACCCAAACCGACCAATGCTTCTGGGCGCCCTTCAGCCGATGCAGGCCATAGGAAACTGGATCTGAGAGGTCAGTCGGATTCTTCGCCGCATCGAGCGCAGTCAGCAACCGCTGCAGCCGGGCTGCATGATGAGGTTGAATGCCTGATTTGCTGCCAGTCCTGAAGAATTTCTCAACACCAGCGTGCCGGAAGCTCTTGATCACACGTAAACTGTAAACTATCAGTTAACAGTAGTCAATCGCGCGGCGCGGACGCAAGTCCGAGGAACCGTTTCCACGCCTCCTCGGGAACCTCGGCCCCCGGCTCGTATTCCTCGCACGGAAACGATGCCCGGATCAGCGCCCGCGCGGCATCCAGGTTCTCAATCGCACCCAGCGCAATCCACTGCGCGCACAGGTTGCCCAGCGCGGATGCTTCCACCGGCCCGGCGCTCACCGGCAACTGGCACGCATCTGCGCAGAGCTGGTTCAGCAGGCGGTTCCGGCACCCTCCGCCCAGAATCCTGATGCGCCTGAGCCGCCGACCGGTGAGCGATTCCAGCTCCTCCTTCACCTTGCGATAACTCAGCGCAAGGCTGTCCACAATGGCCCGCATCAGTTGCGGAACCGTCTCCGGCGCCGGCTGTCCCGTCCGCGTGCAAGCTTGCTGGATGGCCTCCGTCATGCTCGCCGGATTCAGGAAAGCCGGGTCGTTCGGGTTGAAGATGCTGCGCCACGCATCGGCGGCTTCCACCTCGGCTGCCAGCGCGTGGAACCCCTCCACGCCGTGCTCTTCGCAAACGCGCTGCATGGGCCACATGCCGGTAATGTTTTTGAGCACGCGATAGCGCCGCTCCAGCCCGCCTTCGTTGGTGAAGTTCATGCTGAGCGCGGCGGCCGTGGCCAGCGGCTCGCGGCTCTCAATGCCCATCAGCGACCACGTCCCCGAACTGATGTAAGCCTCATCCGTCCCAGCCTCATCCAGCCTGCCCAGCGGCGTCCCGGCCACAGCCGAGCCCGTATCGTGCGTGGCCGGAGCAATCACCCGCGCGGCTTGCCCGCCCAGCCGCATGGTTCCCAGCACCGTGCCCGCATCCACCGGCGGCTGCATCAAATCGCGCGCCACGCCCGCCGCATCCAGCAGCACCGGGTCCCACGCGCCATTCAGGCCCAGCATCTGCGTGGTGGTGGCGTTGGTGTACTCATTGGCCAGCGCCCCGCAAAAGCAATAATGCACATAATCCGGAATCATCACCAGATGCCGCGCCTGCTCCAGCCATCCCGGCTCCTGCTCCGCGCACGCGGCAAGCTGATACAGCGTGTTGAACGGCAGAAACTGGATCCCCGTGCGCGCGTAAATCTCCTCGCGCCCCAGCCGCGCGCACATCCGCGCCATGGCTCCCTGGGTCCGCTTGTCGCGATAGCACACAGCGTGGCCCACGCGCCGCCGATCCGCGTCCAGCAGCACATAATCCACGCCCCAGCTATCCACGCCCACGCTCTCCAGCGGCCCAGCCGCGGTGGCCTGCTCCAGAATCTCACGCACGCGGTCCACGATCGCATCAAGGTCCCAGCACTGGTACTTGCCGGCGGCGTCCGTGCAGGTCGGGGTGCGAAAGCGCCCCACTTCCTCAATCGCAATCCGCCCCTCCGCCAGCGTGCCGGCGATCACTCGCCCGCTGCCCGCGCCCAGGTCCACCGCCGCTGATCGCAATGTGCTTGTCACCGCCAAAGTACTTTCACCCCAATTCTCCGCGGATAGGCTGGGATACGATTACCTCCACGGAGAATTCCATGAACCGCCGCCACTTCATCGCCAGCCTGATCGCCATGCCCGCCGCGCTAGAATCCCTAGCCGCCGCCGCAGAACCAGCCCAGCCCGATCAGCCAATCCTAGGCCCCACCGTCTTCGCGTGGGACCAGACCAAGCCCGTGAAGAACGCCACCGGCGAAGTACGCCAGCTCTGCAAGCAGCCCACAGCCACGCTGGCCCAGCTTGAGATGCACATCTCCACCCTCGATCCCGGCCACGAATCGCATCCCCCGCATCGCCACGTGAACGAGGAGCTCATCATCCTCGGCCAGGGACACTGCGAGACGCTCTCCAACGGCAAGTGGATCAAGGTCGAGCCCGGCTCGGTGGTCTTCAACGCGTCCAACAGCCTGCACGGCTTCCGCAACGTCGGCGCCACGCCGGCCACCTACACCGTCGTCAACTGGAGCCCCAGCCACAACGGCTGCGGCGGCGCGGCCTAGCCCCGTGCCCTCCGGCCGGCCCTAGCACTTCGGCGGATGCGGATTCTTGAAGTCCACCTCCACCGGCGCCCAGTCGGACAATATCTTCTGGTTGATCTCCGAATCGTCGGCCGTCATGCTCAGCGACGAGCGCGCCAACGCCACCGTCAGCTTCACCTTCCCCTTGATGCAGTAAGCTCCCAGCAGTCCCGCCAGGTTCTTGTTCAAGGCGTCCATATAATCCGCGGGCAGCGTGCCATCCGTCCCGGAAATATTCACCGGCGCCATGATCATCTGGTTGATCACCTGTTTCTCGGTGTGGGCCGCCGCCGGGTCAAAGCGCACAATGATCGTGGCCCTCGACTCCAGATCGTCCGGGTTCGCTGTGTATTTCACTGGCGGCATGGTCACGCCCGCCGCGTTCGGCTTGGCCGGCGGCTTGTCAAACGACAGGCGATACGGCGCGCCCTTCCACTTCGGCGTAGCGGAAACGTTGGCCGCCTTGTCCCCCGCGCTATTGCACCCCGCCAAAAACGCCAATGCCCCTAAAGCCAGAATGATCCCCTTTTTCACGTCATCCTCCCAGTGCTGTTGAAATGATGCGCCAGAATACCACTCTGGCGTCGCGCCCGGTTCCGAGTCAGTTCGGAATCGCTTCCTGTTCCGCCGGGCGGGGCAACCTGAGAAGATCAGACCATGCGCTTGATCCTGGCATCGGCCTCCCCCCGCCGCAGCGAACTCCTGGCCCAGGCAGGCTATCAATTCGAGGTCCGCGCCGCCCACGTCAATGAGGACCTGCGCCCCGGCGAGGACCCCATCGCCTACGTCACCCGCCTGGCGCGCGAAAAAGCCGAAACCGTCCTGCGCCAGATCCCCGAAGCGGTTCCCAGTCAAATGGCCGAGCCGCCCCCGGAGTCCGCCGGGCTAGTCGTCCTCGGAGCCGACACCACCGTCACCCTTGACGGCCACACCCTGGCCAAGCCTGAAGATGAAGCCGACGCGCGCCGCATGCTGGCCCTCCTCAGCGGCCGCACCCATCGCGTCATCACCGGCGTTGCGGTGGTCGCCGGTTCCGGCGAAAAAATGCGCTGTCAGGCCGCCGCCGAGGTCACCGCCGTCCGCTTCCTCTCCCTAAGCGCCCAGGAGATCGCCGCCTACGTGGCCACGGGCGAGCCCATGGACAAGGCCGGCGCTTACGCCATCCAGGGCCGCGCCGCAAAATGGATCCCGCGCATTGAGGGCGACTACTTCAATGTGGTCGGATTGCCGCTGGCGCTGGTGGCCTCCATGCTGGAGGAGTATTTCCCGGTATGGTAAGCCGGCTGCCGTTTTAGGCCTGGTCTCGAAAATACTTCTAGCTCTGCCATGAAACCCGGCGTAGAATCCCGGAGAATCCAAATTTCAATCTTCCCCGGAATGGAATTCCGATGAGGCATCGCGCCGTCGTCTTTTTCGCCGTTATGGCTGTGAGTTACGGGTTTCCAACCTTGGCCCGCGCGCAATTCCAGGAACCAACCAGCCAGGAGTTACAAATGACGTCCGACCCCATGGCGCCGGGCGCCGCGGCCGTCTATCTCTACCGGGAAGAAACCGTGGATGATAACCACCACTTCCACACTTACTACGCGCGCATCAAGGTGCTCTCCGAGAAGGGCAAGGAACTGGCCACCCAGAGCTTCCCTTATGAGAAGGGAAGCTTCAAGATCGCCAACATCCAGGGGCGCACTATCCATTCTGACGGCACCGTCATCAAGCTCACCGCCAAGCCGTCTGACCTTTTAGACGTGAAGGCGGCCGACTATCAGGTAAACAAAATGGTCTTCACCCTGCCCGACGTACAGGTCGGCAGCATCCTGGAATTCCGGCTGGCACTGGAGTATGACGACAACATTGTCTACCGGCCGCAGTGGCAGGTGCAGCAAAAGTACTTTGTGCACAAGGCGCACTACTTCTTTTATCCCTCCACCAGTTCCTACATCACCAACAATCGCGGCGAGCCTTTGCAGCACATGATGTACTACGCAACGCCAAACTCAGGCTTGAACGTGGTGCACGATGCCGCCGGCCATTACTCAGTGGACGCACAGGATATCCCTCCCATTCCTGACGAGGATTCCATGCCGCCGTTGAATAGCTTCATCCGGCGGGTGGAGTTCTATTACACCTACACCATCACGGGCCAGGATTTCTGGCAGAATGAGGCTCGCCACTGGCAAAAGGACTCTGACAAGTTCGCCAACCCGAGCGGCGCAATCAAGTCTGCGGCGTCCAGCATTGTCGCCTCCGGCGACAGCGATGAGGTGAAGGCGCAAAAACTCTACGACGCGGTAATGAAGCTGGAAAACACTGATTACGGGCGCGCCAAAACTGAAGCCGAGCGAAAGAAGGAAAAGTCCAGGGAAGTGAAGGATGCGGAGGGAGTCTGGAAGGAGAAGTCGGGCACTTCCAATCAATTGGCCCTGCTTTATATCGCGCTGCTTCGCGCCTCGGGGCTCACCGCCTACCCCATGCAGGTGGTCAACCGCGACAGAGCTACTTTCGACGCGAACTACCTGAGTACCTGGCAGCTCGACGACTACATCGCCATCGTGGTGATTGGCGGCAAGGAAGTTTATCTCGATCCGGGGGAGAAGATGTGTCCGTACTGGCTGCTTGCGTGGAAGCACACCCTCGTCGGCGGATTGCGTGAAGGGCCCAAGGGCAACACCATGGAAGGCACGCCGGGCAACGCTTACACGCAGAACACCATGGACCGGAACGCCGGCCTCACCCTTGCGCCCGACGGCAGCGTCACCGGTTCCATTCGCCTTGTCATGAACGGCCAGGAGGCGGTGTACTGGCGACAGCTCGCCATTCGCAATGACCCGGATGAGGTGAAAAAACGCTTCAACGAGTGGATGCACGACCTTGTGCCCGACGGTGTGCAGGTGGATTTCGATCACTTCCTTGCACTCGAAGATTACGACAAGGAACTGATCGCAATGGCCAAGGTCAGCGGGCAACTGGCTACCACCACCGGCAGGCGCTTCTTTGTGCCCGGACAGTTTTTCGCCTCGCACAGCTCCAATCCGTTCGTGGCCCAGGAACATCGCATTATTCCGGTAGACGTGCACTATCCTGAGCGGATCAGCGACGAGGTCGATTACACGTTGCCCGATGGATTCTCAGTGGAGAGCACGCCGGAGCCCGATGTCATTCCCTGGGAAGGCAATGCCCAGCTTCGCATCTCTGCCGGCACTCAAAACAAGAACGTCAAGATCCAGCGTGTCTTCGAGTACAACTACACCCTTGTGAGTCCCACGGAATACACCGCCCTGCATGACTTTTTCCAGAAGATAGCTGCAGCCGACCAGCAGCAGTTAGTGCTCACCAGGGCGGCAGCGGCAAAGGGAGATTGAGAAGCAAGCCGTCAGCTTTCAGCCGTCAGCCCCGGTATGGGAAGCTGGCGACTGAAAGCTCATAGCGGTCCAGTCTTTCGCTGCTTACTCCGGCTTGCCCGGAAAACTCTTGCAACAGCAACCATTTCTCGCATTAGAATCGCGACAAACTTGGGCGCTCCATTTCAAGGAATCATCTTCATGCGAGTTCGTGTCATTGCTCTTCTGTTGCCGGCGATCTGCGTAGGTCTTCCGTATTTACTCCACGCGCAGTTTCAAGAACCGACCAGGGAAGAACTGCAGATGACCTCCGATCCCGCGTCTCCCGGCGCCGCCGCCGTCTATCTCTATCGCGAAGAAACCACCGACGACGCGCTTCACTACCATTCCATCTACGAGCGCATCAAGGTGCTCACCGAAAAGGGCAAGGAGCTGGCTACCGTCCGCGTTCCCTACGAGCGCCGGGAATTCAATGTGGCTGATATCCGCGGCCGAACCATCCACTCCGACGGAACCGTCATACCCCTCACCGCCAAGCCGGAAGACCTGACCGACGTAAAAACCAAAAACTACCAGTACAACACCATGGTTTTCACACTGCCCAGCGTTGAGGTAGGCAGCATCCTTGAGTTCCGCCTGCAAATCCGTTACAACGACAATAGCGTATCGGAGCCGACCTGGTTTATCCAGCAGCCCTACTTCGTCCGCAAGGCACACTACGTTTTCAATCCCTCGCTACTCTACGTGGTCAACTCGCGCCGCCAGATTCTGAAACGGGTCATGTGCTATTCGCGCGCCGGCGACTTCAAAGTCGGCACCGACCGTGAGGGCCGGTACACCCTCGATGTGGCAAATGTGCCGCCCCTGCCCGACGAGGATTGGATGCCTCCGCTGAACAGCCTCCGCTTGCAAGCAGAGTTCTACTACACCCAGTACACCAGTGGCGCGGAGTTCTGGCTGAAGGAGGGCGGGCGCTGGGACAAGTACTCCAATGAGTGGACCAAAGACAGCAGAAGCATCCAGGCTGCAGTCGCCGGAATCGTCGCCGCCGGCGACAGCGACGAGCAGAAGGCGCGCAAGATCTATGAAGCGATGATGAAGCTCGACAACACCAGCTATTCCCGGCAAAAGAGCGAGGCCGAGCGCAAGAAGGAGAAGATCAAGGAGATCAAGAGCGTTGAAGACATCTGGAATGGGAAGAGCGGCAACGCTAACGAAATACCGCTCCTCTATGTGGCCCTGGCGCGCGCCGCCGGCCTTCAGGCTTGGCCCATGGAGGTGGCGGATCGCGATTTGGCTGTCTTCGACCCCACTTACTTGTCGCTGGATCAGCTCACCGACTACATCGCCATCGTCAAAATCGGGGAGAAGGAGGTATATCTCGATCCCGGCCAGAAGATGTGCCCGTTCGGGATGCTGGCCTGGAGACATAGCTACGCGGGCGGCTTGCGCGGTTCCGACAAGGGACCCGTATATACCGTGACCCCGCAGCCGCCCTATGCCCAGACCTCAATCTCGCGCTTTGCTGACCTGACCATCAGCACGGACGGGTCCGTCGCCGGGATGGCCCGCTACGTGATGACAGGCCAGGAGGCGCTGCGCTGGCGCCAACTGACCCAGAGCAACGATGAAGACGAAGTCAAGAAGCAGTTCAACGAGATGATCAGGAAGGAGGTTCCTGACGGCGTGCAGGCCGACTTCGATCACTTCCTGGCGCTGGAGGATTACAACTCCAACCTGATGGCCATGGTAAAGATCGCCGGAACCCTGGGGGCGGCAACGAGCAAGCGCGTAATCGTGCCGGGGCTGTTCTTTGAGTCGCACGCAAAGCATCCCTTTGTGGCTGAGGACAAGCGCACAATTCCTGTCGACGTGAAATATCCGAAGATGGAATCGGATGACGTGAACTACCGTCTGCCGGAGGGATTCACGGTGGAGAGCGGGCCCCAGAACAGCGATGTTTCCTGGCCCGGCCACGCGGTGTTGAAGATTGTCTCCACAAACGGGCCCAGCGGGCTGGATGTCAAGCGCAAGCTCGCGTATAACTTCACGCAGCTTGATCCTAAGGATTACGGCGGCCTGCACGACTTTTACCAGAAGGTAGCGACAGCCGACCAGCAGCAGTTAGTGCTAACAAAGGCTGCAGCAGCGAGAGGAAACTGAGAAGCAAGCCGTCAGCTTTCAGCCGCCGGCGACAGGGGGAACCACCATGACGACTCACGCATCGTTCTCGGCAAAAGCGCTGGTCTTGCTTATTGCGCTCGGCGTCCTTTCTCCGAGCCGGGCAAATGGCTTCAGCAAAGATCACCCCGTCCCCGACTGGGGTATGCAAGCCTACAAGACCAAAACACCGGACTACGCCAAAGACGCCGCCGCGGTGATCCTCTACGACGAGTACGTGGAGACCATCGACGACCAGGGCCGCGCCGTGGAGCGGGAGCGCTATGCCCTTCACATCCTCAAGCCCCAGGGCCGCGACGAGGGCGTCTGCGGGGTCAGCTACGACGTGGACCAGAAGATCAACTACTTCCGCGCATGGACCATCGCCGCCGACGAAAAGACATACCAGGCGCAGGACAAAGACTTTTTCGACAGGGGCAACACAAGCATTCCCATCATGCTCTCCACCCGCAAGGTGCGCGTGGCGAGTCCCCCGGCCATGGACGTGGGCGCCACCATCGTTTGCGAATCGGAAGAGGTGATGGAACCTTACAGTCAGGAGAAGGACTGGCAAGTCCAGTTCGGTATTCCGGTTGTCTTTCAGGCGCTGGAGATCGATCTTCCGCAGGGGCGCACGCTCACCAGCTCCTGGCACCGCCACGATCCGGTTACGCCCGTGCAGCTCACGCCCAGTGTCTGGCGCTGGGATCTCAGGGACACGCCGGCGCTGGAACTGCGCGACATTCCATCGGCTCCTGCAAGAGCGGCTCTTGAAGCCCGCATGACCGT
>Ga0265338_10001847_pt1 | contig 33253 bp, 32 predicted proteins | sample 42126metaG_FD_193579 | JGI IMG/M metagenome (GOLD analysis project Ga0265338, IMG submission 193579) | Rhizosphere microbial communities from Carex aquatilis grown in University of Washington, Seatle, WA, United States - 4-21-26 metaG | ecosystem: Host-associated > Plants > Roots > Rhizosphere...
CGCTGGCTGGTCAGAGGCCCAGCCGGCGCCGGATCGAAAGATGGGTATGTCGCGAGCATTCGTCCCTGGCATGACGAAATGACGATTTCACCCAAGCGAAGGAAGCCAATGCAACGGCCTCCTTGACAGCGCTTTGTATGCCGGCGGCTCGACGCCGCATGTGCCCACAGACCGCGAATTGCACGCCTCAAAAATCGGGATGGGTCTTGCACAACTCGAGGAAATCGCACTCCTCGCATAGCCTCTTTTGCACCGGTTCCAGCTCAAAATAGTCGTGCGAGAGGATCTTTCGCCCTAGTTCTCCCAAAGCGAACTCGAACTCGGAAATCTCTTCATCAGACATGGAATAACTTGCCTGCTCTCCTGAGCGCAACGATACGATCGTCGCCTTGACGGGCCGTTCGGGGTATGCCTCTCGGAGCAATAGCTGATAGCAGCCCATAGCGACGTCGGAGGCAACGTCCTCTGGCGTCACCTCCGTCCGCCCGGACTTGTAGTCAACCACCTCTAACAGGCCGTTCGCGTGCTCGTCGATCCGGTCCAGCCTACCGATCAGCACGAAGTCGCCCATGTCCTTGCGCAGCAGCTTTTCGACGAAGAGTGTGTCCACTCCGGCCCTTGCCACCTCATGCTCCTCGACGTATCGCTCGATGATGCTCTTGCCTTCGCCGTAGGCATCCGCCATTTCCTCCGCGCTGGAGAAGCCGGCGTCGAGCCAACTCTCGTCTAGTGCGGCAAGCGCTTGGTGCGTGGTCTCCACACCGGTGTCGCCGCTGTCGTGGAAGCGCTCGAGCACCCGGTGGAGCGACGCCCCGAAGCTGTAGTAGCTCTTCGCCCGCATATACCAGCGACCTCTTGGTTTCATGTAGGTCCACCCGAACTTGGCTGGGCAGGCCAAGTAGGTGGTGATCTTGCTCGGGCTGAGAGTCGGCTTCCGTTCCGTCTTCATCGTTAGGACTTCTGGAAGGTGGTAAGGCTCTGGTTCAAGCGCGCCTTTTGATCTTCCCTGGCCACGTTGAGCGCCAACCGTTCTGTGGCGATCGCGTCGTCCTTGTCTCCCTTTTGGAAGTAGGCCCAGGCGAGCGCGTCCAGCATTTCAGGGTTCTTCTGATAGGTCAAGTCGGCCGCCTTTTTCAACACCTCCAGGCCGAGATCGTAGTCGGTCTTAGCATAGTGAGCGACTGGGTTCACGGTGAGCCAGCCAAGGCTGTAAAGGCCGCGGGCGTCCCTCGCAAATGGGCCTTCTTCCAATTGCCGGCAGTAGGCGTAGGCCCCATCGAAATCTTTCTTCTTGAGCATGATGAGGTAGCGAGCGGCGGCAGCCGTATCCTGGTCGTACGGAACTAGCTCGTCGCTGCTTTTGAACGCGGCGTCCCAGTTTTGCGTTTCGATCGCTTGGCTGATCGCCTCTCCTAGAATATTGAGCTGCTTTTGCCTTTCCTGTTCGGAGTTGAACTTCTCGGCGAACGCGGCCACGTCCCAGGATCCATCCGCGATCTTCCGCAGTGGGTCGTCGATCGAGGATCCGACCGGAGACCCGATCCAAGCGATCTTGCCCGATTTGTCCACGATGAAAGCGATCGGTAAGCCTTCCTGGCCAGAAGCTTCGAGCCAGCTTGTCGCCATAGTTCCGTCGAGCCCGTGCTTGTCGTCCGAGGTCACCTTGTCTGCTGCTACCGTGAAATCCATCTTATAAGCAAGCTTGTCCACGTAGTCGTAGAGCTTGGCCCGGTTGCTCTCGAAAACGCTTACGGCGACAATCTGTACCTGCTGGCTGAACTGCCCGTTGAGTTCGTCCAAATGCCGCATTGCGGGAAGGAAGGCGGCGCACCAGGTAGACCAGAACACTACCAAGTAGGTCTGGCTGGGAGAGTAGCCGTTGATCGGCGCTCCTTTCAGCCACCTGCCGACATTAAGCGACGGGGCCGGGTCTCCAACGTGCAAGGTCGGCATTGTTTGCTGCCCCTGAACCAGGCAGGAGGCGGTGAGGAACAACGCCGTGAGCGTGGAGGACCATCTATTCTTGGATCTCATGATAGGTTGAACGCAGTTTACATTTCCAGGCTTAGAGTGAGCTGAACTCCGCTTCCGGTTGCGCTAGGGCCCACGCGGTTTTGAACCTGTACTAGGACCAATCGAAACATTTGCCGCGAGTTCGGCTTCTTAATAAATAGAGATTGTTTCAGAGACAACTTGCTGAAGAGGAGAGAAATACAATGTTTCCAATAAACAAAACGATTGCGCGAGCGGCAATTCTTGTCGCCTGCGTGAATGTGGCGATGGCACAGAGCCAGCAACCCACAAAGACGGCGCCCGTCGCCGGCATCGACACCAGTTGGCAGGATGGGCTCAGTTCCACAGACGTTCACATGATCGATAGGGTCACCAAGGGAAAACCCGACGAAGACCGCTGGATGGTTTGGACGGCGATTGTGCGCAACCGTGAGGCTTCACGAGACATGTACCGCGGAGAGCCCCTTACAGTCGACAAGGTGCTTGCCAACGTTCGCGTTCGTATGTCCACGGATGAATCGACCCACTGGACGAAAACGTGGTCTCACCTCAGTTCCTGGGATCGGGCCGCCATGATACGAGTTCTTCGAGACGACTTAGCCCTCAAGCACTAATCCGCCCTGGGCGTTCTCACTTAACCATTTCGTGGGAGGCGGCAGCAACTCGCCGTCGCCGGTGGCTGATGAGTAGCGCTTTTGTGGACAGCGACACGGGCAATCCAAGGTCCCCGCAACCCCCGGGGGCCTTTTTCCGTTAGAAACCCTAAGTGGAACTAGTTCGATATAAACCGGGCGAGGCGATTCGCTGGCTAGAGCTTGGCGCGCAAGACCTAAAAAAGACCGCGAAGCGCAAAGGCAAAAGTCTGGTTCGCCGCGAAGGAGAACGCAATCTGGGGAAGGATGTGCGCGACGTCGCCGGGGTTTTGGTTGGAATGGGCAAGGGCGCCTTGGCCGATCTTCTGCATCGGCAAGCGGAGGCAAGCGAATACGTTTTACACGACGACTTGTTCGAAATCGTGTCGCCAGGGCGCGTTCGGTCGATCAAGTACAGCGTTGTGAAGTCGATCAAGCTGCATGGGGATAAAGCGACGGTTGTCTTAGACCAAGGGAGCGTGACCATAAAGCCGCACGCCTACATCCTCTCCGGCCGCCTGAAAGTGCCCGTAGGCTGGGCCAGAAACGGCATGGAAGTGCCTTACGAGGTTCTCCTGGACGAACTTTCGGCAAGATGCGACGTGGACATCGAGCAGGCTGCGTGAGCGGTTTTTTAAGGGTTGAGGATAGAGTGTTGCGGTGGGGAGTCTGACTTGTCTGACTCGTTTGACCTGTCCGACCCGTCCGACACCAAGGCCCAACGCCCAAAGCCCAAAGCCCAAGGCCCAAGGCCTAATGCCCAATGCCCAAAGCCCAAAGCCCAAAGCCCAAAGCCCAAAACCCAAGCCCAAAGCCCAAGGCCTAATGCCCAAAGCCCAAAACCCAAAACCCAAAACCCAAAGCCCAAGGCCCAAGGCCCCAGCGCCCAACGCCTAACACCCAAAACCCAAAGCCCAAAGCCCAAGGCCCAAGGCCTAATGCCCAAAGCCCAAAACCCAAAACCCAAAGCCCAAAGCCCAAGGCCCAACGCCCAAAGCCCAAAGCCACTCCTACCGCCTAACCACCCGCGTATCGCCCGTCCTCAAAGTGAACCCCACCGAATCCAAATGCTCCAGTATCGGAATCGCATATTTCCGGCTGGTGCCGGTCTTGTCCCGGAATTCGCCCGCGCTAAACGCTGCGGCGCCGAACAACTTGGAAATCGTCTCCTTGACAACCTGGATTTGGCTGGCGGAATAGTAGATTCCGTCTGGGAGCCTCACGATTTCGCCCGCTTCGAAGCCAAGCTTTAGAATCTCCTCGATCGCTTGAGGTGGCACGGTGAGGGCGCGGGCGAGGTCTCTGGATGAACCTGAGTTGATTCCGCCGGAGTCGAGGGTGGCTACCACACGATCCAAAAACGCTCTTTGCTTGTCTGAGAGCCGCACTTTGAAATCGGACCGTTTGACCATTGTTCCCTCGACGCGCAGATCGCCCCTTGCGGCTAGGGCGCTCAAGAATCGCTCCAGCGGCTTGCCGGTCCATTTGAGTTCCGCCTTGCGAAGGGCCGCCTCACGAGGCTGCCACAGCTTGGTGGGTTGTTCCTCGTGAATAGCGGAAAGGGCTTCGAGGAACCTGCTCCGGGCCGCCTCGAATGCCTCCAGTGAGAGCCAAAGGCCACCAAGACCCAAGGCCTGGCCATCCCTGGAAAGCTGCTCGAGGGTCATGCCCAGTTCCTGGGCAGTGCGGCTGGTGAGGCGGCAGATCTCTTCGGTGGGAAGGCCATTCGGCGCCTGCGATAGGAGCGCGGTGATGGAATCGGAAAGTGGGTGTTGAGCGGGTGAGGAGCCCTGAGCCTCGTGTCGGGGTAGAGGGTCGACGGTAGGGGGTAGAGGCGAGTTGGAGTCCTGGCCGTGGGGCGTTGAATCGTTGTTATTGATAGTCTTTGTGCCTTGACCCAGAATCGCCTCGTTCTTACGACGCTTACGAGCCTGGGGGATAGTTACCTTACCTCCTCCCAGGAGAATGGGCGGGCTGTATTGACGCAGGATGAGGGGTTGCTCGCGGGCGCATGCAATAACGCTTTCCAGCCGGATCTGGGCGATTTCGGGCTGAGCGTCGCTGAGGAAAACACGGCCAATCGCTTCCACCGCGCCTATCGAAAGCCGCACCCTCTGCGAATGCTTAACCGGGGCGATCCATCGGACCGAGGCATCGAGAATGTCCGTGTCGAAAACCGCCCCAGGGGCGCCCACTACTTGACCGCGGTGGAGATCTGCCAGCTTTATGCCGCCTAGATTTAGCGCGACTCGCTTGCCAAAATCCGCCGAGTCGGCGGGCTCACCGTGGACGTGAACGGCTCGAACCCGCACCTCTCGACCGCCGGGCGAAAGGACCGCCGGATCTCCGTTCTTCACGGAGCCCAGAGCAAGGGTTCCGGTCACCACGCAGCCCTGGCCTTTGACGGTAAATGTGCGGTCGATCGGCAAATACCAGGGGCCCTTCGAGCCGCCGCCCGAGTGAACGAGGGATTCTGCGAGCTTCTGCTTGAGCTCCGCGATCCCCTCGCCCGTCACTGTCGACACAACGACCATCGGGGCGCCCATGAACCGAGTGCCTTCTAGAAGCTCCGCTACTTCGAGCCCGGCAAGTTCGCGCGTGTCTTCGTCGGCTAAATCGCTTCGCGTAAGGGCAACAACCATTCGGTCTACCGGCAGCATTTCAAGAATCTGAAAATGCTCGCGGGTTTGAGGCTTTACCCCCTCGTCTGCCGCGACGCAGAGAAGGGCCACATCGACGCCAAGGGCGCCTACCAGCATGTTCCGAATAAACCTTTCGTGCCCGGGGACGTCGACGATTGAAACCCGCCCGATCCCCGGTAACTCGATGTAGGCGAAGCCGATATCGATGGTCATGCCGCGAAGCTTCTCTTCCGGCAAGCGGTCGGCGTCGATGCCGGTGAGCGCCCGGATCAGGGTCGTCTTACCGTGGTCGACATGGCCGGCGGTGCCTATGAGATGGGACATCTTTGAGTGTTGGGTGTTGAGAGCGGAGGGTGTTAAGTGTTGAGTGTTGAGTGTTGAGAGCGGAGGGTGTTAAGTGTTGAGTGCGGAGGGTGTTGAGTGTTAAGTGTTGAGGGTGGAAGGTTGAGGGATAGTGATCGGTAATTATTGATTGGCGATTGGTGATTGGCTACAGCTAAATGTCCGACGAGTCGGACTGGTCAGAGAAGTCGGACGCGTCCGATGGCCGCACTTGCACTCAACACTTAACACGCTCCGCTCTCAACACTTAACACCCAACACTTAACACCCAACACCCAACACCTAACACCCAACACCTAACACTCAAACCCAACACCCAACACCCAACACCCAACACCCAACACCTAACACCTAACACCTAACACCTAACACTCAACACCTAACAACTCAACACCTAACCCTCAACACTCAACCCTCAACACTCAACACCCAACACTCAACAACCCAACACTCAACTCTCAACACCCAACACCCAACACCCAACACCCAACACCCAACACCTAACACCCAACACTCAACACTCAACTACCCAACACCCAATCACCTAATCGCCCCCTCGTAAACCCTCATCTCCGTTTCGCCATCCTGGCAAATCCACAACGGGAACTCGCCTTTGGTGTTCGCCGCGCCAAACTCGCCTTTGTTGTTCATCGCAAAAACTACGCAAGCCATTTCGTGGGAGTTGGGCTGGCGGCGAAGCATTTGGTTGACCACCGCCTCGCACGCTTCCTGAGGCGATTTTCCGCTTCGCATGCCTTCGACCGCCCGGAAGGAAGCAACCGCTTTCCAGAGTTCTTCGCCCCACCCTGTAGCGCCCGCGCATCCGACTTCGTCGTCCGCGTAGATTCCTGCGCCGATGATCGGCGAGTCGCCGACCCGGCCCGGAATCTTCCAACTAAGGCCGCTGGTTGAACTGGCTGCCACCACGTGGTTCGGCGATTCCCATCCAAGAATCGTGACCGTGTCGCCGTAGTGCTCCGTCGCGGTGTGAACGTATTCCCGTTCAAGCTTTCCGGGGCTTTCGCAGCCCTCCGCGCAACGCTCGACGTTGGCCGCAGTCATCAGGTTTCGCGGCCTGAATCCGTGGGAAATGGCGAACCGGCGCGCCTGCTCACCTGCCAGCATGATATGGGGAGTGTCCTCCATAACCAGCCTGGCGACCGAGATGACGGGCACGATGCCCCTTACCGCACAAACTGCGCCCGCCGAGAGGTCCTTGCCGTCCATCATTGAGGCGTCCAACTCAATTTCGCCGTCGGAATTCGGCAGGGACCCGAGTCCGATTGCCATTAGGGCTGGGTCAAGTTCCGCGGCTGCTAAGCCTTTTTCGAGGGAAGTTCTGAGGTCCGCGCCTGCGGAACGTGCCGCCCAGGCGGCGTCGATGGTCACTTTTCCGGGCTCGCGCCACGTTGCAAGAAAGGTCGTCATGAATCTTCTATTTTACGCGTCGGCCCGCTCGCAGGGCGCGAGATCCTTGGACATGGTAAGGAGCGGCGTCTTGTGGAGGTCATGTGGTCCATCCGCCGTCTTCCGGAATCCAAAAGTGACGTAAAGGCTGATCGCCCTTGCCAGGAATGGCGTCGTGCTGAGATAGATGCGCTGGGAATGATTCTCAGTTGCAAACTGCTCCGCCGCAGTGAGAAGCCCCAACCCCACGCCTTTAACCCGAGAACCTGGCCGAACGGCCATTCCTCTTAGGTAGCAGCCATCGGACCTAATCTCCGCGGCCGCCGTTCCCACGACGTCATCATCTGAAACCGCAACCCAAACCGGCCCCTCAGCCATACGCTTCCGAATAGTTTCCGGCTCCGGAGCAGTGGCGTCGAATGCCTCCTTGGTGTAGAGATCTCTGAACTCTTCGAAGGAGTCTTGCAAGACCCGGGATATCTCCTCAGCGTCTAGCGCCGTGGCCAGCCTTATATCGATCTGTTGTTCGGTCGGAATGCTCACGGTCAATCCTTGGTTTTAGCATACATCTCCGCGCCCAGGAAATGAAGCGACACGTATGCCTCGTCGCCTACGACCCAGCTATCATGTCCTGGCGGAACATAGAAGAGGTCGCCGGCCTTCATTTCATGGACCGCGCCATCGTCCATGGACACCGCCGCGCATCCGCTAACAACCAGGCCAACGTGCTCCACGAGGCAACTGCTTTTAGCGTCGTTTCCAACGTGTTGGGACCAGCGCCAGCCCGGCTCGTAGGTAGCCCTCCCAATCGTCATTCCACCGATATTTACGATTTCAAATCTTCCAAGGGGAAACTCCCGCATTTCGTCGGGGTTATCGAACCGTTTTAGAATAACGTCGATCATGGGCTCTTGTACTTTCATGAATCACTTACTCGAAAAGCCCGTCTGCCTGCCGAGCCAACTCGAAGTCGAGATGCGAAATGCCTCCGACGTCGTGGGTGTTGACGGCGACCGTCACTTTGCAATATCCAATCGCCAAGTCCGGATGGTGGTCCATCAAGTCCGCTCTTTGGGCGAGGGCGACGGCGAACAAGATTCCAGAGGCGTAAGCCTTGAACTCAAAGGTTTTCGTGAGCTTGCCGTCCTTAACCGCCCAACCGAGGACTACCTTTAGATTCTCTTCAATCTGCTCCGCATCAAGTTTCTTCCGTTCCATGGTGAAAGTATAGAACGGAAAAAAGGGAAGAGTCCGGACTTGGTTATTTCAGTGGAAAGTGTAAGGTGACAGGTTTTAGGTGATCGATCAGCACTTCAGGCCTGAGGGAAGCGGCATCTCTACGCTGCTGCATTTAACGGCGCCGGCGTCGCCTTCTCTGCTTCGGCCGGCTTCGGCGTTCGCATGACGCAGAAGGCCATAACGATGTTTACCGTCACCATGGCCCCGTCGAAATAGAGCACGTTCTCCGCTATCCCAAACACCATGATCATCACTCCGAGCACAAAGGCGGTGGTGGCGAACGCCTGACGCGTTCTTGAGAACCGAATTTGAGAAATGAGCAACCAAAAAAGAGCGAGCATGTAGGCGACGCCGATCAGGCCGTAAGAAACGAACGAGTAGACGTACACGTTCAGGAGCAGTCCCTGATAAGTAAAAGAGTTCTTCACGATGAGCGACTCTTGGTTGTTCGCGGACGACGCCGGCTTTAAACCCGTGAATGGGTATTCCTCGGCCCGTCGAACGGAGCTGACGAGGCTTACTTCGCGCGCCTTCCACCCAGAGGTCTCCTTGGAGTTGCCCGTTACCTGATTCTGGCGCTCGACTAGAACCTTGAAACGTGTGATGTCGGAAGCTAGCACGATGGCCGCGAAGGCGACGGTGAGGGTGACCAGCGTGAACGCGGTTGCCGCCGCTTTGAAGTACTCCTTGCGATAGCTCCACGCGACGATCAGTGCCAAGCCGATAGCGACCATCGCGAGAATGCCAATCCGCGAATAGGTCATAACGCTCGTAACGAGAATGAGGAGCCCAATTCCCCAGTCGAACCACCGGAACTTGCGCAAATCTGCAAGAGCAAGCAGCAAAGGAAAGCCGCATAGAAGGAGCATCGCCAGCGAGTTCGCATGGGCGGTAGGCGCTCTTGCTTGCCACGGCTCAGAAGGGCCCTCCATGTGGAGTTCCAGCTCGGCCTGATGATAGAACCCGTCGATGACGTGGCGCATGCCGAACAAGTCGCGCGCTTGTAGGAGGCCCAAAACGCTTGCCACGCACAGAGTCGCCAGAACCCAGCGTACAAGCACTTCCGGACGAAAGCCGCGGCGGCTCAGCCCTTCTCGAACGAGAACGAAATAGACATACCCGTTCAAGGTCACGTTCATCCAGCCGATGTAGTTCATCAACCCGGTGTCGCGGATCATGAAAAGCTCGGCGTAAATCAGCGCGCAGCCATAGCCGGCTACGAACAATAAGTGCGCCCAATCCCACCCAACCAGCTTGATGTGCCGCTGCTTGCCCACTCGGTCGACTAACAGCCAGAGTCCCACGATTCGAATAGGCCAGTCAAACGGGTTGACTTCTAGAACCGTGCCCAAGTACGAGGGCCCGAAGATGATGCTGGCGAAGAAGCACGCGCCGATGATGTGCGCAAGGACGACGCCTCGTGCCTCGGCATGTGCGAATCGACTCTCCGGTTTCAAGAAATTTTGGACGCTGGACTTCAAGGACCCAGCATAATTGTCGGCTCGGGATAATGGTTGGGAGAGGGTAAGGGGCTGGTTAGTTGAGTTGCCCAATCGTCAGACGGGTCCGACTAGTCTGACGCGTCAGACCGAGCCGAGCCGGCTACCCTCTTACAACCCGCGTTCCTGACTTCGTGACTGGTATCGCATCCAACCAATCCGGCACATCGTCGGGAGGGTAGCTCTTGGCCTGGACGCGGTAGGCGGCGAAGAAGGGGCAGCCGAAGTCGATAGGGCTTTCCGTTCGGTCGATGAGAACTCCCACTCCTGCTACCACGGCGCCCGCCTTGTCGACAAGGTCGATAACCTCGCGCAGCGTGGTGCCAGTCGTGAGAACTTCGTCCACCACAAGTACGCGCGCTCCGGGTTCTATTAGCGCCCCGCGCCGAAGCTTCTTCTCGCCGTTCTCGGTTTCAACGTACCTCGCCTGCACCTCTAACAGCCTTCCCACTTCGAAGGCGATGATGATTCCGCCCGTCGTCGGACCGATCACGAGGTCGATGCTTTCAGAAGCGAAGCGCTGGGCGATCTCTTGGCACAGAGCCGAGAGCACGTTCGGCTGCTCGAGAACGCGAAACTTTTCAAAATACACGTCGCTATGCCGGCCGCTGGTGAGGAGAAAATGGCCGTGGAGTACGGCCCCGCTGGATTCGAGGAGCTTGCCGAGATCTTGCGACATCGAAAAGATTATGCGCTTATCCGACAACCGAAAACGGCGTCAGCTCTCGAACGACCTCGTTGCTCTCGTTGAGAAGCAGCATCTTCGGCTCGATGGGCTCGTCCGTTAAGGCAAAGCTGGCGATAACCACCCGGTCACCCGCCTTGAAGAATTGGGCTGCCCCGCCGTTGAGGCCGATCACGCCCCGAGGTCCCCCGAAAGCGTAAGTCTCTATGCGAGACTTGTGGTCGACAGCCCAAACGTGGACGAGTTCGCCGTCGAGCAGTCCGCACCGCTCCATCAGGGAGTGGTCGATCTCGATGCTGCCCACATAATCGGGGTTCGCATAGGTCACCGTCGCGTGGTGAAGCTTTGACTTGAGCAACTGATTTAAGCGCATGGGTTAACGTTGGGCCGAATCGGGGTCGGCTACTGGTTCGTTATCGGTCTTTTTCTTGCTTTTTCTACGGTACCAGGCGCTCATAAGGCCGCCTAGAGTCATAATCCCGGCGCCTGCTGGAACCGCCATGACCATCGGTTTATAGATCAGGTCCGCCCAGTAAAGGGGCCGCGCGTAGTTCATTTGGAGAGTTACGCTTTTTGTCGCCGCATCCATTCTCATCAACGTCAAGAAAAAGTCGGAATCGATCAACACCGGCTCGATTTCCGGGCCGCCTGCCCCAATTTTGAAAGATGGCTTCACCGGCATCTTGGCCCCGTTCGGCACCTGGACGACGAGGTCCGCCACAAACTTCGTTCCGGCCTGCCCAGGCTGGCCGATCATTTCCATTTTGACATACGTGAGCTTGAAGGGCAACTGGGCGCCCGATTGAGGGTCGTCCACCTGGAACAGCTTGGTCTCGCCTGGCGCCAGGTCCTGCGGGTCGCCCGCTGGAATTTGCTGGCCGCCGAGGGCGATATAGGTGTCATGGGAGAGTTCGTGGTGGATGGATGGCCATGCCATCTGCTTCTCCTCGCCCCCTTCCATTCGGAAGTAAAACCCAGGCGTGGCCTCAAAAGTCTCCCCATCGCTGCGAACGTCGATGCTGAGCTTGTTGTTCTTGTCGTGCAACTTGTCGTGAAGCCTGTTGTTTTTGTCGTCCGGTCCCCCGGTGTCCACTTCGTGGAGCGCCATGCTGTAGGGAAGAACCCCGCCGTTAAGCACCTTTCCAGCCTCGTCGACGTTCGCCAGAGGCGTGACGATGTCTTGCTCCTGAAGCGCGTAGCGCTGGGTCCGTTCGAGGCCTCGAGACACGATAAGCCCGGCCATGGCCACCGCAACCCCAATGTGGGCGACAAAAGACCCGAGCGAACTTTTGCGCGCCCTTCGCATCTCCACGATGCGCCAGACATTGCCGACGACGGTAAAGAGGCAGAACCCCAGCAGCGCCATCACCCACGGCATCGCCGATACCTTCCAGCCGAAGGGGAAGTCGATAGTCGACCCCGGCAGCAGATGCACGCCATATTTCGGATTGTTCATCACGATCATGAAGATCCCGAGCAGGCCGATCGTGATGCTGAACACGTTGAACACCCTCTCCAAAAGCTTCCGAAGTTCCATGCGGCGCCAACTGACGAAGGGCGCAACCGCCATGCAAACCATGATGGGAACGAAGAACCAAGCCAGCACCACGTGATAGAGGTGCTCGTCCACCACTTTGGGAGGCTTGTGTGCGACCACGAGGAAAAGAGGGACGCTCATGCCGATCGCAGTGGCGATGCCAGTCAGAGAAAGCATGAGGCTTCCAAAGCGATACCAACCCTCACGGTCCGTCGTTGGGGAAAGGAAGGGCCTAAGCCAGCGCGAAGCGCCTAGGTGAGAAGGTTCGGGCCGTACGCCAGGAGGCGGGACGGCTGGCGGATTGACCAGGGCTCGAAACGCCCAGAGGCCGAGAAACCCGAGCGACGAAGCTGCCCAGAAGGTCAGAAGCACCATGTGAGCGGTGTGCTCCATCTGGGCGAAACTGTGGACGCTTAAGCCGTCGAGGAAGCCGGCCCGGGTGAGGAACGTGCCATAGACGAATAACAGGAACGGGGTCCCGCCCAGAAGGAGATTGGAGACCAGCCACCTGCCCCTCGTCGCCTGCATGATGAGGCCGTGAACGAAGGCAACGGTCATGATCCAGGGCACGAAGCTGACGTTCTCCACCGGGTCCCATTTCCAAAAGCCGCCCCAACCGAGAGTCTCGTAGGCCCAAAATCCGCCCATGCACAGGCCGATGCCAACCACCGAAAGCGACACCAGGGCCCAGGGCCTAACCTGAGGTACCCAGTCCTTGTAGTTTCGGAGCATAAGCGCGCTGAACGCATAAGCGAAGAGCACCGTTAGAGAACCGAAACCGGTGAAAATGGTCGGAGGGTGAATCACGAGCCAGTAATTCTGAAGCGACGCGTTCAGGCCCTGTCCGTTGGGGAGGATATAGGGCTTGCCGCCGGTGAGCACGGGCTGTAGGTTGTGGCCCACGATTCGTAAGAACTGCACCACGAACGGCGACTCGTAGGAGAGAATGCCACAAAGCGATCCCAGAAACAGGAAGTAAATAGCGCTGAACCAGCGGCGGTAAACGCCCGTGCCCCACAGGGTCAGCAGGAGGAAGATCGAGGAGGTCGTCGCCCACAGCAAAAAGCTCCCTTCCTGCCCCGACCAGATGGCCGCTATCTTGTACTGAAGGGGGTCGGCGACGTCCGAATGCTCATAGACATATCGGAATTCATATTGATTTCGAACAAGGAGGTTGCCGAGGGTGATGAAGGCCCCGATTACGCTCAAACCGCCCCATACGGCGGCGACCGAACCGAACTTCTGGGCCCGGGGAAAGAACAGCGTCTGAACGAGGCCAAGTGCGAATGCACAAGCGCCGCTCCAAATTAGGATTCTGCCGAGTGCGCCAACGAAGAGGGCGGCGGGAGATGCAACCGGAAGGTGCAACTCGGGAAGGTCGTTCATTTAGAAGCAGTCTTCGTTGCTTCGTACTTCGACGGACACTTCACCAACAGTTGGTCGCTCATAAACTTATCCCCTTTCATCGCGCCGATAGCGACAACCTTGGTTGCGCTTCCGAGATTCGAAACAGGGGCGCCGGTATAGACCACTGGAAGGCTTTGCCCGGCGTCGTCCTTCAAAACGAACCGGATTTGATTGTGAAGCAGGTCGGTGCTGAGCGATCCTGAAACGATCTGACCCGCCACGTGAAGACCGTTCCCGGTTTGCGACTTGGCTTCCGCCACCGTCACGTACGGGCTCGCGTTTCTAACGAACACCGCCATCAGAGTCCCCATCGCCAGAACCGCAACCACAATAGAAGCGATAGCCCCGAACATGGCGCCGCGCTTTTTGGTTTGCGTAGGTTTGGTTGAAACGGTAGTGTTCATTTCAGTCTAATTGTGGTTCAATCGGGCCCCACAATACTACGACCTTTTTGGCGTTCTTGGCACAAACCTGGGCGTTCGGGCTCAAAATCGTTCAGAATTGTGTTCTCCTATTTTGTGATGAACGACAGAACCCTCTCACGTTTCGCTCTTTGCCTGCTCGGGGTCGCCGCATTATGCCGGTTCGGCGCGGCTCAGGATGCGCCAGAGCCCCTGAACCAGCAGATGGATTTCGAGTCGAAACTCGGAGCGATGCGGTTCTTCAACGCTGATGGCGATGTGAAGCTTAACTTTAGAGGCACCGTTCTCATCCGGGATTACAAAGGCGATCTGACCGTTTCCGGCGACTTGAAGAAGGAATATGAGGGCCAGGGCCGAATCGTTTATTTCGGAAAGGGCACGCTCGAGTTCAAGGGCCACTGGACCTCTATGCAATGGTTTGGCCAGGACCTGGTTGGCTCCTGGTACGGTCGAGGCGGATTCAGGCTCTACGGCGACTACGACAAGAACCTCGACACCGGCTGGTGGTGGGTGAATGGAAACACGGCCAGAAAGCTGCCTTGGCCCACGCAGAGCACAACCTACATTCTGCCGTACATCAAGAGGGTCAGAGGCAACCAGCATCCGCTCACGGTGAAACCTAAAGGCGGCTAATAGCACCGGAATTTATTGCTAAAGAAGACCTTCATCCATCTCCCCGGCATCGGCGCACAGTCCGAGAGATCGCTATGGCGTCAAGGGGCAGAGGATTGGGACCGCTATTTGGATTCGCCCGACCAGTATTCGGTGGGCAGCGCGTCCAAGGAAGTCGTCCGCAGAGGTATTTCGAACTCGAAGCAGAACCTTGAAGAGGGAAACCATCAGTATTTCGCGCGGCGTCTTCGCGCGCGCCACGCTTGGAGGGCGTTCGACGAATTCAGAGACAAGTGCGTGTGCCTCGACATCGAAACCGACGGCACCGCCGACCCCGACGGCGTTACCTGCATTGGGCTATACGATGGAAAAGAATATGTTTGCCTCCTTAAAGGCGAAGACATCGAATCCTTCCGCGACGTCATCACCCACTACTCGATGATCGTGACCTTCTTCGGAACCGGGTTCGACTTGCCGGTCTTATTGAGGCGTTTCCCAGGGGTGGTATTTGACCAGATCCACCTGGACCTTTGCCCGCTGCTCAAGAATATGGGCTACCGGGGCGGGCTCAAGAAGATCGAAACGGCGTTCAATATAGAGCGAAGCGAAGAAACGGTTGGCCTAACCGGCTACGACGCAGTCCGCCTCTGGCGTGCCGGCCAAAGGGGCAACGACGCGGCGATGGACCTGCTGGTTAGATATAACCGGGAAGACACGGTGAACCTGATGACGCTCGCCGACGCGGCCTACGACAAGCTTTCGGGCGCGCTAGATCCCCACAAGGCGGCCCAGCCGTCCTTATCTATTTAGAAACCTGGCTACAATTGGTTGTGGGCCTCCCCGTTTACCGAGCCAGCGAATTCGACCCCGCGTCCGACGAGCCGCTGCTGATCAACGCTCCCCTTGTGGCGGATTGGCTGACCAAATTCTTGCGCGACGAGGTTACTCGGCGGCGCAAGATGGAGCGCGTGGTTCTCGCTCTTTCGGGCGGGGTGGATAGTGCCGTCGTCGCCTACCTATGCGCGCGGGCGTTCGGGCCGAACAACGTCACCGTATTCGGGATGCCCTATAAGGTCTCGTCCCCGGCTAGCCTCACCGACGCCCAAATCGTGATCGACTCCCTGGGGCTGAACTCGCGCACGATCGAGATCACGCCGATGGTGGATGGGTATCTGAGTAGCGCCGAGCCCGACGCCAGCCCGGCGCGGATCGGCAACATCTGCGCGCGGTCGCGTATGGTCGTGCTGTTCGACCAGTCGGCCAAGCTTGGCGCTCTTCCGGTTGGGACGGGAAACAAGACCGAGCGCCTCTTCGGCTACTTCACTTGGCACGCGGACGACGCGCCGCCCATCAACCCGCTTGGCGACCTGTTTAAGACCCAGGTGTGGCAACTGGCGAGGGAACTTGGCGTGCCGGAGAGCATCATCGACAAACCGGCTAGCGCCGACCTCGTGAAGGGGCAGACCGACGAGTCCGATTTCGGAATCACCTACGCCAAGGCCGACCGCATCCTGCATTTCATGATCCAGGGCTATTCGCGTTCCAAGTTGGTTGAAATGGGATTCAACCGTGGCGAGGTCGATTTGGTGCAGGCGCGGCTTGACTCGACGCACTGGAAGAGGAGCCTGCCGACCGTCGCGATGCTGACGACGACGGCGATTGGGGAATATTATCTTAGGCCGGTGGATTATTAGGTGAGAGGGTCGGGGGATTGGCCTTGGGCCTTGGGCCTTGGGCCTTGGGATGGGAAAGGGACTAGGGATTGGCCTTGGGCCTTGGGCACTGGGCCTTGGGATGGGAAAGGGACTAGGGATTGGCCTTGGGCCTTGGCATTGGGCCTTGGGATGGGAAAGGGACTAGGGATTGGCCTTGGGCCTTGGGCCTTGGGCCTTGGGATGGGAAAGGGACTAGGGATTGGCCTTGGGCCTTGGGATGGGAAAAGAGGGAAACCCAGATCGACGGTTCGTGGGTAGTGGTCTGTCTTGCCGGCGATGAGCGGACACTCCTGTTCGAAACTGTCGCCGCCATGATAGGGTCTAGGCCCTCTGGATGCCTTTAGTCCGCCGTAGGCGGACAGGAGGGAGCGAAGCAAGCAGCGAGCACCTTTCTTCTTCCGGAAAGCGCAAATCCATGGCGGGAGCCCAGCAAGGCTGGGCTACCGCCATGGATTTGCGCTAACTAGTAGTTGGCGGTCCCGTCCCGGCAAGCCGGGATGACAACGTTCGCAAGCTCACTACTATCCGCCTTCGGCGGACCTTTGGCTTTGAGTTGGGCGCTGCCTTGGCCGCCCCTTCGACTTCGCTCAGGGCTCGCAAGCCGGCGCACTCCATATAGGGTTGGCCCCGACTCTGAGGAATGGGCGGGTCTTGGGGGCATTCACGCTAACTAGCGGAAACCTTCGTCGACGGAATATCTAGGGCTTCGTAGCATAGCGGGCAGCCGACCATGCCGGTTTGGGTTAGTTGCTCGTTCGTCCAGCCGCAGTGGGGGCAGGGGGCGCCTACTTTGCGGTCCCTTAGGAACTGCTTTCTCAGGTTGCCCAGCCTCATGCCAGGGGTGATGCGGTCTAGGCATTGCGCGCAAATGGGAGTGGCGGCGCCATCCTCTCGCAGGACGACCGTTGCCGCCCCTCCGCAGTGGGCGCAGCCCTCGTTCAATACGCCGTGCCGACCTTCGTGTGCTCTTGGAAGAGCGAAACGATGTCCCTTGTGACCTGGCCGGGTGTTCCGCAGCCGATCTTCAGACCGTCGAACGACGTGATCGCGATGACCTCAGTCGCCGTGCCGGTGAAGAAGGCCTCTTCTGAATCGTGAACGTCTTGAACGGTCAGGAAATCCTCGGTCGTTTCGTATCCCGCCTTGCGGGCCAACTCGATGACCGTGTCGCGGGTGACGCCCTTGAGCACGCCGCACGAAGGGTGGGGGGTTCGAATCTTTTTCTTCTCAACGAGGAAGATGTTGTTGCCCGTGCCCTCCGCGATCATGCCCTGGTGATTGAGCATCAGCGCTTCCTGCGCGCCGGCGCGGTTCGCCAAATGCTTGGCCAGGATGTTCGAGGCGTATCGGCCGATGCACTTCACTCTGGGGTCCAGGGAGTCGGCGGGGATCACGCGAATCGGCGACGTCACGATGCTGAGTCCAACCTCATGCATTTCTGGCGGATAAAGGTTGAGGTTCGAAACCATCACCATCACGTTCGGGGTTCGGTCGATTCCTTTGGGGTCCAGACCTAAACCGGTTCCGCGGGACACGTTGAGGCGGATGTAGCCATCGGGAATATCCGCCTGGTGGCAGACGTCCAGGATGATGGAGCGAAGCTCATCCTTGGGGATGCGCATCTCGAACGCCAGATAGGCGATGCCATGGTAAAGGCGGTCAAGGTGCTCTTCGAGCTTGAAAATCTTACCGCCGTAAATGCGAATGCCCTCGAAGAGGCCATCGCCATAGAGATGGCAATGGTCGGCAACGCTCGTGACCGCATCTTCGAGAGGAACAACAACGCCGTTTAACCATACGAGTCGTGGCATGATTTCTGGATATTACCGCCCCGCCATAGGGGTGCGTGGGGCGTTGGGGTGAAAGGTGGTGGGGTGACGGGTGACGGGTGACGGGTGACGGGTGACGGGTGACGGGTGACGGTGAAATCAGCGGCTGCGTGACCCTTCCGTCATTTCACCTATCACCCGTCACTCATCACCCCTCTCTAGAGCAGCCTCGTCGGATTCTCCAAATAGCCTCTCACCAAGTTTATGAACTTGGCCCCAACTGCGCCATCCACCACTCGGTGGTCGTACGAAGCGCTGATATTCATGCACCGGTGGATCTCAATTTCGTCTTCGCCGACCACCACAACCTGCTTCTTAACCGAACTAACCGCCAAGATAGCGGCGTTTGGCTGGTTGATGATGGCGATGAATTCGTCCACCTCTAGCATCCCCATGTTCGAAATGGTGAAGGTGCTGCCCGACAGCTCGTCCAGCCCAAGGTTGTTATCCCGTGCTTTGCCAGCCAGGGCCTTTGCCTGATCCGAGAGTTGCCGCAGGGTCATGGATTGGGCGTTTTTGATCACCGGAACGGTCAGGCCGTCTTCGATCGCGACCGCCATGCCAAGGTGGATCGCACCCGGTTGATGCAGCGACTGGCCCTGGAACACGGAGTTGACGACCGGCATTTGTTGAAGCGCGAGCACGCAGGCCCGCATCACGAAGTCGTTTACCGAAACCTTGCCGCTCTCTTCCGCCGCAAACTGCTCCCGCAGCTTCATCATTTTCTCCACGTCGACCTGCACGGTGACGTAGAAGTGGGGAACTTGCTGCTTGGATTGAGCCGTTCGCTGAGCGGTGATCTGGCGCAGCTTGTTGAGCGGAATAACCTGATCGCCAACGGCGGGCGCCACCTGCGTCGCCGCCACCGAAGCCCGTTGCGGGGCGGAAGGCTGCGCAGTCCTGACGTCCTTTTCAACAATTCGACCTTCGGGGCCGCTACCTTTGACGGACGCCAAATCGACGCCGAGTTCTTCCGCGATCCGGCGAGCCAATGGCGTCGCCTTCACGCGAGACGAAGCCGAGCTCTCGGTCGGCGTTCCGTTGCCGTTCTTGGGCTCTTCTTGCTTGGAGGGTTTGGCCTCAGACGGGGACTTCGCCCCTCCCGACTTGGAACCCCATCCGCCTGGCAAGGCCTCGCCTGCCTTGAGGAGGGCGGCGATGGGTTGACCGACGGGAACCGTTTCTCCGCTCGAGACGAGAATGCCCGAAAGAACTCCGGATCCGGGCGACTCAAGCTCAAGAGTCGCCTTGTCCGTTTGGATCGTTCCAATAATCTCGCCGCTCTGAACCTTGTCGCCGTCCTTCTTCAGCCATTCGAGAAGCGTGCCTTCTTCCATTGCGTCGCCCATCTTGGGCATGATCACTTCGGTCATTTGGAAATGAGATTACCTGCCTCGGGAAGTACACTGGCGGTCGTGGACCCCATCAAAATGCATAAAGAGACGATCGAGATCGAAGGGGGCCGGAAGCTCTATAACTACAGCTTCGAAACGGAGGACGACGAGGAGAAGGTGGAAGGTGACAAGTGGGAGATTGGATCTACGGCGGGTAGATTTGACGGCCCTGATTGCTACTAGCCTTGTGATCGCAAGCTGGGTTCCGTCGGCGCGATCGTGCGTTGCGACCGTGGGCAACCAGACTTCGAGGACTGCTCCGGCTGAAGCATTTGCACCTTCATGGACGGTCAACGTTCGCAAGCTCACTACCCTCCGCCTTCGGCGGACCTTTGGCTTTGAGCCAATCTCACCTTCGCCGCCTCCCATAGCTTGTCCCATTCCTCCGCGCTAAGCTCTCGCAATGGCTTTTGCGCGCTCCGCTCCATTTCCTGGAAGCGCGCGGTGAAGCGGTTTAGCATTTTGCGGAGGGCCTCTTCCGGCTCGACCTTGGCCCAGCGGGCGATGTTCACGCAGGTGAAAAGCAGGTCGCCAAGCTCCGCTTCGGCATTCGCCGCATCGCCTGCTTGCATCGCCGCCTTCAACTCGGCCTCTTCTTCGTGCAGCTTGTCGAATACGGCGTTGATGTCGGGCCACTCGAAACCTACGCGCTGGGCGCGTTTGCTTACTTCGTAGGCTCTTAGCAGGGAGGCCATGCCCTGAGGAACGCCGCTCAGGATGGATTGGGGCTCGCCCCCTTTCTCGGTTTGCTTGATCGAGTCCCAGTTTCTCAGCACCTCGTCTGCGTCCGCAACTTCCGTCGCTCCAAAAACGTGGGGATGCCGCCGGTATAGCTTGTCCGTGATATCTGTGGCGACGGCGTCGATATCGAAGCTTCCCGACAACCGCTTCATTTCCGCGTGCATGAAAGGCTGCAGCAGCACGTCGCCTAGCTCTTCCCGCATCTTGGCATCCGACCCTGCGTCGATCGCGTCGAGGAGCTCGTACGACTCCTCGAGCAAGTGCCGCTTAAGGGTCTCATGGGTCTGTGCGATGTCCCAGGGACATCCGCCTGGGCCGAGAAGGCGCCGGGCGATATATGCGAGTTCGTAAAGCGGGCCTTCCGGATGGACGATCACGCTGCCATCAGGCACACCCCCTTCTGGAAGTTCCTCAACCCGGACCCCCGCCTTTTCTAGAAGCTCGCTTACTCCGTGATCGGGCGCCGACAAATAGCATCGAGGCGCGTTTTTGAGCGCCTCGATGTCGGCAATCCCCTCCAAGAGTTGGACCCGGTTAGTACGAATAAAGCGGACCATGGCGTGACCGCCAAGTTTATCCGGCTAGCTGAACCTTCTCGTGATAATTCGCTCGCATGAACTGAATGTAGGCCTCGGCAAAAACCTTGTTCTTGATGTCGATCTTGGAGGTCTGGCGCAAATCGGAGATCTCCTTCTCGACGTTGTTGCGGACGTTGCCCCTATCCAGCATCATTTTGCGCCTGATTTGGTCTTTCATCTTGTCGAATTCAAGAGGCTTCTGGGCCTCCTTTGCTACTATCAGATATTTGGTGTGGATCGTTTCCGGGGTGTTGGCGTCTCCAATCTGCTGATCCAACCATGCGGTGGAATTGCCGACCTTGGTTTGATCCAAGACCTGGACAACGTCCTTTGGCAAAGCGTCTGTCGGCAGCGGACCCAGCAGTCCGCCCCTTTCCTTAGTTACGTCGGTGCTTCTCACCTTGGCGACGTCGGCAAAAGGCTGCCCGCCCGACAGGTCGGCGTCGACCGCCTTTTCCGTGTCGGTGTCACTCACGCTGATAATGCGAAGGGTCACGGTTCTTGGGGATACGGTGAGGCCCGGAATGGCTTCCTTATGAAAGAAATCGGCGACCTCTTGGTCGGAGACGGTGATGCCCTCCGTCTGCAGCTTGAAGCGCGCGATGGTGGTGCGATAAACGTCCTTAAGCTCGTCTTCCGTGCGGCCCTGCGCTATCCAGTTGGTGAGCAGGTTGGGGTCGTCCACCATGCTCTGTTTAATCAGAGCATCGACCTCGTCGTTGGTGGGGTAAAGGTTCTTTTGCTTTGTAAGCTGCAAGAGCAAATGGCGATTTACCAGCTCGACGATGGCAAGCAGCCCCGGTGAAACGGGCAGAACCTGTCCGCTCTCCAAGATTCGACCCATGTTGGGCAGATATTCCATGTGATGGTAATATTCGCCCCCTGTTATGGCCTCGCCGTTTACGACTACAACCGTCCGAGACGGGTCGACCTGGGCAAAACCTGCGGCTGCGGTCAGCACCAGTCCAATGGCTGCGATTATCCTCAAAATGAATTCTCCTTGGGCAGCATTATGCCGCCAAATGGTTCAGACGAATAAGATGCGGGAAAATAGGATGAAGGGTGCAGAAAAGAGGAAAAGGTGAATAGTAATTGGGTGTTAGGTGTAGGGTGTTGGTGTTGGGTGTTGGGTGTTGGGTGTTGAGTGTTGAGTGTTGGGTGTTGGGTGTTGGGTTGGGCAAATGACTCTGGTGCAATGTCGGACGGGTCGGACCGGTCAGACACGTCAGACAAGTCAAGACCTAACACCGAACGCCCAACACCGAACGCCTAACACCGAACGCCTAACACCGAACGCCTAACACCGAACGCCTAACACCCAACACCTAACACCCAACACCCAACACCTAACGACCCAACGCCCACATGTACATCCACGGAACTAGTCCAGAAGAGCAAGCCCGTTTATCCAGGCTGAACGACCTGCTCAATCAATCTTGCCTCGAAGCGGTCGAGCCGGATTATCAGAGCAGGATTTTGGACGTTGGTTCGGGGCTGGGCCAGTTCACGCGGCTGTTGGCGAGATCGTGCGGCGGTACGGCCTTGGGCGTCGAGCGCGACCCGGAGCAACTCGCTACGGCAAAGAGCCTCGCCAGTGAAGGGGATCCAGTCGAGTTCAGGCAAGGCGATGCCTCGAACCTACCTCTATCACCCGACGAGCGAGGGGCTTTTGATCTCGCGCATGCGCGGTTTGTTCTTGAGCACGTGGCTGACCCCCAACGCTTGGTGCACCAGATGGTGCAAGCCCTGAGGCCCGGCGGTCGGGTCTTCTTGCTCGACGACGACCACGACCTGCTCCGACTCGACCCTGAGCCCAAGAAGTTTCTCGCCGTGTGGCAAGCATATGTGGCGAGCTACACGGCCCTCGGTTGCGACCCGTTTGTCGGCCGGAAGCTGCCTCAACTTCTACACAAGGCTGGCGCGCTCCCAACGCGAGCGTCAGCCGTCTTTTTTGGCGGATGCAAAGGGGATGACAGCTTCGAGGCCCTTTGCGACAACATGATCGGCCTCATCCAGAGCGCGCTCGGAACGATGCTGCCGATGAACCTATGCTCTGCCACCGGGCTTGAAGAGGGCTTGTCGGAGTTCGGAGAGTGGAGGAAGTGCAACTACGCAAACATGGTCTTCATGGCGCCGTGGGCAGAGGGGAAGAGGCTGTAGGCTCACCGGGTGGCGCTAGCTGGGTGGCATGCGCCGGTAGCTTCGTCGGCCCGGTGTCGCCCCCTTAAGAAGCTTCGAATTAGTCGGGTTCAAATTTTGATAGATCCTGGTGGCGCAACTTCAGCGCGCCGGAAATATTTCTGCGCTTTTCTCCGGGGTAATCGCTGCTCAGCCTTCGCTTCGCTTCAGCAGATTTGCTCGACCCCGGGGCTCTACTTTCGATGACCCGCTTCGGGGTCGGCTGGGCAGCACGGCACTCGTTTCTTTCCTGCTTCAGCCGGTTGTTCCCGAATCGGTGTAACGCGCGCAAGGAAGCGTTCCCAAGCTCACTACTGTCGCATTCGGCGGACCTTAGGTTCTGGACCGACATGCTGGGCGCCGCTTACTGTTAACGGATTACGGTTTGCGCTCGGCGTTGACGATTTGATGACGAAAAAGCCTTATAATAGAGGCATCCTCATTTTTCTTGGGACAACAATTATGAAAAAGCTTCTCATTTCAATTTCGGCGACTCTCCTCGCGGTCGCCGCATTCGCTGATCCCGTCTTGGATGTCAAGGCCGGGACCGACTTGGCGGTTCGCTGCTCGGGAGGCACCTTCACGATTGACGCTCCCGACTTCGGCGCCTCGACGACCTCGGATCTTATTCTTCCGGGCACCGCCAGTACGCTCGCGCACATCCCTAAGGCGGCAGCGGGCCTTACCGCCTCGGTGGCAATGGGCACGCTTTTCCCTGCTTTGGGAATTACCACGACACTCACATTCACTGGCGCGACGGATGCGACAACAGGCGGCATCGCTTGGACAGTGAGCGACCCCACGGAGATCGGCAAGACGATCTCGGTCACGTACAAGGGCGTGCCTTATTCAGTAGTCGTTACCGGTATCAGTGGAACCGTTTACACAGTGGGTTCGGCGCTTGGCGTTCCGGTCTTGGACCCATTCGATCACGTCTACCGAGGCACCGGTCTTCTGCCTGACCCAGCCCACGTGAGCTCAGTCGTAATCTCAGGGAGTGCCGAAGGCGTCATCCCAGTGACCGTCACCCTCAATCCCGATATCTCCGGAATCGGTGGCGCTTCCGGCGAGCAATTCGTTTTGAGCGTTAACTTGACCGGCAACGCGGTCAACCTGGTTTCTGACGTAACTTACACGGGACAGGTAAACCTCGAGTTGCCAGCCGTTCCCGCTGGCGTAACGGTGGCGCTTACGGGCAACCTGTTCACCGGCCTCGGCTCCGTGCTGGTTCCGGGCGGAAAGCAGTCTGTCGGCTTTAGCTTCAGGGCCGAAAGCGTCGGCAGCGAAGTGCCAGGTTGGATTACGGCAACCGCAGGAGGGCACTCGTTTACAAGAACGTTGAACGTGTTGCCGTTGCTTGCTTCCATTGAGGTTGGTACGGTTCCCGCCATTTCGGGCGCCCCCGTGGAATTCGTCATTCATTTGAACACCAAGGCGCCAGCCCCCTTCGTGATAACGCTTCATAGCGACGACCCGAACCTCACGGTTCCGGCCTCCATACCAGTCCCGCTCAACGCAACCTCGGTCACGTTCACCGCGACCCCGGCCGTGGTGGGAACGGGAACGACACTCACGGCTACAACGCCGACCTACGTAAGCGCCACTTACGGAGGCACAATCGTTCGAACGTTGCTATCGCTCCATTAGGAGCATCCAAAATAGAGGACCGCGCCCCTCGGGGCGCGGCCTCTTGTCTCTCTGGTCACGAAACTTTGGGCGCCTGTTTTACAGGCGCCTGATTAATTTATTGGATGATGTTCACGATGTCCTGCAGCATCTGGTTCACCGCGGTCACCACCTTGGTGTTTGCCTCGTAGCCTCGTTGCGTCACGATTAGGTTCGTGAACTCCGTTCCGATATCGACGTTCGACTGCTCGAGGAAGCCAGATTGAACGGTGCCAAGGCCGTTCGTGCCAGCCACACCGATCGTGCTCGCCCCTGAACCAACGCTGGCAGCCAGAAGGTTGCCGCCAATATTGGTCAGGCCTCCGTCATTGGTAAAGTTTGCCACCGCAACCTGGGCCAGGCTCTTTGTGAGCCCGTTCGAAAACACACCAGAGATCGTTCCGTCGCTGCCGACGGTAAACGACTGAAGCTGGCCCGGAGGGGCGCCGTTTTGGCTGGTCATCGCTACGTTTGAGGTCGCCGCGTTCTGGGTAATACCGGCAAAGTTCAGCGACATCGAAGTGGCGCCCACGGTTCCGGAAGCGGGAATCGTGATGTTTCCCAAGGCGGCCGGATTCAAAAGAGCGCCGCTGGAGTTGAAGTACAGGGGCTGGTTGCCGGCCCCTGCCGAAGACCCCAGAGCGGTTGCGCCCTCACTTGCAGACCAGGACCACATGGACGTTGCGCCCGCCGGTGCGTTGGCCGGAAGGGTTGTGCTGGGGCTGCTGAACTTAAGGGTCACGCTGTGCGCGCCGCCCAAGGAATCGAATACGTTTGCGCCCATGCTGACCGATGTGGTCGCAAGAGCCGCAGAGTTCAGGTTGCCACCGAGGGACACGCTCGACGTGGCCTGAGCCGCATCCAAAGTGCCTACCGGAATCGTGATCGTCGAGGCGACGCCGACCGCTCCGGCCGAACTGATGTTCCCGTTTGCATCGGCCGAATAGCCGAGGACAGGGTCTCCCGTGGCCGTCTGCACGAGCACGCCGCTCGAGTTCACGCTCATGCCTCCGTCTCGGGTGTAAGCGAGGCTTCCGCCGTTGTTCACAACGAAGTAACCGTTACCCTGGAGGGCGAGGTCGCTGGGTTGCCCCGTGGCACTCAGCGTTCCCTGGGTTAGATTGTAAGGGGTTGCCGCCACAATCACACCTTGGCCCAACTGGAGCGGCGCGACACCCTCCGTTACCACCTGAGAGAGCATATCCTCGAAGTCGGTGCTCGAAGACTTGAAGCCGGTCGTGTTGACGTTGGCCAGGTTGTTGCCTATCACGTCCATGGCCTGCTGTTGTGCTTTGATGCTCGACATACTTGCAAGCATTGCTTGTAACATTCCTTTATTGCCTCCTATCCATTACCTGCGCGGCTTGCGCCGCTCTTCGTGTACGGGGCAAGGATGCCTGCGCCGTTCGGGCGCCTGCTAAGCTTTCGAAGTACTGCTCCGATCCTGCCATTTTCCTTTGCCCTGTGCTCACACAACGACCGCGCTGTCGATGTTCGTGAAAACGTTGTCCTTTAGATTTGCTTTGTCGACGGCGGTGATTACCGTTCGATTTTTGATCGATACGACGAGAGCCACGTCGTCAACCATCACCAAAGATTCCTTTGCGCCCTTCGCGGCGGCCTTGTTGACCCCGTCGAGTACGCGCTGCCACTGCTGCTGGCCAAGATCGATATTGCGGCTTTGCAATCGACTTTGCGCATGGCCGCTGAGCTTAAGCTGGTCCTGCAGGATGGTCCCGAAGTCGGGGCCCGTGCTCGCCGGCGTTTTTGGCGCCGTCGGCTGCTGGACTTGCTGTTGCTGCAGCAGTTCGGATATCTGGTTGTTCTGAATTCGGCTCATGAGTGTTGGTGAGAACGGTCGTCCTCGAACGGACGCTTCTACGAACCCGTTTGGCCGCTCCCTCCTGATATGGACGTGATATTGTTCATGGATACGGCGTTGGTATTGCCGTTAGAATCCACGATGTTCAGCATGTAGTTGCCGTTCTGAACCGTCACCGACGTCACGGTTCCCGTAACGGGCACGCTCGTTCCGGTGGACGAGTCCACGGTGATGCCGGTCACCGTCTTCCCCATCAGGGCTGAAGCCTGGGCGACTTGCATGGTCTGCTGAATCTGTTGTACGCCCTGCACGGTTCCCATCTGGGCAAGCTGGGCGAAGAAGTCGCTGTCGCTCATGGGGTCCAGCGGGTCCTGGTTTGCAAGCTGGGTCGTAAGCAGCTGCATGAACGTGGTCATGTTGAGCGAAGCGCTCGACGATGCGGTTTGCCCCGTGCCAGTTGCTGCTGCCGATTGGAGTACGGATGAAATAGCCATAATCTTCTCCTAAATCCAGATATCCACGCCCGCCAAAAGCGGGTTGGAGGACATCCGGCCGGATTCCTTCGAATGAGTCGGGGCCAAGCTCGCGGCAGCGCCGCCCTGGGTGGGGCGGCGTCCAGGTTGATCTTGACGCGTGGACGAGTTCTTGAAACCGACCGATACCTGACCAAGGTTCAAGCCCTTCGTTTCAAGGGTTTGGGCAAGTTGGGGCCGGTTCTGGTGAAGCGCGTTTCTCAGTGCCTCGTTGTTGGTAACAAATTGGGCTTGAACCTCGCCGCGAGCCGACTTGACCATCATGGTGACGTTCGTGTCGTCTTCGGTTTGCAGGTGAACGGTGACGTTCTCGCTCGCAGATTTGAGAGCCATTTTGTCGGAGTGCTCGGATATCTGCCGTATCACGTCCGCGTTTTGGCTCTGGTTGCCGGCGCCTTGCCCGTTCGCACCGGTCGACTGGCCGTTTCCGGTCTGACCTGAAGAAGCTTGTCCCTGGGCCGCAAGGCTTGTCACTGGGTCCGAATCGGGTTTGGCCGCCTGTACGCCGTGTGCGTCTGGGTTGGGGGTTGTGGTGCTTGTAGGAGATGTCAAGCCTTGGGTTTGCCCCGCCTGAACCGTGAAATCCGCTACTGCTTGGGGCATCGTGACGACGGGGCCGGCCGGCTCCGCTGGCGCCGCGTCTGCGGAGGCCAGGTCGACGGCGGCCAACGCCGCTGGATCTACTGGTGGTACGACCGGAATTGTTGGATCAGGCGCCTGAATGCCGGCATTAGCCTGACCGGTCCCAACCTCTACGCCGGCCGAAGCCGAAACGATATTGGCCACGGGATCGACGGGAAGTTGGGATAGAGAAACCTTGTCTTGACCGGCGATCGGTTGACCCTTGTCGGCCGTACCGACCACAGCATGAGTTGAGGTTGGAGCAGACGGGGGCGGCGTGGTGGAGACCGCCTTCGACTCGGGAAGGGCGAGGCTGATTCCTGGCAGCGCAATCGCGGCGTCCGAAGTCGATGAGGAACCCTTCTTGACCTTCTTGGTCGAATCGTCCTTGGACGAGTCGTCGGTCTTTTCGGTTTGGGAGGAAAGGTCCGGCTTTTCAGACTGAGCGTTCGCCTCATTTGTCTGCTGCTCCTCTACTCCGCTTGTTTGTGCCTGCGTAGGCGGCGGTTCTGGCCCAGGCGGCGCTTGAGCCGCTTGGAGCATGTTGGGGAACTCGTCGGGCGGGGGTGCGCCGGCCCATGCCATGACCTCCAAGCCGTTGCTCAAGTTACCGTCTGTCGATACCAATGACGAAATATCCATCAAGTCAATTGAGATATCGGCACATCCAACCCGGTTTTTTAGCGGGGGACTTTATTGATGGTTCGCGCTTGGGGCTGCCCACCGCAAGGTTATTGAACTTTAGGTTCGGTGGCGCAACTCATTTTTCGCGGCGCGAGCTTATGAAGAAGTAGAGCACTACACCCAACATGGCGCCTATCGGCAAAAACAGTATCGAACCGAATAAGCCGGTAGGTGTGTCGACTATAGACATGCCGGAGCTGGGAGAAGCTATGGGCGTTAGGGCCGCCTGAAACAATACAAGCGAGCCGATTGCTCCCATGGTTGCACAGCAGAAAGCCCAAAAGACACCCTTGGCGGTCATTGCGGTGTGGCGCCGGTTTCGGCGATTAAATCTTGCGTTTGCTGTGGGGCTTGCTCGATTACCGGAGTTGGGGCGCCGCTTCGGCCTGGGCGCCAATTCTTAAGCCTCAACGCGGGCTTCTCGATCAGGTACCAGGAGGTGACGCAGAAATAGAGCAGTGCCGAAAGGTAAAGCTGCAAATGGAAGTTGCAAAGCCAGAAGATCGGTATTTGGTATATGTAAACGCCGTAAGAAATGTCCACAATCTTGGGCATGGGCAGGCGGCGCACCCATAGAATGCCGACGCCCATCAGCAAGCCTGGAATCCACGATCCGGCCCAGATGTATGGGTGGAAGATATGGACGTATGGTAATAGAATGGCCCCGATTACTAGCACAAATCCGCGCCAATCGGCACCCTTGATCTTGTCTCGATAAATATAAACAAGCGAACCGGCGAAGAACGACGGGAAGATGTTCCAGAGGATGGGAATGTAGAATTGGTCGGGGGTGGCGTGTCCCGCCTGCCACGTGGAGAAGGCGCTTGAGACCAAGAACGCGATCCAGATTGGCCACCTTATCTTGTAGGCGCCGAGGGTGAACAAGATCGCGAGTAAAACGTAGCACAGCTCCTCCGCGAAAAGCGACCACAGGTTGGTGTTGGGCACGCCCCTGTAGGTTGTCAGCCCCAAGGTGAAATAGTAACGCAGGGACTGGGTGATGCCATCGGTTCCGGAAATGAGCCAGCAGATATAGAGGCTTACGACGAAGGCGGGCATGACCCGAAGGAACCTCTTCCAGAAGAAACTGCGCCAGGAACTCGATTTCTCGTAGCTCTGGAGCACGTAGTAACCGGAGATTGCAAGGAAGCCCGGAACCGCCCAGATCGCCTCGTACAGAATGTCTACTTTGTAGAAGTCTTTGAGGTGGGTGGCGCAAACGGACGCGGCGAGGAACAGCCTAAACCAGTCGACCATGGTGTCGCGGCTCGCCCGCGGCTTTGGAGTTGCGGATTCGGGTGAAGTCACCATGGTGCTCATGGGAGGGACCCCCAGCCATATTTGCTAAATCGGTGACGCACTATAGGCGACGCGTGGGCCCAGATCTTTGAGTTTGGATCTTGCGGACAAATGGGCCTGATCCAGACGTGATCTGCGACCCCTCCGGGGTCGGATGTGTGCGCGCTTCGACCGGGGGTGTCGCTTCCCGCCTTCGCCTTCGGCTCGGCGGGTGCGCTCCACCACCCGGCTACCTTCTTTGATCCCTCCGGGATCTTCGACCGGTTTGCAAGCTCGCTGACCTCCCCCACGGAGAGGCTGTTGCACGTTGCTGGTTTTGTTAAATAGGACCTTCGGAAGCTTAACGTCCGGAGTCCCCACCACCCGGTTCGCAAGCTCATCGACCTCCCCCACGGCGGGTTGAGGTTTGGTCTTCGGCAGCAGTCAAAGTCCTGTTGCTCGGTACGAGAAATAGCGTGCGACAGCCTCCGAAGGGTGGAGTTTTGGTATTAGCTGTTTGCAAAGTCCTTTGTCGCGGTACGAGGAACAATATGTGACAGCCTCCGATGGCTCGAACGGGGCTTTGGCGACCGCTGCCGGTTGTCGAGAGGTATATGGGAGGGGTTGTTGGGGGCGCCATCTTTGCAACTCGAACCGTGTTAGGCGGCAAACTCCTCCGGGGATGGGAATGGGTCTAACTTGGGCCAGCCTTTACCGGTCTTCAGGGTGAGAGCGGGGCGCTCGACGATATACCAAGAACTGATCGAGAGATAGAAAAGGCTGGAGAAGAATATCCAGGCGTGGCCGTAGGAGATCCAAAACAGCGGCATGTGGTAGACGTACACGCCATAGGAGATGTCGGGGATCTTTGGCATGCGCACGCTGCGGATCGAGAGGATCCCAACGCCCATGAGCAAACCCGGAACCCATGACGCGGGCCATACGTAGCCGACGTGCACCAGAGGGAGCAGGATGGCGCCCACGATTAGCGCGAACCCTGGCAGAAAGGCGCCGGTGATCTTATCGCGGTAAATGTAAACGAGGGAACCCGCGAAGAACGGCGCAAAGAGATTGCACAGCATGGTAACGGCAGGCGGTCCGCTAAAGGCGCCCATGGTCGCGACGACGCACGATATGACGAACGCGCACCAGATCGGCCATCTGCGTTTATAGGCGCCAAGGGTGAAAAGGATGGCCAGCAGCCCATAGCAGAGTTCTTCCGTGCTGAGCGTCCAAAGGGGCGCGTTTGGCACGCCCATATCCGTTGTCAACCCGAGCGTGAAGTAGAAGCGTAGCGTGCCTTCCAAGCCCGGCGCGCCAGCGTACAGCCAAACGATGTAAAGGCTCACGAAGAAGGCGGGCATAACCCGCAAGACTCGCTTCTTGATAAAATCGCGCCAGGAACTGGACTGCTCGTAACTCCTTAGCACGTAAAAGCCTGAAATCGATAGAAAGCCCGGCACCGCCCAGATTGCAAGGTAGTTGACCGGCCAAACGGGATACGTATCCTTGGCGTGTGTTAAGCAGACCGACAGGGCAAGGAAGAGCCGAAACCAGTCGACCATGGTGTCCCTGCGCGATTTCGTTTTGGGTTCAGCGGATACGGCGGACATGGCTGCTGGGAAGAGGGTAGAGGGTAGAGGCGGATCGGAAGGGCCTTGGGCCTTGGGCCTTAGGCCCTGGGCATGGTGCGGGGTTTGGAGCGGGGGCGGATCGGAGCGTGGATATACGGTTGGCGTGTCTGGACGCCGGGACGTGTATAGATTGGACCGGGCGTACCATATTGCGATATTATGATATATCCCGCTCGAAGGTTCTCCGGAACCTTCGGCCATACTTTCCCCATGCGGTTGGATACCATCGTCGCACCCATCACGGGAAGCCAACCGGCGGCGGTGGCTATCGTTCGAATTTCCGGCCCGGATGCGTGGGCAATTGGCGCGCGGGTTTTTGACCGATGGCCTTCGGCCGTTACAAGCCATCAGGCGATTTACGGGCGGGTGGACAGCGGCGACGAGGCCCTGGCGTTGCCCTTTGCGGAAGGGCACAGCTACACGGGCGAGGAGGCGATCGAATTCTCGATCCACGGGTCGCCAGCCTCGGTCAAAGCACTTGTCGATAGGTGCCTTCGGGAGGGTTCGCGGTTGGCCGAGCCTGGCGAGTTTACGCGCCGCGCCTTCATGAACGGGCGCATGGACCTTTCCCAGGCGGAAGGGGTGCGAGACACGATCATGGCGCAGACCGACATCCAGCTTCGCCAGGCCAACCTGCATCGGCAGGGTGCGCTCAGCAGGGAAGTTGCGGCGATGAAAGAGCGAGCTCTGAGGCTTCTTACCGGAGTCGAGGCAAGCGTCGATTTCAGCGAAGAGGTCGGGGAGTTCGACCGGCGGTCCGGGCTTTTGGAGTTGGAAGACCTGGTCACCCGAACCGAGAAGCTGCTCGCAACCGCCACGGCGGGGCACATCTTGCGGCACGGACTCCGAGTCGCGATAGTGGGTCCGCCGAACGCCGGGAAGTCCTCGCTTCTCAATGTGCTGCTCGGCGTCGACCGGGCGATCGTGTCGGAGATCCCTGGAACGACGCGGGACTACATCGAGGAGCAGGCCGATCTCGGAGGCGTGCTTTGCGTATTGTTTGACACGGCTGGCCTTCGCGAAAGTGGTGATCAGGTCGAGTCGCTCGGAATTCAGCGAGCCCGGGCGATCGCCGGCAACGCGGACGAAGTTTGGTACGTGTACGACGCGTCCGTCGGATGGGCACCGAGCGACTCGGAGGCGATGGCAAGTTTCGACCGGCCGGTGCTAGTTCTCGCCAACAAGTCCGATCTGCCTGCTGCTGCGCCTTCTCCTGCGGAGATCAGGGTGTCGGCGGTTTCGCGGCTGGGGTTAGACGCGTTGATCGGCCATATTCGCGAAAAGGTAGGTGAGGCGGGCGAGAGGCCCTTCGTCAACGAGAGACATGGCGTGGCCCTCGAAGGCGCTCTCCACGGCCTGCGGAGCGCGGCGAAGGCGATGGAATATGACATGCCGGACGATTTGCTTTCGGTGGGCTTTCGAGAAGCGGCGTCGCGCTACGGCGAGATCACGGGGGACACGGCGACGGAGGATATTATCGACCGGATCTTTCACGATTTTTGCGTGGGGAAGTAGGGGAGAGTTGGGTGTTGGGGTGTTGGGTGTTGGGTGTTGGGTGTTGGGGTTAGGTGTTGGGTGTTAGTGTTGGGTGTTAGGTGTTATGTGTTGGGGGAAAGGTTCTAGTTGAGAGGTGAGAAGTAGAGGTGAAGGGTGCGCCCTTGTAAGTGGGGGACCCCGGCGGGGTCAAAGACGGTAGCCTGCAGTCGCAGACTGCAGGACGGGGCGCATCAATAAGAATGCACCCCGGAGGGGTGCCAGAATTCCGCGCGGAGCTGTTGGCCTTGTGCGCCGAGCATGGCGTCACCGCAGAAATGGCGTAATTTCGACTAGCTTTCTGGCACCCCTCCGGGGTGCGATTCTTTTTTTTGCCGCCTCCTGCAGTCTTCGACTGCAGGCTACCGTCTTCGACCCCTCCGGGGTCAGTCTCCCGCGTTGGCCGCGCGCTCCGCTTAGCAAGGGGGCATAGGCTACCGCCTTCGACCCGGGGTTAGTTCCCGGGTTGGCGGCGCTCCGCTTAGCAAGGGGCATAGGCTTCCGTCTTCGACCCCTCCGGGGTTAGTTTCCCGGGTTGGCCGCGCGTTCCGCTTGGCAAGGGGCATAGGCTACCGTCTTCGACCCCTCCGGGGTTAGTTTCCCGGGTTGGC
>Ga0265338_10001848_pt1 | contig 33242 bp, 39 predicted proteins | sample 42126metaG_FD_193579 | JGI IMG/M metagenome (GOLD analysis project Ga0265338, IMG submission 193579) | Rhizosphere microbial communities from Carex aquatilis grown in University of Washington, Seatle, WA, United States - 4-21-26 metaG | ecosystem: Host-associated > Plants > Roots > Rhizosphere...
GATCCTCGCCCGTGCCACCGGTCAGAACCATTTCAATGCCCGCGAGCGCAGCCGCACCAGCACCAAGAAGCATCGCTACGGCGTCATCGCCATGGACAATAAAGCCATGAGCCGCTTCCTGGCCACCCGTTAATTCCCTTTACCCATACCCCTTAACCCTCACCCTTAACTACCATGACACGCGTAAAGAAAGCAGTAAATGCACTCAAGAACCGCCGCAAGGTCCTCAAGCAGGCCAAGGGCTTCCGTTTCCGCCGATCCAAGACCGAGCGTGCAGCCAATGACGCTCTCGCCCATGCAGGCGCGTACTCATTCGCCCACCGCCGCGACAAGAAGGGCGATTTCCGCCGCCTTTGGAACGTCAAGATCAACGCTGTCCTGCGCCAGAATGGCATGACGTACTCCAAGTTCATGGGCGCCGCCAAGAAGAAGGGCCTCGGTCTCGACCGCAAGGCGCTCGCACATCTCGCTGAGTTCCAGCCTGAAGCTTTCAAGAAAGTCATGGCAATGGTAAAGTAAACGCGGTAAAGACCCGTTTCAAGCTCAGTGTCAGCCCGTTTGCTGGCACAAGAAACACCGGGGGAATTCGTTTCTTCGGGGTTTTACCGTTTATAGTCAATCTGCTAGCATGATTCTGCCTGCACACGATCGCTTAAATGGTCTACCAAGAGGCGGTAGCCAAGGCGCCCCGGGGACTATGAACCCCGGGGATTTTATTTTTTAAGCGAAAAGCTGAAACCGCTTATTTAAACCTCATACTCCTTATTCCTTTCCGGAACCACCGCCTTTATTCCTAATTCATCATTGATCCTCTGCGCCAGATGCATCGCCGCCTTGGGTTCGCCCATGACTGGGAAGACTGTCTTCAAACGTTTGGAAGCGGTTGAAACGAATCCAACCAAATGATCCCCATCCTTATGAGCCGAGTAGCCATACAATGTTTCAATATGAGCCTCTACTTTCACTTCTGCACCATGAATGTGAACCTTCTTAGCACCGTCCGCCAATTGCCTCCCAAGCGAACCGAGCGCCTGATAGCCGACGAGAAGGATCGTGCTCTTGGGATCCGGCAGGTAAAGGGCCTCATGACTTATGATGCGCCCGCCAACAGACATGCCGGATCCAGCCAGAATTATCTTTATTCCTTTGGCATGATCGATCTCGCGCGATTCATTCTGGGACATGGTGATCTCAAGGCTCTTGAAAGAAAAGATGTCGTCGCCGCGGGCGATCTCAGCCCTGGCGGAATCGTTAAAGAGATCTTCATTTGCCTTATACACTTCGGTCGACTTGATCGCCATTGGAGAATCCATGAATACCGGGATGAATGGGATGCGCTTCTGTTCGACCATATCATTCAATTCATAGAGGATGATCTGGGTGCGATCGATGGCGAAGCTTGGGATCACCAATGTTCCCCCGCGAGCGATCGTATCTTTGATGACTTTTTCGAGCTTGGCCCTGCGGTCTTCCCTATCCTCATGGTTGCGATCTCCGTAGACGCTTTCCATGACCAGATAATCGATGTCTCCGACTGGTTCAGTATCGCGCAGAAGGGGCGCCGGCGAATTCCCGAGGTCTCCGGTAAACAGGAACTTCTCAGATCCAACTGTAAACTCGAACATCGTTGACCCAAGGATATGGCCTGCGTCTTTCAGAAACACCGAAATCTCATCATCTAATTTAAAGTCCTCGTGATAATTGATTGTCTTCCACTGCGGAAAAATAGCCTTCACATCCTCAGGACCATAGAGAGGGACTGCATTGTTCTGTCGCGCATCCATGGCAATGATATTGACCGCATCGTTGAGGACCAGCTCGGCCAATTCGCGCGTCTGCGGAGTCGAATAGATCGGGCCTTTATAGCCATCTTTCACGATCTTAGGGATGCGGCCGACGTGATCAAGGTGGGCATGAGTTATGAAAAGCGCCTTGATAGTCGAGAGATCATATGGGAACGGTTCGGCATTCTCTTCCTGAGCCACACGCTCGCCTTGGACCATGCCGCAATCGACGAGCACTCTCGTTCCCTTCGGAGTTTCCAATAAAAAATTAGCGCCCGTGACGGTGCTCACGCCTGTGCAGAAAGTTATCTTTGATGACATGCATTAATTATAGCCCATAAGAAAACACCCGCATATCACGAGGATAAACGGATGTTCTCTTAGGATTGCAAGAGTACGATACCTGATATTTCAGGTGGGTGGTCTCACACCAAGCGCCAAAGCGCAGATGAATATGAACGATCGAACGTTCTTCGGCCTCCCGTTAAAAAAGTTTTGTAGGATATACTCTCGCAACCTGCATACATTGTATTCCTCTCAAAACAGCGCGCAAGTGGAGAAACCTGTTGCGACATTTTTTCCGAAATCGCGCAAAGTTGACAACGCAAGCACGTCGGAGTAGTGGAGCCAAAGCGCCTTATTCGAGGATCCCGTCGAGCTCGATATCGTAGAGCATCTGCTCGACCATGAGCTTGTAGCTGATGATCTCTTCTTTTCCAAACCAATGCTCGATCTCATCCTCTGCTTCTTTGACCGACCCTGAAGCATGGACGATATTCCTGATAGCCCGTAGATCGTCATCGGCCATCTTATACGAATCGATGACGTAGTCGCCACGGATCGTTCCCACGTCTGACATAAGAGGCTCGGTCCCGCCGGTCAATTTGCGCACGATCGCGACTGCATGAGACCCTTGCCAGACCATCGGGATCACCGGGCCGGTAGTCATATATTTCTTGAGCTTGCCCAGGATCATGTTCGACTGTTCGATCGGATCATCTGTCGGCGGCTTGAGGCCCTTGTCCTTATAGGCCTTGAGATTCTTCTCGCCGGTCTTCTGCTTCCATTCGGGATCGAGGGTATAATGCGCTTCGATCATGTCAGAAGAAGGGACAACCATCTTTATGGCGACCAATTTGAGCCCAGCCTGCTCGTATCGCTTGATGACTTCGCCTATGAGCGACCGTTGGATGCCATCTGGCTTTATGATGACGAGAGTGCGCTCAAACTTGGGATGATTTTTATTCATAGAGGTTAAAGTATAGCAAAATTAGGCCGTCAGTATCTCTGCTCCGCTCTTGGTGATGACCACCGTATGCTCGAAATGGGCCGAGGGCTTCCCGTCAGCGGTTTTATAGGTATAGCCATCAACATCCAAAGAGACATTCCTTGTTCCCAGATTGAACATCGGCTCGATGGCGAGCACCATGCCCGGCTTGAGGGAGATGCCCTTGCCTGGTTCCCCGTAATTCGGAACATACGGATCTTCATGGACATGATAGCCGACGCCGTGGCCGGACAATTCCTCGACGATGCCGTACTTATGAGCTTGGCCGATGCGCTCGATGGCGCTTGAAATGTCACCGATCTTCTTGCCACCCTTCGCCGCTTTGATGCCGGCCATGAGGGCTTCTTTCGTGAAAACCAGCAATTCTTGAAGTTCAGGAGATATTTCCCCGACTGGCACCGTGATAGCCGCATCTGTTATGAGCTGCTTGTGCACAAGGCCGAGATCAAGACTGACGATGTCGCCTTCCTTGAGGATCTTTTCTGCTTCATTGGGAATGCCGTGCACGACTTCATCATTCACAGAAACACATAGAGCCGCCGGATACGGACGATCCGCGCCATACGGCTTATAGTCGAGAAATGCCGCCGTATCGCCGCCTTCGGCGATGAGCTCGCGCGCACGGTCTTCGAGCTCCTGCACCTTGAGTCCGGGCCTGACCATGGCCGCCAGCTCCTTCAGAATGAAGGCGTGGCGCTTGCCGCCCTCACGTAGGACGGCGATATCTTCCTTGGACTTGAGCTTAATCATGCCCTGAGCTTACTTCAAACCGACCAGTTTCACAATATCGGCATGGATCTCCTCTATCGAGCGTTCCCCGTCGACATCAAGAAAATTGACGTTCGGATTCGTTTTGTACCATTCGATCGTCGGGATCACATCTTCCTCATAGGCCTTGCGGCGTCGAACGATCGCCTCCTCGCCGTCATCTTTGCGGCCGCTCTCCTTGGCGCGCAACGAGAGGCGCTTCATAGATTCTTCATGCTCGACATCGAGATAGATGACCCACGGCTTTTCGATGCCATAGAATGGGAAAACCGCTTCAAGCATCTGGGCCTCGAGAAGCTTTCTCGGCGTCCCATCGAAGACCAGATGCTCTTCGCCCGTGAATTTTTCTACGAGGATGTTGCCCCAGATGTAGACGCACATGAATACGGGCATGAGCAGACCCTGTTCGACGACTTTCTTGCATATGGCCGCAGTATAGGTCGGGTTTTGGAAGAATTTCCTGAACCCTGCCCCTGTTTCCATATCGAGGACTTTGCGCTCGCCGGATTCTTCGAGGACTTTCATGAGGAGACGGGCCTGGGTGCCCTTCCCTGCGCCATAGCGGCCGACGAAGATATATGACTGTTGTTTCTGCATGAAATACAGTATAGCGTATTTTCGCGATATAAATAAATTATGCGCATCTGTATAAGCGCCGTCTCCGCTTCAGATGTAAAAACCGACAAAACCTCAAAAGTGACGAAAGTTTTCGTCACTTTTGAGGTTTTACCGAAATTCACAAATAGGCGTGCCCCCCGCCTCACTGACACCCTCAATTAGTGGCTCGCATGTTAGCAATCTTACAATTGTAAGAATCAAAACCTCTCACACACGATTTTAAGGCATGAAATACTGAAAATTGCCCTCGCTTCTTACAAACGTAAGACCCGAAAAAGCCTCTCTTGTCTTTGCGAGCTGGCTCATGACCAACTAAGTGCGCGACGGCTTTAAATAAGCTATGGAATGGACAAACAAAAAAAACGGCCTCTTAGCCGCTTTTCTCGAATCTAATTTCTTGAATCTATATTCTTCTCCTAGTACTCCCTCATCGCCACCTGAGCATCTATCTTCTTCAAGAGATCGAGAACAACTGAAACCACGATGAGGAGCGCCGTACCGCCGATGGTGATACCGGAGCCGCCGCCTGAGACATTGGTGACACCTGACGGAGAGAAAGCCTGAATGATGAGCGGGAGAACGGCAATGATACCGAGGAAAGTCGCGCCGACGAGGGTGATGCGGGTGACGATATTTCCGAGATGAAGCTCAGTATGCTCGCCTGGACGGACGCCGGGGATGAACGCGCCTGAGCGCTGGAGATTCTCAGAGATCTGCTTGGGATCGAAAGTTACGGCCGTGTAGAAGTATGTGAAGAGCACGACCAGGAGGAAGTAGAAGATGCCGTAGAACCACGGATTGGCGAACAGAGCCGAGAGCCATGAGCCCGCCGAAGCGATGCCCGGATGCGAAGCCCACGCCGCCATGGCCTTGAAGATGAGCTGGGGGAACAAAAGGATCGAGAGGGCGAAGATGATGGGGATCACGCCTGACTGGTTGAGGCGGAGCGGAAGATAGGTCGAGGCGCCGCCATAGACCTTGTTGCCGCGGACCTGCTTGGCGTAGGTGACCGGGACTGAGCGCTCGGCTTCTGTCACATATACAACCGCAGCGATGGCCACGATCGCCACGATAAGGACGATGATATAGAAAGGAATGTCAGATGAGCTGCCGCTCGAGATCTGGGCAAAGTTCTGGAAGACGCCCGTCGGGATGCGCGCCACAATACCTGCGAAGATAATGAGTGAAACGCCGTTGCCGATGCCGAATTCAGAGATGAGCTCGCCGATCCACATGAGCAGGATCGAACCTGAAGCGACCACGATCACGTTGATGGCGAACTGCATCGTCGTGAGGTGCGGCAGGACTCCCTGTGACTGGAGCAGGATGAGGAAGCCGATAGCCGAGACGAGGCCGAGCGGAACAGCCAGATAGCGCGAGTATTGTGAAAGCTTCATGCGGCCAGCCTCGCCCTCTTCATGCATGAGGTTCTTCCACTTCGGGAACATCATGGTGAGGAGCTGAATGATGATGGTGGCCGTGATGAATGGTCCTACACCGAGCATGACGATAGAAAGGTTGGAAAGGCCGCTGCCCGAGAAGACATTGATGAGCCCGAACAGCTTATTGGATGAAAAAAGGGCCGTAAGAGCAGCCTGGTTGATGCCCGGGATAGGGATCGTAGCGAGAAGGCGGAACAGGATGAGCGCGCCGATGGTGAAGCCGATGCGCTTGCGGAGCGTCGCATCCTTGAGAGCGGTCTTGAATTTTATCCAGAAGTTCTGCATGTGGACCTAATCTTACGCTTTTTTCTCCTTGGGTGCAGCCGGCTTCTTGGGGGCTTTCGGCTTGACGTCGCCCTCGGCCTTTGTTTCCTTTGCAGGCTTGTCTTTCTTTTCTGCCTTCGGAGCCTTAGCGGGTTTCTTCGGGGCGGCCTTCTTCACTGCAGGCGCAGGAGCGGCTTCGCCGAACTTCTGACCTGAGCGGCCCTTGTTCTTGGGGATGACGCGTGACGGCACCGCAGTGACCGAGCCGCCAGCTTTCTCGATAGAGGCCTTGGCGCTTTCGGAGACCATGCAGCCGGAGATCTTGAGAGACTTCTTGAGCTCGCCATCGCCAAGGATCTTGATAGCCGGGATGCGTCCTGACCAGATCGAGACAACACCCTTCTCGATCAGCGTGGTCGGGGTCACCGCGGCATTGGCATCGAATGCGCTCTCGATCATGCCCAAGTTGACCACGAGGTACGCGTCAGAGACAGGCTTGTGTTGGTTGACACCGCGGCCGCGGAGCTTCGGGATCTTCTTGATGATGTCGCGCCATTCGGGGCGGCGCTTGTTGCCTGCGCGGGCGCTCTGGCCTTTGCCTCCGCGGCCCGAAGTCTTGCCGCGCTTGCCGCCGCGAGCGACTATCATGCGCTTCATGTTCGGATATTTCCTTTTGAGCTGATTGGTTTGCATGGTAGTAAGAAGAAGTAGAAGGGTTAAAGGTGAAAAGGTAAAAGCTTATGCAGATGTTTTCGACTCTTCGACCTTTTTACCCTTTAACTGTGCCCTCGACATCTTGCTCAATTTCTTGAGAGCTTCGATAGTTGCGCGGGCATTGTTGAGGCGGTTCTTGCTGCCAGAGATGAACTTGGCGCAGACGTCGCGGATGCCGGCGAGCTCGATCACGGCGCGAGCCGATGATCCTGCAACCACTCCACGGCCCTTGGCCGGGAACATGATGATGCGGGCGCTCGCGTACTTGGCTTCGACGGCATGCGGGATGGTCATGTTGGCTGAGAGCGGAACCTTGATGAGGTTCTTCTTGGCTTCGCGGGTAGCCTTCTCTACCGACGAGGCGGTATCGAGACCTTTGCCCAAGCCCACACCGACACGGCCCTTGCGATCGCCGGCGACAACAGCCACGCTAAAGTTCATGCGGCGGCCTCCGGAGGTCACACGGGTCACACGGCGGATATCTATGATCTTAGAGTCGAACTCAGGCTTCACGCGCTCACGAGTGTCTCCGCCGCGGCGAGGTCCGCCACGAGAGCCTCCAGGTCCGCCGCGTGATCCGGCTTGGCCAGGAGCGCCCGGGCGGCTGCCACGGCGATCAGGAGCACCGCGGAGCTTGCGGCCCGGAGTGATCTTGTTGGCTGTGGGTGCAGCTTCAGCAGCAACGACAGGAGCTTCAGTCCCCACAACGGCTGCAGCATCGATGCCCGTAGCCGGGATCTTCACGCCCAAAGCTGCCTCTTCCATGGCCTGTGCGTCTTTATTCGTGTTGATCTCTTTGGCTGTCATATGTGTAATATATTCAAATTAAAATTCGAGTCCTCCTTCGCGGGCGGCATCGGCGACCATCTTGATTTTGCCGGTGTACAGGAAGCCTCCGCGATCGAAGACGACCTTGGTGACCTTGGCGGCCTTGGCCTTTTTGGCGATCTCGGTGCCGAGCTCCTTGGCGCGGTCGACCGGGGTCTTGCCCTTGAGCGCGCGAGTGTCGGCTGCCGCAAGAGTGTGACCCTTAGTGTCGTCGATGACCTGGGCATAGAGGTACTTGTGAGACTTGAAGATGGCCAGGCGCGGGCGTTCAGCCGTGCCGTTGATCTTGGCGCGGATGCGGTTCTTCCTGCGGGCGAAGATGGCGTGTTGTTTCTGGATAGTATTCATTGTGGTTTATGCTGCCTTCTTACCCTGCTTGCGGCGGATGACCTCGTCTATGTAGCGGATGCCCTTACCGAGGTACGGCTCCGGCTTCTTGACTGCGCGGACCTCTGCGGCGAACTGCCCGACCTTCTCGCGATCCATTCCTGAGACGGTGATGGTGTTCTTCTCTGAAGTGACCTTGAGGTCTGCCGGAATCGGCTTCGGGACGAGGTGAGAAAAACCGACGGCGAGGACGAGGTCCTTGCCCTTCACGTCGGCTTTGTAACCGATACCTTCGATGATGAGCTTCTTCTCGAAGACCTTGTTCACGCCGGCGAGCATATTCTTGAGATGAGCGACGTAGGTGCCGAGCATAGCCTTAGTCTCGAGCGAATCAAAAGCCGGTGAGAGCTGGACCGTATTATTCTCGATGACCACCTTTACGTGGTTGCGGAACTCCTTGGTGAGCGTGCCCAAAGGGCCCTTGACCGTAAGCGTGCCGTTCGAAAACGCCACTTCGGTCTTGGCTGGGATGGTGATGGGCTTTTTTGCGAGGCGTGACATTGTAGTAAGGGTTAAGGGTGGGGGTTTAGGGTTATGGGAATTACCAGATCCTGAAGAGGACTTCCCCGCCGAGCTTGAGGCGCTTTGCCTCCTGATCAGCCATGATGCCCTTCGACGTGGACAGGAATGAATTGCCGAAACCGCTCCTCACCGTGCGGATGTCGTTGTACTTCTGATAGATGCGGCGCGACGGCTTGGAAATGCGCTCGACATTGTTGATGCGGGCCATCGTATCGAAGTAGACGAGACCGAGGACGAGCGAGCGGGTGAACGGCTTGCCCTTCTTCTCGACTGACATGAGATAGCCAGACTTCTTGAGGGCATGAGCTACGTTCTCGGCAAAGCGAGAATACGAAACTTCAACAGTGGCTTTGCCTGCGGCGCTGCCATTCTTGATGCGGATGATGAGGTCTGAGATAGGATCGGTTACCATGATGATTTCTTGATGCCAGGAATAGCACCTTCGTTAGCGAATTCACGGAAGCAGATACGGCAGAGGTCGAAGTCTCTCATATAGCCGCGCTTGCGGCCGCAGCGGAAACAACGGCGAACAACGCGCGACTTGAACTTCGGCGTCTTCTTGGATCTGACTATGACTGATGTTTTGGCCATGTGTCTGCTTGGGGCAACGAAATGAGGATTGGTCAGCTCTTCCCTTCGGGAATGTGCTTCCAATCACTTGATCCTGCAAATACTGGGTATTTGTTAGGTAATGAGGATACTAGCAGACAGCGAGAATCGAGTCAACTAGTCGCTAGTTTTCTATTTTAGGACTACAAATTTAATGTATATAAAAGAAGAGACCGCCCAAAGGAAGTCTCCTTTGAACGGTCGCCGATACTAGACCCCGAAACGTTTACGGATATCCTCGAGAACCACTTTGGATTCTCGATTACCGGCCTCAAATCCTCGAGGATAAGAACGCCTAACGCACAGAGTAACACCTTCGAACATAATCTGAGCATCACTGCCATTGAGTTGCCACTCACATTCGTAACAGATGAGAGCAAAGAAAATATGGATTTCCGGTTTGACTGGAAGCCCAGAAATCTGGAACCTTCCCTTAACTGAAACCCCGGCCCGGTCAGTTGTCGAAGTGTCCTTTCTCATGAATTCGCAAGTGACATATTTGAACTCAGCGGCCGGATTGCCAAGTACAAATCTCATTACTTGGCTGGCGAAATTCAGGGCAACCATGTTTGTTTCTGCCAGACGGATTTCTTTTTTCGTTTTATTGTCATCGAACATATAACCTCCAATTAGTGGGGTTGATTCAACGGGTTTTCCGTCGAATGATTACCATTAGGATAATATGTTACTATTATAGCACATAAAATGCTACTAAGTCAAGTAGCATTTTATGTGCTAATAAGGCCTTACATTCCCACGTTCACACTGCTATTCGCATTGATAGTCTGTTCTATCTGAACCGCTGCCCCGTTCGTATTCTGTATAACTGTATGAACCGGAGACCCATTATCTGTCTGAACTTCAACATTCACAGACCCATTCGTCGTTCCTGAAGAAGTCGCCGTCACTTGAATCGAAGTTGCACCGTTAACATTCGGAACATTTATGGATTTTCCGTTTACTCTAACTTTAATTGAAGATGTGGCCGTTGAATCAGTGGATGAAGCGGCCTTGGCACGAACACGCTGACTGAGACGCAGACGATTGATGCTCGCATCCACTGCATTAATGATACTGTCGCTCGAAGTAGTTGCCTCGAGAGTGACAGCGGTTGGGACCGCAGAAACTTTGAGAGCGGTAGTCATTTTGGCGGCCATTTTTACAACCGGAACTTCTGGTACTGAAACTTCGACTGCCGGTGAAGCCGTGGCTTCTATGGCGGACATCATTGCGACAGGCTGGGCATTTGAAGTCGCTACCGATGGAACACGAGCAACTCCAGATACTCCGGTGCAAGCGTATCCTTTGGGGCATGGATTGGATTGAGCAGAAGCTGAAGAAGGAATTGGCGCAGAAGCGACTGGAGCGAAGGATGCCGACATAGTGACCGGCTTGGTAGTCGCAGCAGCTTTTGGCGCTTCGACATCGACGGGGGCCACTGAATTCTGGACAGAAATAGCGGTTTCGCCCGTAAGATCGCGGAGCGCGAGCACATGCGCCTGAGCAGAAGCCTCGAAAGAATTGCTGATGGCGTTAGCCTCTGCCGGGGAATTCTGACTGACCTGGTCGAGCGCCTGACTCAAAGCTTCTGTGTGAGCATCAATAAGGGTCGCGATCTGATTCTTCTTAGTGTCATCCAGTTTTCCTTGAGCCGCGAGAGTCTCGGCCTCTTTCAAACGGTTGTCGGCGAGCTGTGCCTGGACTTCGGCTTTAGCAACCGGCGTTGAAGCCAGTGCGACACGGATTGGTTCAACAACACTCACTTTTACTGCATACAAAGAATCGCCAGGAAGAGCGCTCATTGAAGCAGAAGCGACGCCTCCGCCGGCAAGCACGACTATGAGAATCGCTGCGAATGCCACCGACACCACGCGGTGCTGCATGACCCATGTATTGAAAGAGAAAACGGTCCACGGACTCTTGACCGCTCCGCGCGCAGGCGATGCAGTAATGTGCTCGAACATGGCGCGCTTTTCGGCGGCCGTCATAGACAGTTTCTTGATGTCCTGTATTGCTTTGTTGAAGCGTGGGTCGTTCATATTATTGTTCGATCTCATATCCAGTGATCTTGCGAAGCTCCTCGATGCCTCGGGTGAGCCTCACTGAGGCCGCGTTAGTCGAGATACCGAGCGCCTTCCCTATTTCCGGCGGCGACATGCCTTCGACGAAGCGCAGCTGGATCGGATCCCGGTATGAAGGAGGTAGTCGCTTGATGGCATCTACGAGGAATCTGCCTTCGGCGGAGAGCTCGAGATCCTTGATAGCTCCTTCCTGAGGAGGCTCGTATGTCTCGCCCGTCTCAGGATCAGTCATCGCCTCAAGGGATACCGCTTTCTTCTTGCGATACCAGTCGATGATCAGATTGTGCGCGATGGTGTATAAAAATGCGCGCGCATTCGTCATTTCCTTGCCATCGAGTAGTGCCTGCCAGAGACGTGTGAACGCCTCCTGGGTGAGGTCCAAGGCACGCTCGCGGTCAGACACGCGTATGAGAATGAATCTGAATATCGCGTCAGACTGGGCTTCATAGAGCTGTTCGAAGCTCTGCTGTGCAGGATCGGTGTTCATGAAGTGAAACGTTTGAAATAGGCCATTCTTTCAGATGACTTGTCACTAGAGCATACAATAAAGCTGTTCTTTGAGCTATGGCATTGCAAAAGAAACGCCCTGAGCGGGCGTTTCTGTGTCGGATAAATGCTACTTCTTGACCTCTTCTCTCTTCAATGGCATTCCCAGGTATTCGAGGAAGGCGAGCGTGGACTTCTTGTCTTGGGAGGTCGTGACGATGGTGATGGCCATACCGAAGACGTCCTTGAGATCTTCGTCGGAAGTCTCCGGGAAGATCGTGTGCTCCTTGATGCCGAGCGTATAGTTGCCCATGGCATCGACCGAGGTGCGCGGCAGGCCGCGGAAGTCCTTAGTGCGAGGCAGGGCGACGTGGATGAAACGATCGAGGAATTCGGTCATGCGCTTGCCGCGAAGCGTGATCTGATAACCGACAGGATCGCCCGTGCGGGTCTTGAAGGTAGCGATGGCTTTCTTGGTCGAACGGACGACCGGCTTCTGTCCGGTGATCTTGGCCAGACGATCAGCGATGAGCTCGATCTTCTTCTTGTCCTTGACGGAGCCGAAGCCATTGGAAACGACGACCTTGACCAAGCGAGGAGCCTGCATCGGGTTCTTGAGGCCGAGCTGATCCTTAAGGTGCTTATAGGATTCTTTATTGAGTTCGAAAACGGTTTTGTAAGCCATGGTGGTATTATGCCTTCTTTACTTTCGAGACGGACATCGGCATCGGGCGTTCGACGATCTGGCCCTTCTGGCCCTGTGCCTTGGGGCGCTCGTGGCGCTTGACCGTGTTGAGGCCTTCGACGACGATCTTGCCTTCGCGAGGCATGGCCTTTACGACCTTGCCCGACTTGCCCTTGTCATCGCCTGAGATGACTGTGACCGTGTCGCCTTTTTTAACATGAAGAGAAGCCATAGAAGTAGGGTTAAGGGTGGGGGTTAAGGGTTATGGAGCTACACAATCTCAGCGGCACGAGACGCAATTGTCTTAAAACCGGCCTCGCCGACTTCGCGAGGGATCGGGCCGAAGATGCGTCCGGCGATCGGCTCCTTCTTGTCCTTCTCGATGATGACGACTGCGTTCTCATCGAAGCGGATATACGATCCATCTTTCCTGCGCGTGGTCTTGATCTGGCGAACGACGACGGCATGGAGAACATCTTTCTTCTTGATAGCCTTGCGCGGTTCTGCCTTCTGGACCGAGAGCACGACGATCTCGCCGAGCTCAGCGTAGCGCTTCTTGGAAGATCCGAGCACCTTGAAGATGCGTCCGATCTTGGCGCCGGAGTTGTCTGCAATATTCACGATGGAACGGGGCTGGATCATAAAGATGGGTTAAGGGTGAGGGTTATGGGTGAGGGATTTACGCAACGACCTTAAAGGCCTTGTCCTTGGACATCGGGCGGCAGGCCTCGATCGTGGCCTTGTCCCCTATCTTCTTGGTGTTGCCAGGATCATGGGCCATGAGCTTGGTGCGCTTGGTCTGGAACTTGTGATACTTCTCGTGCTTGATGTAGCGCTCGACCGAGACCACCGTAGTATCCTTCATCTTGTCGGACACGACGATGCCGCTGAAAGTCTGGGGCTTCTTGGCGACGGTCTCTTTATTCAGCTTGGTCTTGGTCGAAGGCATGTGATTGGTGATAGTACTTGAAATGCGTGAAAATGTCCAGAAATCTAGGCTTTCTTCTGGTTGAGGGCCGTCATGATGCGGGCGATCTCCTTGCGGATGGCGCGGCCTTCCCTGACGTTCTTGCTCTTGGCGCCAGCGGCGCCGAAGCGGAAGACGCGCAAAGCCTCGCGCTTCTCGGAAAGCATCTTGCCGAGGTCTGAAGGATTTTTAGCTGTGATTTCTTTCATTTCCATATTCGTAGATTCGTTATATGTGGATTCGGATAAGATTCGTTGATTCGGATTATATCCTGCTTACAATCTTAGTCTTGATGGGAAGCTTGGTTCCAGCCTTGCGAAGCGCCTCGGCAGCGACCGCCGGTTCGACGCCGTCGATCTCGAACATGACGCGGCCCGGCTTGACCTCGGCTACGAAGCCCTGAGGATCGCCTTTGCCCTTTCCCATCTTCACTTCGGCAGGCTTCTGAGTGTACGGCATGTCCGGGAAGATGCGGATCCAGACCTTGCCTGACTTGGTAGCATAGCGGGCCATGACCTTGCGGGCGGCCTCGATCTGGTTCGAGGTGATGCGGCCGTACTTCATGGCCTTGAGGCCGTACGAACCGAAAGACACCTTGATGCCACGGGTCTCCATTTTGTTAGCTTCCTTCACCGGGTGCTTGCGCTTGGTGAAATGCTTGCGATGTTTTACTTTCTTGGGATACAGCATGATAGTAGTTTATTTGGCGGCCTGGTCCTTCTTGAAGATCTCGCCCTTGTAGATCCAAACCTTGATGCCGATGTCTCCATAGGTCATATGAGCGCGCTCGCGGATGAAGTCGATGTCGGCGCGGAGCGTCTGGAGCGGGATCTGGCCCTTCTTGAGCTCTTCAGTGCGGGCGATCTCAGCGCCTCCGAGGCGGCCCGAAAGGCGGATACGGATACCCTTCACTTCTTTGTTAGCCATGACCTTCTCGATAGTCTGCTTCATGACGCGGCGGAACGGGAGGCGCTTTTCGAGAGACTCGGCGACCATCATGGCTACGATGGACGAGTTGGACTCGGGGCTGCGGATCTCTTCGATGTCTATCTTGAGTTCCTGGCCCGGCTGTTCCATCTTGCCTTCGCGGAGGATCTTGAGGATCTTCGCACGGAGCTTGACTACGCCGTCACCGGCCTTGCCGATGAGCATGCCCGGACGGGATGTCTTGACGATGACGCGAAGGACCTTCTGGTTGCGCTCGATATCGATGCCGCCGACATAATTGGTGCGGAGTTCCTTCTGCAAGAATTCGCGGATCGTAAGGTCTGCCTTGAGCGATGAGCGGTAGGTCTTGTCGGTCGAGAACCAGCGGCTCCTCCAGTCGCGGATGATTCCAAGTCTATGAGAATAAGGGTGTACTGTGTGGGACATAGAAGTAAATGGTAGAAAGGTTAAAGGGTAGAATTATTCTCGGTTTTCGACTTTTTGGCCTTTCGACCTTTCGACTGCTCCGCAGGAGCCAAAACGATGCTCACGTGGCTGGTCCTCTTCTTGATCGGATGAGCGGAACCGCGCGAGACCGGCATCGAGCGCTTGAGGACATAGCCCTGGTCGACGCGGATCTCCTTCACGATGAGCGTGTCGCGATCGAGCTTGAAGTTATTGACTGCATTGGCCATGGCCGAATCAAGGAGCGCGGCAAGCGGGTGCTTACCCTTCTTGTCGGCATGAATCAGGATGAGGCCGGCCTCAGCGACGCCCTTGCCGCGGATCATATCTGCGACGAGGCGCATCTTGCGCGGAGCGATCCTGTAGTTCTTGAGTGAGGCAGTGACCATGGCAGTATATTATTTGGCAGATGCCGTCGTAGCGGCCTCCTTAGCGGACTTTGCGGCATTCATCTCGGCTTCCTTGGCCTTGGCTTCTATCTCCTTCTGCATCTTGCCTCCATGGCGGACGAACTTCTTGGTGGCAGAAAATTCACCGAGGCGGTGTCCAACCATGTCCTCGGTGACCAAAACATCTACGTGTATGCGACCATTGTGCACGCCGAAGGTGAAACCGACCATCTCCGGCGAGATCTGGGAGCGGCGTGCCCACGTCTTAATAACCCCGGCTTGTGCGGGTTTCTTGCCGGAAATCTTCTTGAGAAGGTTTTCGTCGACGTATGGGCCTTTCTTGAGGGAGCGTGACATGTTTATAGAAAGAAAATAGCTCGAACGAGCGTCCCCGCATGTTAACAAAAGGGCTTAACGAAGTCAAGAAAAGGCCTTGGATTATGGTAGAATTGGGTCGACCCCTCATTTCCCCCTATGTTCGAACTCACGTACGACGGTTCAATAGTCTTTAGCGGCACCTCGACTGAGGCAGTTTTACTCGGGGCCATCGTACTTGTGGTACTTATCATTGCCATAGACTCCATTTGGAAGAAACTGATCGAGAACAACCAGATCCGATACGAGTTCATCACTATCATCGCTCACAAGTTCCGTACTCCCCTCACCTACATCAAATGGTCAAGCGATGGCCTGATCAAGGGAGAAACCGACTCCTTCAAGAAGGAAGGCCTGGATGATATACGAAAGGCCAATGAGAGCCTGATCAAGCTCACCGGCACGCTCCTCGAACTCACTGAATCGGATAACAAGTCGCGCGCTTCATATTCTTTCGAGCGCGTCGACTTGTGTGAATTCGTCAGAATTGCAGCAGAAGGCTACAAAGGGATCTTCCACGAAAAGAACATCTTCTTCTCTGTCTCATGCTCGGACGAGAAAGTCATGGTAAAAGTGGACAGGGCCCGCATGGAATACGTCCTGCAAGTTCTCTTCGAAAACGCCCGTACCTACACCCCGACGGGCAAGAATGTGGAAGTCGGCGTCGGACATAAAGGGCATAAGGCTGTCATCACCGTCAGAGATCATGGCATCGGCATCAGCGAAAAAGACCAAAAACGTCTGTTCACCAAGTTCTTCCGCGCAGAGAACGCCCGCCGTATCGATACCGAAGGATTCGGCGTTGGCTTGTATATGGCAAGATCCGTCATGCGCCGTCTCAAAGGAAAGATCGAGGCTTTTTCGGATGGATTGGATGCGGGCTCGACGTTTGTTGTGACACTGAAGAGGGTTAAGTAAATCTAAAATATATCCGTAAGCTCTACGAACACCCATTCGATGACTCCTTTGATTGTTTTGACGATGAAATTTGGCATTTTTGAAGAATAAAAAACGCACGACTACGTCGAACGTTCTCTATGTCCCGTGACGCAGAATGCGGAACGGGCGGTGTTGATTTTAGATGCGAATGGAAAAGGCTGTGCTCATCTCTCGTTAGCTGCCGCTCCTCATGAGCCTGCCCGGCTGGCGGCGCGAGACCACGAAGACATTCGAGTACTTCTTCGGCTTCCTGGTCTTCTGGCCCTTGCCGGCCGGCTTGCCCCAGCGGGTCTTGAGGCGGCGCAGACCGCGGCCCTGGCGCTGTTCACCTCCGCCGTACGGATGGTCGACAGGGTTCTGAGCCGTACCACGAACAGTCGGGCGGATGCCCATCCAGCGCGAGCGGCCGGCTTTGCCGATGTTCACGAGGCGGTTCTCTTCGTTGGATACGGCGCCGATCGATGCCCAGGCGTTCTCATGGATCTTGTGGACTTCTGTCGAAGGCATCTTGATGTGGGTGTAGCCCGCATCGTTAGCAACCACCTGACCAAATGAACCGGCTGAGCGGACGAGCTTGGCACCTGAGCCAGGCTTGGTCTCGATATTGAAAACAAAGGTACCGACAGGGATCTTCTTGAGCGGGAGACGGTTGCCAGTCTCGATCGGAGCATTCTCTGAGACGATGAATGAGTTGCCGACCTTCATGGTCTTCGGGAGAAGGACATAGCGCTTGGTGCCGTCCTTGTAAGCGACGATGCCGATGTAGCCCGTGCGGAACGGATCGTACTCGACGGTCTTGACCGTGGCGATCATGTCCTTCTTGTCGTAAATAAAGTCGATCAAACGATAGAGCTTCTTGTGTCCCCCACCCTTGTGGCGAACCGTGATGCGGCCGTGTGCATTGCGTCCCATGTCGCGCTTCATGCCGACAGTAAGCGCCTTGTGAGGCTCAGACGCCGTCAAGTACTCCTTGAACGGAAGGGTTGTCATGTGGCGGCGTGATTTGGATGTTGGTCTGTATGATTTCATGGTGGAAGTTTATACAAAATCGATCTTGTCTCCCTTCTTGAGGGTGACCATGGCCTTCTTGATGCCCGAAACGACTCCGTGGCGGCCTTTGACGAAGACATGCTTGGCCGGAAGGTTGATGATAGCGATCTTGACCGGAACGACCTTGTAGAGGACCTTCACGGCCTTGGCGACAGCGTCCTTGTTGGCATTCCTGGCGACCTCGAAGGTATAGACGCCTCCCTGTGAGAGGATGCCTGACTTCTCGGTGACACGCGGGCGGAGAATGACGGAAGCAAAATGTGATTCGTTGCCGATATGAGCCTTCGGAGCGGCTGCCGGAGCGGCAATATCTTTGGTCGTGAGGCCCGGAGCGATCGCAGCGGTCTTAACAGCCTTGGCCTTCTTCGGGGCAGCCTTCTTGTTCGCAGGAGCAGCCTTAGCAGCGTCCGCTCCCTGCTCGGTCTTGTTGTATTTCTTCTGTTTGAATCCGAAAATTGCCATGGTAGTAGTATATGAATCTTATGCTTTCTTGACGTTCTTGCCGGCGAACATCTTCAATGACTCGGCCGGGTTGGCGACGATCAGGAACGCGTGGTTCATGACTGAGACCGGGTTGATGTTGCGGAACTCCTCGACCGAGATGTTGCCGAAGTTGCGGAAGCTCTTGGAGACAGCGTCTGCCTTCTTATCCATAGCCAGGATAGCAGCATTGGCCCTCTTGGTAGCGAGCTTCTCATAGCCCTTGATCGTGGCCAGAGAAGTGAGGATGCCCTTGGCGTCCTTGGACTTCGGAGCTGACATAGAGACTGAGTCCACGAAGAGGATCTCGCCGTCCTTATATTTGCGGGAAAGGATCGTGAAGAGGGCCTTGGTCTTGGACTTCTTGTTGATCTTGCGATCGTAGTTCTGATCTTTGCGAGGACCGTGTGCGACGCCGCCGCCGACCCAGATCGGAGAGCGGGTAGAGCCGTGACGGGCGCGGCCGGTGCCCTTCTGCTTCCACGGCTTCTTGCCGCCTCCGCGGACTTCGCCGCGAGTCTTGGTGTGGGCGACATTGGTGCGCGAATTGGAGTTCATGAGACGGATGGTCTCGTGGACGAGGTCAGCGTTCCAAGGAACGCCGAACACGCTTTCAGGAAGAGTGATCTTTCCAGTATTTTTTCCTTGCTGATTGTATATGATTGCTTCCATGGAATTGAAAAAGGATGAAGGAAAAAGGGAAAATTACTCAGAAATTATCTCGACAAGAGTTCCCCTCCTGCCTGGGATAGCTCCAGAAACATACAGGATGTTCTCCTCCGGGTCAATATGAGCGACCTTGAGATTCTTCACCGTGATGTTATCCGAGCCCATGCGGCCGGCCATGCGCATGCCTACCGGCACACGGTTGCGGAGACCTCCTCCGATGGAACCCGGCTCGCGCTCGGAGTGCTTCTGACCGTGAGAGCGCGGACCGCCATGGAAACCGTGGCGCTTGACCACGCCCTGGAAGCCCTTGCCTTTCGAGACGGCCGAGACCATGACGGTGTCACCGGCAGTGAACTGCGAAAGCTCAACCTTGTCGCCGACTTTCATTGCAGGAGCATCCATGCGGAACTCGCGGATAATGGCAAAGTTGCCAAGATCCTTGAAATGGCCCTTGGCCGGCTTGTTGATACGATTGGCGTGGCGCGAGCCTTCTCCGACCTGGAGAGCCTCGTAGCCGTCCTTGTCCTTCGTCCTGACCTGCGTCACGACGTTACCGCGCACTGAAACAGCGGTGACCGGGACAGCGCGACCTGAAGCATCATAGATCTGCGTCATATTCAGCTTTCTTCCAAGGATGAATTTCATGGTAGTCGGGCGGGACTTCTGTATTACATCATCTTGACGTCGATGTTGACGCCTGAGGGCAGGCTCAGGTTGGTGAGCGCCTCAATGACCTTCGGATTCGGATTGATAATGTCGATCAGACGCTTGTGGACGCGCATCTCGAACTGTTCGCGCGAGTTCTTGTCGATGAATGAGGAGCGGTTGACCGTGTACTTTTTGATCTCGGTCGGCAGAGGCACCGGACCGTGGACCTCGGCATCATAGCGGGCGGCCGTATCCATGATCTGGCGCAGGCTGGCGTCCAAGATCTTGTGCTCATAGGCGCGGATGCGGATGCGCAGGTGCGGCGATTCGCCGATGGCCTTTGCTTTTTTAGCACGCGAGACTTTAGGCTTCGATGCTACCTCTTTTTTAACTGTATCTTTTGGAGTTGCCATGAATGGTTGGTAGAAGGGTTGAAAGGTGAAAAGGTTTAACCTTTCTACCTTTTAACTGCTTACGCTACGACTTTCGTTACAACACCTGCTCCTACTGTCTTGCCTCCTTCACGGACGGCGAAGCGCTGCTTGTCTTCAAGAGCGATCGGGGCGACGAGCTTCACCTTGAAGGTGACGGTGTCTCCCGGCATGACCATCTCGACGTTGGCGTTGAGGGTCACTTCACCCGTGACGTCGGTCGTGCGGATGTAGAACTGAGGCTTATAGCCGGTGAAGAACGGGGTGTGGCGGCCTCCCTCTTCCTTCTTCAAGATATAAACTTCAGCCTCGAACTCTGTGTGAGGCTTGACGGTACCTGCCTTGGCCAAAACCTGACCGCGGGACACATCGTCCTTGGCAGTTCCGCGGAGGAGGAGACCGGCGTTGTCGCCAGCGATACCCTCTTTGAGCTGCTTATTGAACATTTCGATGCCGGTGATGGTCGTCTTGATGGTGTCGCGGAAACCGACGATCTCGACTTCCTCGCCTACCTTGACCTGACCGCGCTCGATGCGGCCCGTGACCACGGTGCCGCGGCCTTCGATCGAGAAGATGTCTTCGATCGGCATAAGGAACGGCTTGTCGGTCTCACGGACAGGATCCGGGATATAGGTGTCGAGAGCATTCATGAGCTCATCGATCTTGGCGACCCACTCCGGCTTGCCTTCGATGGCACCCGTGGCTGAGCCGCGGATGACCGGGATATTCTTGCCGTCGTACTTGTTCTTGGTGAGGAGTTCACGCACTTCCTCCTCGACGAGGTCGATAAGGTCCTTCTCCGGGACGAGGTCGCACTTGTTGAGGAACACGATGATCTTCGGCACACCGACCTGGTAGGCCAAAAGCACGTGCTCGCGGGTCTGCGGCATGACGCCGTCAGTCGCGGACACGACGAGGATAGCGCCGTCCATCTGGGCGGCACCCGTGATCATGTTCTTGATATAGTCGGCGTGGCCAGGAGCGTCGATGTGAGCGTAGTGGCGCTTCTCTGACTCGTACTCGACGTGCGAGAGCGAGATCGTGACGGTCTTGGTGGCATCGCGGACGGTGCCTCCCTTGGTAATCTCGGCGTAGGCCTTTTCCTTAGCGAGACCCTTGCGAGCCTGGACGGCGACGAGCGCGGCGGTCAAAGTAGACTTGCCGTGGTCGATGTGGCCGATGGTTCCCACGTTGACGTGGAGCTTCGTACGATTGAATTCTGCTGCCATAATATTATTGTTTTAGAGCTTCGGCTCGCATTGTCTGGGCGTGATGCCACACAGCGAGAGCTGAAGATAAATTATTAATAGACTTATAAAACGCCAGAATGGCGCGTGAAAGTCATCTTAGCATGGCTTTATATAAAGTCAAACCGGAGCCCGAATGGACCCCGGTAGGACAACTCTGTTGATAGCCTGTTAATAAGAATACGGAACGTTGGGCACGGTGCTTGGGGCGACTAATGTACAGATGTATCCCGCGGGGCATCCATTCACCTGGGTAGGATAGATCGTCTGCTGGTTGTAGCCATTATTATAGTAGGTTGTGCCGTTGTTGTAGCCATTGGTCGTATTGGCAGGATATGCAGTGCCGTAGATCGTGAACGCCGAATTACTCGTATCACAATTAGTTGTAGAGCCTGCTGTGCATGCTTCTATTGTATAGCTACCTGCAGGAATCACATTGTTATTGATGTCGGTGCCTACGATCCAGTTGTACGCAGCGTTAGCGGCGATATTCCTGTCCAACGTATATGTTGGCTGAAATACCGGATTGCACGATGAAGAGTTGTAAGGCGAGTATGCGCACGGAACATACACATTTTTGCCAAGATAGATGTCGACTGCGTTGGTATAGCCGAGATTATAGGCGTTCCACGAGATGCGCTGGGTGGAATTGGCAGCCCACTGCTCTCCCCCGTTCGGTGAAGTCACTGTGATAGAGGAAGAATTCGCTGTGCCGGAAGTGATCGTGAATGTATTGTCGCTCGAATCACAGACGGAAGTTCCTGACTGACAGATCTGGACAGAATATTGGCCATCCGGGAGAGTGGCGGCTTGGCCATTATAGTTCGTGGCCGTCCCCACGTTCCAGCTATATGAATTCTGGTTGATAGAGATGGTGCTGGCTATGGTATAGGGGGCATATGCGATCGCCGGACAGATCTGCGTGGTGCAATTATATGTCTGTGTGACCTTCAGATCCGCATAAGCTGCCGCAAAATAGTACGGAGAAGTCCACGTGATGTTCTGAACCGTTCCCCTCTGCCATATCTCGCCGCCATTCGGTGAGATGATACGGAGCGAACCGGCCGTGGTATTGGATCCGGTGACTTGGACAGTAGCCGACGAAGAGACTGAGCGTCCTGCTGAATTCGCGACGGTGAACGTGACCGTATACGTACCAGCTGTCGCATATGAATGGCTGAATGTTGAAGTCTGAACGACAGCAGCCGCAGAAGCGTTTGCTGCGCAACTATATGGGTACACGCACTGACTGGTATCGCCCCAATTGACGCTGTAGCTCAAAGTTCCATTCGAAAGATCATACGCGTGGATCGTCCACGTGCCGGTCTGATTGACGCTCAGAGTCGTAGGAGCATCCACTCCGCTTATTGTAGGAGCGCCATTAGAAGTCTGCTGGCCATTAGAAGTGATCGTGAATGTATTGTCGCTGTCATCGCAGGCAGAACCGTTAGTCGGGCAGATCTGGATCTTATATTGGCCATCGATAAGCTGAGTCTGGTCGGCATACGACGCCAGAGAACCGACATTCCAGTTATATGAGCCTTGATACAAGCTCACTCCGCTCGCGATCACCAAAGGGGCGCGGACCATGATCATACAACGAACGATCTGGCCAGGCTGAGCACAGGCAGGAAGCGGGAATTCCAATTTTATATCGGCGGTATTGCTCGGGTAGATTGATCCCGTGTACGGGACAGTAGCGCTATTCCAGCGGATGACTTGTGTCGTATTCCTCTGCCAGACTTCCCCGCCATTAGGTGAAGTCACCTGGACCGAAGATCCAGTGTTGTATCCGTTGTTACCGTTGTTATTATTTCCTCCATGGCTATTTATCCACGCACGGGTCTGAGAATCAAAATACCCGCTCGAGGCGATGCCGATCGAACGCTGATACGCGGCCAACGCAGCCTGGGTCTGATTGCCGAAGTAGCCTTTCGATTGAGCGCCTGACGATATGGCCGGAATGTTGTAGCCATTCGAGATCAAGAACGACTGGAGATTGGCCACGTCTGTTCCTTGTGAACCGAGGGTAAGGTCTGAATTGAAAGCGTAGTTCTGGGCCGAGGCCAAAGAAGCGGCCGAGACAAAGCCCAAAAGGCTGAAAACCGAGATGATAAGATATTTTTTCATTAAAGTTGGTGTTAATTAAAGCGTGCCAAGTATATAACGTGTATCTATCATACATCTTTCTCTGAACGTAAAACATCCCTCACAGGAGGGATGTTTTAGCTTTTCTATTTCAAGCTGACTTAGTGACCGGCGTAGTACGCGCGGATGGCGTCGTAAATAGCGGCGGTCATAGCGGATTGAGAAGGAGTTACTGCAAAACCTGTCGAGGCATTAATCGATGTTGTCTGCGTTCCTTTAGATGCAGTGCTCCAACGAATTGCATTCAATTTGACAGCATATGTGTTTGCTCCAGGATTACGGACGAGGAAGGTGACCATGACAGGCAATGTGACGCTCTGATTAGCGCCTACAGTGAAGGATGAGCCATTCCCTGTCGTGTTGGTCGGCTGTGAATACGTCACTATCGCTCCATCAGGAGAATTTGGATCAGCGACTCCATTCTTCATGACCGTTATGAAGGAACTGTCAGACGCTATGGCAGGAGAAGCAGAGCCCGGGAGGCCAAAGGTCGCATTAGAACCGACGGCAGTTATGTTCAGGTTGAATGTAGCTGAATACGAGGTTGTCGCATTACCGAACTGATCGGTTGACTGGACAGCCTTCGTGATAACCGGTGTTCCAACAAGACTGACCATCGGACCAGAAGCTGCAACTACGTTAATAGAGCCCCCCTGAGCGCTGCCGTTTATGGCGACAAGGTTTCCATTGGCATCACTCAAACTGATGCCAGTTGAGTTGACGCTGGCTGAGACGGTGACCGAACCTGTATTCACGCCAGTCACATCAACTTTGACAGTGTACGGGAGAGTGGTGTTGGCCGGGATGGTCGCACCGTTGGTTCCATTCGTGATGTTGTTGAAGTAAGCAGTACCATTCGAGACCGAAGCCGACTGAACCTGGGTACTCCCCTGGAAGAGATACGCCGCTGTCAGATTGCCTGGCAATGAGAACTGGGCTGTGACGCTCTTCAAAGCGACAGCAGACGCGTTGTTATTCTTTATGTCGAATACCAAGACCGGCAAGCCAAGATATTGGCCGTTAGTCGAGTCAGTAACAGGTACAGCACTTGAAAGAGGTGAAGCTGCATCAAGTGAAAGCGCAGCCGGGCTCGAAGCCGTCGTCACCGCCGGAATCGTTATCGACGAAGCCGGGATCTGTGCCGAAGCCGAAGTTCCATCAGCGAAGCTGACCGTGATAGTTCCTCCGGTCCATGTAGTATTCTCCGGCTGACCGTAGAGATCTAACGTCATCGGATCCGTTGACTTTCCGAGCTGCGCATATGAGTAGTTGATCTGGCCTCCATTCACATACATCACCAGTGGATATTTGCCCGAATCAGATGAGGACCAGGCGGAAGATCCGGAGGATATCGCGATGCCTGATACTACTTTGCCCCCGGTCCTTATAGTCGCATTCCAATGCCAATCATATGGATTGTTGCCATTCACCCTGCCTGTGCCAGGACTGAAGACGTTCCAGATGCCCGCCTTGTCGGAAGAGGCATCAACAACAGAGGCGGTCACGGAGGTTGGAGTGACTGTGGGAGGCTGAGTTACTGTTCCCCCTGTTACATTCACAGTCGCCGAACTCTGAGCTGTAAGTCCTGCGCTGTTCTTCACTGTCACGCTGACAGTATATGTGCCTGCCGTTGCATAGCTATGAGTGAAGGAGGCTTGTTGGACGAACTGGGTCGAGGCCGAAGCGTTCGAGCAGACATAACCCGCCGGGCAGACATTATCTCCCCAATTGATCGAGTAGCTGAGCGAGCTGTTCTGAGGATCCGATGCGCTGACCGTCCAGGTGCCCGTCTGATTCAGAGAGAGCTGGGTCGGAGCGGTGATGCCGGAGATGACGGGAGTTCCAGTGGTTGTCTGAATGCCAGGCTGAACATCAACATATCCGGTTGTTCCTCCTGTTGAGCCATTAGAATACTTAGCCGAAAGAGTTACGCTCACACGCTGTGTGGTCGAAGTCTTATTGATTGCAGTCATGAACGATGCTGTCGGAAATGAGGGTGTCCAGACAACACTTGTATTGCAGTTATCATTGCCGCCTGTACCATAGGGCATCGATACGCCAGACGGGCAGCTCAAGGACAAAGTCATTGAACTTGCATTGCTCGGTGCAGTATAACTGAGGGTAACTTGCTGACCTGAGGCTACGGAAACTGGACTAATTGTTAATCCTGGCAATTGAGTAGGAGCCGGAGTCTGGCCCTGTCCTATGTAGCTCAAGTACGTCGCATACAACGGATCAGCTGAATCCCAGATCCATGAAGCACCCGGAACATTCAGGTACCACTGATGCGGCTGCGAGAGGACAACGGATGAACCGCCGCCTATCGTAGCTGAACCTATCGTCTCAGAACCATCTGAGGCTGCGAGGATATTGCCATTGGAATCAGTGACCTTATAGAGCAACCCGAACGCATTCTGCGGCCATGCCGTGAAGGTCGTGTAGTAATTCTGACCGGTGATCTTGATCGTGTTCGATCCCGTATGGAGATATGGAGCGATGTTGAAGGTGGCGAGCTTGTCGAAGTTGTCGCCAGTCTGTGTATCAGCGCCCGTACCGACATATGTACCATTCACATACGCAAGGAACTGGTTGTCTGCGGCGGCAGAGAGCGTGACAGATGAAGGTACGGTGTTGAGATTGAGAGTCTTGGTGAAGTCAGCCTGGAAGGTGACGGTGTTGTTATTAGTCGGAGGATTGGTTACTGGTGTTGTAGTGGAAGCTTGTGTTCCAAAGGAAATAAGATTACCTATAAGAGTTCGCATGATCGGGCTAACAGAAATTGGATTGCTGGAAGAATCGACTGCGATCACGCCTTTTGTCGGCAATGAGACTGTGACAGATGAACCGTTTGTGGGCACACTTCCGCCTGGGCCGGTGCTACCGATCGTTGCTGAGATGATGACAGGAACAACAGTATTGGCAGGGAGAGAGACAGACATATTGCCGAATTCAACATTCTGGCCATCGATATTTGTTTCATAGTAAACACGAGTTCCTATCTTAGCCATGATATTTATGAACATGCCCGTGATATTCTGACCACCCGTATCAAAATTCATTTTGATAGATTGAAGGGTCGATGGGTTCCCGAGAGATTGGAGATCAAAGATCGCAAGAGGGATATTGTTTGTCTGGCCAGGAGTCGAGGGTATTTGCACCACGGTAGCGAGTGGAGAAGCAGAGTCAATAGAGGCATTCAACTGCTGTGTCGACAATGGAGGCGTAGTAGTTGTACAGCCTTCTCCATTCACGCTCGCACGAGTGAGCGGGCCAAAATATCCATACGTGCCATATTGTTCAGATACGCCAACAGCTATCTGGTACTTGGTAAGTGCATCGGCGGTCTGATTGCCGTAATAACCCTTGGGCTGAGCTCCTGACTCAATAGCTGGAATATGATATCCGTTCGCTATGAGCCACGTCTGGAGAGCGACTACGTCTGCTCCGGTTGAACCAAGCGAAAGGTTCCTAACGAAGCTATAGCAACCGCCGCCGCCACCGGTAGAAACTGACGACGAAGCGATAGATAAGCCGTCGTTGCTCCAATCATTCACGATAACGCCATTGACTACTGTCTTTATGAATACGGAGTATCTACCAACTTCTTGATTTACATTCCACGTATAAGAACCAGTGTTCGGAGCATCTCCAGCAAGTGAAATGTCCTGGCTAACGGGTGAGTACTCACGCACTCCGATAGTCATCATGTTCGAAGCCGGTATGTTGCTGGTTGACCAAGTAATCTGGCGAGTGGTCCCGAGACCGACAACTTCCCCACCATTCGGAGAAGTAATCCGTATAGAAGGAGTTGTGGTGACAGCAATTGTGCAGTTGGCATTCAGGTACGAACGGGTCTTGGTGCCAAAATAACCATAGCCTCCGCTTGTTTCAGAAATGCCTATAGTTGCCTGAAATTGAGATACAGCATTTCCAGTCTGATTGCCATAGTAGCCCTTGGGTTGAAGACCTGATTCTATTGCAGGAATATGGAAACCAGCTGCAATAAGCCAGCTCTGAAGAGCTGTCACATCTGCTCCGGTAGAACCGACTGCGAGGTTTTGAGCATAGTTATAACAGACACCCCCGCCGCCTCCGCCAGAAGAACCGCCCGAATTCGGATATATGACTTGTGCTGATCCATAAAAAGGAACACCTGCTGAGTCGGTGGCTCGGATACCATTAACCGGTATAGTGAGCGAAAACTGGCTCGGAAGCGTCGAGGATGACTGATCTATTGCAATGGCAAAACTTTTCGTTTCACCATTATTTACAGGGATCGAAAAAGCGATATTCAGACTTAAGCTTCCGTCAGCTTCCCGTACGACAGTGTTGCTGTTCGCCACAGCCGCGATATTGGCTAGGATATTTCCATTCTGGTCAGTCAAGAAGAATCTCGGCTGAACAGACAAAATAGCAGTGCTGGAGCCAAGAGATACCCTTGCGGACCTGATCACAAAGGCTGATCCTTGCGCTGTTGCAGATATACTAAAAAGAGGGTTGAGTGTTACCGAAGAAATGTTTCCTGTGTGCGGATCGGTATAAGTATTCACTACTGATGAATACAGCGGTGAGACTGCTGAAACCGAGAAACTTTCACCAGTAACTTGAGCTTGCGAGAGCGCAGGCACCGCAAAAGCTGCCAGCGATACGATGACCGCCAGCAGATTGGTAAAGGAGGCGAGGTGTTTTTTCATTATAGTATTAGTAGTTTGATAATTAATTCCTGCGCTGAATAATAGCATGGCACCTGCATGTACTATGCACAGGTCATGCTGACGGCTTATCTTCGATCCCCCGACTTCTGCATCATAGGCATGCCAGACGTCGTAGTCCCCAGTCTCGGCATGTGACCATTATCTATTTCCCTGCAAGGAAAAGGCATCGTGGATGTTCCCTGGAAATTGGCTGTCGATGTGGCTATGCACGGCAAAAGCGGCGTCGATGAGCCTGCGAGGTTCTGCTTGACAGCAGCGCGGGCGGCATCGAGCTTATCCTGTGATATAAAACCCAGCTTATAGAGGAGCGTGACGACCTGATCGGGCGTCATGTCTTTCTTCTGTGGCTCTTGAGAACCGTGGCCAGGTAATCCACGGATCTGAGCAACTAACACGGCGGCAGTAGAGCTAGCCGAGTCAGTGCTCGCGGCGGCCAAAGCTTCCCTGACCGAGGGCAAGGTATAGACCATCCATGCAAGGATGGTCAGGACAAGGATGTATTTGAAATTTTCACCGAACATGGATTGATGAGCCGTAGTGCGAGCCATAATGGTTGTTGAAGTTTTAATTCTGATTAATTCATACCCACAAGAGAAAAGACACGTCTCGCGAGAGAACGTGCCTGGGTAGTGGGATCATTATAGCGTCTTTGACATGATCGGCAACTGATGTTATCCACAACCGTCTAAGGTGCTATAGTTCCAGAGATTTTCATGAAAAAAGCTTTTCAGATACTGATCTACATCTTCGCGGCCATCGGATTTATTCTGGTCGCGGTCTACGCAGCGCTCCAGCTCGGCTTTACCAAGACTTCAGGGATCATCGACAACCAGCATGACTATTTTAAGAACCAAACCGGCTCTCAAACCGATGCCGCTTGGTCACAAGGAGAAGAATGGCAGGTGCTCAAACAGGCAATCTTGAAAGATACCGGCTCTATAAATGCGGCGGCTCAAAAAGCTGACGTAAAGCCGCGAATGATCGTCGCTACCCTCATCGTCGAACAGTTGCGCCTCTTCTATTCAGACCGGGAAGTCTTCAAGTCCATCTTCGCGCCCCTTAAGATTCTCGGGAATCAGAGCCAATTCTCGTGGGGCGTCATGGGCATCAAGCAGGATACGGCTAAACAGATCGAAAACAACCTGAAGGATCCGAATTCGCCCTGGTACCCCGGCCAAAAATACGAACATCTCCTGGATTATTCAGCTACCACAACCAGCCCTGATAGCGAACGCTTTTCTCGCCTAACTGATGAACACGATCGATCCTATTCATATTTGTATGCAGCCCTAGATATGAAAGAAACTGAGGCGCAGTGGCAGAAGGCTGGTACAGCCATATCAGATAGGCCTGAAATAGTGGCTACCCTGTTTAATATCGGCTTTGCCAACTCACACCCTCATGCCGACCCTCTTCCCGGCGGCGCACAGATAGATATCGGCACGACTACGTATAGTTTTGGCGGACTTGCCGGAGATTTCTATTATTCAAATGAGATGACGGGCGTGTTTCCGAGATAGCGAAAATCGTCCTGCTCGAAAGAATCCTCCTATTTGACATTAGGCAAAATGCGCAGTAATGTCGGCACAGAAACAAACCCTTAACATACAAGGAGACGGATATGAACAGTTTGAAATTGATCGCTGAAGCGAACCTACATAGCCACATTCAACAAAACAGTTACCCCGGCCGCGGATTCGACGTCGGCCTCTCCGAGGACGGCAAAAATCTAGTCATGGTCTTCTGGACCATGGGCCGAAGTGAGGACAGCCGTAACCGGATCTTTGTGCTCGATGGCACAACCATCCGCACCGAAGCTATCGACCCGACAAAGGTCCTACACCCTGAACTGACACTGTACCCAGCCATGATGGAGGCTGACGACTACTTCGTCGTGACCAATGGCCGTCAGACCGACACTGTTCTGGATGCTTTGCACACCAATCATTTCCCAGTCGTCACCGCCTTCACGAACGGCCTGGCGGACTGGAGCTATGAGTCCGATCTAAATCATACATCCCGCATCAGCGCTGTCTGTTGCCGGACCAACAGCCCGACCATTGTTATGTCGGTCATCAAGAAATCGCCGTTCAGCGATTCCCCAGACCGACTGACCTATGCGTACGAGAGCGTCGCACCGGGCTTCGGCTACTGTCTTACGACGTATGAGAAGGATGGCAAACCGCTTATCCCTCCGTTCAGCGGCGAACCGCTCATCATGCCTCTTTCGGGAGATATCGATGCGGTGCTCGGGACCTATTGGGGCGCTCTCGATGAAGCGAACCGCGTATCGCTCGCGGTGAAGTTCGCCCCTCTCTCGGGTGGACTTTCGACGGTGAAATTCGTCAATAAATATTCCAAACCTTAAAGTAACCCTCAAACACAAACGCCCCAGCGTAAGCCGGGGCGTTTTTTCTTATACGTGAATTACTTCCTCTTCTCGACGATCTCCTTCTCGACGTTGGCCGGAACCACCTCGTAGTGGTCGAACTCCATCTGGGCGCTTCCCTGACCGGAGGTCATGGAGCGGAGCTGGGTGGTATAACCGAACATCTCTGAGAGCGGAACCTTGGCGATGATAGCCACGTTCTGGCCCTTGGGGTTCTGGCCTTCGATCATGCCGCGCTTGGAGGCTATAGAGCCGTTGACGTCACCGATGTATTTCTCCGGGGCGACCACTTCGAGCTTCATGATCGGCTCGAGGATGACCGGCTTGGCACGGCGGGCAGCATCCTGGAATGCCTGGGAAGCGGCAATCTTATAGGCGATCTCTGACGAGTCGACGTCGTGGTATGAACCGAAGGTGAGCTCGCAGGAGATGTTCACCATCTTGAATCCGGCGACGATACCGCGATCCATGGCTTCATGCACGCCCTTTTCGACAGCCGGAATGAATTCCTGCGGGATAAGGCCTCCTTTGATGGAGTTGGTGAACTCGAAGTCGTCATAGCGCTTGGTATTCTTGGGGATCTTCTCGCCTTCGACGAGCGGCTTCATGGGACGGAGCGTCAGGCGGACGTGGCCGTACTGGCCCTTGCCGCCAGTCTGCTTGATGTACTTGTTCTCGGCCTCGGCTTCGTTGAGAATGGTCTCGCGGTATGCCACCTGCGGCTCGCCGACATTGGCTTCGACAGCGAATTCGCGCTTCATGCGGTCAACCATGATCTCGAGATGGAGCTCTCCCATGCCTGAAATGATGGTCTCCCCTGTCTCCTGGTTGGATGAGATGCGGAAAGTCGGGTCTTCATTGGCGAGCTTCTTCAGAGCCACACCCATCTTCTCCTGGTCAGCTTTGGTCTTGGGCTCGATGCGGAGCGACACGACAGGCTCCATGAACTTGATGACTTCGAGCACGATCGGATTAGCTTCATCGCAGAAGGTATGGGACGTCAGAGCGTCCTTGAGACCAACAGCTGCGGCGATCTCGCCGGCGAAGACTTTCTTGACCTCTTCGCGCTTGTCAGCCTGGAGGCGGACGATGCGGCCGAGGCGCTCCTTCTTGCCCGTGCTCGAGTTGTATATATAGGTGCCGGCTTCGATGCTTCCGGAATAGACGCGGAAGAAGGTCAATGCTCCCACGAACGGGTCGTTCTGAAGCTTGAATGCGAGCGCGCAGAACGGCTCTGTATCTGAAGCGTGGCGGATGACTTCGGCGCCCGTGTTCGGGTCGATGCCGACGATCGGCGGCATGTCGAGAGGCGACGGAAGGTAGTCGACGACGGCGTCAAGGACGAGCTGAACGCCGATGTTCTTGAGCGCTGAGCCGGTGAAGACCGGGAAGATCTTGTTGGCGATGGTGGCCTTGCGGGTGAGCTCCTTGAGCCTCTCGATCGTGAATTCCTTGCCTTCGAGGAACTCGGACATGGCGGCATCATCGGTTTCGACGATCTTCTCTATCATGAGAGCGCGGAACTTCTTGGCATCTTCCAAGAGGTCTGCCGGGATCTCGCCTTCGATGATCTTGTCGCCCATCTCCCCTTCAAAGGTATAGGCCTTCATGCGCATGAGGTCGACAACGCCCTTGTGGTCGCCTTCGAGGCCGATCGGTATCTGGAAACGGACCGCGTGCTTATTGAGGCGCTCCTGGATGGAGGCGAATGACTTCTCGAATGAGGCGCCGGTGCGATCGAGCTTGTTGATGAAGCACATGCGGGGCACCTTGCCGTCATCGGCATAGCGCCAATTGGTCTCTGACTGGGGTTCCACGCCAGCCACGCCGTCGAATACGACGACCGCGCCGTCGAGCACGCGCAAGGATCGCTTCACTTCTACGGTGAAGTCGATGTGGCCCGGGGTGTCGATGATGTTGAAACGGACCTTCTTCGACGTATCTGTCACCGGCATGTAGGTCGGGTTCCAGAAGCAGGTGATGGCAGCGGCCGTGATGGTGATGCCTCGCTCGCGCTCCTGTTCCATCCAGTCGGTGGTGGTGTTGCCGTCGTGGACCTCGCCGATCTTGTGGGTCATGCCCGTATAGTAGAGGATGCGCTCGGACGTAGTGGTCTTGCCTGCGTCGATGTGAGCGATGATGCCGAAGTTGCGTACTTTATCGAGGGAATAGTCGCGGTTCATAAAGGTTTTAGCTTGTAATTGCTTGGGTTAATGAGAATAAATAAGGCTAAATAAAAAAGCGGCAGAGGCTTTTAGTACAGCGAAGAATACAGGAAATGATGAGAATAATCAAACAGTAAGCAATACCCTTCTTCCTCGACTCATGTACAATGAGGACATGAACACCCTTATACATGCCGACATATTCTTCTTTGTCGCCACGATCGCGGCTGTTCTCATAGCCATTGCCATTATCATAACGCTGGTATTCGTGATCCTGATCCTTAAGAATCTGCACAAGCTTTCGCAGACGGCGAATGAAGAAGCTGATCTGATCGCTGGAGATATAGATACCCTGCGGTCGAGGGCTCACAGCTTCTCATGGGCCGTCGCCTTCAAGCTTTTCAAGAAGATGTTCATCGATCGATTTATCAAATAAGCAAGATATCATATGACAAAAGAAATTCACGAGAATGATTCTCACGCCCTGGGCATCGGATTAGGCATCGCAGCGTTAGCAGCCGCAGCGGCAGGCGCATACTATCTTTACGGTTCGGACAAGGCCGCAAAGAATCGCCGCATGGTCAAGAGCTGGATGCTGCGCATGAAGGCCGAAGTCATGGATGAGATCGAGAGCGCAAAAGAGATCACTCAGGAAACGTATGCGGAAGCCGTTGATAAGATCTCGGCGAAGTATTCAAAGCTGAAGAATGTAGATAAGAAAGAGCTATCCGACCTCGCCGACCGCATGAAATCTCACTGGAA
>Ga0265338_10001849_pt1 | contig 33240 bp, 29 predicted proteins | sample 42126metaG_FD_193579 | JGI IMG/M metagenome (GOLD analysis project Ga0265338, IMG submission 193579) | Rhizosphere microbial communities from Carex aquatilis grown in University of Washington, Seatle, WA, United States - 4-21-26 metaG | ecosystem: Host-associated > Plants > Roots > Rhizosphere...
GGCACGCCGGGGATGTTCCGCGTTGACGACGCCGCGATGATCGGCCGGCCCGAGAACCCGCCCACGATCCCCGTTGAGGATGTCTTTGAGGTCGGCGGCCAGACGCTCGTCGTCAGGGACGAGGCGGTCTTCATCGCCTCGGACCCCGCGAAGGGCAGGGTCCGGCGCCGGCCCGACGTGATCCCGCCGGTGTCACTCAGCCTCGGATCCCCGGTCGTCCTGTTCCAGCCGGGCTCGATGCGGACGGTGGTGGTCGAGGTCCTCTCGGCCCGCGCGGGCGCGGCGGGGACCCTGCGGCTCGAGGCGCCCGCCGGCTGGCGGATCTCCCCCGCAAGGCAGGCCTTCCGGCTCGCCTCCGTCGGCGCCCGGGAGCACTTCACGTTCGAGGTCACGGCTCCCGCCGCGTCCGTGACATGCACCCTCTCGGCCGTCGCGGAATCCGGCGCCTCGGAATTTGGCAACGGGCGGCTGGAGATAAGCTACGGACACATTCCCCTGCAGGTGCTCCAACCCCCGGCGCGGCTGAAGGCCGTTAGCCTGGACCTCTCGATCCGCGGACACGCGGTCGGGTACCTGCCCGGCGCGGGCGACTCCACGGCGGAGAGCCTGCAGCAGATGGGCTACACGGTGACCCCGCTCACCGACGCGGACCTGACGGCGGAGAAGCTCAAGGGCCTCGACGCCGTCGTCATCGGGGTGAGGGCCTTTGACACGAGGAGCGATCTCCCGCCGCACCTCCCGGAGCTCTTCGCCTACGTGGAGGGGGGTGGCACGGTCGTGGAGGAGTACAACACGCCCGGCACCCTGAAGACGCAGCAGCTGACACCCTACACGCTCAAGCTCTCGCGGGACCTTCCGCACTACCGCGTGACCGACGAGAAGGCCCCCGTCTCGCTGCTCGTCCCCGACCACCCCGCGTTCAACGAGCCCAACCGCATCGGGCCCGCCGACTTCGAGGGATGGGTCCAGGAGCGCGGCCTCGACTTCGCGAGCGAATGGGACACGGAACACCTGAGCGCTCTCCTGGCCTGCAGCGACACGGGAGAGGCGCCCCTCAAGGGCGGGCTCCTGGTCGCCCGTTACGGAAGGGGCTACATCGTGTACACGGGCCTCTCGTTCTTCCGGCAGCTCCCCGCCGGGGTCCCCGGGGCGTACCGCCTCTTCGCAAACCTGGTGTCCTTGGGAAAATGACCCCGCCCCGGGAAGACGAAGACACCGGACTTCCCTGGCCGCGCAGCTGGGGAGGGGTCTACGCCCTGGTCATGCTCGTCTTCATCGCCTGGGTCGGCCTTCTTGCCGGGCTGACCGGGATGTTCCCGTGAACACCCTCGACTACGTCATCCTGCTGGGGACGATGCTCGGCATCGCGGCGTACGCCGTGTGGAGCACCCGGGGGCACCACGACCTCAACCGCTACCTTAAGGGGGCGGGCGGGACGGGGTGGCTCACGATCGGCCTGTCGGTCATGGCGACCCAGGCGAGCGCGATCACGTTCCTCTCGACCCCGGGCCAGGGTTACGAGAGCGGCCTGGGGTTCGTCCAGAACTACTTTGGGGCCCCCCTGGCGCTCATCATAGTCGCGGCCGTCTTCCTGCCCATCTACCGCAGGCTCAAGGTCTACACCGCCTACGAGTACCTGGGGCACCGCTTCGACCCGAAGACTCGGCTCCTCGGGGCGGGGCTCTTCCTTCTGCAGCGGGGGCTCGGCGCGGGGATCACGATCTACGCGCCGGCCATCGTGCTGTCCACGGTCATGGGCTGGAGGCTCGATGCCACGATCGTGTGCAGCGGGCTGCTTGTCGTCATCTACACGGTGGCTGGAGGCTGCGATGCCGTGAGCCTCACCCAGAAGTACCAGATCGGGGTCATCTTCGCCGGCATGGTGGCGGCGTTCTTCGTCCTCCTCGCCCGGCTTCCGGCGGGCCTCACCTTCTCGGACGCCCTCACGCTCGCCGGCGGCTTCCACAAGCTCGAGGCCGTGGACTTCTCCCTGAACATGGATCGGCGCTACACGTTCTGGTCGGGCACGCTGGGGGGCATGTTCCTCGCGCTCTCGTACTTCGGGACGGACCAGTCGCAGGTTCAGCGCTACCTCTCGGGGGCCTCGGTGCGCGAGAGCCGACTGGGGCTCATGTTCAACGCCGTCTTCAAGATCCCGATGCAGTTCTTCATCCTGCTGCTCGGCGTCCTGATCTTCGTGTTCTACCAGTTCGAGCGCCCGCCGGTTTACTTCAACAAGGCGGCCTGGGGCGCCCAGGCGGCGCGGGCGACGGACGGGCGGCTGCGCGCGCTCGACGCGCAGTTCACCGAGGCGCACGCCGGCGAGCGCGCGCAGCTCGAGGCCTGGCTCAAGGCCCGCCACGCGGGCGACGGGGCGGGGGAGGCCGCCGCGCGGGCCGCCTCGGTCGCGGCCCACGCGCGCGTCGAGGCCGTCCGCACCGAGACCAGGGCCGCGCTGGACGCGGCGAGCCCGGGGACGAAGGCGAACGACGCCGACTATGTCTTCATCACGTTCATCCTGGACCACCTGCCCCACGGCCTGATCGGACTCCTGGTCACGGCCTTCTTCGGCGCCGCGCTCTCCTCCAAGGCCGGGGAGCTCAACGCCCTCGGGTCGACGACCACGGTCGACGTGTACCGGCACCTCGTCAGGAGGGACGCGTCCGACGCCCACTATGTGGTCGCCTCGAAATGCTTCACCGCGTTCTGGGGCCTGGTCGCCATCGGCTTCGCGCTCTTCGCCAACCTCGCCGAGAACCTGATCCAGGCCGTCAACATCCTCGGCTCGATATTCTACGGGGTCGTGCTCGGGCTCTTCCTCGTGGCCTTCTTCCTGAAGAGGATCGGGGGCACCGCGGTGTTCTGGTCGGCGCTCGCGGCCCAGGCGCTCGTGTTCGTCCTGTATTTCAACCTCAGCATCTCGTACCTCTGGTACAATGTCATCGGCTGCGCGGCCTGCATGGCATTCAGCGTCGTCCTCCAGGCCGGGATCAGCCTTAGGGGCGGCCCGCAGCCGAGACCCGCATGAGCGCACCGGTCATCTGCTTCGGCCAGCAGCCGTGCGGGTTCTTCCCCAGGAGGTTTCTCGCGGCCAAGGTGTTCACGGCCCGCCGGATCCAGGCCGAGCTCGGCGGCGAGATCGTTTTCTTCTTCCACGACAGCGACCACGACCCGCGGGAGACGCAGACGACCCTGCGGCACCGCACGACCGGGGAGGCCCGCGTGCTCAACTTCACCTTCGAGAACAAGATCCAGCGCAAGTTCTCGCCGCTCTACCTGAAGCGCATACCCGCCGGCTGGCGCGAGAACACGGCCCGCCAGCTTCCCGCCTACGTCGATTCGGCCTGGGTCGACGCCTTCAGGGGCGTGGGGGCCCCGCTCGTGGCGGACTTCTGCCTGGAGATGTATGCCCGGATGGGCCTCCTGGAGGGCGTCCGGGTGGTGCGCTCCGGCGACCCCGCGTTCCGGCGGGCCGCGTGCGACATCGCCGAATTCTTCGTCGACGTGCCCTTCGAGGGGGAGGTCGTCCGCGCCCGATTCGCCGATGGGGCGTTGCAACTGCACGAGGGTGGGGATTCATTCGTGTCCTTGCCCGCCGTGCCCTTCGACAAATCCCAGGTCAGCCCCGCGAGGGATTCCCGCCTGCGCTGGATGCAGTCCGTCGTCCACTGCACGCACTACATCGCCGGCGCCGGCGAGCAGGCCTACCTGCGCCGCGAGGACGCGCCCGAGATCACCTTCCTAAACCGAGACACCATTCACCGCTCCGATGAAGCCTACTGCGAAGCCCCTTCCTGAATTTGCGCCCCTCCTTGCATTCGGCGCCCACCCCGACGACATCGAGTTCGGGTGAGGCGGCGTGATTGCAAAGGAGACCCGGGCCGGCCGGCCGGCCCACCTGGTCATCTGCTCCCGCGGCGAGTCCGCGTCGAACGGCACCCCCGCCAGGCGCACCGCCGAGGCGAGGAAGGCCGCCGGGCAGCTCGGGGCGACGATCGAGTTCGTCGAGCTCGACGGCGACGCCCAGCTCGACACGAAGCCCGCGCACGCGGTCACGCTCGCCGCCATCATCAGGCGCGTGCGCCCCGGGGTCGTCCTCGGGCCGACCCTCGTCGGCAACCAGCACCCCGACCATCCCCGCCTGGGCCGGATCGTGCGCGACGCGGCCAGGCTCGCCCGGTACGGGGGCGTCGCAAAGCTCAATGCGAGAAAGCCCCACGCGATCGGGCTGCTGATGTACTACGCGGTGAGCCCCGATGCCGAGCCGGCGGGCGTGCTGCCGGTCCTGATCGACGTCTCGGAGCCGGAGATCATCGCCGCCTGGACCGCGGCCATGCGTGCCCACCTCTCGCAGCTGTCGGCCCGCAACTACGTCGAGCTCCAGCTGGCCCGCGCCCGCGTGAACGGACTAAGGTCGGGCGTCGACTACGCGCAGGCGCTGTTCACGAACGACCCACTCGTCTTCCCGTCGCTGGTTCCCCTGACCCGGGCGGCGCGCCGTTTCTAGTGATGCAGGCCGGGCGCCCCCTAAGGATCGGCATCACCTGCTATCCCTCGGTCGGGGGGAGCGGCATCCTGGCCTCGGCGCTCGGGGAGGAGCTGGCGAAGCGGGGCCACGAGGCGCACTTCATCGGTTATGAGCGGCCGTTCCGGCTGCCCTGGGGCTCGCCGGGGATCTTCTTCCATCCCGTCGTCATCAACGACTACGGGCTCTTCAAGTACCCGGACTACACGCTGCCGCTGTCGGTCAAGATGGCCGAGGTGGCGCGCGACCACGGGCTCGACGTCCTCCACGTCCATTACGCCGTCCCGCACGCGACGGCCGCGATCCTCGCCCGCTGGATGCTCCCGGAAGGCAAGGGCCCCGCGGTCGTGACGACGCTCCACGGCACGGACACGACGCTCCTCGGGCGCGACCCGGGCTACGGCCCCGCGATCCGGCACGCCCTGGACCAGTCCGACGCCGTGACGACGGTCTCCGACTTCCTCAGGCGCGAGACGGTGGACCTGCTCGGGGTCGAGCGTCCGATCGACGTCATCCACAACTTCTTCGAGCCGCGCCCCGCCCGGCGCTCGCGCGAGGAGGTGCGGCGCGAGCTCGGGGTGGGATCCGAGGTGCTGCTCCTGCACGCCTCGAACCTGAGGCCCCTCAAGCGGATCGACATCCTCCTCGAGGGCGTCGCCCGCATCCGCCCGCGGGACTCCTTCAAGCTGGTGATCCTTGCCGGGGCGGACTTCTCGCCCTTCGAGGGCGACGTCAAGAGGCTGGGCCTTGCCGACAGGGTCATCGTCCGCGAGCAGGTGGCCGACATCGAGGACTACCTCTTGGCGGCCGACGTGGGCCTCTTCACGTCGGACATGGAGAGCTTCTGCCTGAGCCTGCTTGAGGCCATGTGCTTCTCATTCCCGAGCGTCGCCACGGCGGTCGGGGGGATCCCCGAGGTCGTGGTGTCGGGTGTCTCCGGGCTCCTCGTCCCGCCCTGCGACGCCGACGCCGTCGCCCGCGCCGCGGAGACGCTGATCGGCGACCCCGCGCTCCGGTCGACCCTGGGCAAGGCGGCCCGGGCGAGGGCGCGCGAGCTCTTCTCCGCGGAGACAATCGTCTCCCGCTACGTGGAGCTGTACCGCCGGGTGTGCCCGGGTCCGGGTCGGCAGTGACCGCACGGTTGCACGAGGCGGGAGTAACGGCTTTGGTTTCAATCCGCCATGGACGACCCAACGCCCCCCGCCCGGAAGCTTGGGCTAAGACCCAGGGAGGTCGCCCCGTCGGACACGTCCTCCCGCCCGGGCGACGGAACGGAGATCAGCGTTCCGCTGATGCTCCAGGCAAACAGGCTGGCGGAGGAGAGGCTGGCGCGCGAGGGGCGCGGCATTGCGCCCGTCACTCCGCCCGCCGAGCCGCAGGGGCCGTCCCCCTTCAAGCAGGCGGAATTCACGCCGGTGGACCCTCCGGCCCAGCCCGGAGACGAGTCGGTGATCACGGTCGACGAGATCCTTCGCCAGAATCAGGTTGCGGCGCGCGAGTCGGCGTCGGAGCTGATCGCCATGCCGGCGCGGCGGAGGTCCCGAAGGAACCGGGATTTTGCGCTGATCGTCGGGGTCGCGGTCGCCACGGCGCTCGCCCTGGTCGTCACGTTCAGGCACGACCTTCCGGTGATCGGCCTGGCGCTCTCGGCGATCGGCTTTGTGACTTTGATTTTCGCATGGATACTCTTCGGTGTAATGGATAAGTACTGATCGCATGGACGACGAGAAGCCGGACACCCGGCACCTGGTGCTCAAGCCCAAGGAGATCGTCCTCACCGACACGCCGGCCCGCCCCGGGGACGGGACCGCGATCAGCGCCCAGCTGATCCACCGCCAGAACCTGGCGGCGGAGGAGCGGGCCGAGTTCCGCCGGAAGTCGGGCATCCCCTTTCCGACCCCCAAGGCCGAGCCCGAGCTGCCCGCGGCCTTCAAGGCAAAGGAGCTCGATCCGGTCAATTCGCCGGTGAGGCTCGGGGACGAGGAGGCGATCAACGTCCCCGAAATCCTCCTTCAGAACCGCATCGCCGAGGAGCGCTCGGGCTGGGGCAGGATACGGCACTGGCGAAGGCGCAAATCGCGAAGGACCCGCGACTTCATCATCTTCGTGGGCGGCCTGGACTTGGCCATCGTTTTCGCGATGACGAAGCTGCCCGACGTCATTACCCTGGTCTACGGAATCTCGGCCATCACGCTGGTCACCTCGGTCTTCGGGTGGCTCATGTTCTTCGTGATGGACGACTACTGAGGCGTCCCCCTAAGGCTGCTCCCAGGAGCCAACGCGGCCCCCGGGCCGGATTTCCCGGAATCACTTGGGCCCGTCCGGCGTTCCCCCGTCCAGGGCCACCTTCCACTTTCCCGAGGCGTCGCGCCGCCAGATCGTGACGTAGGTTCCCTGCCTGATGAAGGGCTTCGGGCCGTACTTCGGCAGCGGCACCGTGAGCGTGTACCGCCCCCACGTGTAGCCGAAGTCGCACGAGGAGGCGACCTCGACAAACGAGGGCTCCCAGGTGAGCGTCGCCGTGTCGGGCAGCGTGGCGAAGGCGCTCCTGACGGCGTCGGGCCCCAGAGCCCCGTCGCTCAGGAGCTTGGTGTCCGGAGTGACCACGCCCATGAACGCGGCCTTGACGCCGACCTTCCCGGACCGCTCGGCGAACCCCTTGTCCGCCGCAAGGATCTCCGCCTTCGCCTTTTCCGTGGCGGGCTGCGAGCACCCGGCAAGGAACGCCAGCGTGGATGCCAGAACGGCGATGAGGCGCGTCTTCACGATGTTGGGTTGGACCGGGGGGAACGTGTCCGTGGCGGCCCGGATTCGCAAACCCTAACTGGCGGCTTGGGCGCTTGCCCTTGGCGGGGCCAGCGGCTTTCCTCCGGCCATGAAATCGACCCGAGCGATCGGTCCCGTGGTGGCTGGCGCAGCGCTCCTGGGCTCGGTCTGCCTCGCCGCCCCCGAGGGCCTCACGGGATTCAAGGCCGCCTCGGCGGCCGGCGAACTGGCCACGGAGAAGGCGTTTGACGCCGCGATCGACCCGGCGGACCTCCGCTCGTGGCTCGAGCAGATGTCCTCGGAGCCGAACCAGGTGGGCTCCCCCCATGACAAGGCGAACGCGGACTTCATGTTGGGCAAGTTCAAGGAGTGGGGATGGGACGCGCACATCGAGACCTTCGAGGTCCTGTACCCGACCCCGAAGAGCGAGGCGCTCGAGATGGTGGCTCCCACGGCCTTCAAGGCTGGCCTCACCGAGCCCGAGGTCGCGGGGGACCGGACCTCCGGCCACGCCGCGGGCGGGCTTCCCCCCTACAATATCTACGGGGCGGACGGCGACGTGACCGCGGACCTCGTGTACGTCAATTTCGGCACCCCGGAGGACTACGCCGACCTCGACCGCCGGGGGATCGACGTCAAGGGGAAGATCGCAATCGCCCGATACGGGCGCTGCTGGCGGGGCCTCAAGCCCAAGCTCGCGCAGGAGCACGGTGCCGTGGCCTGCATCATCTATTCGGACCCGCACGAGTACGGGTACTGGTCCGGCGACGTCTATCCGAAGGGGGGCTACCGATCCGACACCGGCGTGCAGCGCGGGTCGGTCTCCGACATCACCCAGTACTCCGGTGATGCACTCACGCCGGGGATCGGTGCCACGAAGGACGCGAAGCGCCTGGCGATCGGCGATGCGAAGACGATCCTGAAGATCCCGGTCATCCCCATCTCCTCGGCGGACGCGAGGCCGCTCATGGCCGCGCTCGAGGGGCCGGTGGCCCCCGAGGGATGGCGGGGCGCGTTGCCGTTCACCTACCACATGGGCCCGGGGCCGGCCCGGGTGCACCTCTCCATCCTGTCGGACTGGAGCCTGAAGACCATCTACGACGTCATCGCCGTCATGCCGGGCTCGACGTACCCGAACCAGTGGGTGATCCGCGGCAACCACCACGACGGCTGGGTCTTCGGGGCCTGGGACCCCCTGGCCGGCAACATCGCGGTGATGGCCGAGGCCAAGGCGATCGGGTCCCTGGCAAAGTCGGGCTGGAGGCCCAAGCGGACGCTCGTCTACGCTAGCTGGGACGCCGAGGAACCGGGGCTCATCGGCTCCACCGAATGGGCGGAGACGCACGAGGCCGAGCTGCAGAAGAAGGCCGTGCTCTACGTCAACTCCGACACCAACGGGAGGGGCTTCCTCTTTGTCGGGGGGAGCCACTCCTACCAGCACCTGGTGAACGAGGTGGGCGCCGGGGTCCTCGACCCCGAGACCGGGGCCAGCATCATGGACCGCCTTCGGGCAAGGATTCGGGTTGAGGGCGTCCCGGGCGAGGCGGGGCCGGATGAACTCGCCGTCAGGGACGCGGCGGAGTCCGGGGGCGAGGTCCCCCTGGACGCCCTCGGCTCGGGCTCGGACTACACGCCGTTCCTGCAGCATGTCGGCATCGCCTCCTTGAACCTCGGGTTCCGCGGCGAGGACGTCGACGACGGAATCTACCATTCCAACTACGACTCGTTCGACCACTTCATGAGGTTCGGGGATCCCAAGCTCCTCTACGGCGTCGCGCTCGCCCAGACGGCGGGCCGGCTCGTGCTCCGCACGGCCGACGCGGATGTCATTCCCATGAGGTTCGCCGACCTTGCGGACACGGTCGGCCGCTACGTGGCGGACGTCGCCAGGCTCGCCGACTCCGAGCGGGAGGACGCAAGAAGGATCAGGCTCCTGGCCGACCAGGGGGCGTTCAGGCTCGCCGCAAACCCGGACGAGCAGCTTGCGCCGCCCCAGAGCCCGGGCGACGTGCCCAGGTTCGACTTCACCCCGCTTACCCGGGCGGCGGCCCGCCTGAGGTCGAGCGCGGCGGCCTACGATGCAGCATTCGAGCGGGCCGTGGGCCTCGACTTCCGGCTGCCGGCCGCCGAGATCACGAGGCTCAACGAGCTCCTGCAGGGCGTGGAGCAGACGCTCACCAGCCGAAGGGGGCTCCCGGGCCGCGAGTGGTACCGGCACATGCTCTACGCGCCGGGACTCTACACGGGCTACGCGGCCAAGACGCTCCCCGCCGTGCGCGAAAGCGTGGAGCAGCGCCGCTGGGCGGACGCGGTCGACTACATCCCGGTGGTGGCGGATGCGATCAACGCGGCCGCCACCCGCCTTGACGAGGCGGCGACTCAGCTCTCCCCCAGGCTCGGCCCCGGCAGGGATTTCCCCAAGCCGACGCCTCCGCCCGCTCCGGACGGCTGACCGAATGTCGCGCCTCATCCGATTCCTTGCGCCGGCACTCCTGCTGACGGCGGCCCGGGCGGCCGCGGACCCGGTCCCGGTCCGGGTGGCCGTCGTCGTGACCTTCGAGGTGGGCGCCGACCGGGGGGACAGGCCCGGCGAGTTCCAGTTCTGGGCGGAGCGGGAGGGCTGGACCCGGTCCATCGACGTGTCCGGCGTAGACCATCCGGTCCTCACCGACGGAAATGGGACGATCGGCGTCGTCTCCGGCACGACCGTCCGGGCGTCCAACCAGATCATGGCCCTTGTCCTTAGCGGGAGGTTCGACTTCTCGAGGACCTACTGGGTTGTGAACGGCATCGCGGGGGTGAACCCCGGCGTCGCCTCGCTCGGGAGCGCGGCCTGGGCCCACTACGTGATCGACGGCGACGTCGCCTACGAGATCGATTCGCGCGAGGCCGACCCCTCCTGGCCCTACGGGATAGCCCCGATCGGGTCGAAGGTCCCCAACCAGAAGCCGAAGTGGGAGGGCTGGGAGCCGGACACGATGGCCCACGAGCTGGACCGGCCGCTCGTCGACTGGGCCTACGACCTCACGAAGGACACGCCGATCCCGGACTCGGACGGGATGAGGGCCCTGCGGGCCCTCTACACGGGATTCCCGAACGCCCAGAGGCCGCCGTTCGTCCTTTGCGGGGAGACCTTCGGGTCGTGCCGCTTCTGGCACGGCCGGGCGCTCACGCAGTGGGCGAGCGACTGGACGCGCCTCTGGACCGAGGGGAGGGGAGAGTTCGCCATGACCGACATGGAGGACCAGGGGATAGCGGCTGCGCTCACCCGCCTGTCCGCCATGGGGAAGGTCGACTTCCGGCGCGTCCTCTTCCTGAGGACCGCGAGCAATTTCTGCATGCAGGCCCCGGGGCGCGACGTCAACGAGAGCCTGCACTCGGAGTACGCCGGATACCTCCCCTCGCTGGAGGCGGCCTACCGGGTGGGAAGCCGCGTCACCCACGAGCTTGCGGTGCACTGGGACGTCTACCGGGACAGGATCCCCGCCCGCCCGTGAAGCCGCGCCGCACCGCAGAGAAGCCACCCGAGCCCGTGGCGATCCCGCCGACGCGCAGGAAGCCGACCTTTCCCATCGGGGAGGACCTTCGCGGCTACCTGCGCACCTACAAGAGGGAGCGCGACCTGCCGGTGACCTACGAGAGGTTGCGCGGCTTCACGGAGGTGATCCCGCTCTGCGACCAGGACGGCAAGCAGACGCTCTGGGACACCGTGATCTACGACGGGGCCGAGATGAGGGCCCTCAACGAGGGGCTCAAGCAGATCTACGCCCTCCTGAAGGTCGACGGGGACATGTCGGTCGTCCAGCACCTCTATGCCGACCGGGTGGACTTCTGCACGTTTGGCAACTCGACGCCGTTCAGGATCAGGATCGTCAACGCCTACAACGACAACCAGGACTACTTCTACATCAAGAAGGCGGACGCGTCCCGGGTCTACGGCCTCGAGCTCGAGCACCTGCTCTCCCCCAACCGGCTCAACTTCCTGACGCACGGCAGCACGCTCATCGAGGAGCACATCCCCGGGATCCCTGGGGACATCTTCATCGAGCGCTGGCTGAACCGGCCCGAACTGAGCCCGGTCAGGGTGGCGAAGGAGCTCGTGAAGTTCAACGAGCGCTGCTTCGTCAGGCTCCTGGGCGACATGCGCTCCTACAACTTCGTCTTCGTCGTGACGCCCGACTTCGAGGACACGCAGCTGCGCGTGAGGGCCATGGACTTCGACCAGCAGAGCTACAACGGGGTGAAGAACTTCTACCACCCGCAGTTCTTCAAGGAGAACGCGCCGCTTGTGCGCTACTGCTCGAGGCAGCTGCGCCCCGAGACCGCCAACCAGTACCTGCGCGAGGAGCAGACGCTTCTTCTCCACCGCGCGGAGCTTGCGGCGGGGCGCCTCGGCCTGCTCCTGAGCGCCATGGAGCGCGACCCCATCTCCCCGCCCGAGAAGGTCCACATGCTGCGGGATTCCCTTGCCGATCACTACGGCAGGTCCGAATACAAGCGTTGCGAGTCCATGGGGGCCCTCGTCCGGGAGAACCTCGAGTCCGTCCGCCGCCACGTGGGCCGGCCCCTGCTCGCCGCACTGGAATCCAAGCTCAAATGAAATCCTCCCTGTCCCTCCTCTCCCTTGCCGCCCTCGCTGCCGTTGTCCTCACGGCCGGCTGCGACACGGCCCCGACCCGCGAGCCCAGGACCACGCGGACCATCGTCCTCGCGGCCAACCGGCCCTCGCCCGAGGTCGAGATGGGGCTCGTCTCCGCGCTGCGCCTCATCCTTCCCGGCCCCGACGCGGGCTCGGGCCTCGTCTGGGAAGTCGTCTCCAACAACACCAAGGTCCTGGAGCAGATGGGCCCCCTCAAGCCTGCCGCCGCACTCGAGGGCCCGGGGTCCGGGCCGTCGACCGTGGCCTCGTTCTACTCGCTCAAGCCGGGCAGGAGCGAGCTGCAGTTTGTCCTCGTGAACATGGGCGCCGCGGAGGCGGTTCCCGTCGCGAAGTGCCAGCTGGTGGTCCGCGTGGTCGACTAAGCGCCTCCTCAGTTCGCCCAGTGGCCCACCTCGACGCCGGCGCCGACCTCCTCGCCGACGGAGGCCTCCTCGGGGGGCAGCTCCTCGAGCGGGGCGAACCGCTCCGACGAGAACCCGAGCTCCTGCTTGCCGACGTGGAAGGGATCCGGGGGGTTGACAAGCTCCACGAGGAGGAGCCCCACGGTCGCGGAGTCGCCGCCCTTGACGATCTTCTCCCGGCCCAGGAAGACCTCGCGGATCGTGTAGGTCTTGCCCTTTGCGGGCAGCTCCTTGTACACCGCCTTCACGAACTCGTTGAAGGTGTCGTTGATGCAGACGACTTTTTGGCCCTTGATCATTCGATGCGCCCCTCGTCGAAGTCGATCAGGTCGGGGACGCTCTTGATCTCGTCGGCCCGGTCCGCGCACCCCATGGCGGTCAGCGCCTCCTTGAGGAACTCGCGGCCCGCGGCCGTCATCCCCTTCTGGACCAGGTCCCTGTTCCACTTTGCGGCGCGCACGTCCGCGGGAAGGATCCGGGCGAGCCCTTGCTCGACCGCCTCGTCGTCGCCGGACTCCCTCACGACCTGCTCCACCGCGGCCGGGTCGATCCCCAGGTGCAGGCACAGGAACCGGTCGAGTCCGCGCTTGAAGTTCTTCGCATAGCTCGCGGGAAGCGCCCCGTGCTCCTTCACGTACCGGCACTTGGCGATGAACCGGGGAAGGTACAGGAGTCCCGTCCGCGCATGGGCGACATAGGGCGACGGGAGGCAGGTGAGGACCTCGCCCGTGGAACCGGGGATGGGCTTTGACGGCATCGGGGACAAGCAGCTATATCCCTAAACCCCCCATGGACAAGAGCGCCCTTACCCAGTCCGTGATTTCCCAGCTTGAGGCAGAGCTCGCCCTGCAGACCGAGGCGGCCCTCGGCTCTCGCGACGAGGCCACGAACGAGGAGAGCAGGGCCGAGGACAAGTACGACATGCGCAGCCAGAGCGCCGCCTACCTCGCGGCGGGCCAGGCGCGGATCGCCTCCGAGATCGCCGACGCCATCACGGCGTGGAAGGCGCTCAACATGAGGGCCTTCGGCCCGGGGGAGGGGATCGCCGCCGGCGCCCTGGTGACGCTCGAGGCGAAGGGCCGGCGCGCGTCCTACCTCATGGGACCTCAGTCCGGCGGGCTCGAGGCCCGCGACGGGAAGTCGGTCGCGACGGTTGTCACGGCCTCATCCCCCCTCGGCAGGCAGCTCCTGGGCCAACGCGTCGGCGACGTCGTCAAGATCGCGGACCGGCTGGGACCGGTCGTGCACCTCGTCGCCTCCGTGGAATAGGGCCTTAAGGCAGGTCCGTGTAGCCCATCAGGTAGCGGTCGCACTCGCGAGCGGCCCCGCGGCCCTCGTTGATCGCCCACACCACGAGGCTCTGCCCGCGCCTGCAGTCGCCGGCGGCGAACACCCCCGGGATGCTGGTCGAGTACTTCTCAAACTCGGCCTTCACGTTGCTTCGGGCGTCGCAGGCGACGCCCATCTCCTTGAGGAGCGGCTGCTCCGGCCCGAGGAAGCCCATCGCGAGAAGGACGAGCTGCGCGGGGCGCACCTGCTCGGTGCCGGGCTGCTCCTTCGGGATGAACTGGCCCTGCTCGTTCCTCTCCCACTTGATCTGGACGGTCGTGAGCTCCTTGACGCGGCCCTCGGCGTCCCCCGTGAACTTCTTGACGGTGGTCACGTAGATGCGGGGGTCGGAGCCGAAGCGCGCCGCGGCCTCCTCCTGGCCGTAGTCCAGCTTGTAGGTCTTGGGCCACTCGGGCCACGGGTTGTCGCCGGCCCGCTCCAGGGGCGGCTTGGGCAGGATCTCGATCTGAAGGAGGCTCTTGCAGCCGTGGCGCATGGCGGTGCCGACGCAGTCGGTCCCGGTGTCGCCGCCGCCGATGACGACCACGTCCTTGCCGCCCGCAAGGATGGGGCTCTTGCCTCCCCCGAGGACAGCCTTCGTGTTCGCGGTGAGGTACTCCATCGCGAAGTGGACCCCGGCGAGGCCGCGCCCCTCGATCGGGAGGTCTCGCGGCTGGGTTGCCCCCGTGCAGATGACGGTCGCGTCAAACTCGTTGAGGAAGAGCTGCGGTTCGACGTTTTCCCCGACGGTTGCGTTGCAGATGAACTTGATCCCCTCCTGCTCCATGAGCCGAATGCGGCGCAGGACGACCTCCTGCTTGTCGAGCTTCATGTTCGGGATGCCGTACATGAGGAGCCCGCCCGGCCGGTCGGCGCGCTCGAAGACCGTGACGGTGTGCCCGGCGCGGTTGAGCTGCGCGGCCGCCGAGAGACCGGCGGGGCCGGATCCGATGACCGCGACCTTCTTGCCGGTGCGAACCTGGGGCGCCTCCGGGACGACCCAGCCCTCGCCCCAGCCGTAATCGGTGATGGAGCACTCGATGTTCTTTATCGTGACCGGCGGGCTGTTGATCCCGAGGACGCAGGAGCCCTCGCACGGGGCGGGGCACACGCGCCCGGTAAACTCCGGGAAGTTGTTCGTCTTGTGAAGGCGCTCCAGCGCCTCGCGCCAGAGCCCGCGGTAGACCAGGTCGTTCCACTCGGGGATCAGGTTGTTGATCGGGCAGCCCGAGGCCATCCCGCTGACAAGCTTGCCCGTGTGGCAGAAGGGGACGCCGCAGTCCATGCAGCGAGCCCCCTGCTTGCGCAGCTTGTCCTCCTCCATGTGGTGGTGGAATTCCTTCCAGTCGCCGACGCGCTCGACGGGAGGCCTGTCCGCGGGCAGCTCCCGCAGGTATTCGAAGAATCCGGTTGGTTTTCCCATCGTGCTTGGTGTGGTCGGGGTGGGCTCAGTTGCCGCCTACGCGTGAAAGATCCCGGGCATTCTCCTCGAAGGCCGCCATGACGGCCTCCTCGCCGGAGAGGCCCTGGTCATGGGCCCGGTCGATGCAGGCCAGCATGCGCTTGTAGTCGTTAGGCAGCACCTTGACGAAGCGCGGGACCATGGCGTCCCAGTTGTCGAGGATGCGCTTGGCGCGCGTGCTCTTCGTGTAGGCGAGGTGCTTCTCCACCATCGCCCTGACCTCGGCGATCTCCGCCTTGGACTCGAGCTTGTAGATGCCGACCATCTGGAGGTTGACGCGCTTCGGGAAGTCGCCGGCCTCGTCGAGCACGTAGGCGATGCCGCCGGACATTCCGGCCGCGAAGTTGCGCCCAGCGGGCCCAAGGACGACGACGCGGCCGCCCGTCATGTATTCGCAGCCGTGGTCTCCCACGGACTCGACGACGGCGTTGACGCCGCTGTTGCGCACGCAGAATCGCTCGCCCGCGATGCCGCGGATGTAGGCCTCGCCGCCGGTGGCGCCGTAGAGCGCCACGTTGCCGACGATGACGTTGTCCTCGGGCACGAAGGTAGCCTCGCTCGAGGGGTAGACGACGAGCTTCGCCCCGGAGAGCCCCTTGCCGAGGTAGTCGTTGGTGTCGCCCTCGAGGGTGAAGGTCATGCCCTTCGGCATGAAGGCGCCGAAGCTCTGCCCCGCGGATCCCTTGAAGTGGATCTTGATCGTGTCCTCGGGAAGGCCCGCCGCGCCCCACTTCTTCGTGAGCTCGCCGCCGGTAATGGTCCCCACGACCCGGTGGACGTTCTGGATCGGGATCTCCGCCACGACCTTCTCGCCCCGCTCGATCGCGGGCTTGCACAGGTCGAGGAGCACCGTGAGGTCCATGGACTTGTCCAGGCCGTGGTCCTGGGGAATCTGGCAGAAGCGGCCCACGTCGTCGTCGACGTCGGGCTGGTAGAGGATGTTGCTGAAATCCAGGCCCTTCGCCTTCCAGTGGCTGACGGCCTTCCGGGCCTCGAGGCGCTCGGCGTGGCCGACCATCTCCTCGACGGTCCTGAACCCGAGCTGCGCCATGATGAGGCGGACCTCCTCGGCGATGAAGCGCATGAAGTTGACGACGTGCTCGGGCTTGCCAGCGAACTTCGCGCGCAGCTCCGGGTTCTGGGTCGCGACTCCCGCGGGGCAGGTGTTCAGGTGGCAGACGCGCATCATGATGCAGCCGGTGGCGACGAGCGGCCCCGTGGCGAAGCCGAACTCCTCGGCGCCGAGGAGCGCCGCGATGACGACGTCGCGGCCGGTCTTCAATTGCCCGTCGGTCTCGACGGCAATGCGGCTGCGCAGGTTGTTGAGGACCAGCGTCTGGTGGGTCTCGGCCAGGCCGAGCTCCCAGGGGAGGCCTGCGTGCATGATCGAGGTCTGCGGCGAGGCGCCGGTGCCGCCGTCGTAGCCGCTGATCAGCACCACGTCGGCATGCGCCTTGGCGACGCCGGCCGCGATCGTGCCGACGCCGACCTCGGCGACCAACTTGACGCTCACGCGGGCGAACCGGTTGCCGTTCTTCAGGTCGTGGATAAGCTCGGCCAGGTCCTCGATCGAGTAGATATCATGGTGGGGCGGCGGGGAGATGAGCCCCACGCCGGCCGTCGTCAGGCGGGTCTTGGCGATCGGCGGATAGACCTTGGTGCCGGGCAGTTGCCCGCCCTCGCCGGGCTTCGCGCCCTGCGCCATCTTGATCTGCAGCTCGCGGGCATTCACCAGGTACTCGCTCGTCACGCCGAAGCGGCCGGAGGCCACCTGCTTGATCGCGGAATTCTTGGAGTCCCCGTTGGCCTCGAGCTTGTACCGGGCGGGGTCCTCGCCGCCCTCGCCCGTGTTGCTCTTGCCGCCGATGCGGTTCATGGCGATCGCGAGCGTCTCGTGCGCCTCCTTGCTGATGGAGCCGTAGGACATGGCCCCCGTCTTGAAGCGCTTCACGATCGCCTCCACCGGCTCGACCTCCTCGATCGGGATCGGGGTGGAGGGCTTGAAGTCGAGCAGCCCGCGCAGCGTGCACGCGCTCACGCTCTGGTCGTTGACGAGCGCCGAGTACTCCTGGAAGACCTTGAAGTTCGTGGTCCGCACCGCCTTCTGCAGCTTGTGGATCGACTCGGGGGTGAACAGGTGCAGCTCGCCGTCCTTCCTCCACTGGTACTGGCCGCCGGAGGGCAGCAGGTGGCCATTGACGGGGCGCGACGGGAACGCCGCGTGGTGGCGCATGAGGACCTCCTGGGCGATCACGTCCAGGCCAACGCCGCCGACGCGCGACGGCGTCCCGGTGAAATAGTGGTCGATCACGTCCTGGCGGACGCCGAGGGCCTCGAACACCTGCGCGCCGCGGTAGCTCTGGATGGCCGAGATGCCCATCTTGGACATCACCTTGATGACACCCTTGGTGGCGGCTTTGACGAAGTTCTTGCAGGCGGCCTTGTGGTCGACCTTCACCAGGATCCCCTCTCGGATCATGTCGTCGATCGTCTCGAAGGCGACGTAGGGGTTGATGGCGCTGCAGCCGTAGCCGATCAGGAGCGAGAAATGGTGCACCTCGCGGGCCTCGCCCGTCTCGAGGACAAGGCTCACGCGGGTCCTGAGCCCCTCGCGGATCAGGTAGTGGTGGAGGCCGGCGATCGCCAGGAGGGCGGGGACGGGCGCGAAGTCGCGGTTCACCCCGCGGTCGCTCAGGACGATGACATTGATCTCGTCCTCCTCGATCATCCGGCGCGCCATGGCGCAGAGCTCCTCGAGCGACTTGGCGAGGCCCTTCTCGCCGCGGGTCACGCGGAAGAGGATGGAGAGCACGCCCACCGTCAGGCCAGGGACGGACATGCGCCTGAGCTTCGCGAACTCCTCGTTCGTGAGGATCGGCCACTTCAGCTCCACCCGGCGGCACGCGGAGGGCCGGGGGTTGAGGAGGTTGCCCTCGGAGCCGAGTCGGGTCTCCGCCCCGATGATGATCTCCTCGCGGATGCAGTCGATCGGCGGGTTGGTGACCTGGGCGAAAAGCTGCTTGAAATAGTCGTAGAGCAGGCGGGGCCTGTTCGAGAGGACGGCCAGCGCCGCGTCGTTGCCCATGGACCCGGTCGCCTCGACCCCGTCCTTGGCCATCGGGGTCAGGATGATCCGCTCGTCCTCGTTCGTGTAGCCGAAGGCGATCTGGCGCTGGGTGAGCGTCAGGTGGTCGGGCAGCGGGACCTCGGGGGCGTCCGGCAGGTCGGAAAGGTGCACCAGGTGCTCGTTGAGCCACTTGCGGTAGGGCCGTTCGGAAGCGATCTTCCCCTTGATCTCCTCGTCCTCGATGATCCGCCCCTCCTGCGTGTCGACGAGGAACATCCTCCCCGGCTGGAGACGGCCCTTCTGGAGCACGTTCTCAGGGGGGGTGTCGAGGACCCCGGCCTCGGAGGCCATGATGACCAGGCCGTCCTTGGTCACGTAGTAGCGCGAGGGGCGAAGGCCGTTGCGGTCGAGGACGGCGCCGATCTGGATGCCGTCCGTGAACGCGATGGACGCGGGGCCGTCCCACGGCTCCATCAGGCACGAGTGGTACTGGTAGAAGGCCCTCCGGTCGTCGTCCATGGTCTCGTTGTTGGACCACGGCTCCGGGATCATCATCATCATCGCGTGCGCGGGGGAGCGGCCGGCGAGGACGAGCAGTTCGAGCGTGTTGTCGAACATCGACGAGTCGCTGCCGTTCGGGTTGACGATCGGCAGGATGTTCTTGATGTCCTCGCCGAACAGCTCGGACTCGAAGAGGGCCTGGCGCGCGTGCATCCAGTTGATGTTGCCCCGCAGCGTGTTGATCTCCCCGTTGTGGGCGATGTAGCGGTAGGGGTGCGCGCGGTCCCAGCTGGGGAACGTGTTGGTGCTGAAGCGCGAGTGGACGAGCGCCAGGGCCGTCTCGACGGCCGGGTTCTGGAGGTCGAGGAAGTACTGCTCGAGCTGCCCGGTCAGCAGCATGCCCTTGTAGACAAGGGTCTTGTAGGAGAGGCTCGGCATGTACCAGGTCTCCGCCCCGTCCATCGTCGAGGTGCGGATGTCACTGTAGGCGCGCTTGCGGATGACGTAGAGCTTGCGCTCGAAGGCCATCGGGTCCGTGAGGGCCGGATTGCGCCCGACGAACACCTGCCGGATGGCGGGCTCGCTCGCGCGGGCGGTCTCGCCGAGGGATGAGTTGTCGACGGGGACGGTCCTCCACCCAAGGAGGGTCTGGCCCTCGGACTGGACGATCTTCTCGAAGCGCTCCTCGAGCCGGCGGCGCTTGTTGCGATCGCGCGGAAGGAAGACCAGGCCGCACGCGTACTCCCCGTGCCCGGGCAGCGCGATCCGCCCCTTCTTGCAGGCCTCCTTCAGGAAGGCATGGGGGGTCTGGATGAGGACGCCCGCCCCGTCGCCCGTGTTCGCCTCGGAGCCGGCGGCGCCGCGATGGTCCAGGTTCTTCAGGACCTGGATCGCCTGCTTGAGGATCTGGTTCGACTTGCGCCCCTTGATGTCGACCACGAAGCCGACGCCGCACGCGTCGTGCTCGAACCACGGATCATAGAGGCCCTGCTTCCTCGGCAGGCCGGTTGCCGCCTTGCGGGGCTTGCGGGCATCGACAGGTCTAGTGGGCATTTCTGTGAAGCGGGATTGTCAGGCGGGTAGCAACTTTGGAGCCATGTCGCTTTTGGCGTGGGTCAGGTCGGGTGGAGTGTGGGAGGCGTGCGCAAAAAAGGCCGGTTTTCGGTGTGAGAGCCGGCCCTGCGGAGACTTGGAGAGTTTATTTTGCAGGACCTCTCGTCAGAAGAAGCGGATCGTTTTGGTTGCCATCTTGGCGTGCTCCTCATCAGAGCAGCCGGAGTTGGTCGGCACGTCCGCCGCGGCTTCTGTCGGTTTCACCAGGTCGTTGCTCAGGAGATAGTTCTCGACCTCCTCGCCGGACACGTCAGCCAGCATCACACCGTCGATCTCCACGCACGGGGAGAGGGGCTGTCCCGACTTGCGGACCATCTCCGCGTAGTTCGACCTGTCCCCGATGATGTCGATGTCCTGGTAATCCAGGCCATACTTGCGGAGGGCGGCGCGGACGCCGTTGGACCAACCGCAGGACGGCTTGAGATAGGCTTTGATTGTCATTCGGGTAAGGTAGACGCAGACAGAGCTGCGGGCAAGGTATAGGGCTCGATTTGCGGCGATCAAGCATCGTCTTTGGAATTTTTGCCGCGGATTTTTACGAGCGGCGGCCGCGCCTACCGGCGCTTGCGAAACCTCCGGGCACAGGATGGATTGGCGGCACCATGTACAAAGTCGTGCTCCTCCTCATCGGCTCCAACATCTTCATGACGCTCGCCTGGTACGGCCACCTGAAGCTCCGCTGGCTCGAGGGCCGCCCCGTCTACGTCGCCATCCTGATCGCCTGGGGAGTCGCCTTCTTCGAGTACTGCCTTCAGGTCCCGGCGAACCGGATGGGCTACTTTGCCGACAACATGACGGGATACCAGCTGAAGGTCATCCAGGAGGTGATCACGCTCCTCGTTTTCATCGTGTTCGCGTGGGTCGTGCTGAAGGAGCGCCTCACCTGGAACTACGCGGTGAGCTTTTTGTGCATGATGGCGGCCGTGTACTTCGCCATGGCCGTCAAGCCCTCGAGCTGACGCCCCCGGGCGGGGGCCTAGTGTCCCACGACCAGGACCTCGAAGGTCCCGGGCGCCGCCTGGCGCCTCGGGTGCGCGTTATCGGCCGTCGGCTCCGGCGCCGGTCCGAACCTGCCCGTGGCGAGGAACACGCGGCCCGTCTTCGAGTCCAGCGCGATCGTCCTTGCGCCGAAGGCGGTCGTGACGGTCTGGACGAGGCTGTAGGTGTTCGGCGAGTCCTCATGGAGGACCGTGAGCGTGCCGGCCATGTTGGACGTGTAGATGAGGCTGTTTGCTGCGTCGAAGGCGTCGCCGTCGGGGTCCCCGCCGATCTCCGGCGTCGCGACGACGGCGCCCGTGTCGCTGTCGACGACGGCCAGCTTGTTGTTGCCCCCCGAGGAGAAGAGCCGGTGCGTGGCCACGTCTATGGCGAGGCCCGTCCCGCCCTCCACGGGGGCGATGGGCCAGGAGGCGAGGGGTTTTAGCGAATGGGTGTCGACGACCTGGATCATGCTCTTGTCCTCGGTGTTGACGAACAGCCGGCCCTTGCCGTCAAACGCCAGCCCCTCGAGCTTCCCCTCGATCGGGACGTTGCCGGAAATCTCGCCCGTCGCGGGGTCGATGACCGTGATCCCGCCGGACTGCCCGTTGGCGACATAGACCTTCTGGGTCTCGGGGTCGTACTCGATCGCATCGGGCTTCATGCCGAGGCCGGGGATCACCTTCAGGACCTTGAGGGTCGCCACATCGAACATGACGACCGTCCGGTCGCCGCCCGAGGTGATGAACCCCCTCTTCAGTCCGGGCACGATGGCGATGCCGTGGACCCCCTTCATAGGGGAGACCGCCCCCAGGATGGAGCCCGTGTCCGCGTCGAGCACGTCCACCCGGTTCGAGTGGGAGACGTAAAGCCTTCGCATGTCGGGGTCGACGCGGAGGTAGTCGTAGCGGACGTCCCCGGGGATGGGGAAGTGGTTGGTGACCTTGAGCTCAGAGGCTCCGGCGACGGAGGCGGCCAGGACAAAGGGAAGGATGCGGAAGGCGGGGTGCATGGCGGCAATTTGTTCTATAATGAGCGCAAAGACAAGGGGCCGGGATCGGCTTTGACGCCAACGAAAACTCGACGGTGGCACGGCCTTCGTGGTAAGTCTCCCCGGCAATGCCGAAATCAAAGAAACCCCAGTTCTTCAGCGTTCCCCACATCCGATTCGAGGGACCTAAGTCCGAGAATCCCCTGGCTTTCAGGCACTACGACCCCACCGAGGTCTACGACGGGGTTTCGCTAAGGGACCACCTGCGCTTCTCCATTGCCTACTGGCACTCGTTCCGCGGCGTCGGCGGCGACCCGTTCGGCCCCGGCACCATCGTCCGGCCCTGGGAGTCGGGCAAGGACGCGATCTCCGTCGCGAAGCGCCGGATGGACGCGGCGTTTGAGTTCTTCGTGAAGATCGAGGCGCCGTTCTGGTGCTTCCACGACCGCGACATCGCCCCCGAGGGCGCGACCCTCGCGGAGTCGAACCGCAACCTGGACGCGATCGTCGCCCACGCGAAGGCCCTGCAGAAGGAGACGGGCGTGCGGCTCCTCTGGGGCACGGCCAACCTGTTCTCAAACCCCCGCTACATGTGCGGCGCGGCCACGAACCCCGACGCCCATGTCTTCGCCTACGCCGCGGCGCAGGTGAAGAAGGCGATGGAGGTCACCCATGAGCTGGGCGGCGACGGCTACACCTTCTGGGGCGGGCGCGAGGGCTACGAGACCCTCCTCAACACGAACCTGAAGCGCGAGCAGGAGCACCTCGCCAGGTTCCTGCACATGGCGGTCGACCACGCCAAGCGGATCGGCTTCAAGGGCCAGTTCTACATCGAGCCCAAGCCGAAGGAGCCGACCAAGCACCAGTACGACTTCGACGTCGCGAGCGGGATCGCGTTCCTGAGGACCTTCGGCCTGGAGAAGCACCTCAAGTTCAACATCGAGACGAACCACGCGACGCTCGCCGGCCACTCCTTCCAGCACGAGATCGAGGTCGCGGCGTCCCAGGGGATGCTCGGCTCGATCGACGCGAACGCGGGGGACCCCCTCCTCGGCTGGGACACCGACCAGTTCAACACCGACGTGAAGGAGATCACGATCGCCATGGTCTCCATCCTGCGCGCCGGCGGCCTCGGCAAGGGCGGACTCAACTTCGACGCGAAGCTGCGCCGCCCCTCGATCGACCCGGAGGACCTCTTCTACGCCCACATCGGCGGCATGGACACCTACGCCCTCGCCTTCAAGCTCGCGCGGCGGATCCTCAAGGACGGCAAGTTCGACGACTTCCTCGCCAACCGCTACTCGAGCTACGACTCGGGCTTCGGCAAGCAGATCGAGAAGGGCGCCGTCGGGTTCCGGGACCTCGAGAAGCTCGTCCTCACGAAGCTCGGCGAGCCGAAGCCGAGGAGCGGCCGCCAGGAATACCTGGAGAACCTGCTCAACAGCTACCTGACGGGGCGCTGAACCGCCATGAGCCTCTATGTCGGGGTCGACAGCGGGACCCAGAGCGTCAAGGCGATCGCGCTGGACCTCGACACGGGCCGGGTGGTGGCGGAGGCCCGCGCCCCCCACCACCTCATTGAGGGCCTGCCGCCGGGCCACATGGAGGCGCATCCCGAGGAGTGGGTCTCGGCCATGGACGCCGTGATCTGCGAGGTCGCCTCGAGGATCGACCGCTCGCGGGTGCGCGGGATCGGCGTCTCCGGGCAGCAGCACGGCTTCGTGCCGCTGGACGAGGCCGGCCGCGTCATCCGCCCTGCGAAGCTCTGGTGCGACACGAGCACACATCCCGAGTGTGCGATCCTGACCCGCAAGCTGGGCGGCCCCGCCGCCGTGATCCGCAAGACGGGCCTCCCGTTCCTGCCGGGGTACACGGCCCCCAAGGTGCTGTGGCTCAAGCGCCACGAGCCCGCGAACTTCAAGCGGCTTCGGCACATCCTCCTGCCGCACGACTACCTGAACCTCCACCTGACCGGCAACTACTTCATGGAGTTCGGGGATGCGTCGGGGACGGGGTTCCTCGACGTCCGCAGGCGCGCGTGGTCGAAGGCCGCCACGGCGGCCGTGGACGGCCGCGTCGAGGGCTGCCTGCCCCCGCTCTCGGCATCCCATGAGGCCTGCGGCACCCTGCGCCCGGAGATCGCCGCCCGCTACGGCTTTCCGGCGTCCACGATCGTGAGCGCCGGCGGCGGCGACAACATGATGGGGGCGATCGGCACGGGCAACGTGGTCCCCGGCGCGGTGACCGCCAGCTTTGGCACGAGCGGCACGATCTACGCCTATTCGCGAAAGCCGGTCGTCGACCCCTCGGGCGAGATCGCGGCGTTCTGCTCCTCGACCGGGGGATGGCTGCCGCTCCTGTGCACGATGAACGTGACGGGCGTGACGGAGCAGGTGAGGGCCCTCTTCGGCTGGAGCCTCGCCGAGCTCGAGACCGCGGCCGCGGGCGCGCCCGCCGGCTCGGACGGGCTCACGCTCCTTCCCTACTTTGACGGGGAGCGCACCCCGAACCTGCCGAAGGGCACGGGAGTCTACTTCGGGCTGGACCGGCGGACCCTGGCGCAGGGCCACCTCGCCCGTGCGGCGATCGAGGGGACGACCCTCGGGATGAACTACGGGCTCCGCAGGCTCGGGGCCCTGGGCGTAAAGCCCAAGGAGATCCGCCTCACGGGCGGCGGCGCCCGGTCGGCCCTCTGGCGCCAGGTCGCCGCCGACGTCTTCGGCGTCCCCGTCGTCGCGATGGCGCAGGACGAGAGCGCGGCCCTGGGGGGCGCCCTGCAGGCCGCATGGTGCGATTCGCCGGCCCGGGGCTCGGCCCCGGCGCTCGCGGAGCTCTGCGTCCGTTGCGTCTCGCTCGACGAGTCGACGCGGTGCGCGCCCGACAAGGGGCGCGCGGCCCTCTACCGCAAGCGCCAGCAGCTCCAGGACAGGCTCTGCGGCGACCTTCGCGGCGCCTTCGAGGCGCGCTGATCCCGAGGACGGCGGCCTGCCCCATGTGCGTCCGCTACACGCTCCACAAGACGGACGCCGCCCTAAACGCCATCTCGGCGGCGCTGGGCGCCCCGCTTGAGAGTCCCGACTGGGCGACTCCCAGGTTCAACGCAACGCTCACCTCGGTGATGCCGGTCGTCGCCAAGGGCGATGCAGGGCCGTCCGTCCGCCCGATGAGGTGGGGGTTCGTGCTGCACGGCGTCACCCCGAAGCTCATCGCGAACGCGAAGTCGGAGACCGTGGCCACCCTCTCGGCCTTCAAGAAGGCCGCGGCCACCCGGCGGTGCCTCGTCCCCGCGAACGGGTTCTATGAGTGGATGACGAGCCGCGGGGCGAAGCTGCCGTACCTCTTCACGCTCCTGGACGAGGAGCCGTTCGCGTTCGCGGGGATCTGGGACCCGCCCGCGGGGGAGCTTCCGGAGACGTACTGCGTCCTGACGACGGAGCCGAACGAGCTGGTCGCCAAGGTCCACAACCGGATGCCGGTGATCCTCACCCGGGAGACCATGCCCCGCTGGATCGGCGACCAGCCGCTTCCCCCGGAGGAGCTTAATGACCTGTTCCGCCCGCTCGAGGCGTCGCGCATGGCGTCAAGGCCCGTGAGCCGGTACATGAGCAACAGCCGGAACGAGGGCCCGCAGTGCCTGGAGCCCCCGAACGAGCCGCCTCCGGAGCCCGAGCTCGATTTCGGCTAGTTAGGCCGCTCCGTACGGCCTCGCCTTCACCGGGCTGCCGTGGCTTCATTGGGAGGCATGAGGTTCCCGATCTCACTGGCTTGCGCGGTAGCCGTTGCCGCTGTGCCGGGCGCGGCGGCGGGCCCGTTGAGCCTTGTCTCCGCGAGCGAGGAGATCACGGCGGTGTCATCGAAGGTCCACAACGGCTACGCCCGCGAAAGGCTCAAGGACGGGTCGTTCAAGCCCGAGACCTATGCCTTCGCGGTCGGGGGCTTCATGAGCCGGCAGGGTGATGACTCGATCGACAAGCTGGGCTTCGACTCCATCTCGAAGACGATCCGGGCCCAGCTGGACGGCCAGAAGTACCTTCCCTCCCACGACCTCAGCAAGATCGACCTCCTCATTGTCGTCTATTGGGGGACGACCTTCGGGACCAGCAGGATCCACGCGATGCAGGGGGGCTTCAAGGACGCGATTGACCTCAACAACGCGTCGCTCCTCGGCTTCGACTCGGACGGCGTCTTCGGGCGGGGCTTCGCCGATCCCTCAAACATGAGGTCGGCGATCCTCAAGCAGACCCACGCCGAGGTCATGAGCGCGATCGAGATGGACCGGTACTACGTGATCCTGCTCGCGATCGATTTCCAGGAGGTGTGGAAGCACAAGAAGGTGAAGCTCCTCTGGGAGACCCGGATCAGCCTCTCCGAGAGGCGCCACGAGTTCGACAAGGAGATACCGGTCATGATGCAGTATGCCTCAAGGTACCTGGGCCAGGACAGCCACGGACTGGTGATGAAGCCCGTCCCGGAGGGCCATGTGGAAATAGGCGCCGTGAAATCCCTCGGCGATGAGCCCCAGGGGCCGAAGGGGGACAAGGGCCAGGCTCCCTCGGGGCCCTAGCGTGGCCCCTTTGCGCGCGGACCCCGGTTCGTTGTAACGATTTCCCCTGGACGCGGTTGTTGAAAGGCATCAACCCATGGGCCCAGAATTTTGCGTGTGGCGGCAGGCGCCTTCCGCGTGCAATCTTCCTGCGCCCCTCGCTCATCCCCGTGGCCGCCGCCAAGAACCCCAGGACCCGCCTCCATGCTCTCTGACCTGAGATTCGCCCTTCGGCAGATTGCCAAGTCGCCCGGATTTGCGGTCGTGACCGTGCTGACCCTGGCCATTGGCATCGGTGCGAACACCGCGATCTTCAGCATCGTCAACGCGGTCCTGCTCGAGCCCCTGCCATACCCCCATTCCGACCGGCTGGTGGAAGTCTGCGAGATGCCGGCTCCCGGCAGCTACATCCCTTTCGCATCGGGAGGGGCCTTTGTTGACTGGCAGGACGCATCGACCCAGCTGGAGTCGATCGCTGCCGCCCACGACTCGCAGAGGAACCTCACCGGGTTCGGCGAAGCCGTGCGGCTTCACGGCCTGGAGGTGAGCGCCGACTACCTCCACGTCTTTGGGATAGTCCCCTCCCTGGGCAGGGACTTCCTGAAGAGCGAGGATTCGGCGAGCGGAGACCACGACGTGGTGATCATCTCCTACGAGCTCTGGCAGTCGCACCTCGGGGGCGACACGGGGATCGTCGGCAAGAGGATCCGCCTGGACGGGAACAGCCTCCTGGTCATCGGCGTCCTGCCGGCGCACGCGCTCTTCGCCAACGACGCGAGCTTCCTTACACCCTCGGTCATACGGCCGAGCGGGCATCACATGTCGCGCGACTACAACTATGTCGTGAGCATCGTCGGGCGCCTGAGGCCGGGCGCGACCGCGGCGCAGGCCGCGCAGGAGCTGACGCTGGCAAAGGGGGCGACCCGAAGCCTGTACCCGGTGTTCAAGCAGAAGTGGACGGTGGGCGTAATGTCGCTCCATGAGATGACGTTCGGGAACATGCGCCCCTACGTCCTCACGCTGCTGGGCGCGGTGGCCGCCGTGCTGCTGATCGCGTGCGCCAACGTCGCCAATCTCCTGCTTGCCCGGGCCACGGTCCGCCAGTCCGAGATCGCGGTCCGGGTCGCGCTCGGGGCGACCTCGCGGCGGATCGTGCGCCAGCTGCTGACGGAAAGCCTGATCCTCGCCCTGGCGGGCGGCCTTGCCGGACTCCTGGTGGGTGAAGCGTCGATCAGGCCCCTCGTCGCCTTCGCCGGGATAGGCGAAGCCGTGGGAGGCGCCATCGGGATCAACGCAAGGGTGCTCGGCTTCACGCTTGCGACCGCCCTCGCGACGGGGGTGATCTTCGGCCTGGTTCCCGCGCTGAGCGCGGCAAGGCCGGACCTTGGCAACAGGCTGAAGGAAGGGGCTCGCGGCTCGACGGCCGGCTCCCACCGCAGGATGCAGGCGCTGCTCCTCGTGTCCGAGACGGCGATGACGGTCCTGCTTCTCGTGTGCGCCGGCCTCCTGCTTCGAAGCTTCGTCAAGGCCATGAATGCCGACCCGGGCCTGAAGGCCGACAACGTCATCGTGTTCAACATCTCCGTCCCGGACTCGAGGGCCCCGGCAACGGCGGACAAGGTGCGCTTTGGGCAGATGCTCGTGGAGCGCCTGCGGCAGATCCCGGGCGTCTCGCAGGTCGGCGTGGGATCCTCGGTCCCGATGAACGGGGGGAACAATCTCGGGGACCTGATCAGCCGCGAGGACAGGCCCGAGACCCGCAATGACTCGAGTGCGGGATTCGACTCCGTGGCCGGCGACTATTTCCAAGCGCTCGAGGTGCCGCTCCTAAGCGGACGGTTTCTCACCCGGCAGGATGACACGGAGAAGGCACCCAAGGTGATGGTCATCAACGACGTCCTTGCGCACAAGTTCTTCGGGGACGAAAGCCCATTGGGCCGGCAGCTGCATTTCAAGGGGGACGTATGGGAGATCGTCGGCGTCGTGGGCAGCGTCCGGCGCTACGCGCTCGACTACGGCACGACACCCTCGGTCTATTTCGCGCAGACCTACTTCCCGTGGCGCATGTGCGTCGTGGTCCGCACGAGGGTTCCCCCGCTCACGCTCGCAAATGAGATACGGCTGGCGGTGCGCGACGTGGACCCGGACCTGCCGATCGCCGACATGCGGACGCTGGAGGAGGCGGTCAATGCGACGCTCCAGACCCGGAGGATCATGCTGGTGCTCCTCGGCATCTTTGCCGCGACGGCCCTCGCGCTATCGTGCATCGGCATCTACGGGGTCATCTCCTATTCGGTCGCGCAGCGTACCCGCGAGGTGGGGATCCGAATGGCGCTCGGGGCTGACGCCCGGCAGGTGGTCTCGCTCATCCTGCGCCAGGGCTTCCGCCTCGTGCTGGTCGGCCTCGGAGTGGGAATTGCTGCAAGCTTTGGCGCAGGAATCCTAATAGCAAACCAGCTCTACGACGTCTCGCGGACGGACCCCATCGTGATGGGCGGGGTCGTCCTGGTCCTCAGCTCCGTCGCGTTGCTGGCGAGCTGGCTGCCGGCCCACCGGGCATCGCGGGTGAACCCCGTGGTGGCCCTGCGCTCGGAATAGGGGAGCGCCCGGGGCGCCAAGCGCGCCCGGTATTCGGTTTGCTTGCCAGAAGGCAATAAATCGCGGGCAATCGGACGGATTATCCCATCAGCCGCATTCCGATTTCCCACGATCAATGTCATTCCTTACTAAACTAGAGCGGATCCTTGGCCGCTTCGCGATCCCGAGCCTTTCGATCTACCTGGTCTTCGGGCAGGTCGCGGCCTACCTGGCGATGATGTTCGGGAGGATCGATGGCGGGTCGCTCGTCCTGGTCCCGCGGCTGGTCCTCATGGGCCAGTGGTGGCGGATATTCTCGTTCCTGCTGATGCCTCCGCCCGCGAGCATCATCTTCATCGCCTTCGCCTGGTGGATCTTCTACCTGATGGGCAGCGCGCTTGAGGAGTTCTGGGGGACGTTCCGCTACAACCTCTTCATCGGGCTCGGCCTTGCGCTGACCGTGGGGCTCTCGTTCCTCCAGCCGGACGCCGCGACGAGCAACGCCTTCATCGCGGGCTCCGTGTTCCTGGCCTTCGCGCACCTGAACCCCGACTTCGAGCTGGCCATCTTCTTCATCCTCCCGGTCAAGATCAAGTGGCTGGCCCTCGTGACCTGGGTCATCTACGGGTACCAGTTCGTGGTCGGGGGATGGTCCGGGCGCCTGCAGATCATCGCCTCCGTGGGTAATTTCCTCCTCTTCTTCGGTCGCGACATCCTGGACACGGCGAGATACCGGCGCCGCAAGATGGTGCAGTCGGCGATGCGCGCGGCCGCGTCCGGGCGCGAGGCCGAGGCGCGGCACCGCTGCCGCATCTGCGGCAAGACGGAGCTGACGAATCCCGAGCTCGACTTCCGCTACTGCTCGAAGTGCGCCGGGGACGAATGCTACTGCCCCGAGCACATTAAGAACCACGAGCATGTCGTGGCCCCTCCGCAGAAACCATGAAGCTGCTCATCGTGGGGGGCGGGCAGTTTGTCGGGCGGGCCGTTGCCGAGGCGGCCGTCGCGCGCGGCCACGAGATCACCCTCTTCAACCGGGGAAAGACCACGCTCGAGGTCCCGCCGGGCGTCGAGTGGATCCGCGGGGACAGGGACGGCGACCTGGGAGCGCTGGGCGGCCGGGGATGGGACGCCGTCATCGACACGTGCGCCTATTTCCCGCGCCAGGTGGAGGCGCTCCTCAAGGTCCTCAAGGGCAGCATCGGGCACTATCTCCTGGTCTCCACGGTTTCGGTGTACGCAGACCTGGGCCGGCCCTGCATCGACGAGGGCAGCCCCCTGCACCCGCGCATTGACGGCGCCCCCGAGAAGGTGACCCCCGAAACGTACGGTCCCTTCAAGGTCATGTGCGAAGAGGCGGCACTCGAGTGGGGGCCCGCCTCGACGCTCATCATCCGGCCGGGCATCATCGTGGGTCCCTATGACCCCACGGGACGCTTCAGCTACTGGGTCGGGCGCGTCGGCGCAGGGGGCGACGTGCTGGCTCCCGGCCGTCCCGAGACGCCCCTGCAGGTCATCGATGTCCGGGACCTTGGGGCCTGGATGGTGGACAGGGCTGCGGCAAGGACGGCGGGCCGGTTCAACGCGGTCGGCCCGGTGTCCCCGCTCACCTTCGGCGGCATGCTTGCCTCGGCCTCGGCGGCCCTGGGGTCGCGTGCAGAGTTCACCTGGGTGGGCGACGACTTCCTCGCGGCGATGAACGCCGGGGACTGGTCGCAGCTCCCGCTGTACGTGCCCGAGGACTCCGCAAAATTTAAGTGGATCTTCCGCATCAACGGGACGGCGGCGTTCGAGAACGGCCTCAGGCTTCGGCCGCTCGGGGAAACCATCGCCGACAATGCCCGCTGGCTTCTCGGGCCTCACGCCGCGGGGGCGAAGGTGGTAGGCCTCTCCCGGGAGAAGGAGGCGCAGCTTCTGGCCGAATGGCGCGCCCGGGCGGCCTAGCAATCCGGTTTCAAGGACAACCGCATCGACAGGCTCATCGCCCATGGCCGCCCCGACTCCGTCCGCAAAGAAGGCTTCCGTTGCCCGGCACCCCTGGCGCTGGATGCTCGCATTTTTTTCGGTGCTGGGCGCGGCCATCGGAGGCCCGATCGGTATCGTGGACGATTACGTGCTGAAGGACGCCGCACGGGGAAGGCGAATTCCCCTGAAGATCTATTATCCCCAGGAGGGGCACCCGGGCGGCTATCCGGTCGTCATCTTCTCGCACGGGGCCGGGATGTCCAAGAACCGGTACGGCTACCTCGGCCGGTTCTGGGCCGAGAACGGTTACGTCGTGATCCACGTCACCCATCTCGATGACGGGACGGTCATGATCAAGTACGGCAAGCTGCTCGTCTCCGGCTCGTGGGTGCCGTATTCGAAGGAAGCAGAGGAGGCGGTGGTGGAAGGCCCAAGGGTGAACCGGCCGCTGGACATTTCCTTTGTGATCGATTCCCTGGCGGCAATCGGAAAGGCAATGCCCGAGCTGGGCGCCAGGATGGACACCGCGCGCATCGGGGTCGCCGGGCATTCGTTCGGCGCCTACACGGTCATGGCCGTCGCGGGAGCCGTCATTCACCAGCGCGCGGGGGGCGACCGGGTCTTCGGGGATCCCCGCATAAGGGCATTCATCGCGATGTCGCTGTTCGGTCAAGGCGGGGCTGAATCCTGGGCTCCCGTGACCGGCCCGATGTTGACCCTCTGCGGGTCAAAGGAATCCCAAAGCGTCCTGGGGTCATTCAAGGGTTTGCCGCCGGGGGAGAAGTACTGCGTGACGGTTGCGGGTGCCGGGCACCAGGATTTCCAGGACGAGCGGCTGGACGGAACCCCTGCCCACGAGTTCATCGAGCGCGTGGGATTGGCGTACTGGAATTCAGTGCTTCGGGAGAATGGCCCGGGCGGCGCCGCCTTCGTGCGGGCCCTTGCCGCCGAAGGAATTGCCGATGAAGGCGGCGCCCTGGCCGGCCTCGGCGCAACGGGCTCGCTTGAGGCGAAATGAGCGCGCCCTGAGGGGCCGGAAGTCCAAAGGGTCTCCATCCTTTCGGGCTGGCTTATTATTTGCTGTGAGCAGGGCATGACCCGCGCGCCGCTTCTCGCCTTTTGCACCGCAACGATCCTCCTCTCGGCCCTGAAAGCCCCCGCTGCGCCACCCGCGGCCTCGCCCGATGATCCGGCCTGCACGGCGCAGGACCGGGTGTACATGGCCCGGGCGTACGAGCTCGCGCGCTTTGCCACCACCCACGGGGGAGGCCCCTTCGGGGCGCTGCTGGTGAAGGACGGCAAGGTCCTGGCCGAGTACTCCAACTGTGTCCACTCGACCCACGACGTGACGAAGCACGCGGAGACGGGGCTCATCTCCGCCTTCAGCCCGAAGATCGATCGGGCGACGTTCGCCCAGTCCACGCTCTATACGAGCACCGAGCCGTGCGCCATGTGCTGCGGCGCGATCTGCTTCGCGGGCATTGGGCGCGTGGTCTACGGGACTTCCGAGTTGCCGTTCGAGCGGATCATGGGGGTCACGCCCGACCCAAACCCGCTCACGAGCCACGAGATTCTCAAGCGCATTTCCCCGACGACCAAGGTCCTGGGGCCCCTCATGGAGGCCGAGGGCCTGTCGATACACCAGGAGTACTGGCCCGTTCACCCGGAGGACGTCGGCAAATCCTAGGTTGGCGCAGGTTCCGGCCGGGCCTGGGGCGCCCCCAATGTCCTTGCCAACCCTTGACCGGGGCGGACCAATATGTCGCATGGGTGCCCGACGCCGGATCATTGGCTTGCTTGCTCTCGCCCTGGGCATCCAGCCGGCCCGGGCCGAAACCTGGCGAACAACGAACGGGCCCGCCCTGGAGGGCCAGCTTAGCGGGGTCTATGGCGCGGTCGCGATCATCTCCGGCAAGGCGGGAGCGGGCCTGATCCCCCTGGGTCGCATGGACGATGAGGGGCTCGCACGGGTTGCCGACTACCTTGTTGGGTCGGCCAAGGCGCCGCCGACGACCTGGGCCGCCTCGACCGGGACGGTGGCCAAGAGCCTTCGGCACAAACTCCAGGTCCTGCGGGACGGGAAGCTGGTGGACTTTGACCCGGGCACGCGGCCCGAGCCGAAGCTCTATCTCGTATATTTTGGCGCCCATTGGTGCCCTCCCTGCCGCAGGTTCAGCCCCGGACTCGTCGAGGCCTACAACCGGATGAAGGAGCGGACGCCGGACGCCTTCGAGCTGGTGTTCGTGAGCAACGACCACAGCCAGGACGAGCAGCTGACGTACGCGCGGGATCTCTCCATGCCGTGGCCGATCGTGAAGTTCAACTCCGTGGGAAGCGTGGACCCCGTCGAGCGGTGGGAGGG
>Ga0265338_10001850_pt1 | contig 33239 bp, 49 predicted proteins | sample 42126metaG_FD_193579 | JGI IMG/M metagenome (GOLD analysis project Ga0265338, IMG submission 193579) | Rhizosphere microbial communities from Carex aquatilis grown in University of Washington, Seatle, WA, United States - 4-21-26 metaG | ecosystem: Host-associated > Plants > Roots > Rhizosphere...
CCAGCTTGTCACGGTCGAACCAGTGAAGGATGCGAACACCCTCAAGCCCGGTGACATCGTGCTCTGCAAGGTACGGGGCTCGGAGTACCTGCACCTCATCACCGCCGTGCGCGACAAGCAGTTTCAGATCAGCAACAACAAGAACCACGTCAATGGGTGGACTACGGCTCGCGCGATCTACGGCATCTGCACCCGTGTGGAAGATTAGATGTCGTACTTCTACAATGCCATCTTCTGCGACCACTCCCAGATGAAGGAGTGCTGCTCTGGCTCCGGTTCCGGCTGCGGTCACTTCTCGTGTCCGTGCGGAGTCTACTGGGACGACGGCGCAGAGGGATCCTTCTCTGAGGACTACGACGACGATCCCAACAACCCGCGCTTCTGGGAGGAGCAGGGCTATTCGATGGTCTGCGACTCGTCGAATAGCTCCATCTGACGGCGCACGGCCCCTTCCATGTCTATGGCCGCCTCGATGCGAGCCATCGCGAGCCCGTGGACGTCAGCGCTACTCTCAGCACAGAAGCTCCTACGGCCACTCTGGAAGGCCGCAATGCCGGCGGAGCAAGCACCCCCGAAGGGTTCCCAGATGACGTCTCCTGGCTCGCTGGCGGCCTGGATGATGAGGTTCATGAGGCGCAGGGGCTTCTGACCCACCTTGGCCTTGGGGACCCGCTCACTGCCTCGGACCGTTGGCTCTCGCCAGATGTTGGTGATCGAGGGTTGAGACTTGTACTTCGCGCGGGCCTGGTCGCGTACGTAGTGGACGCATAGCTCGGTCACGGCAGGGAATGTGGACGAGGGGGCCTCGCTCATGTTCGCGTGTGCGTTGCCCTTGTCCCAGATGTTGCAGCCTTGGAAGGTCCAGTCGTACTCCGACAAGATGGGGTGCAGGTTCGCCCACCCGATCTCGCTGCACCACAGCCACAGGCTCGTCTCGTCGGTCGCGCAGTTCGTCCACGCCTCGATGTGGGGCTCGTACCAGTCGATGATGCCGTCTACGCTGTCGAGGTCCCCAGGCCATGCACTTGTGCCGTAGGCCCCATCCGAGACGATGAGGGTCGGCTTCGGCCAGTCCTGGTAGTGCAGCAGAGCGTTGCCCACTACGAGCTGGGGCGCAAACGTGGTCATGTAGGTTTCCCTACACCACGACCGTCAGCCCTTCTCGTCCTTCTTCGGGGGCTTCCAGCCCTTGATATAGTCTTCCCAGGGTTTGACCAACTGTTCCTGCTTGATCCGAAGCTCTTCCATCTTCTTCGGGTCTTTCGCGGCGTCGCTCAGTCCTTGCTCGAAGAGCTTACGGATCCTGTCCAGCTCTTTCTTGTCTTGCGGGGGCATCTTGGGGTTTGCCATGATTGCTCGGCCTCTGAGGTGCTGGGCGGCGACGCGGAATGTTAGCTCGGGGTAGCTGGCGCTGGCGTTCTTGTCCGAGACGTTCTTGAACGCCCGACGCCCGATCGTGGCGCCGTCGTAGATGTAGCTCGGGAGGTCGTCCTTCTTCTCGTCGATGTACTTCGAGGCGTGCTCGTAGATGTCATCGGCATCGAGCTTGAGCGCCTCCTCGGGCATGCTCTCGGTGATCTTTGCGGGCTTGCCGCGCCCTTGGAAGACACCGAACACGAAGTCCGCCTCGTCCTTGTGCTTGCCGTGGAAGTCGGAGAAGTTCTTCGATCCCACCGCGTAGGAGTCCGCGAAGAGCTGTGCGTCCACCATGCGGCCAATCCCCTTGGCCCGCTCGACGACGCCCGGCCAGGATTCCTTCGGATCCGCATGGACGAAGAGGAAGGTGGGTCGAATCCCGCGCTTCTTGCACTCTTCGAGAACCCAGTCGTTCTCGGTTGCGTTCTGCTCTCCCGCCGCATCCCACGTTGCAGCAACGCTCTTGGCGAGGTCCGGTTGGGCGGCCAGTGCCGACCCCTTGCCCGCCGCCACACCACCTGAGGTCACGAGTACCTTGCGCTTGTCCTCGGGCAGCTTGGCGATCTCGTCCAGACGGCTGACGAACGCTCGCTTTGCGATAGCGTTCGCCGCTTGGTGGAGGACGGCGTTGTACTTGCCTCTGAACTCGGCGCGCTCGGGGTGGACCGTCTTCTCGTCCTTGGGGAGGTCCGGGCGAGACCACTCGGGGAGCAGGTTCTTCGCAGCGTCTGTCTCGAAGACCCAGTTGTTCTTCTCGGCAGACTCAAGAAACGCCTTCGCGGCCCCCTCGGGGTTCTTCTCGAAGGAGTCGTTCATCCGCTCTTCGTACTTCTTCTCGTCCTCGCGGAGGTTCGACAAACGCGGAAGCTGCTTGGGCGGAGGCGGCACGTCGTTGCCTGCAACACCGACACGAGCTTGCTCCTTCGGCCTCGCCATGGGCTTCGACTTGGGGACTTCGAGCTTCGGCTTGCTCTCGCTCTTGCCTTCGCTCTCGTCCTTTTTCTCCTCGGGCTTTTCTGTCTTCTCGCCCTCGGGCTTCTTCTCGTGCTCACCCGGGGTTTTGACCCAGTGATTGCTCGGATCGGCTCCCGGGTGCTCGTGAAGGTATTCCTTCATTGTCCCGGGCGACGAGAACTCCATGGCCTGCCGGAAGCGCGCCACGACATTGAGAACCATCGGCGACGGCTTCCCGAGCGCCTCAGCGGCGAGGAAATGGCGAAGCACACGCAATGTCAGGGGTTCGACAAGGCTACGCATCGGGTTCCTCGGATCAGGTACTTAGACAAGAGCTTTTTCAACACAACCGATGGCGAAGCGTCACTTTCTCCCTTTAGGCTCGCCCGACTGTGCAAAGCCTCTATGACGGGTTCCTCGCTCTGCAACAGCTCGCGGAGACACTGTTGGATTCCAAGCGGCTTGACCCCCAGAATATCCGGGAAAAACTGCAAGAACAGCTAGCCATTGAGGCCAAGAAGTTCCTGGTCTACAGGGCCTACAAGGTCCGGGACAGACAGCTGCTCTCGTTGCAGCGAATGCGCGCACTGCACAAGATGCTGAGCGAGGACCTCAAGTGTCCTTGAAGTCCGCCGCTGCTCCGAGAACGTCAAGCATCTCATCCAGTTCAGACGTGTCGTGAGGGTCGATCTTCGGGGCCGCTGCCTCTTGGACAGGGGCTGGAGCCGGGATGGACTCCACCACCGGCAGGTCCGGTTTCGTAACCGGGGGCGGCGGTAGCGAGACCTTCTGCCTTGGCTTATGGGACGCCTCGACCTCTGCAATCATCTGGAGCAGGTACCCCGGTGTGAGCGGCTGGCCGCCGTTCGGAACCGTGGCACCCATCTCGATGAGTGTAGTGGCGCACTCCCCTGCCTTGGCGATGTGCCAACGGTAGTGATGCGCCTGCTGCACACGGGCCTTGAACTCCTGGAGTTCCTTATTGGTCATACCCCCACTGACCAATAAGGAGAAGTTCTAGGAGGTGATCAGTTGGAAGGAAACGGGTGTCTCGTCCACCAGTTGTTGGCGAAGTCGAGTCGGATGTCACCCTTGGGACAGACGCCACGAAGCTCACCCGTGTATGCGCACAGGTTCCTGAACTTGCCGACCCTCAAGGCCTGTCTGGCGATGCGCCATGCGGTCCGTGCTGCCAGCAGGCGGCTCTGAAGGATGTTCTCTCCGTCCACGACCTGACGCAGCCCGAGCGGCCTCTTGGCGTCTTCGTCCAGGAGTCGCTGGGGCGGCTTGGAGGCGAGGTGCCGCCAGTCCTGCCCCTTGCCACTGTAGTCCGGCAGAAGGATGCCGTCGTCTCCGAGGTGGATCTGCCAGATGGAGTGGGCGAGCGTGCCGTCGCAGTTGCCGCCGATGCCGACCAGGGCCTGACCCTCGCTCGACTTCTGCCAGTCCCAGCTGTTGCACCGCCCATCGTCCACGTAGTCGCGGTAGAGGGTCTCCTCGAAGCCGAGTCCCAGCACCAGGATGGCCGTTCTCGCGTTGCTCGGCTCGTCGGGCCACGCTCCGAACTCGACCTTGGCCGCGATGGCGACATCACGCGCAATGCTCGCGATGCGGGCACGCGTCTGATCGGTCGTCTCGTGTTCGACCTTCTCGTAGTTCTCGCAGAGCTTCTGATGCTCTGCGCAGTCCGGCCACTCTTTCCAGGAGCGGGCTTTGAGCACCCACGTGCTGGCCGCGTCAGTCAGGTACGCGACGAGCTTCTCATCGGGTGCGGGCAGCTCCTCAGACTGGAGCGGCGGGACCTCGACGGCCTCGACGATCGAACCCGGCAGGGAAGCGAGAGTGTGGGGAGTCGCCAGTACCGTCTGACTGGACTGCGCCGGGATGATCCCCGCGAAGACCACCGTGGCCCCGACGACAAGAGAGGACATGACCAGCGCGAGTCCGTGACGGCTTCGCTGCGGGGCTTCCGGCGGGATGCTGCGTGCCGGTGTTCCCTCGACCCTTTGATTCTCGTTGACCTGATTCATCTTGCCTCCGTGCTCGTTCCGCCGTGAATCGACGGGACGCCAGTTCCACGACTCCCAAAATCGGGGGTGCGTGAAGTGCTGCAATTTCGGGGAGTTTTGACGGCGTATCCGTCCTCAACGCGGGGCAGACCTGCGACAAGATCTGCGCTAGATAGCCGGGTTGGGGTGGGACCGCAAGAAGTTCCATACGTGCTTGGGGATTGGGCTGGGGTGGCTTCAGGTGACTTGGAGGGTCAACGCACAAGAGAACTATGGAAACTTGTGGGATGGACCCCCAGTGGGCATGAAACGGGAAGTACACCGCTGGGGCCAACTTCCCGCGAAGTTTTTTCTGGACCCCCTGGTGTATGAGTCTCGTTGTGAGCGATCCCAACAAGTTCCATCGTGCCTTCCTTGGCGAGGAACCGAGCGACAAGCAGCACCTCCTCTACGGTGCGTACCCTGCCAAGCGTGGCTTCCTCTTGCAGGAGAAGGACTACCTTCTCTTCGAGGCCACGCTGGTGCTCGCGATGGTGCAGGTCTTCCCGGAGAAGCCGGGCGGGGAGCTGCTCAAGAGCTTCCTCTTCATCCCTGCGTCGATGTCCGTGTGGTGCGGTGAACAGATCAACGCGATGGTCACGCGCATGTTCGGAGTGCTGAAGGAGAAGAAGAGCGTGACGGGAGCTAAGATGCTCGCACGCCTCATCAACAACGTGGCCATGGGGAGCCGCGTTCTTCAGCTCAGGTCCGAGCCCGAACGGTGGGCCGCATTCGGCTTCGATCAGTCGGCGCCGGTTCCGAAGTGGTTGGGGGACGCGCTGCTAGAATTGCCCTCGGATTCTGCTGCGTAAATGCCTGAAACCGTTCCCGACAGCCCTATCGCCTAGCTTTTACCCCCAAAATGGGAGATGCTCCGGTGTAGAGATCCCTACGAGGGTAGGGGCAAGCTGAAGGACCCACCTTGCAACGCCGAAGAAAACCGGTCGCACTCGACGATGACGACACGTCTCCGCCGTCGAATGTTCGTCCCTCTTTCCTCTCGGCTGCGATCCCGCTACGTATTGATCGCGTTGTCCGTTGGACGCTCACGTTTAACTCGGAAGACCGACCGCCGATGTTCGTCATACCTGGACCGAGTCGCGAGGACCGCCGCTTCTACTTCGAGCGGTACCTCTCACCCAAGTGGGAGAAGTTCCGCGTCGGAAGCATCGAGGACGTGTACGGGCCACACACCACCCAGTGGCTGGACGTAGGCGTCATCGAGGACGCAACGACCCGTATCCGCGCCATGGCCATCCCGGCAGACTGCCGTGACGTGCTGCCCATGTGGTGCCCGCCGCAGAAGAATGTGTGGGAGCTGCTCTGGGGGTTGGTAGGCGTCGAAGAGTTCGTGGTGGAGGAACCTCTGTCGAGCCTCGTGGACCAGGAAGGCTCCCTCCTCCACGACTTCTACCGGCTCGTGTGGGAAGCACGTTTCCTTGCCAAGGAGAGCGTCAACCTCACGGCCGCGCAGACGTTCATGGAGTCGCTGCTCTTGTGGGTGACGGGTGGCAAGCTGTCCGAGGAACAGGATCGGGTGCTCGCTGCGTTGAACGTGAAGAGCCGTGTGGAGGCCCCATCCCAGCAGGCGGACTTGCTCTGCATGGTCGTGACGCTTGCGGCACAGAACTCCCTGACGAACCGGATGGTCATCGCTTTCGACGACCTGGAGCTGGCGCTCGACCATCCGAAGCGCCAGTACCTGCTTCGTGGCCTGAGCCAGTTCATCGAGGCCGTGGACCGGTGGACCCTACGCGCGGGCGGTTGCCCGATCGGGGTTCTGGTCGGCTTCGCGGACACCCAGACCAACAGAGCGCGGCTCAAGGAGCACCATCCCAAGCTTGCCGCTCGCGTCGAGGACGGCTTGGCCTGGACCTCGGAGAACGACTCCTAGTTCGGACGCTGTTCGGTGTACTTGTCCGGGTATGATCCGGATGACTCTCACAGACGACGCTCCCGAGATCCAGATGATCGAGGGCGAGCCCGGCTTCGTGCGCATTGAGTCGATGACGACCGCAGACGAGGAAGACTCCGTGGTCTTCCAGACAGACGAGAAGGCCGCGCCCGTTGCCGTCCCTGTCGCTGCACAGGCCACGCAGCGCACGACCATCAAGAGCGCGGGCGGTTCGCAGGTCGTCGAGATGCGTGTGCGGGAGCGGGATCTGCCCGACTACGGCAACTACGAGATCAAGTGCTTCACGCGCCGCAAGCAGCCGCGCGTGTACGCCTTCTCGATCGTCAAGGGCGAGGAGGAAGGACAGCTCTCCTTCGTCATCGACCCGAAGACGACCCCCTGCTCGTGGGTGACCGAGAACGACGTCTACACGACCTCGAAGACAGAGAAGATCACCATCCCTGCCCAGCTCTGAGCCATGTCCTCCAATCTTGTCGAAGACATCACACTCGACGACCTGGGCCCACGGTTCGTCGGGGAAGTGTACGACTTGCAGTGCGGGGAATGCCGCGTCGCTGTGATGCGCCTCATTGCTGGTCGGCGCGGTCTCTTCTACGGTTGTAGTAGCTACCCAGCGTGTACGGGAACCCACGGGGCTCACCCGGACGGCAGCCCTCTGGGCAACCCCGGGGACGCTCGTACGCGTGAGGCGCGCAAGCTCGCCCACGACGCGTTCGACATGCTCTGGAAGGCCGGGAAGATGAGCCGCGACGAGGCCTACCAATGGCTCTCACGCAAGCTCAAGATCAACCGCAGTTCGGCGCACATCAGTCGGTTCGATGTCGAGACCTGCGAGAGGGTCATCAAGCTCGCGAAGGCCAGGGTCAAGGAAGGGATCGTCTTGTCGATCTGGAACCGCCTCATGGGCGAGGACGACTACTAGTTGAGCATGATGTTCGGTGGTGTGCCGGGCTCCGGTGGGGCGTTCTTGTTGTTCCGGTCCCGCAGAGCGATGCCGCGGGCCAGCTCGATCATCTCGTGCACAAGTACTTCGAGCTGCCCGAGCGCCCGTTCAGCCTGGAACTCATCATGGGGGGTCTTGGTCTCGGCCGCCTGCATGCGCGCGGTCTCTGCCCTCATGTCCTGCTCCCCGATGCGAGCCATCAGCTTCTCGATGTGCGTGATGAACACGAGCCGCTCCTCGTAGTCATCACGTCTCTTGGCCAGCGCCTCCCAGAACATCTTGGCGGCCGCATCGGGCGTGTAGCCGGGGCCGTAGGTCAGCGTGCCGTCTTTGGCGATGGTGACCAGGATGTTGTCCATCGAGGTGCCGATGACCAGTTCACCTGGTCGCCCTTTGGGTTTGTTGTCATCCATGGTCTTCACCCACGACGTGTTGATACCACGTCAGCCGTTGATTCGCAGCCCGGAGCTTCTGCGCCTTGCGACGACGGTTGGGCCTGGGGTTGTTGCGTCGGCGATGCCGTCTCACCTTCTTGGGGTGCGGCGGTGGCATCCTGACCCAGGACACCTGATCCATGTAAACGGCGCTGGTAGTTTGGCCCCGGAGAACGCCAGCAACGCTCGCCATGAAGCTCCTACCTGCCCGCCTGCCAGCTTGTAGAAGCGTGATCGGTTCGTCCGCCACCCCGGTCCTTACACCGCGTCGGGTGGGGAGCTACTTCCAGGATCGAGGATCTTGCGGACCTTCTGGGACATGCTCTTGAGCTTCGCACGGACCTGCGCCATGACCTCGTCGAGCGGTCCGGCAGCGGACTGGAACAGGATCACGTCACCGACCCACACGCTGCACACCCACCAGTCGTCTCGGTCTGGTACCCCACGGAACCGGACCTCGCCTTGTGGGGAGAGGGTGCGTACCACGTCACATAGCTGGTGCAGTGTTACTTCCACATGATCCTTGAGGCAAAAGGAGATCCTTCCCTAGCCTTCTTGTGTAAGAGGTAGGGGCATGGCCTTCCTCGGCCTCTCTATCCCCCCAGAAGTTGTAGCTGTTCTCGGACAGTTCGACGTTCCCGGCAAACGCGAGCCCGAGGACCATTTTCACGTCACGATTCACCACCTTGGCAAGAACGTGTCGATCGACCAGGTCGCACAAGCTGCCATTGTGGCGTATGTGACAGCTCGGCGAACGACTCCCTTCCAGGTGACGACGAAAGTCATCTCGTCCTTCAAGAAGGGGGATGATGGCGTACCCGTTATCGCTCTCCTCGAATCGCCAGGTCTACAGGAGCTTCGCCGAAACCTCTGCGCTGCATTCGATGCAGCCGGCATCGACTACAGCAAGAAGTACCCGGAGTACCGCCCGCACGTCACCCTCGCGTACGCGGACACAGACCAGCAACCTGCTGATCAGCCGATCACCCCCATCTCCTGGACGGTGAATGAGATCGTCGTCTGGGGCGGTGACAAGGGTGCGAACCGCATCGTGGTCAAGCTCCCGCTGGATGCCGATCAGGACGAAGGCACAACCGCTCTACGGGTAGCTGCACGTCGCTCCGTGGTGGCATCGCTAGCCCACGACTTCCAACACAAGATGAAGGACCTCCTCTCGGACACGCCGATGCAGGGGGCCAAGGGCAACGAGATCGCGAAGTGGCTGGCCGACAACTTCTACATCCTCTCGTCCAAGACCCCCAAGGGTCAGAAGGCACTCAAAGAGGAGATGGTCAAGCTCCACTGGTGGCTCAAGTCGGGCATCAACATGCACGACATGGCCACGCCTGAGCGCGAGAAGGGGGTCCGGGACACGATCGAGGGTGTGTGGGGCAAGATCGAACCGCAGCTCGACTCCCTGGTGCGCTACTTCTCTCAGGAGGGCGGCAAGATCGTACCGAAGGAGCTTGTGCTGGATGGCAACACCTTCATCAACAGTGTGGGCTTCGACGAGAAGAAGCTCGCCATGTACGCCGGCCGCCTCGATGCCATCTTCAAGGACCTGAAGGGGTGGCGCAAGGGAGCCCTTGCGGGCGGCCTCAAGGTGATGCTCGCAAGTCCGGCTGACTTCGGCGGCGGTACAGCGGGCGGCAAGTACAAGTCTGACTCGGACACGCTGCTCGTTCGCGCGACTCCTGCGGTGCTGGCACGGGCAGGCAAGTCGTACGGTGGCTTCGAGTACATCATCGTCCACGAGCTGGGACACCGGTACGACCGCAAGCACCACACGCCTGTGGACTTCGACAGGCCGGAGTGGGTCACGACCCCGTACAGTGCCAAGGATAGCCTCGGGGGCCTGTCAGAGCAGTTCGCGGAACTGTTCGCCCTCACGAACTTCGGCATCACGTCAGCGCACAGGACCTGGGACCCGGCCATCACAGAGCGCTTCGAGAAGATCATGTCCGGCGGCGGTGAGCCGAAGCCGGAGCTGCCTGAGCATCTCAAGCGACTCGTGCAACCGCAGTTCTAGGAAACGGCCTTCACGAATTCTGAGAGAGCCTTGCGGTACTTGCCAGGGGCATGTTTCCGGAGGGTCTTGAAGAACCTGTATGGCTTGAAGTTCTGCACGAAGTCGTAACCCCCAAGAGCTTCCATCTGCTTGTGCCACACGGGGGTATCGACCGAAGAGCCAGAGTCCGGATACGGAATGGCGGCCGTGAAGAGCTTGATGGCGGTCGATAGATCGCCCTTGCCCTTCACACGAGCCCAGATGCGGCGGAAGTCGTTGATGGCGTTCGACAGCACCGTGTAGAACTCCATGTCATCGAGGTCATGGAGGTTGATGAACCTCGGGTCTATCCCCTGCTCACGGAGCTTCTTCTGGAGCATGACTGTGTCGGGGTTGTCGGACTTGTAGCTTGGGTGCTTCGGATCATGCCACTGCTTGTACTCAGGGGTCATGATCTTCTTGGAGGGGTGCCCGGGTAGCTGCTCATCGGGCTCAGTGACGCGGAATTCCCCGTTCAGCACGTAATCAAGGTAGTCCTGCGCGAAGTGTTGCAGCTCGTGGTAGAGCGTCTCGCCCAGCGTCTCCAGCTCATACGGCTTGGTTCCGTACGGTAGGATGATGAGGATGAGCCTCTGGCCCTTTTGCCAGAACGCTGAGTATCCCTTCGAGGATACAGTCGTGAGCTTGACCTTGATCGACTTCCAGACGCCAGCGTTCGTCTTCAGGTTCTCTAGAATGTTCTCGGCATACTCACGAGCGAAGGCGGCAGCCTCTTCGTCCAGCACCTTTTTCTTGGTGAGGGTGTCGTAGAGCCTCGACTGTTGTTCTCTGTAGCGCTGGACGGCCTTCTCTTGCAGTTCGTCTTCCCCGTACTTCCAGCCCTTCAAGTTGATCGGGAAGTCCCGTGAGACCGAGTCGCCGCTCATGGCCTCTACGCCCGCGTGAAGGAAGGGGCGTAGCCGAGCAATCTCGGCTTCCAAGTCGGTCCTGGCTTTCTGGTGGTACTTGCTGTCGTTCTCTCGGTTGCGTTCCACCTGCTCACGAGCTGCTGCGCAGAGCGTCTTGACCCTCTCCGTGAGGTCCTGCTTCTTCTCGGGGGTGAGCTTCTGGAAGTCCTTGACACTCCAGCGGGCGCCGGGGTGCCCAAAGACCCAAAGCTGCTCGTGGACAGCTGTGTAGGCCTTCCAGTTCGTGGGAGCTGCTTCGAGGGCATCGAGGGCCTTGAGCAGACCGTCGAACTTGTCCGAGCGCTCGTGCTGCCCAGTCCCCATGGACTTCAACGAGGCTTCTGCTTCCTTGACCCCGTTCGCGGCAGCGACTGCGAGTATCCAGGAGTAGATGTCCTCGTGCATGCCAGGCGGCGCTTGGAAGATGCCCCCTTGACGTTGGAAGCGTGCGGCGACTCGCAGGGCGATCGTCATAGCGACTCCATGAAGAGCTGAAGGGGCTTAGGCAGCACCTTGTGCGTGCAGAAGGCTAGGAAGCTCTCGGCGAAGTTTTCTTCCCACGAGGTCTCGCCGTAGGCGGACGCGTGGACCGGCCGGACGTTGTCTGGGTCCTTGACGACCCCGAGGTTGCCCCCGAACTGCGCTCGTGCGAGGGCCTTCTTCAAGGCGGGGATGATCGAGTCGTCCCCGTCGTCGAACTTGTGGAGGATCGGGATGACGTTGGCCTTGAATTCGTCGCGCGGGTAGTTGTCGAAGAAGAAGTCCGCTCGCGGTGACAGGTGCACGGGACCATCCATCCCGAAGTTCTCGTCGTCTCGGAAGCCCTTCTTGCGAGCGATGTACTCGTCGGCGAACTTCTCGCGTTCTGAGAGCTGGAAGTGCTCCTCCTGGATGTCGCCTACGGTCGAGAGCTGGATGAACTTCTCGCGCTGGTCGCCGTGCAGGAAGCGTGTGTGGTAGCGGTGCCCGAACTCGTGGACGAGGGTCATGACGCTGTTGCGTTCGGGCGTCGCGTACATGCTCAGTGTGATGGTATCCGTGGCGCCTTGATACGCGCCTGCGATCTGCCCACCGCTTGCGGCCCCTGGCCGTGCCTCGTAGCTGCCCTTGGGGTGCAGGTCCTTGCGGACATAGACTTTGCCGTAGAGCACCTGCGGGAACTTGCCGTGGATGTGACCTGATGCCTCGTCAAGTGTCCTGACGGCTTCGTCTGTGTTGGTCACGCCCTTCAGCGGGAGGATCTGGAACTTGCCGTGCTTGAAGGCGTCGCTCTCGTCGCGCATGAGGTCCTGCACCTGCGGCAGGTCCCGACGAAGGGACTCGACCCACGCGTACCAGCGATCGTCTTCCTTGGCCCACGGTGCGTTGACCGTGAAGGGGTGAACCATCGTGTACAGGTTGTGCAGGTTCTTCACGAACGAGAGGAACATGTCCTTGTCCGCTCGATCCAGGCCGCTGAACCACTCGGTGCTTACTCGGTAGCTGTCCCCCGTGAAAAAGACACCGATGGTCTTGCCGAACTCTCGGATCGCATCGAGCGCCTCTCGCCACTTCTGCGCCTTGACGAGGTGCTCGACATGGTCCATCGCCGGAGCGAGCTGCTCGCGGGCGAGTAGGAATCGAAGGGCTACACGGTGCTCCACGCCCTCAGTTTTGCATAGAAGGAGGTTCACTGGGAGGGGGTTCGTCCTCCTCCGGGTCGTCCTCGTAAATGCTGGGTTCCGGTGCCCCGGGTGGTAGCGACCCCGGCCCCTCGGTAGACCTGATGGGCAGCGTGGCCAAGGTCCTGGTGGACACCCAGAAGATCACATCGTCCTGCATGAAGGACCGTGCCCAGCTGTAGATCTCCAGCCATGCGAGGCAATGGCGGAGCTTGACGGCTCCGAATCTTGTTTCACGGCACCACCCGTTGAGCGCTTTCCAATCCCGGGGCCGATCGAGAAACGCCAAGAGAACTCCCGACCACGTCTCCCATCGGGGATCCGAGATAGGTGGCGCTCTGTTCTCATCGTCCATGCCCGCCTCGGAGCGCCGACCCTGGGGGTGCGCATGTAGCCCCTCTACACCGACGAAACCGCTTATCAACCTCTCTAATGGGGAACTGCTATGCCTGTCCAGATCGACTTCTGCCGTACCTGCACTGCCGCCGTTTACGATGTGGAGGGTGTGCCCGGAGCCTGCGGTTGCCCTGAGGGGCAGTTGAAGCAACTCCTCGCCGCAAGCCGAGCCCCGAGGCGGCCCGCACCTCAGACCATCCGACAGGCTGCCGGCCTTCCCCCTGCCCCTCAGGGTGGGCTTCGTGTCAACAACCCGCTTGCGACCCCTTCGCAACAGCCTGTACGTCAGCCCCTCCCGCAGCAGCGCGTGGCAGCTCCCCAGCAGAGGCCTGTTGTGCAGCAACAGCGGCCCATGCAGCAGCAAAGGGTTGCCGCAGCACCTGTGCAGCGGCCTGCTGCACGAGGACAGTTCGAGATCGACATGGACTTCTGGGGCAACTCGACGTCTATCGACTCGGACATCGCGCAGATGCTTTCGACGGGTCCGACGAACTCCCGCACGGCGTCCTCCTCGGATGCCGTGGACATCGAATCGCTCCAGGGTCTGTGGAACACGGAAGGGGCAGAGGCTCTTCTGGACCCAAGCTACCGCGCTGGAAGCGGGGACCTCGACTCGATCTGGGCCGAGCAGGCAGCCGAGGAACGCGAGACCCTGGCGGCCATGTCCAGGACCGCCAGCACCTCCAACGAGATCAGCTTCGACAACGACATGGACTCCGAGCTTGCAACCTACAGCGAGCCGCCGCGTCGGGATTACCGTGCTGCTCGTCCTCAGCCCCGTTCCCCCATTGAGGGACCTCGGGTGCAAGTCGGACAGGCGGGTCGATTCGCTGTGGTGGCCGAGGCTCCAGAGGTTCCCATCACACCACGACCCGTCAACACCGTTCAGAGCTTCAGACAGCAGGTACTTGACCGTGAGGCGAAGGGTCTACCGGCCCCCGTCGAGCGTCGTCCCTCTGCACTGGAGAGGGCAGCAGAGTATGCGAGCAAGCCGAGTGCGTGGAGCCGGCTCATGGATGACGACGAGGGCTAATTCGCCTTCGACTTGTCTGCTTGACGCTTCTCGGTCTCTGACCCGTCATCTAAAACAGCAACGGGCATCGATCGCAGTAGCGCACGAGCCAGTGCGAGCGAGTGCTTCTCGAAGGCCAGGCGGCTCTCGATGACGCGCGCATTGAGCAGCTGCCACTTCTCGTCGAGGTTCTCGTCCATGTCTGACATGTCCCCAACGAACTGCTCAGCGAGCTTGATCATCAGCTCGAAGCGCTGGTCCTCAGTCCTTGCGTTCTGGACTCGATGACGAAGAGCCGCCAGCTCCTTGGAGAACAGTTGCTTGTCGTTCGGCATACCTGGGTACCTCTCACAAGTGGTGTAGGGGGCGAGCATGAACATCACGACTGACCAGCTCGCGTTCCTTGATACCCTTCGCGATGACATCGCGCAGAACGCCAAGGACAAGAAGTTTCGAGACCAGATGGTGGAGTCTCTGACCCCGGAACAAGCAGCAGGCCCCATCGGGCAGTTGGTCAAGGCTGCGACCTACACGGCCAACCAGCACGGGGAGTCAAGTGAATTCTGGGAAGCATTCCGTAAGGGCACCCTACACTCCCCGTGCGACAAGGCCAAAAAAATGGAGGCTCTCGGACTCCAGGCCCTTACGTGCGTCGAAGAAGAGATCGCCGATGAGATCATCCGGGCGCTCGACAAGGCCGAAGCGTACGGTGTCAGCGCTGCGAAGGCTGTCGCCGTCAAACACGCCTACAACAAGAGCCGCCCCACCCTCCATGGCGGGAAGCTTGCCTGAAGATGCCGGTCCCGGACGACACCCTCATCGATGCCATGGCGGACGCCGCTGAGGGCAGGGGTGTGCTCGTGGTCACCCCTCTCGCAAGCGAGACGGACGGTATCGTGGCACGAGCCAAGGCCATCACCGTGAAGCAGCTCACCCTCAACGCCGACTTCACGCGTGAAGAGGCGCAGGCCTTCATTCTCGTGAGTCCCAACCCGTGGCAGGTTCGGTTGAAGTCGAGGGGCTGGGTGTTCTTCTTCCCCGTTCACGACCTCAAGCCCAACGATGACGTGGGCAACCCTTCTTACGTCTACTCCCTGAGCAACAAGGGCGCTTACGAGAAGCTGCCCTATGGGCGGTGGCGGTCTTTGCAGGTCGTCCCTCCCACCCCGGAAGAAACGCAGCAGGCACAGGCGGACGCCACAGCTGAACCCAAGAGCTTGTGGAGTCGTCTGATGGAAGACGACGACTAGATGGCCCACTCTGAGTACATCGAGGAGTTGATCTCGACAGCTATCGACACGACGCGGGAAGATGGCACCCATACGCTCGTGCTCACGCGTGATGAAGCTGAAGCCAAGGTCATGCTGGATTGTGCGGACCAGCAGCTCGGTCGAGCCAGGTACTGCGGTAGGCAGCTGCTGGTCAACAGCGCTGCTCTCTTCGCCATCTCCGTAGGTGACTACGGCATGCTCTGGTTCATCGAAGCGGCAGGAGCCGACCCTGACGCCATGGATGAGTGCCTGTCGGCTTCGGACAAGGACATGGAGTATGTGTGGTGGCCCGACCGCACACTCTCTTTCGAACGGGTGCTATTCAGTGACTGGCTCCGAGAGTACCCCAACAGCAACTGGAGACCCGTCACCCTCAGAGGGGACCTCTGCCTCAAGCCCAAGTTCACCCCTCCCACTGAGGATGTGCGTACCGCTTGGCAAGTGCTCATGGAGACCGAATGATTCCCGCAGATGACACGACACCCGAGGAGTTCATGGATGACGCAGGGCTTGCTCCCAAGGCACCTGTCATGAAGACAGGTAAGACGAAGGTCATACGCCAGGACCTCACACAGGCGGAAGTTGGGGAGGTCACGTTGAGCCATGAGCGTGTCACGCAAGAGGTGACCAAGCTCATGAAGGTCGTGAGCATCACACGCAAGCCCTCCGGACGCATCGCGAAGATCGAGATGCGCCTCAAGGAGGGCCTCGTGGATCTGGAGATCGACGAGGCGACAGCACGGGCCATCGCCGCCGTCTTCGACGACTAGGAGCGCTTCCAGCCCTGCTCGTCCTCGGTCAGCTTCACGCGCACGTTGCCACTCTCGATGTCCGAGCGGGGCTTGCCGGGCTCATTGACGTTGATCCAGAAGCGCAGCTCCAGGCCCGGCTTGTGGTGGAGCAGCCAGAGGAAGAAGCGGCTGCCGTCGTCGGTCTCGTGACAGACGGACACCGGTCGCCCGTCCCGGTGGACCAGGATGTCGTCAGGCACGTCCTTGATCTTGCGGTAGTTCTGGGTCGTGCAGTTGGCGTTGAACTCCGCCCTCGGATTCTTATTCGACTTGCCGACGCACGTCCCGACGACAGCGTAGCGGTTCCGTGAAAGGACACCGGGACCCTCCTTCTCGATGTAATGGAACGTCCGGACGAAGGGGTGCTGACGCGTTGAGGCGAACTCCTCAGCGAGCATCTGCATCGTTGCATGAACGGCACTGGCTGCCCTTGGCTTCCTGTTGCCGTTCATCGCATCGTCGATGGTCCCGGGCTCGTCATCCAGTGACACATCCTCGGCCGGAGGCGCGGGAGGGTCTATGAGGTCGAACAGGTCCTCGAACTCGTGTGTGCTCTTGCCGTTGACCGGCAACGGGCTGGCGGCAGTTTTGTATACCTTGAAGTCCGGGTCCGACATGGCCGGCGCGATAGCGGCCCGCAACGTGAGCCGGTCGATGACCTCAGACATGTGACGGGCGTACTTCGGGTTCCGCAGCACTTCTGGCTGAGCCATCATGGTCTTGCGGAAGACGTCGATGAACTCATCGAGCTGACCACTCTTTACGAGCAGCCCTGAGGCCGCATCTGCAAGCGTGCGAACCAGTACCGAGTTGGACCCTTCCAAGATTCGATCAGACATAGCTGTTCTCCTTTCACTCGCGGCTCCAACGCCCAGGAACACTCCCCGGGTACATCGAGTCTTGGGCCCACTTGCACAGGGGGCCACGATGCCTATACACCGCGGCGGGTAGAAATCAGTACTCGTCTTCAGCCATGACAAGCCTGTGCCAGGGCAGCGGGTCTGTAGGTGACGGGGCCGGCGAAAACAGTCCAAGAGCTTCGGGCAAGTGAAGGGATATGATCTTCTCCTGCCTCCACTCACGCACCATGATGACGATGTTGGGTTCTATACCTGGCAGTGCCCCCACCACCTCGTACAAGGCGTTGTCGCGCGTGTACAGCCAACGACCTTCCCGCAGCCAGCGCGGGATCTCCGTGAGGGCTTCAAAGGTCTCCGTGCGAGTGCCGGACATGTGCATTACCGGGCGGTCCGCCTGGAGGAGGTTCAGGTAGCGGTAGCTGGGCTGCTGGGGCTGGGTGTGCCCATCTTTGAAGGTGACCGACAGGACCTCGACATTGTGTCGGTCTGGGTCCTCGATGTTCTCTACAGACTGGACGTACTCGTCCTGCCTCAGGGCCTCAAAGTGCAACCGTAGCCGGAGGCGCGAGGTCTCATCCCCGAGGTCCCCGAGGATGTAGAAGAGCTTCCAGACGACCGGCATCTAGCCCTTTGTGATGTAGGGGCGCAGCCACGCAGGCAGGAGTGCGCCAGGGAACGTTCCTGGCTGGACCTTCTCGACGGCCCACTTCTCGGCAAGAGAAAGCTCATGTGGCTTGCGCGCGTGCAGTTCCCTGACGGTGATGCGGACCCCGGCGTCCTTGAGGAGTTTGAGCATGAGGTTCATCGACCATGCTCCGGCATCAGACGTTTAAGGACCTCGTTCTCCTTGGTCAGAATGTCGCAACGCGCCTTGTAGATGTCGGTCAATGCCTTCTGCTTGCAGTGCATGACCGCGATCGTGAAGGCGGGACCACGCGTCACTTCCAGCTGCTTGAGGGTTGCATTGTGGTCAGCCACACGCTGTGTCTCTTCCAGGACCGCCAAGTAAACCCCGGACTTCTCGGGGGCGTTGCACAGACTGAAGGACAACATCGCGTTGTTGTACGCATCGTCCCTCTTGCCCTCAGCGCAGCAATGGACGGCTTGGACTTCAGCATCGTCGCACCACTCTTTCAGAAGTCCATCGGCTTCTGTGTCGCTGCGTATGATGACCCATGTGGTCGATCCATCTTCTACCGGGCCATGAAGGGCTTTGTAGGGCCCGCACAGATCCGAAAGGGCATCCTCTCGAAACGGGAAGTTGTCGCGCAGCATCCAGACATCAGCGTAGGGGACGAGCGGCACGGGCCCGACCCGGCACCAGTCCCCCTCTTCCAGAGCCTCAAGGAATGTGGGCTCCTCGATCTCCGTGACGTTGATGAAGTCTCCCCAGTACGCGTTGACGATGCCGTATACTCCGGGCTTGTCCGTGCTCTGGACCACCGGGTAGCATCGGTTGAACGGGAACTTACCCTGCAAGGCACCCTGTGCCGCTACGATCTTGCAGGTATTGAGCTTCCAACGGGTAGACATCAGGTCGCCTCGTAGATCTCGTCGCCCTCACGCGCAAGCAGGCACCTGAGCCATGCAAGGAACTCCTCCTCGTTGGCGAACTGTAGGAAGAAGCGGCTGGCTCCTCCCCCGTCTGCGTACACGAGGGTGTCCTTTGCTGAGCCCCCAGAGAACCAGGAATCGGTCACAGCCTGCGAGGGATGTCCGTGGGCGGCCTGTGGGTCGGCCCTTCCTGTGAGAGTTGATGGTCGATCCCCGCTCTGCTGGTCGAGCGCGGCCGCATGACAATTGGGGGCGCACTCCCAGGCGGCGATGCTCTCTGTACCGTCGCCATCGCCGAAACCGGCATGGTCAGAGGCGTGCACGACACCACCAGAGATGTTTCCACCGTAGACCTGACCCCCATGGTTCACAGTGCCATCCCGGCGTCGAGGGTCGTTGCCACCCTTGACCTTCCGCATGCCCACGCGCGTGCAGAAGGAGGAGTGGATGAACGCCACGTTCGAGGGCCAGCGTCCTGCCTGGTGGGGCGGGTTGGCCTTGTCGCCCCCGTAGCCCTCTCCCATGCCGTAGCCCTTCGCGTGACCCATGCCGGACCTCGGCTTGCCGGTCTTCGAGAAGAACTCGCTCATGTCCCCGGCGATGCGGCAGGCGTCGATTGCGAGCGCTCCCGTCCCATGTTGGAGGACGTTCTCCGCTACAGTGCTGGACATCGGGGTACGGAACAGAAAGGCGAAGCTCACGGCCTGCGCGGGCCCGAGGAGCAGCATCGTGTCCCGTAGATGGAGTCCAGCAACCCTGGCCTCAATCGCTACCCGCTCATCGTCCGTCAGCAGGGCCAAGTAGGCACCCGGCAACAGGTCGAGGGGCTCCCAGGCGCCCTTGAGGATCGCTCCGTGGAAGCTCACTGGTCCTCGTACAGTGACAACCCCGGGGGAGTAACAAGCACTCGGAACCAGTCGAGCACTTCGTCCTCGCTCATGAACTGGTGGAAGAACCGGCTTGCCCCGCCCGAGTCCCCGTAGGTGTCCTGGTTGGTGGCAGCATCCGGGAAGTTGCCGTGGTAGCCGCCCCCACCCTTGGTCTGCACACGCTGCTGCCCCGCGACCATCATGCCGCTTGTCAGCTCCCCGCTCAGCTGGTCCAGGAGCCGCACTGGGCATTCCTGCGTGCACTCCCATGCGGGGACCGTCTCCTTGCCGTCAGCGTCCGCGAAGGTCACGTCGTCCCGCATGTCGGGGTTGATGGCCCTGGATCCGAAGTGACCAGACTTGCCTATGTTGTGTCGCACCGCTGTACCGGTCGAGACTTTCTTGGTCCCAACCTCTTGGCACTCCGCCGTGTGGATGAAGAGGACATTGGGTGGCCAGCGACCTGAGGTTGAGCGCTCAGCCTCGAAGCTACCTCGCTCGTGTTCCTTGTACCCGCATCCGAGGCCACCGCCCGTCACCTTGCGAGACGTGAGCTTGCCCCCTGGGAAGGCGCTCGCCTGGTCCGCCTCATTCTGGAAGCCCACACGACAAGCCTCGACATTGAGTCCGCCTGTCCCTGTCTTCAAGATCTGCTCGGCCACTGTCCCCACAGAGAAGGACTTGCGGAAGAGAAAGGCGAAGCAGACACTTGGACCGGGCCTGAGGATGGCGAAAGTGTCTCGCAGCTCAAGTCCTGCGAACCGACCCTCGACCCCCACGAGGGGACCCCCAAAGACAACGGTTGCTGCTCCGGGCAGCACGTTCTCTACAACCCGGTCGGCCCAACCATCAGTGGGGTTGGTCAGGAGAGCAGCGCCATGCATCATTCGGGTGCATGCGTGGGGTTGGGCACCTTGAAAGTCGGCGCCTGCACTCTGAGGTCAGGGCCACGGTAGACGAACCGAGTGCGATACACACCGTCCGGCCACTTGACGACCTCGTTCCACTCGCTCTGTAGGCGGGTAGCCCTCGTGCCGAACAGCAGCGAGGTGTACTCGATGACCTTCTCACCCTTGCCGCTCGCCCAGATGGAGTAGCCGGTGATGAGGTAGATGCCGCCCTTGAAGTGGTCGTAGACTCCGACTCGGGGCGGATGATGCTGGTCCGGGTCTCGATTCTCTTGGATGCACTGGAGGAGACCCCGAACAACGTCAGTGTCTTCGGGTGAGACGAGTCGGATCCGATCGGAACTCTCTAGGAAGCGGTCGTATGCTGGCCTGTCCAGCTCCGAATCCTGGTCCTCCTCGTCGCCCAGAGGATCGTTGACCCGGGTCGCCTCATAGACAGCGCTGACGGCATCATCGAACTGTCCCTCTGTGAGGTCCTTTGAAGCCCAGAAGATTTCAGCCAGCTTGCGGAAGGGCTCGTAACCGGGGGTCGCCATGCGGCGCCCATACACCGTCAGTTCGAGGTTGTCTGGACCTGTAGAGTCAGAAGATGCAGGAGCGTGTCGAACTCACTGACGGTTGGATGTTCGGCGGCCCATGACAGAAGGCTGAGGGGTGAAGGGCTCCACTTGATCTGGGCCCGCAAGATAGCGGGGTCTTCCCAATTGGATCCTTTCCACCATGCGATCCCTGTCAGATGCGGTCGTCTTGGGCATTTGAGGAGAACGATACCGCGCTGCTTGTCCGCTGAGGCGAGGTAGAGCGAAGCCTTGTAGCCGAGGCTGTCGATCGCCTTCCAAGCGGGAACAGCGGCCTTCCGCTGCGAAGGCTCTAGAGGGAGTTGTTGCTTACGAGCCATCCTGCACCATCCTTCAGCCGTAGACGATATCACTAGATATAGCGCATGATAGCCCAGATAGCACTTTATGTAGAAGCACTGAGCCAGCGGTGTAGGGAATCGCATGATTCTCCCTTGGATTACGGACCCGCACCTGAACTTCCTGAAGGATGATGGGCCCAAGAAGTTTGGAGCTATCGTCCGCGAGGACCATCCAGGTCTCAACGCTGTCGTCATCACAGGGGACATCGGAGAACATCCTGACTTCGTGGCCATCCTGGAGCAGTTCGCGGAAGGCGCTGACGTCCCTGTGTACTTCATCCTGGGCAATCACGATGCCTACGGCGGCTCGATCAAGACCATGCGCCATCAGGCTGAAGCGATGACCGGCGCAGCACGGTGGCTGGTCAAGGAGCGGCTTGTAGAGCTGGCTCCCGGCGTAGCGCTGGTCGGCCATGACGGCTGGTATGACGGCCGGTTCGGGGAGCCGTTCCGCACCAAGGTTGTGCTGAACGACTTCCTTGTGATCCGTGAGCTACGCAACCGGACTCAAGTCGAGATCGTCAACATCGTGCGCAAGCTGGCCGACACGTTCTCGGACGAGGCTCGCGTGCTGCTCGATGAGGCCATCGCCAAGGGCTACAAGCGCATCCTCTTCGCTACGCACGTGCCGCCCTACGCGCAGGCGACCTGGCATCGGGGGCAGATGTCGGACGGCAACTTCCTGCCATGGATGAGCAATCGATCCATGGGCGAGATGCTGGACGACGTCTCGGGCACTCACCCGGACGTGGAGTTCACCGTCATCTGCGGGCACACGCACAGCAGCGGTCGCTACCAGCGGGCACCCAACCTGCTCGTGCTCACGGGCCACTCGGAGTACGGAGACCCGCGAGTCTCCGACACGTTCAACTTCTAGGACGCGGCCTTCAGCACGTGGACGATCTTGGCCACGATCTCATCCGCCGCTTTCGTGAAGGCGACGGTGAGCATCATGGCGGCTTTCACACGAAGGTCGTCACGGTCATCGATCTCCAGGAGCATGAAGCCCCGGTCACGGATGGCCTCCTCGATGAGCATGCAGGCATCTCCGCCAAGCTTGTCCGCAGCCTTGACGATGCGGTCGTTCGAGAGAGGCTCACGCATCCCCCGCTCCACATCCGACAGGTACGGCAAGCTGACCTTCAAATGCCCGGCGAGGTCCCGCAAGAGCATCCCCTTCGCTTCACGCATCGCGCGTAGCGCAGCTCCGAAGTGTCCGCTCGCGCTCTTGGTACCGCGCGGACGGGGCTTCGTTTTCTTTTGGGATTTCTTGGACGTGCCCACTGGTTCAGCCATCGTATGGTAGATACACCGTTCGAGGTTGCACTTTCATCCGCGACGCCCGGATGAGATCGGAATCACGGTGTGCACTTCGAGCTTGCCCCCGAGGGCCTCGACGTACGCGGCGATCTTCAGGAGCGAGTCGTTCTTGCCGCTCTCGATGTCCCGCACGTCCTTGAGGGACAAGCGCTCGCCGGTCATCTTCTCGATGCGCTCGCGGGTCCCCCTGAGGGTGACGCCGTTGACTTTCCTCAGTTCTTTCAAGGACATAGCCTTGACCAAGGACTCGACCGTTTGGGGCTTTTTGGTGGCCATGGGATCCACCCTTATAGCACAACCCTAGTAGTCGTCGTCACCCATGAGTCGCTGGTGGGCTGACGTGCGGACGACGAGCTTGCACTTCGCCTCGTTGAGAAAGTCGTCGAGCGGGATCTGCCGCAGCTTGCCCGTGGAAGCCCCACGGCCGGCGGCGCGCATCTTCCGGTAGTCGAGGCTCTCGATGGTGACGTACTCGCTGTTCTCGGACGAGTACCACTCCTCCCCGACGGCCACGTGGATGTCGGGGTTGATGACGGGCAACGGCTCGATCCGGTGCCCCTTGCCGGCACCGTACGGGATGTACTCCAAGAGGAAGTCGTTGGCCCACATGACCATCGGGGCGTTCGGCAACGCGCCATCGTTGTACGAGGATTCCTGGATGGCCACGGCCCATACGCCGTCGTGCTCTTCAACACGAGCGATGTCGATCGTCTTGCCCGTGCGACGGCTCGTGAAGCGATCCCCTACCCGAGGCATGCGGCGGTCCTGCACTGCCTTCGACACGGACTCCAGCGGCACACGTTGAGGCGTTGGCGTTGGTACAGGGGGCGGTGGCTCCGGCCTCACTCCTGCCACATCCAGCAGTGTCTGTCTGGAGATAAGGTCCTGGTCGTAGAGTCGGCCCAAGGCGCCGAGTATCGTTTGCCCGCGCGGCCGACCGTCCCCCTCCCCGGCAACTCCAGAGCGGCCACCTACGCCACCGATCTTCTGAACAGGCCTGCTGCGGCCTGGGGCGACAGCACTGCCCGGTGGAGCGTTGCGTGCACGTAGAAGGATTGCCCCAGTGATCAAGGAGGGCACCATCTGAACCGGCACATCGAACAGATGAGCGACGGTCTGTCCAGAGTCAGGGTTCTCTTCCGTGAACACGAGACCTTCCAGGTTCGCACCTGCGAGAGCGTTCCAAGCCGCACGACTCATCTCGATCTGAGTGAGGTCCACGTTGTGCTCAAGCATTGTGTTGTACAGGTCACACAGAGCTTCGTAGTACCAGCGGGTTCGATCGTCCGTTCCGTTGGTGGGCTCTGCGATGAGACCCCAGCGCGCACTGCACAGTGTGCACGTCCACCATCCGGTCTCTCCCTGCTCAAGAGCGCCGATGTGCACGATACGCTCATCTTCCACGGGGTCTGCATTGCCGCAGTGGGGACACTGGACAACATGCTTTGGGCGTTGGGCCCTCTCGGTCACGGGGCTTCCCGGCGTATGCAAGGTGGCCAGAACCCCAAGAGGTAGATGCTTGGGGCACCGGAAGTCCGGGGTTGTACCCCTTTGGAAGCGCAGGATCCCCGGTCTACCGCAGTGGCAGAGGATGCTCGTGATTGGGGGTCCAGCAGCGTACTGCCACTGATTGGGGAACCTTCCTGCCGGTACCCGGATGCGCGCCCCCGTCAGGGCCACCAGTGTGACTAGAGTGGGGGCGACGTCCGAGACGATCCCCCGAGTCATCCGCCCATAGGCATCGGGGAACTCCCAAGTTTCACCTACAGTTGGACGGTCTTGCGGCATGTCTGAGGTTCTTCCTATGGCGACGTATCAGTGCGCTCGTTAACCGTACACCGCACGTGGCATGCCTTCTGTAGTAGATCCTGTAACAATGACGCGCGGTTTGAAAGAACTGGGCATAACGGTCGCTGACCTGCAAGAAGTCCAGCGGTTGCCGTTTCCACAGGCTCAGAAGATGCTCGCGAGTCTGAAGGACAGGGCGAAGCAGAACTTCCGGCGGCTCATCAAAGAGCTGCACCCGGACACAAACGGTGGGGATGCCGTCAAGACGGAGTGGCTCAGGATACTGATCCTCGTCAAGGCCGAGCTGGACAAGATCGAGGTGCCGGCTCCCCGCCCGCCAGTGCGCCATGTGCCCACGCCCATGATCCGTCAGCAGCCGGCCATTGGGGTTCGATGGGTCAACCCAAAAATTGAAGTGGACGTCAAGCCGATGGGGATTCGGTCGAAACGGACCGGTGTATAGGGCTAACGTGGCGGACGAGAAGAAAGCTGACCTGCCGAGCGATGTGATCGTAGTCGGGGAGACGTTGCCGAACGGCGATGCGTCTTTCGTGCGGTACCGCGAGGATGAGGCCGGACCGGTCGTTCAAGGCGGCACCTTGCGTGTGCTGTCTGAGGATCCGTCCGAGGATGGGTCTGACGTTGACGAGGTCGTTCGACTGAGCCACGTCACGGACAATGTCTACAACGTCGTCGAGACCGTCCGCAAGGGCGGCCCCGCGATGGTGAACAGTCCTGCTTTCCGCAACGGGTGGGAAACACTCTTTGGGAACAGGCAAACCGTAGGACAGGCGTAACTGTCAGTGTAAGGAAAGTGTGATGAACGCTCAGTATCAGGACCAGACCATCAACTGCCGTGACTGCAAGATCGACTTCATGTTCGAGGCAGGCGAGCAAGCCTTCTTCGCCGAGAAGCAGTTCACGGCACCTACTCGCTGCAAGGCTTGCCGTCAGATCCGCAAGGCGCAGAAGGAACAGGGCGGCGCTCCGATGCCGACCACGGGCGCAGTCGTGCAGGGAGGTCCTCCGGCAGCATCCGGTCAGGACGAGATGCCCCGTCCTCGCAACGGTGGTCGTCGCCGGGAAGAGCCGGGTCGCCGCAACTCTCGCGGATACGACCGCGAGGACTGAGTGCCTCTGCTGGTCCTCACACCGAGGTTCACGCAGGACACAAACAGCCTGTGGCGAACAGCGGTGGGCATGTCCCCTGGCTGGGACGTGTACCGTCTTCGGACGTGGAGGGTGCCGCAAGAGGTCAAGGAGACGTGGCACGCACAGACGGGGCTCGCAATCTATGGTGAGCCCCTCTTCTGCGCTGGTGTCGCTGAGCAGTTCGGCCGCGCCCTATTGGAGCCGCCGTTCGACTGGCTCACACGTGTCCCTGGCGACTTCCTGAAGCGCAGTGTTCAGCTCTTGTCGCTCAGGGAAGCCCGGGTACTTCCCGGGCGGTCATTCATCAAACCGGCGGACGACAAGTGCTTCACAGCGAAGGTCTACGGGTCTGCACTGGACTTCCAGGACCAGGTGCGGCTCCTGCCCAACTCCACCCCCGTGCTCCTATCCGAGCCGGTGGTGTTCGAGTCGGAGTTCCGCAACTTCGTCATGGCCCGTACAGTGCGCACCAGCTCCTGCTACAGCCGACTCGATGATGGCAAGAGCGTGCAGTGGATCTCCAAGGAAGCGGAGATGAAGTCGATGCAGCGCTTCATGATGGACCTGCTTCGCTTCCCCGAGGTCGAGTGTGACTGGCCCGTGGTCATCGATGTGGGGTGGATCCGTGGTCGCGGCTGGGCGGTCGTTGAGGCCAACCCCATGTTCGGTTGTGGCGTCTACGACTGCGACCCCAAGGTGGTGCTGGACCTCCTTCAGTACACGAGCGTACCGCTTGGGGAATCCGCCGAGTACAAACGCTGGGTTCCAGATCGCCTCGGGTAGGTGTATTGTAGGGACATGATCAATCTCGTGGTCGAGCCCCAGTTGCCCCCGATGTCCTGGGATGACTTCGTGGCTAGGTCCGGTCCGTACGCCATCGCTCTTGACGGGTTCGTGCATGGGGGACCTCGGTTCGACGAGAAGCGTCCGGCCCTGAACCTCAACCACCACGAAGAGTGCGACAGGCTCGCCACCCGCGCGACGTGCGCCCAAACCCTCATGGTGATCCGTCAGGGTCTCTTCGAGCTGTTCCGATCGGACAAGGGACCGAAGGCCAACGTCTACGTCAGCGACTGCGACGAGGACGTGTGCGTCTCGTGGTTCCTGCTCAAGAACCAGCACTGGTCCGCAGCGACGATGAACCCATTGCTCAACCGCCTGGTCGCCATGGAGGATGCGCTCGATGCAACAGCAGGCGCCTATCCGTTCCCGGTGGACCTTCCGGTCTTGCAGGAGTTGGCGTGGATCTTCGAGCCCTACAGGCAGTTCCGCTTGTCGGGGGAGATCGACAAGAAGAACCCCATCGCCTACCGGTCCATCATCCAGGACGTGGAGTGCCGCATCGGCCAGCACCTCGTGGGCAGCGGGAGCACAAGAAGCCTCGACACGCGTTTCGATGTCATCGGCGGCGGCAAGGGCTGGAAGCTGGTCAAGGAGACCGGGACGCAGGCAAGGACCGGGATGTTCGCTGAGGGCATCCGCGCCTACGTGAGCGTGCGTGAGAGGCCGGACGGCAAGTACACGTACGTCCTGGGCCGCATGTCCCCGTTCATCCCGTTCGACCTGACGGCTCTCTACAGGAGTCTCAACGCGCACGAGAAGCGTGGTGCTCTGGATTGCTGGGGCGGCTCGAACACCGTGGGGGGCAGCCCGCGCGTAAGTGGTAGCAGCTTGACCCCCGAGGAGCTGACGAAGGTCATCGAGGACGCGCGTGCATAAGCTGCCTGTCCTCTGCGCTTCGATCCTTGCGAGCTTCGAGCAGGGACTCCAGACCGGACCATGCGAGGGCAAGACCTGCGTCTTTTGGCAGTCAGCCTCGGGCGAGTGTGGGGCCGGTACCGGGATGGCCGACGACTACCGCCGCTGGTTCAAGCCTGATTCGGAGATCCCTTCCTGCCCGATCGCGGACCGGTGCCGCTGGAACATAGGGGCCGTCAACCGGGGCGAGCCTGCCTGTGGGGTGCGACGACTCGGCATGCTGTGTGAGCACCAGGGAGGTGACTGGAACACCTTCGAGATGGCCTCTCCTGACGATGAGGAAGCCTGGGGCTCGTTCCTTCAACTGACTTTTCCGTGGGGCCCTTGACAGGTTGGGCTCCTGCCCGCATCATGTGGCTCATGTTTGCCTAGCTGTACATCATCGGATTCACGTAGCTGCTCCGGCAGCGCGCTCGTGGCCCCCCGTGGCGATGCTCCCTCCAACCAGGTCGAGCAACCCAACGAAAACGGAGAGTGTCATGAGCAAGAAGAACGTGAAGTTTCCCGAGATCAAGAAGACCATCTGCGAGCGCGAGCACGTGAGCCGTAGGGTTCTGCGTGGAGCGATTCGCGAGGCAACCGGCATGGATCGCTGGGCTGCCTGGGTCGATAAGCGCGACTACGGCGACGAGACGAGGCTCCTGCTCCTCGCCTACGCGATGCTGCGTGGCCTGCCCTACGTGGCTTGCGAGAAGAAGTGCGGGGAGTTCAACAAGCCCTCTGCCTCGGGCATCTGCAACGTGGCTGCGGCCCATGGGTTCCAGTTGGACCTGGCGGCCGTCAAGGCGTGGCTAGCTTCGGAGCCCGCACCCGTCGCTGTTGTTCCGGAGGCCCCGAAGTCCGAGACGGTTCCCGTGGTCCTCCAGGCGGCGTCCTCCGAGAGGCCCGGCTTCCTCGCACGCTTGTTCGGGAAGACGGCATGAGCCCTATAGAGCTTCGTTCGACCAACCAGATCATGGCCGACCTGCTCCAGCTCGCCCTCGACGGTGAGTGGTCGGGTCGGGCCAACACATCCTGTCACTGTCATCCCGAGTACGTCGCCTGTTGCCCCGAGTGTGAGGAGACAGAGTACGACCACAGTCAGTCCACGTTCGACGTCAAGCAGAACAAGCACAAGACCGACTGCAAGCGGATGGCGCTCATCGAGGAGACCCGTGCGTTCCTTCGCGTGGAGAACACCCTCGCGGAGGAACGCGGCGAGGAGACGGTTTACTTCCCATGAAGTGCCAGACCTGGCGTGAAGACGAGGATGGCAACGCCATTCAGACCCAAGGTGTATGTGACAAGGACGCCCGCTGGGTTTCCTGTGTCCCGTACATCGGCGTGAAGACGTGCGACGAGCACAAGTGCCGGTGTGCGAAGCCCCTGACCAACAACGGAGAGAAGTGATGACGTGCTGCGGTCTGTCGATGCGTGAAGTGCACATGGTCAGCTACCTCACGATGAAGGGCTGGCATCTTCGCTACAGCGGGGACGAGTGGACCAAAGAGGGCTTCACGCACGTGCGCGAACGCCGCCACACATGCGGGTGCTGTGTCAAGGAGGAGATGACCGAGGTCTTCTCTTTGGACGACGCCTACGATGCGCAGATGGAGAAGGACGATGCCGGCGCGTAAGCTTTTTGTGGTGGTCAGGGAGGACCTGCCTGTCCCTCAGCAGGGCGTGCAGAGCATGCATGCCCTGCACGAGTACATCTTCGAGCACCCGGAGAGGGCTTTCGAGTGGCGCACCACGTCAAGTACCCTGGCTTGGCTTAGTGTTGCAGACGAGAAAGCTCTTGGTGTACTCTTGGACAGGGCCATCGATCGGGACATCTCGGTCGCGGCCTTCCGCGAGCCCGACCGCAACAACGAGATGACAGCCATCGCGATCGGACCCGAGGGCAAGAAGATCACGCAGGGACTCAAGAAGGCACATAACAGCTCGGGGCTTTAGCTCAGTGGCAGAGCGCGTAATTCTAACCTACGGTCAGCACGGGTTCGAACCCCGTAAGCCCCACCCAGGAAATGCTCCAGTAGCTCAGTGGTAGAGCTGTCCTTTCTAGATGGACTGGTCGCGGGTTCGATCCCTGCCTGGAGCGCTGTCCTTCCCCCAGAACTGGAACCTGCGTAGGAGCTTGAGCCGGCTCTCCAGCACCATGAGGGCGAGTTCGAGGGCGCTGCTACCACCACGACCAGCGGTCACGTAGGTCACACGTGCATGGTCGCACGCCCTGAGGATGGTCTTGACCTCGATGCTCGACATGTAGTGATCGAGCAGCACCAGCATCTGGATCTTGCCGCCCGTCACCACAGGCACGACCGTCCCGAACTGGCTGGACTTCTTCACGTCGTGCCAGACGACTTCGATCCCGAGCTTGTTCCGGAGCGCATCAACGCTCTCCTGGAGGACAGGGCCCCCGATGATGAAGAGGGGGCCGTTCTCTCGGATGATGTGCTTGATGAGGGGGAAGCGTTCTTGTGGGTCTACGGGCGGCGGAGTTTCCACGACAGGCACCACCGGGGGAGGATCTCGTCGTGGAGGGGTTGAGAGCCACGCCATGAACGTCTCGAAGGACGTCGCGAACTCTCGCGCTGCGAGCTTGAAAACTTCCGGGTTGGGGGTTGGCCCACTCGCGCGTCCGAACGCAACGTAGACGCGGTCAAGGACCCGCGCCTGCACGCGTGACCGTGCCGCTTCTTCTAGGGCGTCCAAGGCGGAGCGCAAGCGTGCGATGTGATCCGCCGTTGGTTGGAACTCGATCCGCACCGTATCGGTCGCAGCCACCCCAAGAAAATCGGCGAGGGCCTCTTCCATGACTCCCACTCTTACACCGCGGTGTACTTCTCTTTCATGTCGGTCCCCCGTCGGGTCAAGCTTGCGCTCAAGTTCGCCAGCAACATCGTCCCGAAACTACCTGCACGAGGCGACACGCTCTTGCAGGTGCTCGTCAAGTCGCTCTCGATCGTAGACTCGATCGAGGATGTGCTGGCTCCGGCGAAGCAGAACGCCCTGGAGCAGCTCATCGCAAAGCTCGGGCTCGCCGAGACCCGCAACGAACAGTTCGTCTCGCTCTTCTTCGACACGAACCTCTACGAGCAGTTCAAGATCCACCGGTTCTCGCTGTCCGACTACATGGACGTCATCCAGGCGGAGCACGAGAGCTTCGGGGCCCTGTACTTCGCAGAGTACACGTACTCGAACTCGGGAGCGCCAGAGCCCAACTTCTACCACACGAAGGAGATCGATTTCGCCGAAATCCTCAAGGGCTTGTGGGACGGCTACGAGGGTCGCCTGCACGTGACGATCGGCCCGGGGAAGTGGGGCTCAGGGACCAAATCCGAGTTCACCACCTTCAGCGAAATCCCCAACCCCATGTTCGGGGAGACGCAGGAGATGTTCGATGAGTTGGTCGCTCGTCATCGTCGCTTCAGGACCGACAACGTTCCGCGCTGCTATATGTTCTACGGCGACGCCGGCACGGGCAAGTCGAGCTTCGCGATGTCCTTTGCCGAGAAGCTCGGCGGCCGCACGCTCAAGCTGGACGCGTCAAGCCTCAGCCACGTGCACGTACGGGACATCAGCTTCCTGCTGACCAACCTCGCGCCGGACTTCTTCATGATCGATGACGTCGATAAGGCCGATCCTGGCAAGGGGTTGTCCACGCTGCTCGACATCCTTCAGCGCTTCAAGACCGATCACCCGACTTGCAGCCTGATTATGACCTCCAACCAGACCGAGAACTTCGACACCGGGATGCACCGCCCGGGACGGATCGATACGTGGAGAGAGTTCAAACGACCTGGAGCCGAGCAGCGTCGGATCCTCCTCACGAGGTACCTCGACGAGTTCAAGGTCACGGTCGAGCCCAAGCACCTGGAGGAGTTCGTCACGTTGTCCGAGGGGCTTTCGCAGGACTACCTGCGCGATATCGCGTTGGTGCTGCGGTACGACGACATCGAGCACGTGACCAAGAACATCAAGCACTCGATCGCGCTGCTCAAGAAAGCCGAAGCGGCTCGCGCCGGCAAGGCGGCCGGGGCCGGGAAGGCTGCTCCCAAGGACGCGCTGACTCTCGACACCGAGCCGAACGGACACTCGAACGGTGTAACACTCAAGGAAGAATCCGCATGACCACCAGCTCGAACTCCAGGTCCGGCATCGAAGACGCTTTGATTGACTCGCATGGGTGGTACGAGGAACCCTTGCGCACACCAGACCAGGAAGGCCCAGCGGGTAAGGCCTGGCTCCTTCAGCCTTCACGAGAGGCCCCGGAGCAGGAGGCTACGGTCGCTACGTGGCTCATCAACCGCCCTGACGCGCATCCTTGCTGGGAGTGGTGGCTCGTCACGGTGGTCTGCCTGCGCGACGTCAAGGGCCTGGCGCCCGCAACACGCACCTATCCCGAGGCGGCCTACGAGTTCCAGATCCTCACCATCGATCCGGACGACTTCCCGACCCCGGACCCGAACCTCGTGGACGATGGGTACACCTACCTCCATCCGCCCGATGTCCTTGAGCAGTTCCACGGGATCACGGACCCGCAAGCCGAGCAGCTCTGCTTCTCGGCCATCCGGTCCATCCTGGACGGCAGCATTTCTCCGGACGAGGAGTTCCGCAGCCAGTGGAACAAGCTCTTGCGCGAGAAGGTCGCCGGCCTACGCTCCGGCAAGCAGGCGATGAACTGAAGCTCACGCGATGAGATCGAGGCTGAAGAAGATCGCGGCAGCCTCCGTGTGGAGCGGGAAGACCAAGGGAAGGTCCCGTTTCCCCTGGATGACTTTGATGGCCGTCACCTCGTCGTTCGGCTTGAAGGCGTCGAGGGCCTCGTGGCGCACTGCCTGAGCGATGGAGAAAAGGAGCAGGCGGCCTCCCTCGGTTGTCTTGGCATGCAGTAGTCTGTGGGGCCCGACGATCTGGATGCCCGTTTCTTCGAGAGTCTCTCGGACGCTCGCTTCCTGCCACTGCTCACGGAAGTTCATGTACCCGCCCGGCAAGGCCCATTGCCCAAGCCCAGGCTGGATGCCTCGCTGGACGACCAGCAGACCGGGATGCAGGTCGAGATGGCGTGCCACGGGCACGAGCGTGACCACGACCGGCAAGGGGTTCTGGTACATGACCAGCGAGCAGCTCGGGCACTTCTTCGGCCAGTCCTGCCGGGCCATCAACGCGCCGCAGTAGGTGCAGTAGGTCCCGAACTCGACTTCGCGGGCGTAGACGACCTTGCCCGTATCGTCGTCGGTCACGAGGACTTTCGTATGCCGGCCCTGGTCGAAGGTGTCGTCGGCATCCCGCTTCGCTGATTCGAGGTCCCCCACGATGCGGATGGGGAGCTTGTCCCGCGTCTCGCCCTTGTAGCCCCACACATTGAGCTTGCTCATCTCCTCCAGCTATACACCGCCGGTTCACCTAACGAGGGTACTTTTCTTGGGACGCGGGGACCCCAAAAGGTGTACAAGGAGATCAGCATGTCAGTTCGCGGCATCGTCCACATTCTCGGGGGCGGAACGTTCCTCGACGTCGCCCCCCATCTCTCTCTTGCAGCACGCGGTACCGGCAAAACCGCGAAGGAGCTGGCTCGCTGGTTTCACGCGAGCTTCGTCGGCTACTCCGTGCAGACGCACCTGACGCGTCAGGCGGATCCCCTCTCGGATCTCGTTACGCCCCATGATGTGGAGCACCGCATCGACGAGATCCTGGAGGACCCCCTATCGAAGATCATCGTCATGAACTGCGCGATGGTGGACTTCGCCGGTAGGGTAGTCACGGAGAACGACGTCTGGATCGGTGCAAAGCGCCGTCTCCGCACGGATGACGGGCAGTGCTCGATGGTTCTGTCGCCCATGCCCAAGGTCATCCAGAAGATCCGCAAGACCCGCAAGGACATCTTCCTCGTGGGCTTCAAGCAAACCTTCGGGGCTACAGCGGACGAGCAGTACCTCGAAGGGCTCAAGCTCCTCAAGAAGTCCTCTTGCAACCTCGTACTGGCCAACGATGGTGAGACGAGACTCAACATGGTCATCACGCCCGAGCAGGCGCGCTACCACGAGACGACCGACCGAGCCGACGCTCTGGTGGGCCTCGTGGACATGACGATCCTCCGGCACCTCAACGGGACCTTCACACGCTCAACTGTCATTGAGGGTGAGCAGGCGGTCGAGTGGAACTCCTGGGTCGTCCCCGAGGCGCTACGGCAGGTCGTGGACTACTGTCGCGCATCAGGCGCGTACAAGCCCTTCCTGGGCTCCACAGTGGGGCACTTCGCCGTCAACCTGGGAGGTGGCAAGTTCCTCACGTCGATCCGGAAGTCGGACTTCAACCAGCTCGACAAGGTGG
>Ga0265338_10001851_pt1 | contig 33225 bp, 27 predicted proteins | sample 42126metaG_FD_193579 | JGI IMG/M metagenome (GOLD analysis project Ga0265338, IMG submission 193579) | Rhizosphere microbial communities from Carex aquatilis grown in University of Washington, Seatle, WA, United States - 4-21-26 metaG | ecosystem: Host-associated > Plants > Roots > Rhizosphere...
CGCCTAATCCGTGACCGCCTCGACCTTGACCGTCACACCGCTGGGCAACCGCGCGGTAACCGCCCGGACAACCTCATCAGAATCCCCAGTGCCGTTCATCGCCCGCCCTCAGACACCACACGGAGAAAGAAGATAACCGAGCATAACGGACCGATGACTCTAAGACCCGCAGGAAGGAGTCAAGCACACGCGCTTGCACTAGATAGCCCGTCTTGCCGGCTCGTCGGCGGTCCTCTTGTTCCGGGCGCGCAACTTCGCCGTGGAGAGGGCAAATGGATCGGGGCTCGGCCTTGAACGACCCGGCCTGGGTCGACCTGACGTCGACCCCAGGTCGACCGGCCGACCACAAGGCAGGCGGTGGCCGCCGGGTCCGCCCCGGAGGGCGGCACTGCGAGCAGCGCCTCGGCAAAGGCCCCGTCGGCCACCTGGCCGCGCAACGCCCCGCAACGCCCTCCAGAGGGGGCATCAAGCGCCGTGCGGCTTGCCCGAATTGTAGAAGGCAACGGCTTGCCACCATGGTCATCTGATCATCGCCAGGGCTAAGATTCCCGGGTCGGCCTGCGGGCGACCAGGCCGGAGACTGCCCACCGTGCCGCCAGCGTGTACGGCTCCGCGAGGAGGTAGCCCGATTCCGGCGATCAACGGCCGCCCGGTGATCAGCCGCGCCGACATGGCGGCCCGCGGCGTCCCCTCCGGGACGGTCAGCGGCTGGTACCGCGACCGGGCCAGGACCGGCCACCCCGAGAAGGCCGGGCGGATCGGCCGGACCGATTACTGGTACGAGGACGAGTGGACCGCCTGGCACCGCGCCTACCAGCAGGGCAAGCTCGACTCGCTGACCCAGGTCGACCGGCAGGGCGACCCGGACGACCTAGTCGATGCGGCGGAAGCCGCCCGCATCCTCCGCTACGCCAACCGCAACGTGATCCACGCCAACCGCCGCCTCGGCTACTTCCCCGAGCCCGACGCCTACGGTTGCGCCAGCAGAGGCCGGTCCGTCCCGCTCTGGATGCGCTCCACCGTCTGGGCTGTGGCTGCCCGCCGCCCCGGCATGGGCGGCGGGCACCGGCCCGGTACCCCCGGCGCTCCCACCAAGCCGCACCCCTACGCCGGTGACGAGCGGCTTGCCCGCGTCCTGGCCGTCCTGCGATCCGGTGCCCAACCGTCCGCCGCCGACCTGGCCGGGGAGTGGGGCGTCAGCCGGCGGACCGCCGAGCGGATCATCCGCGCGGCGCGGGCCAAGGACCAGCAGCAACCCGGATAAGAGGAACGGGTGCGGGTTACACCTTGATGCGAACAGCAATTACTAGTAAATTATATGGTGTCGTAAGGGCGGCAACCCTTACGACACCACCGCAACAATTCCAGACCGAAGGGTGACCAGTCATGGTTATCGCACCCCCCGTCCGGCGCCGCCTGGTAGGCCGGGCGCTGCGCCGCTACCGGGAAAACCTCGGATACTCCCTGGAGGACGCGGCCCGGATCCTCGAGTGCCATCCGTCCAAGGTCAGCCGGATCGAGACCGGCGACCGCGGTGTCCGCGCCAAAGAGCTTCGCGAGCTCCTCGGCGAGTACGGCATCGACGGCGACCAGGGAGGCATCCTGGCCCTGCTGGCCGACCCGCGCGGTGCCTTCGGCTGGCACCGCGACTTTGAGGACGTCCTGCACGGCGCCTGGCGGGACTACCTGATCCTCGAAACCGCCGCGGCCAGGATCTGGGCCTACGAGGCCCAGCGGGTTCCCGCCCTGCTCCAGACCCCGGACTACGCGCGGGCCCTGGCGGGCACCGACCCGTCCCTGGACAGCGATGCCGCCCGTGACCGCTGGGTGCAGGCCGTCCTGGCCCGGCAGGAGGCGATCCTCGGCGCTTACCCGCCGGACGTTCACCTGGTGATCGGCCAGGCCGCGCTGCACCAGCAGGTCGGCGGCCCCGAAGTCATGAACAGGCAGCTCCGTCACCTGGCCGGACTGGCCGCGGACAGCGGCACGGTCACCGTGCAGGTCCTGCCGTTCGAGTCCGGCGCGCACGCGGCCTCCGGCGACGGCTCGCTCGCGATCCTGCAGTTCACCGGGACGACCGGCCTCGGCCTGGTGCACCTGGGCGGCATCGCCGGAGGAGTGTGCCTCGAAGGCCGCGGTGACCTCGTCGCCCACGCTTCGGTCTTCGCCCAGCTCCGCGCCTTCGCCGACAGCCCCGCGCAGTCAGCGCTCCTCCTGCGCGGGCTCGCAGGCCTCTGACACCGCCAGGGGCGGCGCTTCCCGCGCCCGTAGTGGGCCCGGGAAGCGCCGGCCTGCCTGCTGTAACGACGACCCCAAGCGAGGTTGAAAGTGGCTATCTCCACCGCCCCTCTGCCCGCGCCCGCGCAGCCCGGCGAGGCGCTGACCCGCCGGGCCGTCACCGGCATCACGGCGGCGATCGTGCTGATGACGTTCGCGTTCAGCCTGGGCAACGTGACCCGGCTGTGCCTGCACCTGGGCATCACCGTCTGGATAGCGTGGCTGGTCGGCCCCGCGGTCGACCTGTCCGTGGTCGGGTTGCTGGTCGGGATCCAGTTCTTGTCCCTGCACGGCTACACCGACGCCCAGCTGGCCCGGCTGCAGCGGATGCTGCGGTTCTGCGGGCTGCTGACCCTGGCCTTGAACACCGCTGAGGCTGCCAGCCACCGTCAGTACGGCACCGCGCTGGTCGACGCGGTCGGGCCCGCTCTGCTGATCGGCTGGAGCGAGGCAGGGCCGTGGATGCTCCGCCAGATCCACGCCGTTTGCCCGCCCGCCGTGCCCGGGCCGGGCCGGGTGGCCTCCCGCCAGCTGGGTGCTGCCCCCGCGGAGCGGCCGGTGCTTCCGGTCGCGCTGCTGGCCCGTACCCGGGAGCTCGATGCCGAGCACCGCGCGGTCAAGGGGCGGCCCATCTCCCGTGACAGCCTCCGGGCTGAGCTGCGGATCGCCCGCGACCGGGCCAGCGAGCTGGTCGCCGCCGTCCGCGCGGAGGTGGCTGCCCGCGCCGCGCCTGAGGCGCTGCCCGGGGCGGCCTGACTGGCGCGGCCAGTGCGCTAGTCGGCGGCTTCGTGGTCCGGGTCGCGGGCTGCGAGCCGTTCCAGGATCCATGGGGAGACTGGGATCTCCGGCTTGGGCGGCTGGAGTATCGCGGTGCTGCGGCGGGCGGGTCCGAGCGGGAAGGCGGGGCCGGTGGTGAGCGGGCCGGGGTCTTCGGCGGGGCCGGGCGCGGCGGGGTGCCCGGAGATCCTGGCGGTGAGCTCGCGGTGGCGGGCGGCCAGCTCCTGGATCTGGCGGGACGTCTCGGCCAGGCCGGGTGGCCAGCCTCCGGGGTCGTGTGGCTGGGGCGGTACGGCTTGCTGGGCGGCGTCGGGCTCGGCTTGATGGTGCGTCGGGCCGGCGACGGCGCTGGGGCGGGGGGCTTGCGGCGGGAGCGCAGCGCGCGCGGCCTGCCAAGCGGCGCGCAGGTCAGGGGTGCTCGCGGGCGGTTCGGGGCCAACCGGGTCGTCGGGGTGGTCGTGGCCGGATAGTTCCCGGTAGGCGCCGATGGCGGCGGCCTTCTGCCGCCAGGCCAGGCGGGCGGCGGGGTCGTCCGGGACGGCGCCCAGGGCGTCGATGGCCCAGGGAAGCTCGCGGGCGGCGGCGTGCTCGCCGAGGCGGCGCTGTCGGTCGTCCATGACATTGGCGAGTTGCGTGAAAAACCGCCCCCGTTCGGGATCATCGGTTTCTGGGACCTGCGCGGACCAGGCGGCGGCCGGGAGGGGGACGAGGTCGGAGTAGCGGTTGCGGATGCGGTCGTCGAGCACGGCGGCGGTGTCGCGGGCACCTACGAGGTCGCGTTCGGCGACGGCCTGGGCGAGGACCTGGGCCGGGTCCAGGCCGGCCAGCTCGGCGGCGCGCAGCGTGCGGTGCAGCCACTGCTCCTTGTCGCTGGGCGGTAGCGGCCCGGTTCCCGGGGGGAGCGCGGCCTCGAGCAGGGCGCGGTAGCGGCGCTGGCGAGCGGGGGCGGTCTGCTCGGCCCAGATCGCGTGCAGGACGGCCAGGTGGTCGGCGTCGGCCAGTGCCTGGTGCCAGGCCTGGGCGGCGGACTCCAGGGCACCGTCGTGGCCGGCGATGATGTCCGCGAGGACGGTGACCGCGTTCGCCGTCCCGGGGTCGTCCGGGTCGTCCGGGCTGAGGGCGTCTGCCTGGGCGGTAAGGCGGTCGTAGCGGGCTAGCTCGGGGGCCGGGCGGGCGCCGGGGGCGGGGTCGGCCAGCTTGACCGGGGTGGTGAAGACGTAGGCGGTGTTTTCGGTGGTGCCGCGGGTGAGGGCGACGTTGGCGTGCTGGCGGGTCTCTCTGCCGGTGAGCACGGCCAGGCCGGTGTGGACGGTGCGGCCCTGGGCGACGTGGCCGGTGACCGCGTAACCCAGTTCCGCTTCCTCGTAGCTGGCGTACAGGAACTGGCGGTCGGTCCAGCGGCGCCGCCCGGTCTCCCGGTCGGTGTCCAGGGCACGGCGGACCAGCAGGCCGCGGCTGGTGACGGCGTCGATGCGGAGCAGGTCCCCGTTGGCCAGGGTCCGGCCGGGTTCCCCGGCCTCGAGGTGGTGCTGGTTGCGGGTGCACATGATCAGGTCGCCGGCGCCTGCGGTGGTGCCGTCGGCGATGGTCACCGTCTGGGTGGCGTCGACCAGGCCGAGGCGGAGCATGTTCTCCTGGACGCGGCGGGACAGCTCACGGCGCAGCCCGTGGTCGGCGGCGATCAGCAGCGCGTCGGTGCCGCTGACGGTCAGGGCGGTGTAGCGGGCGGCGGCGGCCTCCGTCATCGTCTCCGGGTCCCCGCCGTTGACCCGGCCGTGCTGGTCGTACTCGTCGGCGACGGCGGGGTCGCCGTCCCGCAGCCGAAGGCTGGCGGCCCGTTCCCAGGCGGCGCGGAACCTGACCGGCTCGACCAGCTGGGCGTAGCCGAGGCGGGCGGCGAGAAGGGACATGCCGCCGCCGTTCTGCACGGCCTGGAGCTGCTCGGTGTCGCCGGCCACGATGACCTTGCCGCCGTGCTGCCCGGCCAGGGCGATCAGGTCGGCCAGGTCCGGGGTCGTCACCATCGACGCCTCGTCAACGGCCAGCAGGGTGCCGTCCGCGACCGGCCGGCAGCCCAGCGCGCCGCGCCCGCCGGGCAGGTGGCCGAGGAACTGGGCGCTGTTCCAGGACTCGATGCCGCCCGCGGCCAGGGTGTTGCGGGCGGACTGGGACGCGGTGATGCCGGTGACCGGGCCGAGGCCCGCCTCCTGCCACGCCCGGGCGATCTCGGCCAGCACCCGCGTCTTGCCCGCCCCGGCGGGCGCGTTGATCACCGTCACGCGCCGGCCGTCGGTCAGCGCCGACAGCGCGGCCGCGGCCTGGTCCTCGCGCAAGCCGGAACCAGTGCCCGCGCCGGCTTCCGCGTCCCCGGTCAGCGCGCGCTCGAGTTGCGCGAGGTCCGCGCCGAGCGCGGCCGCGGCGGCCGCGCGGGTCATCCGCGGCGCGGTGATAGCCTGCGCCTGCGCGGCCATGCGCTCCTCCATCGACAGCTGCGCGGCCGTGGCGTAACGGGTGCCGCCGTGGCGGCGGTAGACGCTGCGGCCGTCCGCGCGGACCAGGTCGCCCGGCAGGTCGACCGGGTCGGGGGCCTCCAGGCACAGCACCGGGCCGAACTCCGACAGCAGGATCAGGTCCGCTGTCTCCTCCACGAGCAGAGCCGCGGCGTCCGGGTCTCTCCCCTTGCGGGGAAGGGTGCGGCCCAGGTGCTTGACCAGGTCGGCCCGGGTCCAGGCGGACTTCTCCTGCTGGGCTAGCGCCAGGGCCTGGCGGGCCGCTTCTTCCACGGTGGCGTCCTGGGGGCTGCCGCCCGGGCCGGCGTGCCAGACCGACGGGGCGACCGACGCGAGCGGCACGCCGAGCGTGCGCGCCAGCTTGTCGGCCCAGCCCGCGTGGGCCTGCGCCAGGCCGGGCGCGGCTTCCTTGCCCTTGCGCGTGGCGAAGTTCGACGCCTGCGCCAGCTGCGCCAGCTCGCGCTGCGACGGGGCGCGGCCGCGCTGTTCCTCGAACCGCGCGGCGCGCTGGCGCAGGTCGGCGGTGATCGCGCGGCGGCGCGAGGAGAACAGGTCCATCATCTCCTGGCTGACGCCGCTGATCTCGAAGCCGTTGCCGTCCTCGCGCGGGGTCCACTGCACGCCGAAGCGGGCGGTCAGCGCCTCTTCCAGGTGCTGGGCGGTGATCGCGCCGACCGCGCCGACGTGCTCGTGGTAGCCGAGGGAGTCCGGGGCGCGCCACTTGCCGTCCTTGCCGGTGAGGGCGACGTGGGCGACCTGGGAGTGGACGTGCAGCTGCATGTCGCCGTCGCGGGAGGTGTGCTGCAGCCAGTGCGCGACCGCCAGGCCGACCTCGTGCCACTGGCCGGTTTCCTGGCCGGCCGTGCGGGCGTGGTGGGAGCCGGTGCGGGTGTAGCCCGCCTCGCGCTGGAAGTAGGTGAAGCCGGCCTGGACGGCCTGCATGATCATCTCGTCGACTTCCGCTACCAGGGCTGACCAGTAGCGCTCGCCGTCGGCGTCGCCTGCCTCGCGGGCCAGGCGGGCGTTCTCGCCCAGGGAGGCGTGGAAGATCGAGACCGACTTCGACAGGGACAGGGTCAGGTCGAAGAACAGCGGGCTCTGGCGGGCTTCGCGGGTTGCCCGGGCGCGGAGCTCCCGCTTGCGCTCGGGGGTGGCCTGCGGCTCGGCGGCTAGCAGGGTGGCGTAGATGCCGGCGGCCTTCTTGCTGCCGGCCGGGGGGCGGCCCAGGGGCGTGCCGTCGGGAGTCTTGCGCTCGCCGAACAGGAGGTCGTAGGCCTCGCGCTCGACTAGCTGGCCGGGGTGGAGACCGAGGGCCTGGGCGGCGGGGCCCCACCAGCGGCCGGGAGGCTCGCTGCCGGTTTCGGTCGGCTCGATGTAGTAGGCGGCTGGGTTCCGGGCTAGGGAGGGGTCTATGTCGTGCCAGACGTAGTCCAGGTCGTAGCCCTTGCTCAGGGTGGCGACGACGGCCAGGGGCTTACCTCCGCCTGCCGGAGGCGGCGGGACTGTCCATGATCATCAGATGGTGCATGGGTGTGACTCGGTTGGAGACCATGCACCAAGGGTGGCAAATCGAGCGATCAAGATCAGAAAGGAACTGGAGCTAACAATCGATTGGCGGCGCACCTAGGACAGGGCGAGACTGATACCCGGAATGTCAGTCGATCGCTGTAATGTCCCGCAGTAAAGGGATTCCATAGCAGCTGCGCCCATCTCGCCCTCGATGCATCGCTCGCCAAGTGAGCCGACATAGACACACAGGAGAAGCGGGGTACATACTTCTCTCAGGGGACGGGCGTGGTTTGCGATGGCTTGGCTGACCTGCGTCTATTGGGGAACTGATGGCTATTCCTGCGAACTGGGAGAGCTACGCCGCCTGGAACCAGGCGTTCGGCTCCGTTCTATTCACGTCTGCGAATTCAGGGCGGCCGGTCTACCTAGACATGGATGACGATGTCCTAGCCCAGGTGGCCGCCAAGGCCGACGTGGATCCTAGGGATGCAGCGGAGCAGTTGACCCTCGCCGTGCGGAGCACCCTGAGCCTGGCCAGCGCGACGGGGCCGGTCTTCGAACAGCACCTGCGCAACCTCAGACGCTGGCGCCGCGAGACCTTAAGGGATGCCCGCGATGACGGAAGGGTGCCGCAAGCACCACCGGTCCTCGCCTTGCTTGCAGTGCTAACCCTGGCTGCGGAGGAGATGCAGCATGACCAGGATCACGCGGGGAGCGCCTATTACCCTCGACTGTTTCATGTCCTGCACGTCGACGGCGAGAGACAGCGATCCCGGCTCATCAACGCCTACCGGAACGACGCTGAGGAACTGTGGGGTGGGCTGAACGAGTGGCTGTCCGCAGCAGACGGCCAGCTGGGGCTGCCGACTGCTTATGCCCTCAGCCACCGCTACGTCGGCCTCCCACTGTCACAGGCGCTTGTGCGGTCAGCGGATCGGAGCGAGTTCCCGCTCATGTTCCAGCGCTATGGACTCCCGCCTGGCGGGGATGTATCCCCAGCGGACATGGAGCGACTGTTCGAGAGCTGGCTTCAGATGCGGCCGTGCCCGGTGAGCAGAAGCCTGGAATCCCTGTGGGAACGCGGGCAGGCTAGGGAGCGGATTGCCAGCGTCGCAGCAATCGAGTTGCGCAGTTGGGACGGTACGCTTCCCGACACCGATCAGCCGGGCGGCCGGAAGGTGGGCGGGGTCCAGCTAGCCTGCTGGATGCGCCGATTCCCAAGGCGGAGACTGGATATCACCTTTCTCGCCAGCTTTGGTACACACGCCAGCCCCGAGGTCTTGAGGGTCCTGACTGCGCACGGAGAGCCCGAAGTTGAGGTCGTCCCGGTCCCAGGTGCCAGGCTGCAGCCAATCTTCACCAGTGAGATCGACACGGCGTCTCTGGTTGAGGGGGTCCTCCGGCTCGCCGAGACGACGGCAGGCCTCGAAACCAGTCGGTACCCCCGCAGGGTCGCGACTTTCCGCTACGACGACCTGTTGAACGCATATGTCGAGTGCGAGCGTGTCCCGCTTGGCGAGGACTCTCTGCTCCTAGTCAAGGACGACAAGGGCCTTCCGGGATCAGTGCGGGCCGTCCTCACGCAGATAGCACGGCCAGGATTCTCCGAGGAGACAGAATTTCCGGGCCTCCCCGATGGCTGGGTACTGTTCGTCGGCGTTCAGATCCTGACGGCACCTGAACGAGAGCTGCCTGCTGACCTCAACGCGCTCATCCCGCTGCTGTCGGCCCAGCTTGCGTTCGCAGAAGGCACCAAGCTGCCTGGGAAACTGCGCAAATGGTCCAGCCTGGATCCTCCGGAGATCCGCGCCGTCGTGCAAGGAGCAAGTCAGCTCTCAGTTCGGCTCACCTCTCTGCAGAACTCTAGCGACACGCGGGAGGCAACGCGCACGTGGACGAGCGATGGTCCGGCACTGGTCGCGAGTCTCACCGAACTTTGCCTACCTGATGGTGACTATGAGGTCTCCGTGGACAATGCTGGCAAGTGCGTCCAGCAGGCTGTCCTGCGGCTACGGTCCTCTGACACACCGGATGTCGCCGCCTTGCATGCGGTAACGCACCTGATGCATGACACCGGACGTGACTGCCTTGCCGTCCTGGGGGCGCGGCCGCCTCTCCCCGGCGCGCTAGAACGTGACGAGGTACGGGGTGCCTACTCTCCCCTGCGCAAAGCAATTCCCGCCCCAACGACCACAATTACCCGGAAAGTGTGGTGGAACGGCCCCAGGCCGGCGCCATCACCTCGTCAGCCACCTATCACGCTCACGGCCATTGACCCAGACTCATGCGTCGTGACGGGCGCCCACTACATCGAGCTTCCTCTCGCCGACGGGACTGCGAAAGGCGGTCTGATCAGCGGCACTTGCAAGCACTGCGGATTGATCAAGCGCTACCCGGCTCACATCAGATGGTCTCGCGCTACCCGGGGCATCGATGCCCTGCAGGGCAAGCCGCTGCAGGTGAATACCAGCGAGCTGCCGAAGGTGGCGGAGGCCGATCATTCGACCTGGGATGTTGCCCTTGACGGCCTGATACACACGAGCGGGGGAACTTATCACTCACTCGAGTACCTGGCCTCGCAGATCGAGGCATCGCCGCTGTTCACCGATACATTCACTCGAAGCTTGGAGGTCCGTGGCGACCTTGAAGTAGGCCGGAATGCCGACTTCACTCCCGCCCGGTGGGAAATGAGTCCAGCGTACTTGGCAGGAATGGCTGTCGGCGGATTCCTCCTCATCGGCAGCTGGAGCCGTGATGACCGCGAAGCTCTGCAGGACTTGGCCGCAAAGGCCGGCGGGACGTTCACCTGTCAGCGCGATCGGGTCGGGCTAGCGCGGTACGTCGTCACCGGGATCGCGGCCGCCGAGCTGGCAGAGATCTGCAAGCAAATCGGCACCGCTGGCGTGGTGCCGGACGCAGGCGCCCGACTGTTGCGCGCGCTGCCACCACTCAGCAAGCTGGAAGCGTCCCTCCCCCGAATCCCGCTCCCGAGCACAGGAAAAATCCAACAGTTCCATTTGCCGTCATCGTCATGGGCCCCTGCAGCGTCTGCGGCTGAGCCCGGCGCATACCGGTTCGACCGCGGACTCACCAGGATCGACGTGTTCCGGGCTCCGGCTGATGTCGAGGCGGGCACCGCCGCGCTTGGAACCGTCCAGCTCATCAAGCACCTCGCAGCGCTGCGAACCGGGCACGCGATGCTTGCCTACCATCCAGACCGGCATTTCCTCGCTGTTCCGCTTGGCGCAGACCTGCCAGGACTATACGGACGCGCCGCAGTGCTGTGCGGCGGCCGGCTCCCCGTGCCAGACGCCAAGCAGCGCGTACTTGCTTACCTCGGCGTGCCGCAGCACGTAGCCAATGCGATGAACTCCCTTCTGACGAGCTGAGGATCAAACGTGCCTACCAACCCTCTCTCCATTCACGATGACCTGCGCGACGCGTACCTGCGGTACTTCGATACAGCATTCTGGCTTCGCGATCAGCGGCTGATGGACGAGCGGCGGCAACTGCTGGAGGACTCTGGCCTCCTCTTCACCGACCCGCTACTCGAGCCCGTGCTTCCCTATGACGCCACGGTGCCGCTGGCCGAGGTATGCGAGCAGGCGGGCATCTCGCCGCGGACAGGGGAAATCGTGGGCCGCGCACTGTTTGGCGCGTTCACAGAGCCCGGCAGCCCGGTTCTGCTACGCGCCCACCAGGCCGAGGCGGTTCTGCGCTCTTTCCAGCGTGGAGCGGCAGACGGCCGCAATATCATCGTGACTTCGGGTACCGGCTCGGGGAAGACGGAGAGCTTTCTGCTGCCGGTGCTGCTGAGGCTCGTCGAAGAGTCAGCCTCTTGGGCACTGCAGCCCGACGCGCGCCATTGGTGGTCAACTTCCGCGGGGGTCTGGCAGCCCAGCCGAGGCGGCGAGACCCGCCCGGCCGCGGTAAGGGCGCTTGTCCTATACCCAACGAACGCTCTGGTAGAGGATCAGATGATCCGGCTTCGGCGCGGCGTCCGCCAGATCGCGGCTGCCGACCAGCGGAGCAAACTTTGGTTCGGCCGGTATACGGGCAGCACTCTTGGCGGGGCGACGATGCCCGAGAACGGCAAAGACACGAAGGTCACCGACGCCGCCGTTCAGTTGTCGGAGATGTCCCGTGAGCATGACTCGCTCGCGAGTAAGGGGACCTCCCAAGAGGATCTCGCTCAGTTTCCCGACCCGCGCGCGCAAGAGATGCTGACCCGCTGGGACATGATCGCGGCGCCGCCGGACATCCTGGTGACGAACTACTCGATGCTCAACGCGATGCTCATGCGCGAGTACGAGCAGCCCATGTTCAACGCGACCGCCGATTGGCTTCGTGAATCGACCGGGCACATCCTCACGCTCGTCGTAGACGAGCTCCACCTATACCGCGGCACCCAGGGCAGTGAGGTGGCCATGGTGATCCGTAACCTTCTCATGCGGCTGGGCTTGGAGCCGACATCCGCTCAGCTACGCATCATCGGCACTAGCGCCTCCCTCGCCGACCGAGAGGAGGGCCAGCGCTACCTGCAGGAATTCTTCGGCGTACCCCGAGCGAGCTTCGCTGTCGTACCCGGCACGACGCGACCGCTAGGCGAGCCGCCCCGACTCGACTCCACCGCGATCACAGCCGGGGATGCTGTGTCGGCTATCCCCGTGGCGGAACTCTCGCGCGCGGTCGCGCTCGCCTGCTGGGATGAAAACGAGCAACGGTTTCGCGCCACCCCTGTTAACCAGATCTCCGGACGTCTGTTCGGTGAAGATGACGACGGCGCCGCCATCAGGACCGTGCTTGAGACGATCGCCGCGGCACCTCCCGCCAAGGACTCCGTGCCCCTGCGCGCACACCTCTTCGTGCGGATGGTTCGGGGCATGTGGGCCTGTGCCAACCCCGCCTGCATCGGGGTGCCGGAGGAGGCCCGGGATGGTCGCAACATCGGGCGGCTACTCACCATTCCGGCGTCGACCTGCCCTGACTGCGGCTCGCGTGTGCTGGAACTGCTGTACTGCTACGAGTGCGGTGACATCAGCCTGGGCGGCTACGTAGTCGAGCGGCCTGAGGATGGCGCATACGTCCTCGGGCCCACTGCACCGGACATCCCGGCGCTGGAAGCCCGGCCCATCGGCCGACGCAGGCACGGTGAGTACATGTGGTACTGGCCCGGCAAGCGCCCGCCTATCCAGCCAGATCCAAGCTGGTCCAAGTCGCTGCCCAACGGCAAGCAGGCTAAGTTCAGCTTCCGGCCGGTCGAGCTTGACCCCATGCTCGGTACGCTCTCACCATCGGTTGCACATACGGGCTGGTATCTCACCGTATCCATGAAGCAGGCGGGACTGAAAGACGTCGCCCCTGCCCTACCCGACCGCTGCCCGCACTGTGGACAGCAAGGTTACAACGGCGATTCGCGGATTTTCTGGCGCGGGGAAGTCCGCAGCCCGGTCCGTGGACACACGACGGGCATCGCTCAGTCCACGCAGCTGTACCTTTCCCAGCTCGTAAGGAGCATGGGCACCAAGGCCGCAGAGTCACGCACCATCTTGTTCACCGACAGCCGCGACGACGCCGCGCGCACTGCAGCTGGAGTGGCACGCAACCATTTCCGCGACCTGGTGCGACAGCTGATCCGCCAGGTCATGGACGAACGGCCGCCAGACCCGCTCGCCGTACTCCGGAAGGCGGCCGCAAACCCTGCCGCCCTCGACGACAACGAGCGGTACATCAGGGACAGGTACACCTCTGACCACCCTGAAGCCTGGGAACTAATCATGAAGGAGAAATTCGTTCCGCTTTCTCCGGACGAACAGGCTACCCTCACAGCGCTAGCAGCGAGTAACCCGCAGTCGCGGAAGGTGCCCTGGGGCGAGCTGCGTATCCAGATCTCGGATCGCCTAGTCAGCCTGGGTGTACCACCAGGCGGTCCCGGCCCGTCAATGCGCACCGTGCCGGGCAGCGAGGCGCCTTGGTACCAGGCCTACCAGCCTCCTCGACCAAAGGCCTGGAAGCCGCTGCCAGGCGCGATGCTGGCCAATGCCCAAACCGCGTTCACCAGCTCACTTAACACGCATCTCGCCGAGGCGTTGTTCGACCGGGCCGGCCGCGATGTTGAGTCAGTCGGCCTCGGGTGGATCGAGCCGCGCGACGCAGATGTCACGCAGGCCCCTACGGACCCTGCTACCGCTGCGGAGATCCTGCGATCCTGCATCCGGCTACTCGGTACCGGCCACCATTTCGACGGGGCAGAGTACGCCAGGGAATCGCCGACGATGCGCGGCGATGTCAGACGCTATCTTGAGCGCGTTGCTAATCACCGACAGATCGACCTCGATTCACTGAGCGAGTGGGTCACCCGCCTGCTAGCTCACGGGTCAGTCGCTCCCCAGTGGCTAGTTGAGATCCAATCACCATCTGCCCCCCTCATCTTGGCGGAGGGGGATGATCGGATGTGGCGTTGCCGAAAGTGCGGCTACCGTCACCTGCACAGGTCGGCAGACGTCTGTGCAAACCGCGGCTGCCGCAGCGTGGGGCTCATCGAGGGAGCGCGTGAGCCCGAAGCCGATGATTATTACGCCTGGCTTTCAGGCCTGCCTCCGCGCAGGCTCGCCATTGCCGAACTGACCGGTCAAACCAAGCCGCTGGACGAGCAGCGCAGGCGGCAGCGGTGGTTCAAGGGCATCCTGCTCCCCGAGCCTGCAGAAAACGACATCACCAGCGAACTGGATGTACTCAGCGTCACGACCACGATGGAAGTTGGCGTAGACATCGGATCGCTGAAATCGGTTCTCATGGGCAATATGCCGCCTCAGCGCTTTAACTACCAGCAGCGAGTCGGACGAGCCGGCCGTTCGGGCCAGGCTTTCTCATACGCGCTCACCGTGTGCCGCGATCGAAGTCACGATGACTACTACTTCAAGCACCCCAGGCGGATGACCGGTGACGTCCCGCCACAGCCCTTCCTCGACCTCCGACGGCCCCGGATCGCCCAGCGAGTCATCGCCGCCGAGCTGCTACGACAGGCTTTCCTTAGCCTGAGCGAGCCGCCGCGCTGGACGCCGGCCAGCATCCACGGCACGTTCGGGCCCACTATCAACTGGCCGACTGCGCGGGCCGCAATTAGCGCCTGGCTCAGGCAATCAGACGAAATCCCGCATGTCGTAAACAGGCTCACCGCATTCACAGGCCTCGACAAGACCCAGATCAGCGAGCTGGAACTATGGGTCCGCACGGACCTGGCCTCAGCCATAGACGACAAGATGACGCAGTGGTCCAGCGAGGAAGGTGAACTCAGCGAGTTGCTCGCTACCGCCGGGATCCTGCCTATGTTTGGTTTCCCGACTCGGGCGCGGAACCTCTACGACAGGTCGATCAGGTCGCGGCGCACTTTGGATCGGGCTATCGTCGCCGACCGCCCGCTCGACATGGCGGTATCCGCGTTCTCGCCTGGAGCGCAGATCGTCCGCGACGGGCTGCTCCACACCGCCGTGGGATTCGCGCATTACGAGGTCAGGGGTAAAGACGCTTACCCAGTAGACCCGCTCGGCCCCGCGCTACCCGCGGGAACATGCAGCGAGTGCCGGACGACCTTCATCAAGCCTCTAGGCGAGAGCTGCCTGGTGTGCGACGGAAACCTGCGATTGTTCAGTCTCTACCAGCCACGTGGCTTCCGGACCTCGTACAGTTCCAGGGACTACGACGACGCGACGGATACCTCGAGCTACGCCGGAATTCCAACCCTGTCGGCAGTCGACGCAACACGCGGCAAGGCCGAGATCGCAGCGGTGACCCTTCAGGTCTACGAGCAGGCGCAGGTTCTGCAGATCAACGACAATCGCGGCGACCTTTTTCCACTCAGGAGAGTCAGCGACGGCACTATCGTCGTGAGCGACGAGGCTGTGCTACCGCTGAAGACCTGGAGGGAGGCGCCTCCCGGCCAGGACCTCGAACCTGCCGCCATCGGCGAACTCCGAACCACAGACGCCCTCGTCGTCGACCTAGATCGGCCGGCCGTGCCATCTGGAATCGTGACGACCACTCGTTCTGTCCTGCCAGCAGGCACTGCCGCATTCTGGTCATTCGCGGAGGTGCTTCGCCGAGCCTGTCAGGTCGGGCTTGACATCGACCCGCAGGAACTCCTCATGGGCCTGCAGGCCCGGCTGGTAGCAGGCAATCCGAGTGCCCGGGTCTTCCTTGCTGATGCATTGGATAACGGCGCAGGCTACGCCGCAGAGCTGGGACAACCCGCAGTCTTCTCAAGAATTCTTGAGCAAGCGCGAGAGGAGCTCACGGCAGGCTGGGAGGACCCAGCGCACGCGCGATACTGCACGGTTTCCTGCCCAGACTGCCTGCGATCTTATGACAACAGGCGCCTGCACGGTGCTCTGGACTGGAGGCTCGCCCTAGACATGCTCGACCTGGCCGCAGGAAGGGATCTCGACACAGAACGCTGGCTCGCGCGAGGCGAATCCGCCGCACAAGCATTCGCAGAGAATACAGGCGGCTGGCTAGCTGCCGAACTCGTCGACGGCTTGCCCGCGCTCATCAGTAAATCTGAACGTAAGGCAGTTATCCTCGGCCATCCGCTCTGGCGGCGCGAGGACGAGCACCTCACCGACCAGCAACGCGAAGCGCGAAACAGACTCATTGGCGCCTCGACCGTTCATGACGTCAAGTTCTCCGACCTCTACGAGCTGGACCGTCAGCCTTTGGCCGTACTCCAGCAGCTCACGTAGGCTCCCTGAGACCGCCACCCAAAAAGATGTACTTGCCGAAGGCGCGTGATCTTTTAAGGCCCGATTTGGCCTAGTTACTGGCAAGCTGTTGCCGTGTCCCGTCTCTCTTCGTCAAAGAGCCGCGCAGTAGCGGATGGCTCGTCGATCGCTGATCGCCTGACGCCGCGTGTCTACCGCGTGGTGGGCAAGGCGGACGTCCACGCATTCCTGCTCGAGGCTGTCCGTCTCGGCGGCGGAACCGTGCTGTACGCCAGTGATGCGAAGAGGGCTCCTGTCTACCTGGGCATCCAGGACACAGACGGGAACCGGATAGGTCTGATGGTCTACCCGTTCCGGATCACGCGCAAGGAGACCCGCAACAGACCAGTCGATGAGGTCCGCGGGCAGCTCAGGTACGGCGGTGAAGAGTCCTGGCTAGAGGAGAACCACTTCGTAGCCCGGGATATCGCTGGGGTGGACACGACCCTGCTCCTAGGCGTCTTTCCGGAAGGCGACCTATTCCTGGGCCTGGATCCGGCCCTGTACGACCCGCTCCCGCTGGGGATCAGCGTTTACGCCAAAGACACCCAACTGGAAGCAGTAGCGAGAGACGGCTGGGCTGTATGGGAGAGAGCCAACCATCCCGGGATTCGCCGGGCGGCTCCACGTGCGGGCGAGGGCTTGGAGACGATGGTTGGATTCCAGCCGCACCGCCTGTTGGATTATGCCCGATTCGAACGCAATGCCAGCGCACTCGGGCTTGACGCGCCGCTGCGCTACGCTGCCGCCACCGATGCCGCCAAGGAGCTTCTCCGCGGCGGCACCGACCAGGCGCGGCATGCCCTTGAGGCGAACTTCGACCTGTCTGCGCGGGACATCCTGGACATCATCCAGACGCGAATGCGGCTGGAGGTAGCGGTCAAGGGCGGTGTGGCTGAGCACCATCTCGAGCGGCTGCTGCGAGCCGATCCCTCAATCGCCAGCGTAGAGCGACTGGATCAGGACGCGCAGCCCGATTTCCGGGTCCACCTCCACGACAGTGCGGCAGTCCTGATTGAGTGCAAGAACGCTTCGCCGGAACGATATGCCAACGGCGATATGAAGGTCGAGGTCCAGAAGACGCGAGCAACCCGGGACGATCCGGCCGGGCGGCTGTACCGTCCGGATCAGTTCGACGTCGTCGCTGCATGCCTGTACTCGCCAACGCGTAACTGGAGCTTCAGGTTTATTCGCACGTCACGCCTGGAGCGGCACGCCGTCCACACTGATCGCCTCGCCGCTACCCACAGGGTCGACGGACGCTGGGCCTCATCCCTCCAGCAAGCCCTCGGCGAACCCTAGCTCCCGAACTCGAGGGTGGTTTCGTTCGTGAGTTCCGGGATCTGGCCGCAATTTGATGAGCGGTTCGGCAGCGGCTAGTTCTTGGCGGTGAGCAGGACCCGCTTGCGGAGGAGTGGGAGCCCGGCGCGGCCGAACATCTGGCGCTTGACCATCTTGATGTGGTTGACCCGCCCTTCGACTGGGCCCGAGTTCCAGGTCATGGTCAGGCCGTTGGTGACGGCGTCGATGTCGTGCTCGAGGCCCTTGGCGAACGAGGCGATGCCGGGCAGGCCAGTGCCGCGGGCGGCGGCGATCCACTGCGGAAGGTCCTGGCCGGTGAGGCCGGTGATCATGGCGGCGAAGCCGCGGACCTGGTCGCTGGCGGCCTGGAGCTCGGGGCAGCGGCCCAGGACGGCTTCGAGCTTGGGGCGCTCGTCGTCGGCCAGGTCGCCCGGGCGGCGGCAGAGCCAGTTCGTGACGTCCCGGACGGTCGGCGGGGCTTCGCCGAGCGGCGCCTTCTTCGGGCTGGTGCGCTCAAGGTACTTGCGGACGACGGGGTAGCTGCCGTCGTAACCGAGCGCCTTGACCTCGTTGAACAGGCGGGTGAAGCTGCCGTGGCCGCCGCCGGCGTGCTGGTCGAGGTAGGGCTTGAACGGGTCGAGCTTGCTCGGGCGGTCGGCGGGCCAGCGGCTCTCGGCGAGTTCCTGCCAGGTCGCGGCGCGGTCGTAGCGCTGGACGGTGTGCAGGCCCCAGCCCAGGTGGCGGGCGATCTCCCGCAGGCCGCGGCCCTCGGCGCGCAGCGCGCGGACCAGCTCGTGCTTGGCGCGGGTCCGCTCGGCGAACTTCCCCGCCGGATCGGGGCGCGCCGCCTCGGCCGGGGGCGGGGTGCCGTCTTCGGAGGCGGGCGGAGCGGGCTCGGCCAGGCACCCGCGGTGGGCGGCGACGCACTTCTCGACGGCCTTGGCCAGGTTCTGCCACAGGTGGAAGCGGTCGGCGACCTGGATGGCTTCTGGCGCCCCGGTGCGGGCGCCGTCGGCGTAGGCGCTGGCCCGGTCGCGGCAGATGACCTCGACTCCGGGATGGGCGGCCAGCCAGTTGGCCAGGGGCTGGGCGTCGCGGCCCTCGAGGAGGTCCAGCGGCGCTCCGGTCTCGATGTCGATGATCAGGGTGCCGTAGTGCTGGCCGCGCCGGATGGCGAAGTCGTCGACCCCGATGACCCGCGGGGCCGGGGCAGGCGGGTCCGGGGCGGCCATGACCAGTTTGAGCATGACCTGCCGGCAGGCCGGAACGGTCAGGACGGCGGCCAGCCGGGAGGCCGCGCGGCCCGCCAGCGCGACCGCGATGCTCGCGAGCGTCCCGGCCAGCAGCGGGGTCCTCCTTGCGTAGCGGCTGGTCAGCCCATTGACCTGCTCAGCAAAGATCTTCCGCTCGCAACCCGGGGCCGGGCAGAAGAACCGGCGCGCGGCCAGGCGGATCTCCACCCGCCGGCCGCCGACCGCGGCATCGGCCAGCGTCCTGGAGTAGCGGCTGTGGACCCGGCCCGAGGGTGTCCCGCACCCCGGGCAGGCAGCTGCAGCCGCCCTCGCCCTGGCCGTCACGAGCAGCAGCCCAGCGGCAACGGCGACCTCCTCAACGATCACCCCGGCCAGGTGTGGCAGCAGAATGCCCAGGTCAACAGCACCGGGGTACGGGAAAGGCAGGTCGCCTTGCGGCAATGACACCACGGACTCCTGGAAGAACAGCGGCATGGGAAACCGCTGAACTACCAGGAGCCTGCTGATCTCGCACAGTAGTGAGACAAGTACGAATACAAGTAGTCGGCCGGGTGCGGTCGACCAGATCATCAAATTGCGGCCAGATCCCAGATCCCAAAACTCACGAACGAAGCCACGAGGGCTTCCAGCCACACTCCGGTACCCATCGTCAGTCCGTGACCTTCGTCCCCGTTCGGTGTGCCGACCCACGCTTGTCACTGGTTCATGCCATGCTGGCTAACATGACAGACGGGCCGATCGCAATTTCGCTTTTCTCCGGCGCCGGGGGCCTGGACTATGGCGTCGAGGCCGCAGGGTTCAGAGTGAGGGCTGCAGTCGAGCACGACCAGGACGCGGCGCTCACCATGGAGAAGAACTTTCACCATCTTGCCGGGCCCGTGATCCGCAGGGACATCCTCCAGACTCCCACGGACGAGCTCCTGGAACGGGCTGGCCTAAAAGAGGGAGAGCGCCCGGACCTCCTCGTGGGCGGTCCGCCCTGCACCCCGTTCTCCAAGTCCGGGTTCTGGCTAGAGTATAAGCGGGCGGGCCTTGACCCAGGCGCGAGCCTGCTGCAGGCCTATACCCGCGTGCTGCGCGAAGCTCAGCCCCGCGCGTTCATCTTGGAGAATGTCTACGCTCTTACCTACAACAATAAAGCTAGTCGCCCGGCATTTGAGCGCCTGCTGCGGGAGATCGGCGAGGCAGGCTATGACTTCGACAAGGACACCCTCAACGCCGCTGATTACGGTGTCCCCCAGGCCCGGCCTCGCCTCTTCATCGTTGGCGTACGGAAGGGACAGCGAGTCCCTTCTCTGCCGCCTGCCAGCCACACGGGCTCGTGGGAGCGACGCACTACTGGAGCGGGCACGAACCCGCACGTGACGGCCGGGCAAGCGCTCGCCGGACTGGAAACCGAGCCTGAGCCCGGCGAGGTCCTCGGCGGCCAATATGCTCACCTGCTGCCGGGTATTCCACCCGGCGGCAACTACCTGCACTACACCGTCGAGAAGGGCTGCCCCGATCCGCAGTTCAAGTGGCGTAGTCGCTACTGGTCATTCCTGCTCAAGCTTGACCCGTCTCGCCCGTCCCCGACCATTCAGGCCCAGCCTGGCCCGAACGTCGGCCCCTTCCACTGGGACAATCGTCGCCTGCGCGTCCCAGAAGTCAAGAAGCTGTTCACCTTCCCTCTTGGCTTCGACCTGGTAGGGAACCGCGCCAGTATCCAAGCCCAACTTGGCAACTCCGTCCCCCCTCTGCTCGCGGAACAAGTCACGAAGCAGGTCATGGCGGTTCTCTGACGTTCGCTGGCAAATGTTGCCAGCATGGGTCTCTTGGTCGGGAATGACCGGGGGGCTTAGGTTCAGCCACTCAGGCCTTGCCGTTGCCGCCATCGGGAGGCTTCCGCCACATATTCGGCACAGCACGGCGACTTGCCGACATGCTGTGCTCACTAGCTTCCCGGCCTAGGGTTCCTGGGGAGACCCGTCAGCGCGGTCCCCATGTCCACTCGGCAACTCCGGCGGGCTGCCCTTCCTCCGCAGGTAGCCAACCCCGGGCGGCCCGCTAGTAGCAAATGAGGGAAACGGGAGCTGATCCGGGTCAGGTGGAGATGTTAGAAGTTCGAATAGAGCAGCCAGCTCTTCTTCGGTCATCGCGCGGAGAAGTGGAATACTTGTACGCAGCAGATCCGACAACAGCACCATGTTGGAAGTGGTCGTAGATGCACTAGACTTTGTAAAATCGCAAGCGATCTGTCGATTACCGCTCATGGCTCTAGCACGGAGCACACGAACAGCAGGACCGAACGAGCCAGCAACAGCGCCAAGTTGAGCACTATGAATTACATCTTGATGAGTGGACGAACTAAGGTCAAGATCGTAAGTTCCATCGGACATCTGCATGCTGCTCAGCACTGTTTCGCCCGCGCGATCGAGTACATCAGAGATAGTAACTCCGCGCGTCACGGAGCCTTCTATCTCCCCAAGTTCTTCTGCCTTCTCAGCTACGTAGGCAACCCATGAAGGCCCGCGCAACGCTAGAGTCTGGCGCTCTGTTAGCCACCATGGATGCGACAGCCCTGCTTCTTCAATCTGCTCCTCCCTGTCTTGAATACGACACGCCCGGACCGCTAGATGATCGAGATTTGCTTTGACCAAACGCTGCAAATTTTCATTCGGCTGGCGCGGCGACACCTTAGCCAGTTGCCGTACAGAAATGTTACGCCCTATTCGCCGCCAAAAAACATCGTCGTCTATTACGTCAAGGTCCAAGAGAAACTCAAGCGCGTCATCTTCTACACCCGCCGTCAGATCCACCTGTCCATGCGGAAATAGATCGGCACGCCCACCGGAGCCGATCCATACGGCCTGCAATATACGGTTGAATCTACTGGCGAAAGGTGCAGTAAGATGATCCTGCACCGCAGCGACCGCCTTCAACACCGAATCTGCACCCATTTCGCGGGCTGCATCAAATCCGATCGATATTACCTCCGTCGCAACCTCGGCATCATAACTGTCCACCAGCCCGCGGCCCGCCTGCGTCAATGCAGTCGAAAACAAGCTGTTAACCGGCCTGTTTTGCCGGGATTCCGCAATGCTCGCAAGCGCGCCGGGATCAGTGACCAAAGTATCTCGTTCATGCGCCAGTGAGTTCAATTCAGAACCAATAGCCCCGGAATCCCCAGACTCTACATAAAGAGGATAAAGACCCAAGACTATAGGCTTCTGATCGGCCAATCGACGAACATCGTCAGCTAGGTCTTCTGGTTCACTTGCAGAACGCAAGTAAACATAGCGCTCGGCCTCGCGACCCGCCTTCCAGGTGAGAACGAGATCCGGAGAAAAAGAGTGATTGAAGTACTCGGTGCTATGAATCTTCATGCGGCCGTCGAGTGCTTCGAACTGACGGATAGCGGCGGCCTTGATCTGGGTAATCGTATCGCGAGGGTTCATATCGTGCAGGTTTGACGACGACATGAGTCTCGTAATTTCACTCTCAGTCATTCCTCGAAGCCGCCTCTTCCGCAATATGCTTACGAATCAACCCTTGATGTTCGGCAGTAAGAACTAGATGCTTTTCCTGGCGATCAGAAAGGACAATCACCCAGAGCTTCTTCGCAACTTCCTCGCAAAGTGCATCGTCTATCTTTGACCCGGCGTCAGAGGCTTCAACTCCGAGAGCGCGCCTACACTCGGTGATGACAGAATTTCTAACGCGACTAGTAGTCGTTAGGTCAGACCAGGATGTAGTGGCAAATGCAGACCAGGTTATCCACATGAAGTTGTCGCAACGATCCGGCCTTTGCTGGTTGGCAACGTAGCACTTTGCAAGAAATTCGTTGTACAGACTGTTCTGGTGGCTCGCGTTTTCGTAGTTCTTGCACTCCACAAGAAATTCTTGATCAGCAACGTCTCCCCCGATGAACATACCTCCCAGATCAAAAGAGAACGTATGTTCCCCGGAGTCGACCCAACTGAAGGTCAGCTTCTTAACAGCCACGGGATGAGGGTTGACCCAGGGCACATTTGCCCTGGTTGTCGCTTCGAGCCAACGCTTAGCACGGCGAGCACCATCACGACCCTTATCGTGTGATCCCTCTCCTTGCACCTTCGGCATGCCTGCCATTGTTATCCTTAGCGATGGGCCGGCGCAAGCCCTATCGAACTTCCGTCGGCTTTCGTCATTTGACCTGCTAGCGTCAGCCCTCTAAGTTCACATCACGATCAGAGTTCACGCTGAAATGTTTGTTATTGTGGCGTCTCGCAAAATTTGGTCGACCCCTCCAAACGCCGTCAACATATAAAACTTTATTTCGCTTTTATGCCGAGTAGTCGTGCTCACTCGCACCAAGTTAACTAGCCTGCTGCCAGCTCATCCGCAGGCCGTCACCGAGTTTGTCGGCCGTGGCGGCCAGCACGACCTGCCGTCGCTTGGCGCCCGCCTCAGGCCTGCCGGGCTGACTCCGGTCACCGGGGCGCCTACATGCACGCCTGATCGCCATGCCCGTCGCCGCCAACGGCGACTCGTGCGAGCACATTGTGCGCGACCTGGCCTACGTCCGCGTGCTCCTGAGATTAGCTGGCGGGTTCCTGCTGTCGGCCTGGCAGTGGCTGGCTGAGGCACCTGTGCGGGCCGCACGCCCAGCCCAGGAACCGGCGGGCGCTGGTGCCCGGGACCGTGCCGTCGGCGGAGAACTGGCCGCCTGCCGCGACGTGTGCCAGGCCGTCGAACGCGGGAGCCAGGCGGCGGGCGGGGCGCTGGTCTCGTTCTGTAGCTGGCCGACCTGTGCCAGTTGCTGGGCGGGGGTGCAGTAGCTGAGGAAGAAGATGGCCTGGCGCCAGGCGTGGGCGGCGTTCTTGAGTTGGATCAGGGCCGCGTGGTGGTTGGGGGCGGGCTGGGCGAGGCGGCGTGTCCCGGCCAGCACATCCTGCCAGCGGCGCATCTTCTCCAGCGCCTGGCTCAGGTCGGCTGCGCCACCGGCGCCTGCCGCCCGGTCGAGCGCACGCTGGAGCTGGCCCAGTGCGTACGAAGAGGAAGCGGTGCGCTCAGGCTGGTCAGACATAAGCAGCCTCCAGGCCGGATCAGACCTGACGCCGGGACGGTTTACGCGTTCCGTCCCAGCGGCAGGGGCTCCCCCGCTGCGACCGCGCCAGCAGGCAGCGGCGCGGGCCGCCGCTTGGGCATGGAGGCAGGAGTTGAACCTGCCCCCTCCCGGTTACGAGCCGGGCGATCTACCGCTGATCTACTCCATGAAGTGCCAGCAGCCTAACGACCACGCATCGGCGACCGCACCCGAATTACGGGCGGATGGCATGACACTTCCGTAATGCGAGCCGGGTATGGGCTGTCTACGGTCAGCGCGTCCGTCGTCGGCCGCGATGCTGGCTCGGGCGAGAACTCGGGATCCTTATCTGGCTAAGGAGGCTGACTGTGGTGCTGGCCGCCGCGCCGGTCGTCAGGAGCGCCTGCGGAACAGAACCGGAGGCGAGGTAGGCCAAGATCCCGGCGGCCACCCCGGTGGCGCACGAGGTCAGCAGCACTGCGGTCGACCTCGTGCTGTCTGGGGTTTCGGACCTGTGGCAACGCCTGGGCACCGCGGGGGGCCTCCGGCGCGCTGCCGATCCCTGAGCTGGCATGGCGGGTCGTCCTTTCATGATCCTCAAGTGCACGGTTCGCGTTTTCACCAGGGTGGCAAGCACGATGGGTGTTGCGGCAGCTGCAATAGCCATTGGCGCGAAAACGGCAATATTGCCCCGTTGCAATGGCTATGGGCAGAAAAGCGGCAATCGTAGGCTTGTCTCATGGCAGGAATGAGCGTGCAGCCTGTGCCTCACGGCGAGGGCGCGGACATCGAGGGCGGCGAGCCCGCCGCGAAGGACGGGTTTGCGGAGCTCGCGGCCCTGGCGCGGGTTTCCTCGTCGCAGCCACTGAGCCCTATCGCGGACGGTGTGGCCCCGGAGAGCCGGGAACTGGCAAGCACGCTGCGGGTGCTGTTTGGAGCGCTCGGCATGTCCTTGAACCGGCTGGCCGCACTGCTGCACTCCGACCCTGGGACGGTCTCCCGGTACCTGAGCGGGAAACGAGTCCCACCGCCGGAATTCATCGAGGGCCTTTGCAAGGCCATCTACGACGCCAAGGGAGCACTGGTCACCGCCCAGGCCCGGGAGCTGGTGCACGAGCAGTTCCTGGCCGCGCTGCGCGAGCACAACCCGGCCCGGTATGAAGTGCAGCGGCTTACCGACCTGCTTCAGACCGCCGCCGAGGAGAAACAGCAGTACCAGGTCACCGTGACCGCGCTTGAAGAAGCCATCGCCAGCCGCAACGAGAAGATCTACGCGCTTGAGCTAGAAGGCCGGCGGCTCCGGTCCGCGTGGGCCCGGGCCGAGAGCCAGGCGGAGGAAGAAAGGAAGCAGCGGGCACATATGCAAGACGCCATCGAAGGCCTCTTCGCGCAGGTCAGCTACTTCAAGGAGCAACTACTCGCCGCGCAGCAGCAAGCCGCCGAGGCCGAAGCCCGTTGCCAAGACCTCGAAGCTCGGCTCGACGCGGCGGGCGCCCTCCTGCAAGGCGACCACCAGCACGAAACTGATGGTTACTTGCCGACAGAGGCCCAGGTACTTCCCGATGGTCCGCCCGGAATTGGATGGTGGGGCAGCTACAACGACGTCACACCCAGCTGGTTCCAGGCCTACCTCGCCATGGAAGCTGCCGCGAACCGCATCCGCACATACGAGACCACTTACATACCCGGCCTTTTGCAGACCGAGGAGTACGCGACCGCGGTTACCGCGATGGGCGAGTTTTCTCCATGGCACGCTGCGCAGCTCGTCGAGCTGCGCAAGCAGCGGCAGCGGCGGTTCGAAGACGGCCAGCTGACCCTCCTGGTCATCCTGGATGAGTCCGCGCTTCGGCGCCCGGTCGCCGGAATCAGTGCCCAAGTCGACCAGCTGCGCGCCCTACGCGCGGCTTGTGCCACGCCTGCGCTAACCCTGCTGATCTTGCCGACGGCCGCAGGCTCAGTCGAGGTTCCGAACACTTTCTGCATCCTGGAATTCGCGGAACCGGACCTGCCGGCCGTCGTCTACGTCGAAACCTTGACCGATGCCCTCTACCTCGACAAGTCGGCGGCCGTAAGCTCCTACGAGCTTGCCATGGAGCGACTGACTGCAGCCGCCTACCAGCCGGAGGAAAGCCAGCAGATCATCGACCGGATCATCGCGGACCTAACGCAGTGACGCGGTGAACTGGGCCCATGCTCCGGCGCTGAAGGTCAGGGCTAGGCCGTCGCGGTCGGTGGTGTCGCGCACCAGGACGGCGGAGTCGGAATCGGCTACCTCGACGCATCCTCCGCCACCTGAGCCGGAGTAGCTAGCTTTTCGCCAGTTCGGTCGGTCCACTCGTCGAGCATCCTCTCCAGGAACGCCAGGGACTCCTTGGCCCGCAGCGCTACGGTCATCAACGTAGCGAACCGGGTCTCCTGGTCCAAGACCGTGTCGGGCTCCTCGGTGGTGGAGCCGTCGGCTGAGGTCTCAAGGTAGGCGACGCGGTGGCCCGTCTTCGTCTCGGCCAGGTAGAAGGCGCCGGACAGACCGCAGTGGGTCGGGTCGGTGATGACCTGGATGGTGACGTTCGGCTGCCGGGCTAGGTCGATGAGGTGGCGGAGCTGATCGGCCATAGTTTTGCGGCTGCCGATCTCGCGCGTGAGGACGTGCTGGTCGAGGATGCACCACAGCCTGGGCGGTGACTCCCGGGTGAGGACGGCCTGGCGGGCGAGGCGGCCCGCGGTGCGCTCGTCTACCAGGTCGGGCGTGACGCCGGGATGGGTCTCGAAGAGCGCCCGCATGTAGTCCTCGGTCTGCTGCAGGCCGGGCACTAGGAGTGGCTCGTAGAGCTTCAGGACCACGCATTCGGCTTCCACGTCCTTAAACGGCCGGAAGCCGGCTGAGAACGGCAGGCCGTGGAGGCGCTCCTCCAGGTCGGCGAACGTGCCAGGGGTTCCAAAGAACTCGTCGAAGTCCCGGGCCTGGCCGGCGGTCGGCGCCCGGTAGCCGGTCTCCACGTTCGCGATGGTCGACGCGCTGTGGTGCACCTCGGCTGCGAGTTCCTCGCGGGACAGCCCGCGCTGGTCGCGGTACTTGCGGAGGGTCTTGGCGAACAGCACCCGGTCTGGGTCATCACGGCCCGGCATCTGGCTATCACGCTCCTTCACGCGAGCGGGCGGAACTCACAATGCGCCGTTGTCACTACAAATTGTCACTGTGAACCTAGCTCATCGGCGGCCGGGGCTGTGACGCTGGCAGCACGCCCCGCCGCCGTTACGGCGAAATACCACCCCGAGTACGGGCGGCGGCGGGACGGCCATCTTCGAGGCGAAAAGGTGAGGGCATGGATGACTTCAGCGAAAATTTCACCGGGCTGGACGATTCCGCGCTGCTCAGCACGCGGGCCAGGATGCGGGCCGAACTGGAACGGCTGCCGCGGGCCTCAGCTGACCACGCCGCTTTGGCGGCACTGTACGACAGGACGACCGATGAAGTGGACTACCGTGCCCGCCGGGCGTGGGCCGGGGCGAGTTAGGAGCAGCAGCAGTGAATGAGCCAGCAACTGTCAAAGTGGCGATCAGCCACCTGCCGCCTAGCGCTGCCCGGATGGCGGCAGTCGAGGTCCTGCTTGCCGACCCCGTTGCGCTCGGCGACGACACGCTTGAGGCAGGGTTGTACATCCTGCGGGAGCGGCTGCGCGCGGCGGGGTAGCGAGCACCGCCTCCCGGTGCCCCGCTAAGCCGGACGGGCCAGCGGGACACCGGGTGGGAAGTGGCGTGGTTAGGGCTGTTCCGGGGGCTCGCTGGGGTGGTGCCAGGTGACCTTGGGTGGGTGGCCGGGGTCGTAGATCTGCTGGGCGCCGGCGGTGCCGTCGCCGTGGAAGTGCTGCCAGTCCAGGCCGTGGGTTAGGAAGATGCCGAGCTGGGCGCCGCAGTGGCGGCACAGGGGGACGGGGTGCTCGTCTTCGGGGGTTTCGGGCTCGGGGGGTGGGGCGGCGGCGTCCATCGCGATCTCGAACATCAGCGGGTCGATCATGCTGATGTAGGCCAGGGCTGCGGCTGTCTGGTCGGGGGTGGCGTGGGCCAGGCGGGCGTGACGGTTACGGGCGGCTTCGTCCGGGTGCGCGGGCGCGGTGGGCTGCGCGATGATGGGGGGCATGGTCTCCTCCAGTGTCGTCTGGTGGGGGTCTAGGGCCGTCGGTGGTGTTGGCGCACCTCGGCGGCCCGCCTGGGTTTCCAGGCTGATGAGGTTATTTTATAGGAACTGGAGTTTTATGTCACTAGGTGAATTGTCTGGGTGACGATCAATTGTTCGTGATCTTGCTTTGGGGGCGGACGGGTAATGCGGGCATGGGAGTCGGCACGGACCCGTTCGGTATGAGGGTTTTGGGTCTTTAGCGGTATCGCTGCTGACCGGGGTGTAACCGGCGCAGACCGGGCGATCCCGGGCTATCGTTGTGTCGGCGGCCCTTCCGGCTATAGGGAGGCTCCAGCACCCGATGTACGGCTACCTTGCCCGGCCGTCCTGCGGATCCCGGGTTCACCGCCTGCTGCTCGACCTGGCTTGGCTGGTCATCCAGCTCGCGCTCATCGTCGCCGGGTGGGTCGGCGGCGCGCTGGCGGGCTACTGGCTCTCGCTGCACGTCTTCCCGAGCGGGTCGGCTAACGCCTGGATCGAGGGGGGCTTTTGCATCGGCGTCGGCGTCGCACTGGCGGTCAATCACTATGCCCGCGGGTGGGTACGCCGCCTGCGGCTGGCCCTGCTCAGCGGCTGGGGCGTGGGCGTCGACGCCGAGGCCGGGTTCCTCGACTCCACGCGCACGGTTGCCGCCCGGGGGATGAGCCACATCTTCTACACTGCCGGGGTTTCCTGGACGGACCCGGCGACCGGGGTGCGCTGGCACGGGGAGCGTCGGTATCACTTCATTCAGTCCAACTTCCGCGACCTCTCGCGGCACGCGGAGCGGTTCGAGGCCGTGATGAGCCACGGCGCGCCGGTCCGGGTGTACTACCCGGCGGGCAAGCCGGCCCGGTTCCTGATCGACATCCCTTTCTCGCCCACCATGTCTGACTTCTTCCTCGCCTGCGCCGTGCCGTCGAGCCCGGCGAGGGCACACCGGGACCCGGCGGCGGCCGCTCGGAAGCGGCTGCAGCGCAGGAACCGGAGGCGCACCCCGCCGCATCCCGCCCGACGACGGCACCGATAGCAGAGGTGAACAGTGGATACTGACGCGGATGTTGTCACGCTGTGGCGGCCGACCGGGCCGGAGGAGCTGGCGCTGGTCGAGGCATCTGGGTGGCGGGAGTGGCCGCCGCGGCTGCCGGACCAGCCGATCTTCTACCCGGTGCTCAACCAGGAGTACGCGACGAGGATCGCGCGCGACTGGAACGTGAAGTACTCAGGGCACGGGTACGTCACCCGGTTCGGGGTGCGGCGCAGCTTCCTTGACGGGTATGAGGTCCAGCAGGCCGGGGGGCGGACGATCCTGGAGTACTGGATCCCGGCTGAGGACCTGGGGGCGCTTAACGCCAGCATCGTCGGGCTGATCGAGGTGGTCGACCAGTACCCGCGCATTGAGGATCGTCAGGTGGAGCTGCTAGCGGTGGTTGCCGAGGGCGGCGGGGACCGGGACGCCCGGCGGATCGACCTGAGCGTTAGTGCCCGGCTTGGGCCTGGGGAGGGCACCGTGCTGAGTGAGCTTGAGGGGCTTGCGCGGCTCGGGCTGGTTACCCGGGACGACAGCCGGGGAGGGCCCGGGGGCAGGTGGGCGGTGACCGATGCCGGGCGCATGCACGTTCAGCAGGGGGCACGAGCTGCGCGGGGAGCTGATGGCTAGGTGGCTGCCGTGCGCTGCATCGGGCAGCGGTGGGTTGATATACGAACGCCGCTAGGCTGCGCCCGACTCCTGCCACTGGGCGGGACAAGTCAATTCCAGTAGGCAGGGGCGGGGACGTATCACAATCCCCCGTTCGGGCTGATCGGGGTTAGTACCTGGCGGGTGCGGGACGGGTGGTTCGCGGCGTGGCGGTCATTGGCTGGCTTCGAACCTGACGTGGCCTGCGGGCAGGTGGTCGTACAGGGGCGGTGCCTGCGGCAGCTGCGCCACGGCGGCCTGGAAGGCGGCGGGGTTGCGGACGGGGACCAGCCAGGTCGGTGACGGGACGGGCCAGACGGGGCCGGACTGGCCGCGCGCGGCCCGGAATTCCCGGGGCTCGGATGCGGTCAGGCCCGGGTTGTTGCTGATCACCAGGAACGCGCCCGCGAAGTAGGCGGCGGAGTCCAGGACGCCGAGCGCGATCTCGGTTCCCTTTGTGCGCTTCCTGAATGCCCGCGCGTCCTGGCGGATGCGCTTGATGTCTGGTCGTGCGGTGAGCAGGTACAGGCCGTCGGCCGCCTGCCAGGGGCAGGTGAAGACCGCCTTGCGGGAGATCGCGGACAGCTTCTTCCGCGGCGGCCAGGTGCCCCGTCGCAGGCGGCGGTCCCGGTTGCGCAGGCCGCCGATCTGGATGCCGTCCTCGTAGACGCGGAAGCCGGTGTCCCGCGCGTACCACAGGAAGCACGTGTAGACCAGGGCGAAGAAGCCGCCGACGATGAAAAGCGGGACGCCGAGGCCGGCCAGGTGCGGCAGGGCGATGGCGGTGATCCCCACGATCACCGCGACCCAGCTGGCGATGACGATGGTCACCATCTGCCACGTCACGCCCGGGCGGTCCTCGGCGTAGACCAGTTGCTGGGGCATCGCTACCTCCGGCCCTGCCTGGAGCCCGCTCACCGCGCGGCCCCGGTGAGGGCGGCGGTGAGCAGTTGTACTGCCAGCATCTCATCTACCCTTTGCGACGGGAGGGCGGTTGCGGGACCGCGGACATCGAAAAGGCCGCCGTCCAGGCGCATCTGGTAGCGCTCCAGGGCCAGCCGCCCGCCGGTGCTGCGGGCGTAGATATCGACCTCCGGGGGCTCGCCGGGGGCGTAGTCGCTGGTGATGCGCGCCCAGGTGGTGAGCATCTTGGCGGCGTAGGCGGGGGTGACGACGGCGTAGCTGAGGATGGTGCCGAACTCGGCGCTGTCGCCGGGGCCGGACGGGGTGCTGGTGAGCAGTTCGCAGACCAGCACCCTTAGTCCCCGGCCCTGCTGGGTCATTCCGAAGAAGCGGGGGTTGCGGGTTGCGTCCAGGCCGGGGACCTGGCAGGTGACGAGCGGCTCGGGGGATGAGCGGGCGGCCAGGATCAGGCCGAGCTCGGGGACGGGCACGGCCGGGACGCGGCCGCGGGCGGGCATCAGCAGTTCGCGGAAGGAGAGGAAGTCCAGTGACTTGGCTGCCATCTGCTGGCGCCCGCGCTTGCCCAGGCTCTGCCACCAGTCCCAGGTCGGCTGGCAGAGCAGGGCCTTGCCGGCGGCGCCGAGGGCGCACAGGTCGGCCTGGGTGAGGGCGGGCAGCGGGGCGGTGCCGTCGCGTTCGGCGGTGGCGGCGAGCGCGTCGATCGTCTCGGCGCCGGAATTGGTTGTCATAGCCAGCTCGTGAGGTCGTCGGCGTAGTGGGCGGCGGTGTGCCGGGCGGAGTCGAAGGTGTGGGCGATGGCGTGGGTGTTGTGGTAGGCCCAGTCGCCGACCAGGTACAGGCCGGCCGCGGCCGCCACCGCCTCCCCGACACCCGGGATGAAGACCGTGGCGAAGCTAGTGGTGCCCAGCAGGCCGAGGCTGCCGGCGAGACCCGCCGCGCTGCCGAGAGCCAGTGCCCCGCCCGCGACCCGCGCGGCCGCGCGGGTGCCGCCCACGTCGTACTCGGGCGGGGAGATGGCCGTGTAGGTCCCGCCGATGATGCCGAGGACGTCGGCGGCGCGGCCGAGGTTCTTCAGGTATGGGAGCAGCTTGACGAGCGCGGTCTTCTGGGGGAGGTCGAGGGCGCCGCCCTGCGAGGCGGCCTCGGTCGCCCACTGGGCGGCCACCTTCCAGTTCTCGACCGCGTTCCTCAGGTCGCCGACGCCGGCCTTGCCGGCCAGCATGTCCTTCATCACCGTGCCGACGATGTCCTCGAGGTCGGAGTTGAGCGCGGCCTCCAGGGCCTTCTGCGCTTTCTCGACGGCCTTGGTGCCCTTCTCGAACTCTTCCTCGGCCGTTTCGCCGTGCTGGATGACCTGCTCGAGGATCTCGTCGGCGCCGGCCGAGTCCCAGGGGCGGGTGATGGTCTCCAGCCACTTGTGGAACGCGCTCTCGCTGCCGAACAGGTCGTCCAGCAGCCTGCCGATGGCCTTGAGGCCGCTCTCGGCCTCCCGGGCCGCCTGGTCGAGGACTTGCAGGGAGGTCTCGGCGGTGCCCAGCCGCGATTGGACCTGGGCGTCGATCACGGCCACCTGCTGCGGGCTGAACGGCCCGGTCATCGTGTTCACCTGCTGGGCGAAGGCCTGGTAATCGGCTACCTTGGCCTGGGCGTCGCGCAGGGCGGTGGCGTAGGCCGCGACCGCGCCGGGGACGCTGCGCAGTGGCTGCTCCATGCCTTCCATGCCGGCGGCGAAGCTGCTGGTGAACTGGGTGTAGGCGTCGGCCGAAGTGCCCGTCCAGTCGGCGCCGGATGCGACCTGGCCGGTCGTGGACCTGGTCGTGGCGCTGAGGGCGGCTACCTGGCCGGCGTAGCTGCGGAGGGTCCCGGCTGCGTCCTCCAGCGCGGCGGGGTCACCGGCCGGCATGTACAGGGCGGTCACTAGGCGCCGCCCAGGGTGATGCTGGTGACGGCCTGGGTGGCGGTGGTCTCCGCGCGGGCGTAGGTGGTGGCGGTGGCAGCCAGGCTCTGGGCGGTGTGCTGGTAGCCGGCGGCCATGTTGAGGAACTGCTTCAGGGCGGACACGCCGGCGCTGCGGGAGGCTGATTCCACGCCCGCGTTCCCGGCGGCTGCGGCTAGCGCGGTGAAGGCCGCGGTGACTGAGCTGGCTAGCTTCTCGCAGTCGCCTTGCAGGCCGGAAACCTGCTGGCTTCCGGATGAGAGCACGCTTGGCTGCACTGTGTAACCATTACCGGCCATCGGCGTTCCCCTTTCCCGGCCCGAACACAGTGCTGCCCGACTCTCCCCTGCGGAAGGTTAGTACGCCTTTACGGCAAAGGCACGGAAAGCCGCTTTCTGCTTCCCGTGCTGTACAACGAGCAGTTAAGGCGGCCGGTTCATTTTCGTGTTGAATTTCATTCCGGACAAGCTTAAATGGAGAATTCGATAACCCGGCAATGGTCGACTAGTCACAACGGATGTCGATAAGATCAGACAGTTGGCCGGGGAGTAATTCGCGATTCGCTGATTACTTGGGCTGATTCAGGGTGCATGGTCGTTTTGGGTATCTGAACGCGACTCCCGTGTGGCAAGTTGCCACGGTGATTCCTGTGACTCAGCCGGCGCTTCGAGAACATCTTCAATTGCGGCTTGATCCTGTTCCGGGGCAAGCCAAGCCGGTATCACTCGCCCCGATCTTTGATCACTGCCGAATCGGCTACCCGGACAACGCCAGAACTGCCTCCGCCGCCAAGGATCCGCTGAACTCTCGGAATTCTCTGGTGCGGTCTGCCTGCACCTGGCACCTGGAAGTGCTGCTTGTCCGGAGGCGCTGAACCAGCCGGCTCCGGTGCCGAACCGGGAACCGCGTTTATCCGTTCCCCGACATGAAGAGGATCCCCTGCGGCTGGGATCGCGGCCTTCAGCACCACGTGGTTTTCGCGATGAAGGAGCATCCCGGTGCCCGGAACCTCTGCCCGCCATGCCGCCCCCAGATCGAAGGACCGGCCGCTCGGTCTCTGGCAAGCGCTCCGCGCTGAGCCAACGCCGGGGGTGGCTTTC
>Ga0265338_10001852_pt1 | contig 33211 bp, 25 predicted proteins | sample 42126metaG_FD_193579 | JGI IMG/M metagenome (GOLD analysis project Ga0265338, IMG submission 193579) | Rhizosphere microbial communities from Carex aquatilis grown in University of Washington, Seatle, WA, United States - 4-21-26 metaG | ecosystem: Host-associated > Plants > Roots > Rhizosphere...
CCATCTGATTGGTTGCGGTCGCGGCGCCGGTTTTCGGCGGCCAATTCGTTAAGGTGACCAGGTTGGTCACCGTCACCGTCACGACGTTGGTCACGGTAATGACGTTGGTTTGCGCGCAGGCGTCGGGAGGGATTGCCGCCAGTCCATAGATAACAACGAACAGAACAGCGATTATTTTCTTCATGCAACAACAACCAGGCCGGGCCAAAACACAATGGCTGCGGCCAAAGCAGAAAGGTTGGTCAACTATTTCGCCGGTTCATCGGCGACGGCGGAATCTTCCTTGTCCTCGCCGATGACCGGGGCGATGGCCTGGAGCTTGTCATTGGGATCAAGATTGACGAGTTTCACGCCCATCGTATTACGGCCGGCTTCGCGAATGTCTTTGACGAATGTCCGGACCATCTGGCCGCCGACGGTGATGAGCATGATTTCATCGGTGTCACGGACCGGAAGCGCACCGATGACGCCGCCGGTTTTCTCGCCCACTTTCATGGTAATCCGGCCTTTGCCGCCGCGCGATTGCTTGCGCGTTCCGGTTTCACCCTGGACCAGGTACTCGTCGAACGAGGTGCGTTTGCCGACGCCGTTTTCGCCGGCCACCAGCAGGGCGGCGTCGGGAACCACAACGGCGAGCGCCACCACAGCGTCGCCCTTTTCCAGGGTTATCCCTTTGACGCCCGCGGCGGACCGGCCCATCGAACGCACGTCCGATTCGCTGAAGCGGATGCTCATGCCATCGCGCGTGATGAGCACGACGTCATCTCCTTCGTCTCCACCTGGCACACTGCCGCGCGTCTGTTTGACGTCGATCAGCATGTCGCCCGGATCGATGGTGATGGCGATGATGCCGCCTTTGCGTACGTTCGCAAAATCACTCAAGGACGTTTTCTTCACCGTTCCCTGTTGCGTGGCGAAGAACAATTCCCCCGGCTGCTGCCAGGTGGCGTCTTTCTTGTCGTCGTCCGTTTTGGAAAGGACGCGGATCATGGCGGCAATGGTTTCGGCCTGCTTGAGTTCGAGCAGGTTCGCGATGCTGCGGCCTTTCGCCGCGCGGCCCATGTCGGGAATTTCATGCACGCGCTCGACATACACGCGGCCGGTGTTGGTGAAGAACATCAGGTAATCGTGCGTGCTCGCGGTAAACAGGTGCTCCACGAAATCCTTGTCCTCGGCGGTCTCGCCTTCGCGCGTGGTCATGCCGATGACGCCCTTGCCGCCGCGGCGCTGCGACCGGTACTGGCTGACGTTCGTGCGCTTGATCAGGCCGCTGTGCGTGAGCGTGATGATGACCCCTTCGTTGACAATCAAATCTTCAATGGCGATCTCGCCTTCGTCGGGCACGATCTCGGATTTGCGCGGCGTGGCGTATTTCTCCCGGATCTCGTGCAGTTCCTTTTTGATGATCGCCATCACGCGCGATTCCTTGGCGAGGATGTCGAGCAGGTCCTTGATGGTTTCGATCAACGCCCGGTATTCCTGCTCGACCTTGTCGATTTCCAGCCCGGTCAACTGATAGAGGCGCAGGTCCAGAATGGCGTCCACCTGCCGCTCGGTCAGGGCGTAACGGCCCGCCACCAGGCGCCCTTCGCTGCGGATGAGGATCGCCCATTTTTCCACCTGGGCGCGCGTCCATTCGAAGGCGAGCAGCTTGACGCGGGCTTCCTCGCGGTTTTTGCTCGAACGGATGATGCGGATGAATTCGTCGAGGTTGGACAGGGCGATGAGGTAGCCCTCCAGCAGTTCGGCGCGTTCCTCGGCCTTGCGCAATTCAAAGCGCGTGCGGCGCAAAATGACCTCGCGCCGGTGCTCGATGTAGCACTGGATGAGTTCCTTGAGATTGAGCGTTTTGGGCTTGCCATGATCGATCGCCAGGGCGTTGACGCTGAAGCTGACCTCCAGCTGCGTATGCTGGTAGAGATTGTTGATGACGACCTTGGGGTTGCCATCGCGCTTGAGTTCCAGCACCAGCCGCGTATGCTCGTCCGACTCATTGCGCATCGCGGAAATTTCCGTGATGACCTTCTCGTTGACCAGGTCGGCGATCTGCTGTTCCAGCGCGGCGCGGTTGACGTTGAACGGGATTTCCGTGATGACGAGCTGCTCGCGGTTGCCCCTCACCTCCTCCGAACCGACGCGCCCGCGCAATTTGATGCTGCCCTTGCCGGTCTCAAAATAATTTTTGATGCCCTCGACGCCGCAAATCATGCCGCCGGTCGGAAAGTCCGGGCCCTTGATGAATTTCATCAATTGCGCGACGGTGATGGCCGGGTTGTCAATCTGGGCGCAGATGCCGTCCACGACCTCGCCCAGGTTGTGCGGGGCCATGTTCGTGGCCATGCCCACGGCGATGCCCGTGCCGCCGTTGACGATCAGGTTCGGAAACGCCGACGGGAACACGGTCGGTTCAGTCATCCGCTCGTCGTAGTTCGGGACAAAGTCCACCGTGTCCTTGTCCATGTCCTCCATGAGCGCCGCGCCGAGATGCGTGAGCCGCGCCTCGGTATAGCGCATTGCCGCGGGGGGATCGTCCTCGATCGAGCCGAAGTTGCCCTTGCCGTCCACCAGCCGCTCGCGCATCGCCCACGGCTGAGCCATGTGCACCAGCGTGGGATAAATCACCGCTTCGCCATGCGGATGGTAGTTACCGGAGGTGTCACCGCAGATTTTCGCGCACTTGTAAGGCTTGCGGCCGGGAAACAGGGACAACTCGTGCATCGCGTAAAGAATGCGGCGCTGGGAGGGCTTGAGGCCGTCGCGCACGTCGGGCAGCGCCCGCGAGATGATCACGGACATCGAGTAGTCGAGGAACGAGTTTTTGATTTCGTCCGCGACGTTGATCTTGCTGATCTTTTCCCCGGCGGCGTAGATGCTGCCGGCCGGCGGCTGTGGCGTCGGTGTCGGTGTCGGTTCGATTTCGTCTGGCATGGCTTCGTTAAATGGTTAAATCGTTTAACTGTTGAATCGGTGGATTGTTTCCGATTTATCGGTTCACCGTTCAACGATTCAACATTTTGACTAAACGTCGAGATTGCGTACGTTCAGCGCATTGTCCTCAATAAACTGCCGGCGCGGCTCGACCTCGTCGCCCATGAGCCGCACAAACATTTCCTCGGCCTCGACGGCGTCGGTGAGCTCGATCCGGAGCAGCTTGCGCCGGACCGGGTTCATCGTCGTTTCAAAAAGTTCCTTGGCATCCATTTCCCCCAGGCCCTTGAAGCGGGTCATCTGGATGCCCTTTTTGCCGACGGCCTTCACGGCGTTCAGGATTTCCGGAATTGAGAACAGCGGGGTCACGTTCGCTCGCTCGCCTTCGCCTTCAACGAGTTCAAACAACGGCTTGTTTTGTGCGACATAATGGTCCGCCTGCAGGCCCTTGCGGGACAGTTTGCCCATCAGCTCCGCCACCGCCTTGCTTTCGTGGTGCAGGTCGGCATGGATGGCACGCCGCGTCGGCCCGTCCTTCTTCCGCATCTCCGTGTCGCCGTTGAACAGGTCGCCGTTGGCCGCCTTGAATTGTTCCAGCTCCGCGTTCGTGATGAAATAGTGGACGGTTTCGTCGTTGCCTTCGCGCACCTTTACCAGGTGCGAGGGGAAATCACCCTCGGGAGAACGCTTTCGGACATATTCGCTGAAGTCACCGCCCTGGCGCCGCACGTAAGCCGTGTGCTTGTCGAGCGATTCGAGCAGTTGCAGGATTTCCTCCAGCTGCTTTTGCGTGAACTGCTTCCCGTCGGCCAGGCTCTTTAACTGCACTTCCTCCGTGCCGTTCTGCACCAGAATCCGGTTCAATTGCACGTCGTCGTCGATGTAATCCGTCTTCTTCTTGCGCGTGATCGAGTACAGTGGCGGCTGCGCGATATAGACGAATCCCTGCTTCACCAGTTGCGGCATCTGCCGGTAGAAAAAGGTCAGCAACAGCGTGCGGATGTGCGAGCCGTCCACGTCGGCATCGGTCATGATGATGATTTTGTGATAGCGCAGCCGGTTCAGGTCGAACGCTCCTTCGCCCTCGCCATCGCCGATGCCCGTGCCGATGGCGGTGATCATGGTGCGGATTTCATTGTTTTGCAGCACCTTGTCGAGCCGCGCCTTCTCCACGTTGATGAGCTTGCCCCGGATGGGCAGGATCGCCTGGAACTTCCGGTCGCGGCCCTGCTTGGCCGAGCCGCCGGCGGAGTCGCCCTCGACGATGTAAAGCTCCGTGTTTGCCGGGTCGCGGTCGGAGCAATCGGCCAGCTTGCCTGGCAGGCCGCCGCCCGTCAGCGCGCTCTTGCGGACCGCCTCGCGCGCCTTGCGCGCGGCTTCCCGGGCGCGGGCGGCGTTCAGCCCTTTTTCGATGATGCGCTTCGCCACCGGCGGATTCGCGTCGAAGTAGGCCATCAGGCCTTCGTAGGTGACCGAGCCGACGATTTTTTCCACCTCGGGCGAAAGCAGCTTCACCTTCGTCTGCGATTCAAACTTCGGGTCGCTGTGCTTCACCGAAACCACCGCCGTCAGGCCTTCGCGGACGTCGTCGCCGGTGATCTGCGGGTCCTTTTCCTTCAGGATTTCGTTGGACTTGGCGTATTGATTGATGGCGCGGGTCACCGCGCTGCGGAAGCCGGACAAGTGCGCGCCGCCGTCGGGATTATGGACCGTGTTCGTGTAGCACAGCACCTGGTCGTTGTAGCTGTCGTTGTATTGCATCACGACCTCGACGTGCACCTCGATTTCCTTGTCGTCGTTGCGTTCCTTCGTTTCCTTGCGAAAGGCGATCGGCTTGGGATGCAGCGGCGTCTTGTTCTTGTTGAGCTGCTTGACGAATTCCTCGGTGCCGTCCTTGTAATAAAAGATCTCCGGCTTGGCATTGGCCTGGCGCTCGTCGAGGAAGACGATTTCCAGGCCGGAATTGAGGAACGCGAGTTCGCGCAAGCGCTGGCTGATCAGGTCGGCCTTGAACTCGATCGTCTCGCGGAAAATTTCCGTGTCGGGCATGAACGTGATGAGCGTGCCGGTGCCCTTGGCCGTGCCGATCACCTCGAGTTTCGTCGTGGTTTTGCCGCGTTCGAATTCCATGTGATACACGTTGCCATCGCGCGAGACCTCCACCTCGAACCATTCGCTGACCGCGTTCACGCACTTGGCACCGACGCCATGGGTGCCGCCGGAGAACTTGTAGCCGCCCTGGCCGTATTTGCCGCCGGAATGGAGCGTGGTGAGCACCATCTCGACGCCGGGGATCTTGTATTTGGGGTGAATGTCCACCGGGATGCCGCGGCCGTTGTCGCGGACGGAAATCGAGCCGTCCACGTGGATGGTCACCTCGATCTTGTCGCAATGTCCGGCGAGGTGTTCGTCCACAGAATTGTCCAGCACCTCGGACACGCAATGATGCAGGGCGCGTTCATCCGTGCCGCCGATATACATGCCCGGTTTCTTGCGCACGGCCTCCAGGCCTTCAAGTTTTCCAAGCTGCGCCGCGTCGTAATTCGCGGTTATCGTACCGCTTTTAACCTCGGTGACGTCTGGATTATTCGACATAATTAAACCCGGCGCCGGCGTTGTTTTTTGGTGCCGGCAATTCGCTAAATATTATAAAAAAAACAGCCATTTTGCACAACGATAAATTGGCGTTTATTTTGCCAAAAACACCATTAGTTGTGGCGTTTTTTCCTTGCCAGCCAAACCTGTTGTATTTCAGCAAATTCCCGCTTCCGCCGGAATGGATGACGGAAATCCCCTTGCTTTGGCGTCCGCTAACCGTACTTTTGCCGGATGGCTTTGACTGAGAATTTGACCGCGCACCCGGACCAATTTGTGCGCCGTCACATCGGCCCGCGCCCGGTGGAAACGAGCGCCATGCTGCAGTTGCTCGGCTATCCGGACCTGGCGGCCCTGGTGGACGCCGCCGTGCCGAAAAAAATCCGGCTGGCCAAACCGCTCAATCTGCCACCCGCCCGCAGTGAAGCGGAGACGCTGACGGCCCTGAAGGAAATCGCGTCGCAAAACCAGGTGTGCCGTTCGTTCATCGGCATGGGCTATTACGATTGCATCACGCCCGCGGTCATCCAGCGCAACGTCCTGGAAAATCCCGGCTGGTACACGCAGTACACGCCCTACCAGGCGGAAATTTCCCAGGGCCGCCTCGAAGCGCTCCTGAATTTCCAGACGATGGTGGCCGACCTCACCGGTCTGGATATCGCCAACGCCTCGCTGCTCGACGAGGCCACCGCTTGTGCCGAGGCCATGACGATGTGTCATGCGCTCCAGGACGGACGGAATATTTTTTTCGTTGCCGAAACCTGCCATCCGCAAAACATCGAGGTCGTCCGCACGCGCGCCCGGGCGCTCGGCATCGAGGTGGTCGTTGGCAGTCAGGAAAATTTCAAGTTCACCGACCGGGTATGCGGCGCACTGGTGCAATATCCCGATACCTTTGGTGCCATCCCCGACCTGGCACCGTTCGTGGAACAGGCGCACGCGACGGGTGCGCTGGTCACCGTGACGACGGATTTGCTGGCGCTGACTTTGTTGAAACCGCCGGGCGAATTTGGTGCGGACATTGCCGTTGGCAGCGCGCAGCGCTTCGGGGTGCCGATGGGCTATGGCGGGCCGCACGCGGCTTTTTTCGCCACGCGTGACCGGTTCAAACGGAGCCTGCCTGGACGCATCGTGGGGGTTTCAAAGGATTCCCGCGGCAAACCGGCGCTGCGGCTGGCATTGCAGACGCGCGAGCAGCATATCCGGCGCGAAAAGGCCACCAGCAACATCTGCACGGCGCAGGCGTTGCTGGCCAACATGGCTTCAATGTATGCCGTTTATCACGGGCCGGATGGTTTAAGAAAAATCGCCCAGCGGATCCAGGCGTTGACCGGAATCCTGGCCGCGGGCCTGGAAAAGCTGGGCTTCCCGGTTGCGGCGGCGCCGCGCTTTGACACGATCCGCATCGGGTTGGGCAAAGAACCAGCGGCGGATGTTTTGAAAACCGCCGAGGCGCATGGGATGAATTTCCGGTTGATCGACGACCACACGCTGGGCATTTCGCTCGACGAAACGACCGGGGAAAGTGATGTGGTCGAAATCTGGCAGGTTTTCAAAGGTAACAAGGCCATCGGGTTCACGCTGGAGGACCTGGCGTCTTCCTGTCACTCGTCACCCGTCACCCGTCACTCCGCGTTTCTGAGCCACAAGGTTTTCAACTCGTATCACAGCGAAACGGAAATGCTCCGCTATATCAAGCGGCTGGAATCGCGCGACCTGTCGTTGACGGCCTCGATGATTCCGCTGGGCTCCTGCACGATGAAGCTGAACGCTGCCTTTGAGATGCTGCCGGTTTCGTGGCCGGAGCTTGCGAAGCTGCATCCGTTTGCGCCGCTGAAACAGGCGCGCGGCTACCAGGTTTTGTTCCAGCACCTCGAAGACTGGCTGGCGGAAATCACCGGGTTTGCCGGCATTTCGCTCCAGCCCAACGCCGGTTCCCAGGGCGAATACACCGGGCTGCTCGTGATTCGGGCCTGGCACGAATCGCGCAATGAGTCTCACCGGACGGCGTGCCTGATTCCATCCTCGGCGCACGGGACTAATCCAGCGAGTGCGGTGATGGCCGGCATGAAAGTCGTACCTGTCGCCTGCGACTCGCGTGGCAACATTGACGTGGCGGATTTGCGCGCGAAAGCCGAAGCGCACCAGCAGGACCTGGCGTGCCTGATGGTCACCTATCCGTCCACCCATGGCGTGTTCGAGGAAACAATCAAGGAGATTTGCGAAATCGTCCATGCCCATGGCGGGCAGGTTTACATGGACGGCGCGAACATGAATGCGCAGGTCGGTTTGACCAGCCCCGGCCACATTGGCGCGGACGTCTGCCATTTGAACTTGCACAAGACGTTTTGCATTCCACACGGCGGTGGCGGGCCGGGAGTGGGGCCAATCGGAGTGGCGAAACACCTGGTTCCCCTTCTGCCGAGCCATCCGGTTTTCACGTCGAGATTGGTAGGGCGCGTCACTCCGTGCGCGCCGTCCGACGACATCGAAGCGAGCGGCGCGCAAGGGACTGCGCGCCCTACCCGAATCGGCCCGGTGGCAGGTGCTCCGTGGGGCAGCGCGGGCATCCTGCCGATTTCCTGGGCCTACATTGCGGCGATGGGACCGGAGGGACTGACTGAGGCCACGCAGTTCGCCATCTTGAACGCGAACTACATCGCCAAACGGCTGGAGAACCATTTCCCGACGCTTTACCGCGGCCACGGCAACCTGGTGGCGCACGAGTGCATCCTCGATTTGCGCGCATTCAAGAGCGTCACCGCCGAGGACGTGGCCAAACGGCTGATGGATTACGGCTTTCACGCGCCGACGCTGTCCTGGCCGGTGGCCGGCACGCTGATGGTTGAGCCGACGGAGAGCGAATCGAAGGCCGAACTGGATCGTTTTTGCGACGCGATGATTGCCATTCACGCGGAGATGACGGCCATTGAATCCGGTGCGGCGGACCGGCAGGACAACCTGCTCAAGAACGCGCCGCACACGGCAGACATGATTGCGTCGGACAACTGGAACCGGCCTTACCCGCGCGAAACGGCGGCGTTCCCGGTGCCGGGCTTACGCGACTACAAATTCTGGCCCGCCGTCGGCCGCGTGGACAACGTCCACGGCGACCGCAACCCGGTCTGCACCTGCGCCGGCATGGAGAATTATTCGTAGTCGCAGAAACGCAGCTTGCCACGGCAAGGCTGGTGAAAGGTCAGCCCGGCGGCATTTCAGCTGGCATAGGATGTTTATCCGACCTTCGCGTTCGTTGTGAAATACAGATTCCGTGGTAGCCTCAAAGGATTCCGTGGGGAAACACAAAATGACTTGGTTTCAAATTCATCGGACTCGGTGTGTGTTGGTCCTGGCAGTCCTGTCATTGGAGACGGCCCACGAGGGCTTCGGCGCGACCTGGTTTGTGGCGACGAACGGCCTGGATACGAACGCCGGCTCCAGCAACGCGCCGTTTGCCACCATCATGCGCGCGCAATCGGCGGCGTCTGACGGCGACGCGGTTTATTTGCGCGGCGGCACTTACCTCCTCAATACTGCGAATCTCTCGGCGACCAATCTGCCGTGGAAAGTGGTCAATGACATCAACAAGAGCGGAATCAGTTACCTTGCCTACCCGGGGGAATTGCCGGTCTTTGATTTTTCCGCCGTGCACCCGGACCCGCCGACCAATCGGGTGACGGCCTTCCAGGTCAGCGCCAACCGTTGCGTTTTCAAGGGGTTCGATGTGGTGGGTGTGCCGATCGTCATCACGAACGCGGGCACGCAGTCGGAATGTTTTCGGGTCAACGGGGGAAGCATGAACCGCTTCGAGATGCTTCGGATGCACGATGGCCATGGCATCGGATTTTATCTCACGGATGGCGCGAGCAACCTGGTGCTGAATTGCGATGCCTGGAACAACACGGGCATCAATGCCAATTCCTATGGAAACATCGACGGCTTCGGGATTCACGCCAGCCACAGCACCGGCGTGAGCAACGTCGTCAGCGGCTGTCGCGCTTGGAACAACAGCGACGATGGTTATGACCTCATCCATTGTTATGCCCGGGCGGTGATCGAGAACTGCTGGTCGTTTTACAACGGTTATTTCACGAACGGCAACCCGACCGGCGGCAATGCCAACGGGTTCAAGTCGGGCGGCTTCGGCGTCGGTTCATCGGCCAAGTCCTATCCGATTCCCCCGCCGCGCCATGTCACGCGCTTCTGCCTGTCGGTGGGCAATGGCGCGAACGGTTTCTACGCGAACTTTCATCCGGACGGCCTGGATTTCATCAACGACACGGCGTTCCGGAACAGCACGGATTACAACATGGTCTGCAACACCAACAACGTCAGCCGCACCAACGACACGCCGGGCTTCAACCATTACCTGCGCAATAATCTGGGGTTCATTTATTCCGGCACCAACCGCGTGACCTGGCTGGATACCAACCGCAGCGACGCGGCTTTCAACTATTTCACGTTGCCGGTAACCGTGAGCAGCAATGATTTCATGTCGCTCGACGAATCATTGCTGACGTTGCCTCGTCAGGCGAACGGCGACCTGCCTTACATCGCCTTCGCCCAGCTCGTCGGCAGCAGCGATCTCGTGGATGCGGGCACGAATGTTGGCTTTGCCTATGTCGGAGCGGCGCCCGATTTGGGCGCATTCGAATACGGCAGCCGGCTGCCCACGTTGACGCTGGCCAGTGCGGGAACCAGCCTGGTCTTCACCGGCGGCAACGGCCCCGTGGGCGGCACGAATTATCTCGTGGCGACGGCCGACGTGAGCTTGCCGATGTCCCAATGGTCGCGCGTGGCGACGAATCAATTTGGTTTATCGGGGAATTGCGTCGTCACGAACGGTTTGCCGATGAATGTGCCGCAACAATTCTATCGGGTCAGATTGCCGTGAGCTTCACGCGCCGAACTCTGTGTCCCAGTGGCTCAAAAAAATCATCGAGACCTCGTCCGGCCGCGCCACCTTCTCTCCGATCGAGGCCGAGAAGGCTTCCGGGTTCATCGGGGTCCATCCGTGGTTGATGGAGCACGGGCCAGGCGGCGGGGTCAGGCGCCGGCGGCCGTGCGCTTCGCCGTTTTGCGCCGAAACCAGGCCCAAATCAGCATCTGAACAAACATCGGCCCGAAGCAAAGCAGCCAAAACAAATTGCGCGGTCCGGCCTGGGTGAAGTCGAGCCAGCGATGGCGCGCGAAAAAGTCCCGGGCAACTGCATCGTTTACATGATTGCCCAGCGCCGCGCCGCCGCACGCCAGTTCGTGCGCGGCGACCATGCCGCCCAGCGCGGCGTGCCAGCCGAGCGCCAGGCCACCGGTGGCAATCCAGCCGATGGCCCCGCCGCCCAGCGCAATCGCGCCGATGGAAAAACCGCCAAACGCCAGCAGCCCGATGCTGATTCCGCCAAATGAAAGCAGCCCGATACTCACGGCGCCGGTGGCGATGCCGCCCACGGCAACTCCGCCGCTGGCATATAGAATTCCATATGCCCTTTCGCCGCAGGCAATCCAGCCGATGGCGGGTTGAATTTTTTCACCCGGCCGCCGGACCCGGCTGAACGAGCGCCAATGAACCAGCGGCAGGCCAAACAGCGTGGCGCGACTGCGGTATCCCCATGCCGGCGATGATTCATCGCCGAACAATTCCGGATGCTGCTGCCGTGCCTCTTCACGCAGTTGTCGCATCCGGCGTTGATATCGCCATGAATAACCAAATGCGAAAACAGCCCAGGCCAGCGCGATCGCCCAGACGAGCGCGAGGGCGAGCGCCGGGTGATGCTCCCACAGCCGCGGAGCCAAAATGCCGGTGAACAACGAGCACACGGCAAAAAACAAAATGCCGGCCGCGAGTATGACGAGGCCGAAACGCTTGACCAGGGCTCGTTCGTCTGAGGTTCGGGTATTCTTCAACGATTCGCGCCAGCCCAGGAAGCCGGACAGGAATCCCAGCGCCGGGCCGGTCAACACGCCGAACACGATGGAAATGAAACCGGTGCCTGTCACTGACGCGCCTCCTTTGGCGGCGGCAGCGGCGATGGCGGCGGCCTTGGCGGAAGAGGCGAGCGTGATGGGCAACGCCGCGAGGACCCCAAGGGTAAAGGCTTGCCCCGGGTTGGTCCGCGCCAGCGCGCCTTCCACAAATGCCAACACCTGTTCATGCAACAATTTCCGGCCGCGCGACAGCCGTTGCTTCACCGCGTCCTCACTCAATTCCAGATTAGCGGCGACAGTTTCGATGGATTGATGCTCACGATAGAACAGAATCAGCGGTTCGCGGTAGGTTTCGGGAATGCGTTCGATGGACCGCCATAAAATTGCTTCCTCTTCCTTGCCGATGGCCAGGTCGTGCGGCGGCAAACCGGGCGCGGGCGATTCATGGGCGGCATCCAGCGGCTCGGCGGCGTGGCTTGGCTCGCGACCCTGTTTTTCCAGCACATCGCAAATCCGATGGCGCGCGATTCCACAGAGCCAGGAGCGCAGCTTGTGCGGTTCGCGCAGGGTCGCCAGTTGTTGCCAGGCGGCAATGAATGTTTCCTGCGCCAGGTCTTCGCTCTGGCTCAGGCTGCCGGTGCGGCTATAAGCAAGCGAGCAGATGAGGGTTTGATAACGCGCCACGATCCGGCCGAACGCCTCGCGGTTGCCCGTGAGGCTGTCCGCCACTAAAGCGGCGTCACTGAAGGTTTCCAAGGTGTTCATCATTTCACCGCGTAAGTCAGGAAACGGGGGAAAAGGTGACAAAAAAGTTTGACGTAAAATTCACGCGTCGTTGCGGGAGCGCAGTTCGGCCCGGATGGCGGCCAATTCAGCGAGTGGTTCCTCGGCCGTGCGGTCCATCTGCCCGGCGCGACGATACCAATAGCGGCTGTTGGCCAGGTCGCCCTCGATCTTGTGCAGCACCGCGTGAATCCATGCGGCGGTGCCGTCTTCGTATTGCTGGACCCGTTCATGCGCGGCGTCCCACTTGCCGGCCAGAGCCAGTTCCACGGCCTGGAGCATATCCTCATTCCTCTTGCTCATGGCCGATGTTTTACCGTCAAACCGGCACGGCGGCAAGGAGCGGTGGCTAAACAGACGTCAAAAGAAAGGCAAGAAACAGTTGGCCAAGCTGGCGGCAAAAGGCAAATTGCTGGTGTCCCTGATGCACCATGAAAATCACTGAAATCCTGATGGCGGAACACTCGGTGTTCCATAACCTGTTCGACCACATCGAAACGGCCGTGCCCCGGATCAAGACGTTGGCCGAGGTGAAATCGCTCGCCACCGTCGTGGAAAAGCTGCATGGACCGCATTCCAAGACCGAGGACGACCTGTTCATCGAGCCGCTGGAGCATTGTTTCGAGCAGATCGGCCAGAATGAAACTTTTCACGCGGAACACCGGCAGATCGAGGACATGCTCGCCGGCGTCCATGCCGCCAAAACGCTCAAGGACGCAAAAAAAATACTGCTCGGCGCCATCAGCGCTTCGCGTAAGCATTTCGACAAGGAAGAGCGGATCGTGTTTCCGATGGCCGAACGGGTGTTGAATTCAAAAACGCTCATCAAACTTGGCGAGCAATGGCTGAAACGGCGCGAGACGGCGAAATAGCTTCGTAGCGGCGTGTCGGGAGACCGCCGCAAAAGTTACTGGCAGGATTTGCCGCGCTCTTACGCGACGCAGCCACGAAGTCATTCCAGCGCGGCATTGACCCCGGCCACCAGCGCCTCCACGCGCACGGGCATCGGAAAATCCGACGGCGCTTCCAAGGTGCAGCTTTGACGGGTCTTGTTTTGAATCAGCCAGAAAGCCTCCGGCCATTGCGGCCGGCTGGCCGGGTCAAGGTTCGGGTTGATGATTCCGTCCCGGGCATCGCGGCCTTCGATCAGCGGTGACAGGTCAATCGGGCAGACTTGGGCCGCCGCCTTCACTATTTTGCCCGCCAGCGGCGGGTGCCGGTCGGGATCCAATTCATAGACATAAAAGCCGTGCGACTCCCAATCCTCGTGCAGGCACAAAGTGATGTTGAAATCCGGCTGCTGTTCCAGCCAGCGGATATGCGCAGTGGTTTCTGCGGTCTGCGGATGGCGGTAGTCGCGGTTCAAGTCCACGCCGGCGGCGTTCTCTCGCCGGTTCAGCTGGAAGCCCATCGGATTCAGGCAGGGGCAGAGCCATAGCTCGTCGTACTCGGGCCACCGGTTTTCCCGCAACAGCTGCAGCGCGGCCAGGGGGCCGGCGGGCTCGTCACCATGGATGCCGGTGCTGACGTAAATGCGTGATGACCGGTGATTAATGAACGCCGCGGCCCGGCGCAGGGCGAACAGCCCGAACTCATCCTGTTGCCCGAAGGTTTCCACGGTCCAGCCGTGTTGTCGCGCGGCCGATTCGATGTCGCGCAGGACGGCGCGGATGTCAATCGTCTCGCCGTGATAACCGCCGTGGTTTTTGCCAAGTCGTTCCATGATTGGGAAGGTGCGGGAATCCAGAATTTATCTCCCTCTCCCCGCCAGACGGGGAGAGGGCCGGGGTGAGGGGTTTGTTTCCGTCGGACGTTTGACGGCCATTTCAGGCGGTGGGACAAACCGCTGCTCCTCCACCTGTTTTATTACCTGCACACAACCCGTCCGTCGTTGCAGGACATCCCAGATTGCCAGCAAACAACCTTCACGATTCTTGCGCCACTGATGATTCCAAAATCGCAATTCTTCAATGTCCTGTACTTTTAAATAAGTACTGCGCTTTTCGTCGTGTTGCATTTGTTCCGGAACACCGTGTTGAAAGCCATCAAGTTCGATGTCCAGCCGTGCTGCCGCACAATAAAAATCTAAAATATAGATACCCTTCGGATGCTGCCGTCGAAATTTGAACCCGGCAAAACGATTGTCTCGTAACGCGCGCCAGAGTTGTTTTTCTTCGTCGGTTTGGTCGTGACGAAGCTGACGGGCGATTTGAACAGCGTTCATGGGGATAGAGTGCGGGTTGTTGGGAAAAATTCAAGCCCCTCACCCCGGTCCTCTCCCCGCCGGGCGGGGCGAGGGGGAAATGAGCCGAGTCGTCCCCTGGCCGAAGATTAAACGGAATGGAATGGTTTCGCCATTCGCGCGAAGACGCAAAGAAAGCTATCGCTGATTCCACAAATTGACGGGGGTGCCAACTCCTGTTTTCACCTTGGAATCCGGTCAAACCGCTCGATCAAAACGGAACGAAGTTCATTCCAATAGGCACCGGAAGACCGTTGAAATTGCCAGTTTTTTCCCGCCATCCCCACGACCGGAGCCCAAAACCCGACGATCGTCTCCTCCGTCCATTTGAATCTAAATTCGCCCTCCGCACCCTGGAGAAATTTGAAGCGAACGCCCAGGTTATTGTTAAAGTAGAGCGGGATGATGGTGCCATAGAGAATCACCCCCGGATTATCATCGCACTCAAACATCATCCACGGATTCTTTTCATTGTCGGCCGTTTCAGGAATTCGAGGCAATGCTTCAATCGTCAAATCGCAGGAAGTCGACCTGGCCTCCGCCAGGACCACGTTATTGAACAAATGACATTGGCTGAGAATCGTGGCCAGCCGTTGGGCTTCCGCCCGGGCCTGCGCCAATTCCCGTTTGCCTTCGTTCTCGTTCCAGATGCAGTTGAAATCGGTTGCTGGCGGGTTTCGCACACCCAATCGGAAGGGATAACGGACCGGCCATTGCCCGGCGGCGGCTGGCGGCGGAATGGGGGGAACGGGATTTTTATAAACGACGCAACCCGTGGCCGGGAGCAGCACCAGGAGCGAGATCGACAGCGGAATGATCCGGGCGACAAATGTCGTGTTCATCACCCGCTAATTTAACCGGCTCGGCGCGGATGGATGAATTGATAATTTATGAAGACCTATTGTTTCGGTTGATATTCAGTTCCTGCCCGGCCAGGAATCTTGTGGGCGGAAATCAACCAGTCGTTACAGCTTCCGGCTCGCAGCTTTCTTGCCCGCAATCGCAGCCGGCTTCCTCCTGGTCGGAGAAGCCGTGACTGTCCCAGCTCGGGTCGAGGCCCAGGTCCTTGAGCATTTGCAGGTCCTTTTCGACGGGCTGGTTGAGCGTGGTGAGGTAGTTGCCAACCATGAGCGCGCTGGCGCCGGCCATGAAAATCATGCTTTGCGCATCGCGCAGGTTCACCGTGCGTCCGCCGGCGATCATGATCTCCTGCCGCGGCAAAATGAACCGGAAACAGGCGATGGTCTTCAAGATTTCCAGGACGGGCAGGGGCTCATTCTTCTCAAAGGGCGTCCCGGGGATGGGATTGAGAATATTGACGGGCACGACGTTCGCGCCGATTTCCTTGAGCGCGAACGCGAGGTCGCAGCGGTCCGCGCGCGTTTCGCCCATGCCGATGATGCCGCCGGAACAGATCTTGATGCCGGCTTTTTTTAAATAACCGATGGTTTCCAGGCGATCATCGTAGGTGTGGGTGGTGCAGGTCTGCGGGAAAAACCGGCGCGAACTTTCCAGGTTGTGGCCGTAACACTCCACCCCGGCCTCCTTAAGCCGGTCGGCCACCCGCTGATTTTTGATGATGCCCAGCGAGACGTCGGGACGCGTCTTGCCGCTGGCCTTCAATTCGCGGACGCGGTCGCAGACCTCGTCCAGCAGCGGGCCTTCGTTGAGTCCCTTCCAGGCGGCGACGAGGCCGACGGCCGTGACGCTGTTTTTATTCGCTTCCTCGGCGGCCTCCTGGACCGGTTCGGGGTCCACGAAACCGTATTTGGGCGAACCGGTCTGGTAAAACGACGATTGGGCGCAGAAGCTGCAATTTTCCGAACAGGCGCCGGCCTTGGCGTTGACGATGGAGCAGAGGTGGATCTTGTTACCCTTGAATTGTTCCCGGATGCGGTTGGCCCACGACAGCAAATCAAAAATGTCGACAGAACTTTCGAGCGCAAACAGCGACTGCGCCTCGTCGCGGGTGATCTGTCCGCCGTTCAAAACCCGTTCGCCCAGCCGGGCGATCCATCCGCGGGAGTCTGCGTCAACCTTTGTTCCTGTCATGGTTGACAGGTTAACACCGGGCAAAATAAACGCAAGCGGAGACCGGCCGGGGCAGTGTCCTGGTTCCGTTGTTGCAGCATTAACGCTACAACCGATCAAGACACTGCCCTGCCGGGCTGGGGTTGGCAGTAAAGCGGGCTATTCGATCACCTTGCCGAGGATGTTCTTGCGCGGGACCGCGCCGAAGGTGCGACTGTCGGTGCTGTTATTGCGATTGTCGCCCATGACGTAAAACTGGTTTTTGCCGACGCAAATGAACTCGCTCTCGTTCTTTTCATAGGCATAGGTGGGGGTTTTGGACAGCAGGTAAGGTTCGTGCAACAACTGGCCATCGATATAGACCCGGCCATGTTTGAGATAAATCGATTGCCCCGGCAGGGCGATGATGCGTTTGACCTCCAGTGTGCTGTCGCGCGGGTCTTTGAGCGCAACGATGTCGTTTTGCCGCGGCTCATTCACCAGATAGGCAAACCGGTTCAACCAATAATGGCCCGAGTCGGACAGGGTGGGATACATGCTGGTGCCTTGCACCTGGACGGATTGGCCGATGAAATGGGTGATCAACAAATAACTCAATGTTCCCAAGACCGTTACTATCATCAGGGCCCAGAGTTGCCGGAAAAACCACGTCCACGACAGTTGTATGACACGACCTCTGACGATATAGAGCCTTGGAACGGTGGGTGATCCGAATTGGGTTGAGATTTCCATATGCTTCCCCTTCAACGTTTTACATCAAAAATGAGACAGTTTTATACAACAAACTGTCCAGAATATAGACAACATTGTCCGGTTTGGCAACAAGAAAATGACACAATCCCTCTTTCGGGATCGGAAATTATTTGTTTACAGGGGTTTGTGAAGGAATTGTCGCTGCCAGGAATTGGGCCAGAGACGCGATTTGCATGTCCGAGAGTGGCCCACCATCGGCAGTGGCAAATGCGGGCATGAGCGAGCCGGCCTTGCCATGCGCCGTCCAGGTTTGCCAGAAATCCACATTGGTCGGGGTTTTGATCTGGTGTAGATCCGGCACCATGCTGGCGCGGTCGTTGGCGTCGTGACAGATGCCACAGACGGCATCGTAAAGCGGTTTGCCATATTTGGATTCACCGGGTTTCACGTGGCAGGCGGCGCAACTATCGCGAAAAATCGACTGCCGGTCGGCTTTGGCCAATTCCATGGCTTGCGCTCGCTCAGCCGGGGACTGGGTCGGCAGCACCGCTGGCAGGATGTTGATTTGCAGCATGAGTTGTTTAAAGCCTTTGTCGGTTTTGACGTTGACGGTTTTAGCCTGCGGGCCGGTTTTCCCGGTTACATTGACCGTGAGGCCAAACTGCCCATTGGAGCCGGGGGCAATGATCCACGGCATTGGTGGCAGTTGTGCCGTGGTACAGCCACAGGATGGATGAACATCCAGAATGGCCACCTTGTCGCTCGTCACATTTGTGAAGCTGAAACTAAATTTAGCTATGCCGGCATCCGCCGCCAAGTCGGTGTGTTTCGTTACGTCATCCCAGGCCAGCACACCGTCCGGCAACGGCTCGTTTTGATGCGAGGTATCCGGCACATAAACCGCCGGCGTGGCTGCCACGTCGTTGGTGGGATTGCCGTCTGCCGCCAACAGGTTTCCGCCCGCCAGACCGATGACGGCCAGGCCGCAGATTAAAATGTGCCATAATTTCATAATTGCATTCAAAACTAGACCATCGATTTCCATTTGACGAGCCCGGAAATGGACTGGTTACAAAACGAGGTAATATCTGAATTTATTGGCGGGCCGGGGCTTGAGAGGGAATGGTGGCTGCCAGATACTGGACCAGGGAGGTGATTTGCATTTCCGACAACGGGCCACCATCCGCGGTGGCAAATGCAGGCATCAGCGTGCCGGCCTTGCCATGCGCGATCCAGGTTTGCCAGAAATCCGGATTGGTCGGGGTTTTGATCTGATGCAAATCCGGCACGATCCCGGAGCGTTGCGTACCGTCGTGACAGATGCCACAAACGGCATCATACAGCGGCTTGCCATATTTGCCTTCGCCGGGCTTGGCGTGGCAGGTCAGACAATCGTCCCGAAAAACCGCCTGCCGGTCAGCCCTGGCCATGGCAACGTCATGCGCGCGCGCGGCATCGGTCCGGTCCGGCAGCATCATCGGCAGAATGTTGATTTTCACCATGAGTTGTTTGAAGCCCCGGTCGGTCCGGACGTTGACCGTCTTGAACGAAGGTCCGCTTCTTTCGGCCAGGTTGACGGTGACGCCGAATTGCGCGTTGGTGCCGGCCGGAATGAGCCACGGCAACGACGGCAGCTCCGTGGTGGTGCAGTGACACCCGGCCGCGGCGTCCAGGATGACCACCGGGTCCGATGAAACATTGGTGAAGCTGAAAGTGAAATGCGCCATGGTGACGTTCGCCACCAGATTGGTCTCCTTCGCCAGGCTGTCCCAGGCCAGTATGCCGTCCGGCAACGGCTCGTTTTGATGCGAGGTGTCCGGCGCATAAACCGCCGGTGTGGCGGCCACGGCGTTGGCGGGACGGCTGTCCGCCGCCGACAGGCTCCCGCCGGCCAGGCTATAAAGCAAAACCCACTGCCATTTCATGGCCGTAGAAACTGAACGGTCGACCCCCGTTTGACGAGTCGGAAATGATGGGGTGCCAAAACCTGGTGCCACCGGCGGGCGCTCCCGGAGGGCCGGACACCCGGAAGAGGCCTCTGCGAAACAGCTTTTTGCAGGGTGTAGCGTCCGGCCTGTGGCCGGAATTCAGGGTTTCAAAGGCGTGCATCGAACGCTACATGTTTTGCAGACCTCGCTGAACGGTGGACCACCAACGTTTGGTGGCCACGCTTCAGCCTGAGTTTGGCTATGACCGGTTCAGCGCGCTCAACACGGCACGCACCGAGGCGAGCTCAATGTTCGTGTCCACCCCCGCGCCCCAGCGGGTTTTCTCATTCGCGAGCCTGACCTGGATGTAGGCAATCGCCGCGGCTTCCTCGCCGGCGCCCAGGGCGTGCTCGCTGTAGTTGGTAATTTCAAAGCGTGGCACCCCGGCCTGGCCAAAGCCATGGACGAGCGCGGCCAACGGACCGTTGCCTTCGCCGGAAATATCCAGCGGCTTGCCATTGCGGAGCAATTTCGCGCGGCATTTGACGACGCCGTTCTTGCTCTCGGTTTCAAATCGCTTGAGCTGCCAGGGTTTGTCGCGCTCGATGTATTCGCGCCAGAACATCGATTTTAATTCGGCGGCAGTGACTTCGCGGCCCAGCTGGTCCACCGCGTCGTTGGCGATCGGGCCGAACTCGCGCTGCATATCCTTGGGCAGCACGATGCCGAATTCGTTTTCCAGCAGGTAAGCCACACCGCCCTTGCCGGACTGGCTATTGACGCGGATGACCTCGCGGTATTCGCGCCCGATATCCGTCGGGTCAATCGTCAGGTAGGGCACGTCCCAATGCTTCGGTTTGCCGTGTTTCCATTCCGCCAGGCCCTTTTTGATGGCGTCCTGGTGCGACCCGCTGAACGCGGTGAAGACCAGTTCGCCCGCGTAAGGCTGGCGCGCCGGCACCGTCATGCCCGTGCAACGTTCGTAAACCTTGATGATGGAATTCAGGTCCCGGAAATCCAGCTTCGGGTCGATACCGTGCTGATACAGGTTCAACGCCACGGTGACGATGTCCAGGTTGCCCGTGCGTTCGCCGTTGCCGAAGAGCGTGCCTTCCACGCGGTCGGCGCCCGCCAGCAAGCCGAGTTCCGTCGCCGCCACGCCGGTGCTCCGGTCGTTGTGCGTGTGCAAGCTGATGATGAGCGACTCGCGGTTCTTGATGTTCCGTCCGATCCACTCGATCTGGTCGGCATAAATGTTCGGCATCGCCACCTCCACGGTGTCCGGCAGGTTCAAAATCATCTTCCGTTTCGGCGTCGGCCGCCAGACGTCCATGACCGCCTCGGAAATTTCCTTCGCAAACTCCATTTCCGTCGCGCTGAAGCTTTCCGGTGAATACTGGAGCATGACGTCCGTGCCCTTGAGCCGGGGCAACCGGTCCTTGATCCACTGTGCGCCGCGCACGGCCACCTGGACGATTTCCGGTTTGGACATGCCGAACACCACCCGTCGCTGGGCGGGCGAGGTGGAGTTGTAGAGATGAATGATGGCCTTTTTGGCGCCCATGAGCGATTCCACGGTGCGTTCGATCAGGTCCTCGCGCGCCTGCACGAGCACCTGGAGCCACACGTCCTCCGGCGCGCGTTTTTCCTCGATGAGCCGGCGGTTGAATGCGAACTCGGTGTTGGAGGCGGACGGGAAGCCGACCTCGATTTCCTTGAACCCGGTTTTGACCAGGGTCTGGAACAGTTCGAGCTTCTGGCTCACGTTCATGGGTACGGCGAGCGCCTGGTTGCCGTCGCGCAAATCCACACTGCACCAGATGGGCGCGCGGGTAAGGACGCGGTTGGGCCACTGCCGGTCGGGCAAGGCGACCGGCGGGAACGGACGATACTTTTTCAACGGTTTCTTTTGCATAAACTCAGGCGTTGACCGGATTAAACCACGAGGAAATCCGAAATTCGAGAACCGAAATCCGAAAATCACCCCGCCCGCCTTCGGAATTCGAACTTCGGGCTTCTTTCGGTATTCGGTCTTGCTGCACGTTTTTCATGTTCATTCAAGGTTAAAAACAAAAACCCCACCGCCGTTTGGCAGTGGGGTTCGCTAAATCTTGTGAACGAATCAGAACCCGACCGCCGCGCGGCGAAGCAGCGCGTTCAGCAACAGGTTCAGATTCAAATTGCGATTCACGCCGGCAAGTTAGCCGCCATCCCCGACCGCGTCAAATGGTTTTTAAACCGGAGGTTTCCGGACTGAGGTGGTAACCGGCCGAGGTGAAGCGCGGCGGCGCCGCTTTTCGACTCTCGACGCGTGCCGCCGGGTTCAACTATTCTCGCTTCCATGAAAGCATCGGTGTTCCGCGCTCTTCCGGACTTTTTTTTAGGGCTGGCCTTGGTTCTGTTTCCCATCACGGGCGCGCTGGCCGGTGATCGGACAGAAAGGGTTCAAAATGACAAGGTGCTGGTGGTGGCACAAACCCTGGCGCCGGGCGAGACCCTGGCCTTACCTGATGGACGGGCTGGCGTCCTGGTCTATCTCAACGCCGGGTCGGTCGAAGTCGTTCCTTATTCTGCGGGTTTGTCCAGGACGAACACAGTCAAGCGGGGGGAGGTTATGTTTCGGCCATCCGTGGACGAGCCGGCTGCCGCGGCGGTAAAGAACGCCGGTTCGACCGCTTTGCAATTGGTCGCGACCACCTACCTTGGGAAGGGCGGTTCGGAGACGTGGGGCCGGGCGGGGCTGGCGCCGAACTACCAGGTGTTGTTCGAGAACCAGTACGGGCGGGTTTACGACATCCGTGTGGCGGCGGGAAAGAGCGAACCGTTGCACAGCCATCATGCGCGCGTCGTAATTTGTCTCTCGGGCGCGGAGTTGATGCATGAAATGCCGGACGGCCGGAAGGAAACCGCCACCTTGAAGACCGGCGAGGTCGCCTGGCGCCCGGCCGCCACCCACGTCGGCCACAACCTGGGCCAGACCGATCTGTGGGTGATCGCCATCGAGCCGAAGTAAGGCAGGAATGGAAATTCGGGAGCCTGGCGCCTTAACTCAATGGCCCCTCTTAGGGCCCAATTCACCCCTCAAAATCCCCATTGTATCCCTTATTCCTGAGGTTTTGGCCATTTTCGGTTAAATATTAACCGAAGATCAACGCGCTAAGAGTTATGAATCCGAGCAAATCTTGCCAGCAACCGGAGCGGTGGACGAAGGCGTTCAATGCCAGCCATTTTCAGGTCAAAAGCAAAATTTTCCTGGGTTTGTGCATTGTCCTGGGCGCGGGTTTGATTTCCGTCCCGGCGGCGGACACGCCGGCTCCGGCGGCTGTTCGTGCGACGGATGCCCCGTCTCAGGCCGCCGTTCCTGCGACCCTGGAACAAAAGCCGGATGAGTGGAACCGTCCGCAACCCTCGCTGACCCCGGCCATGCGGCGTTCCCCGGTACTGATCACTCCGTCCGGGATCGAGAAAAAACCTCGTCGCCTCTACGCGGCTATCGGTTTTGGGAAATGCTGAAGGCGGAACCGGCGGGTGAAGCGGCACCGGGGAAAGGTTCAACTGAGAATTCAGAACTCGGGTTAAGTTTCCAGCTTCAGTGGTCGATTTGAAATCTGCGGTTGTTCGCTCTCATCCTTCGATCCGCCGGACGGAGCATGCCGGCGCGGCTTATCTGCCAAGGAAGAGATCGGGCAGGGTTCCGTCAGGTTTCCGGGGGAGGCGGGCGGCTTTCTCGAAGGCGGCGACGATCTGCTTTTGCGCTGTCGTTGACAGGACGTTGACCCGGTCGCTGAACGGGCCCAGATCGTCTTTGATTTCGGAACCGAAACCAATGTTGTTGGTGAAGACGAGCAGCCCGGACGTCGACGAGGCGTAGGGGAAGTAATAGTTCTGTTTGTTGTTGAAGGCGGTGCAATCGATGAGAACAATCCGGTCCAGATTGTCGTTTTCGTCGAATCCTTTCTGGCCTTTCTGGCCGTAGTGATGGTCGAAGGCGATGCAGTTCTTGACTGTGTGCCGGCCTTTGCTGTTCGCGCCACCCAGTTTGAAGCCGTTGCCATTTCCACCCCAGTTGTCCATGTGTTGCGCCACCGTTGTTCCGGCGGCCTTCGGATGCGATTGGTTCAGGTCGAACAGGCTGGGGTCTTTCGGTTTCCCGTTCACCCGGTCGTACTCGCCGGTAAAGACCTTGGGATCGCCCTGGTGCCACGACCAGCAGCCGGTCACTTCCACGCCCACATCGGTTTTGTAGAAATCCCAGCCGTCATCCGCGTTCTCCCATGCGCGGCAATTCACGAACCGGTTTCCCGGACCAGGATTCGAGCGGCAGCCGAAGCCGTCGGCGTCATTGCCCGGCGCCGGTTTCCCGGTATCGGCGCGGAGCGAATAGGGGTCGAAGTTCCGGTAGGAATCGCAATTCCGGACGAGGTTGCTGCTGGCGAGGTTCCCGGGATTGGGCATTCCGCTCAACAAACCGATCTGGAGGCCGGTATTCCCATTGTACCGCGTGACGCAGTTCTCGATGAGGTTCCGGCTGCCGCGGATGTGGATCCCGAAGGACCCGGCCTTCTCAACCGTCAGGCCCTTGAGATGATATCCGTCGCCGGTGAGGGAGATGCCCTGGCCGGAGGCGGTGTCGATGCCGCGCAAGGCCGAGAAATCCAGGACGACTTCCTTGCCCGCTTCAGCCCAAAGGTTGATCGTTCCGTCGCCGCCCGGGGTGACATCCCGGTTCGTCCGTCCCAGGAACAGAGGTTGGGTGCCGAGGTAACGGCCGGCTTTGAGAATGATGGTGCCGCCTTTTGGCAAACCGGCCACGGTTTGAATGGCGGCAGTCAGTTGCTGGAAATCCGAGACCGGGATGGCGCCTGCCGGGGTGTCGGCGCCGGCCGAGAATGGCAGCCAGGCAGAAAGAACGGCGATGAAAAACGGGATGAAGAGCGCGGCGCGCATGTTGGTTCATAAAATCACCCGCCACCGGCAATTGCAAGCCCGGCAGTTGTAGCGCCATTTGGTACCTGCCACCGAATGGCAGTCGGTTGGACGTTCGAAAGGGCAGCACTTGCGGATTGCCAATCCGCGATGCAGCAGACTATCAGTCTGCGCTACCTGGGTTGCGCCTTGCAGCGGCGGGTTGAATTATCTTGCCAGGGCGGCTGCGGGTGTTTACGAACGACACATGCGTTTGCGTAGTACAACCAGCTTGCCGGGGAGCCAAAGCCATGAATGCATTCAATGAAACAGCGGACGAAGCGCTGCAGGCCATCCGGCAGCGCGCGGAAGAACTCAATATGAAGGGTGTGGCCATCGTGGCGGCCAGCCAGGGTGACCGCGTCCAATCCTGGCTGTCGAAGATGCTCGTGGTGGGGATTATGAAAAAGGGGCCCACGCAAGACGAGCCCGAGATGAACCTGATTGCCATCGCTTATTCCAAGGCGGCGGAAATGGCGGATACCTTGAAAGCCAGCGGTGGCCGGACACCGCCGCTGAAGGGTGAATTCGGCTGGCGAGGTGGAGTCATTGCCCGGGGAAAAGCGGGCTACCTGTTCGCCGCCTTCAGCGGCGGCCGTTCGGCGGACGATGTCCAGGCCGCCCAGGCCGGCCTCGATGTTCTGGCCAGGACGTTGTAACACCGCGCAATTTTTTGCAGGGCCGAAGTGACGAGGCTTCGGCCGATTTACGATATGGGATTTACGATTTACGAGTTCCTCCACATTTCCTGCTCACCGCGCAAATCGTATATCGTAAATCGAAAATAATCAGCCTCCCGGCGTTGGCTCCGATTCCTTCGACGGATGACCAGCCAATAAACGTCGCGCTCTCCCAAATCCACGTCGTCCGGCGGCTTTACGGCGCCCGTACCCGGAAGTAACGCTCAACCGAGGAGAGGGTGTTGGTCAGGTTGATGGTGGTGATATCGTCCAACTGCGCCGGGATATTGGTCAGCACATTCCAATTTCCGGCCGTGAGGGAGTTGCGGAATTCGACGGTATAGGCGAAGCCCCCCTGGGCGTCGAAGGAAAAGCAGATTTGATTGCCAACCTGATGGACGCCAAAAATGACTGGAGGTGCAGCCACCGTGTAAGTAACGGCCAGGACCGGAGTGGTGACCGGATCTTCCCGGGAGCCGACCTGCTCACCGGTGGCCGCCGGTTCACCGGACGCCATCAGGATCCAACCAAGGTTTGAGCCGGGATTGTTCACCCACGTTTGCACATCGGCCGTCAAACCCGGCGCATTGAACGTGTTGACACCGCTGATCAGCGAAGCCGCGGCACTGCCATCGGAGATAAAATCGGTTCCCGCCAGGGCGCCGCCCGCAGCCCAGGGAGTGGGCGAAGGAGTCACGAACCGGTTGTTCCAGGTAGCTTCGGATTCACTCCAGCTGGAGAGCATGCGATGCAGTTCGAAAGTGGCGCCGATCGGGTGCAAGGTGACGGTCAGTTCGAGCGAAACGTCGTTGATGATCGCATTCGTCGGCAGGACCGACAAATCAAACCGGAAGAGGGCGCGATTGACGGGCGAACCGAAGTTAGCGACCCCGATGGGAAGGGAAGTGTCGCTGCCGAAATTCTGGTCCGGCACGTTGCTGCGCATGGCGGTGTCGGCGACCGGCACGAGATTGGTGGTCTGGGCCCGGGCAGCCACAGCGGGAAAAAACAAGCCGGTGGCGAAACCAAAAGCCAAAGTTCTCGTAATCATAGGTTTACAATTCCAGCCGGTGGGGCCGGAAAAATGTTGACTGAATTTACGAGAGTACGAGCGTTGGGCGCGCGAAAGGTTCCCGATTTTTTAGCCGATAAACGCCGCGTGGACGGCCTTCATCGCCGCTTCGCCCTTGGCCAGGTCAATTACCACCGAGATTTTAATTTCGCTGGTGGAAATCATGTCAATGTTCACGCCTTCCTTCGCCAGCGTCTCGAACAGTTTTCCGGCCACGCCGGTGTGGCTCTTCATGCCGACGCCAACGATGGACAGTTTGCCGGTTTTCTCGGCGGTGATCACGTCGCGCAGGCCGAGCTCTTTTTTCAGGCCGTCGATGACCTTTTGCGCCTTGAGCAGGTCCGGCTTGTCCACGGTGAACGAAATATCGGTCTGGGGCGTGCCGGTGCCGTGGCTGATGTTCTGGACGATCATGTCCACGTTCACGGTCGCGTCGCCGAGCGCCTTGAAGATGCGGGCGGCCACGCCGGGTTTGTCGGGCACGCCCACGAGCGTCACCTTGGCCTGGTTTTTGTCGAGCGAGACGCCGCGCACAACGACGCCTTCCATGCTTTTGGTTTCTTCTTTCACAATGGTTCCGGGGTTGTCATTCAGGCTGGAGCGGACTTCAAAGACCACTCCGAATTTTTTGGCAAATTCCACCGAGCGGCTTTGCATCACCTTCGCACCGAGGCTGGCGAGCTCAAGCATCTCGTCGTAGGAGATTTCCGGCAGCTTCTTCGCCGTCGGCACGATGCGCGGGTCGGCGGTATAGACGCCGTCCACGTCCGTGTAAATCTGGCAAAGGTCGGCCTTGACCGCGGCCGCCAGCGCGATGGCCGTCAAATCCGAACCGCCGCGGCCCAGGGTGGTGATCTGGCCCTCGGGCGTTTCGCCCTGGAAACCGGCGACAATGACCACGTTGCCTTGCTTGAGCAGTTCGTGGATTTTTTTCGGCGTGATGTTTTGGATTTTGGCCTTGGTATGGACGCTGTCGGTGACGATGCCCGCTTGCGAGCCGGTCATCGAAACCGCGGGCACGTTCAGGCTGTGCAGGGCGATGGCGGTCAGCGCGATGGTCTGCTGCTCGCCGGTGGCGAGGAGCATGTCCATCTCGCGTTCGCTGGGCAGCGGGGCGATGTCCTTGGCCAGCTTGATGAGGCCGTCGGTGACGCCGCTCATGGCGGAGACGACCACGACGACCTGGTCGCCCCTTGCGCGGGATTGGGCCACGCGGGCCGCGACGTTCTTGATGCGGTCGGTGTTGCCCACCGAAGTGCCGCCGTATTTTTGAACAATTAGAGCCATTTTCAAAAAGTATCCAGAATTCAGGAGCCAGAATCTAGAATCGAGCGGGCGTATGATTCCAGGATTTTGCTCACTTCTTCAAGTTGTTGGATCAATTCGCCGCCATTTCCGTAGTGAAGGTCGGCGCTCAAGATCAAATAATAACGGCATTCTTCCAGTGAGCCTTGAGCTATGTTCAAAAACCTGACCTTGTCCGGCTTGCCGCGCTTTTTGAAACCTTCGGCAATATTGGCCGGAATGGAAATCGCCGCTCGCCGAAGCTGGCTGGTTAAACCGTAAACCTCCTTGTTTGGAAAATTCTCGGTGAACCGATAAATACCGAGCACAAACTGATGCGCCCTTTGCCAGACAATCAGGTCCTCAAAGCTTTTTGCGGGCGGACGCGCTAGCCGCTGGTGCCCATTCTGGATTCTGGATTCTGGCTCCTGAATTCTCATCTTATCACTCAAAATTCTCAACGCGGATCATCACCGGTTTGCCCTTGATGACCGGCAGTTTGGCGATCTGGTTGAACGCCTTTTTCACCGCGCCGTTGGTGGCGTAATGCAGCATGAAAATCAGCGGCACGCTCTTGCCTTCGTGGCCTTCCGGCTGGATGACCGACGAAATCCCGATCTTTGAAGCGCCAAAAATGGCGGCGATCTTGGCCAGGGTGCCGGGCCGGTCCACGACGCTTAGCCGGACGAAATATTGCGACACGACGTCGTCCATCGGCACCACCGCGCCGGAACATTCATGGGGAACGAACGGCGGCACCCGTTGTTTGGTGCCGGACTTCAAATCGAGCGCCGCGTCCGCCAGGTCGCTGAGCACCGCACTGGCCGTGGCGTCCTTCCCCGCGCCGCGTCCATAAAACAACGTGTCACCGACGATGTCGCCGCGCACGAACACGGCGTTGAATACATGGTTCACGCTGGCCAGCACATGCGCGTTCGGCACAAGCGTCGGATACACCGAGACTTGAACCCGGCAGCCGCCTTGGATCTGCTTGATGATGCCGAGCAACTTGATCGTGTAGCCGAGTTTTTCGGCGAACTGGATGTCCAGGGCGGAAATATGGCGAATGCCTTCGACGTAAATTTTCTTCGGGTTCACCCAGAACCCGTGCGCCAGCGACGCGAGGATGCCAATTTTGTGCGCGGCATCGTGGCCGTCGATGTCCAGGTCCGGCGGCGTCTCAGCGTACCCTTGCTTTTGCGCGTCGGCGAGCACGGTGGCGAAGTCCGCGCCTTCGAGCTTCATCCGGGTGAGGATGTAATTGCAGGTTCCGTTGACGATGCCGTAGAGGTGGGTGATGCGATTGCCGACGAACCCTTCGCGCAGCGATTTGATGATGGGGATGCCGCCGCAGACGCTGGCTTCATAATACAGGTTCGTGCCGTGTTTTTTGGCCGCGGCAAACAGTTCCTCGCCGTGGGCGGACAGCAACGCCTTGTTGGCGGTGACGACCGGTTTGCCGAGGGCCAACGCGGTGAGAATCATCGTCCGGGCGATGCCCGTGCCGCCGACGAGTTCGGCAACGACGTCCACCTGCGGGTCATTGACGACGCTCTGCCAGTCGGTGGTCATGAGCGAACGCGAGATGGGATAGGGCCGTGGTTCGTTGTAGGCCTTGACGGCGAGCTTGCGGAGGTTGACCCGGACGCCAATGCGCGAAGACATGAGGCCGCCGTTGAGCTGGAGGGCGTGAAACACGCCGCTGCCCACGGTGCCGCCGCCGATCATGCCAAGGTTGACCTGTCGCATAGGAAAAAGGAGTTTGCCGCGAAAACGGGCAGGGGACAATTCAATTTTAGCCATTGATGGACTCGGATAAACACCGATGGAAAGCCTGCCAGCAGCAGAGAACCGAACCATGAAATAAGCCAAATAACCGCCACCACCTCGGGAAAACCCGCCCGCGAATGTTCGATGGTGAGCATCGGGCTGGACAGGGGGCGACTATTACCGTTGTTTCGGCAAAGGCAGGTGGGGGAGGGGGAGAACTGATTTGGTATAAACCCCATTGGATCAAACAAAAAACCGCCTGCGACTGCGCAGGCGGTGTTACAGGACCAACCAAAATTGAACTAAACTATTATGAGGCCAGCCGGCGTTGGAGGACAAGCAAGCCCATCAACCCGCAGATTGCGAACATGAGGGTCGCGGGCTCGGGAACACTGGTCGGGGTCAATTCTTCGGCAAATGACACCGAGCCGACAAATGTCATTTTATAGCCAAAATCCAACGTGCCCAGGTTCGGGACCGGGTCGCCGGAATAATAGTCGATGGACCCGACCCAATCGCTGCCGACCAGCGTCGGCACGGTCACGTTGGCATACCATAGATTATTGGCCACGGTGACATTGGAGAAGGTGAAGGGCTTGTTCATCGTCACTTTGACATGGTAATCGGTCCAGGCGACTCCGGTGTCATTGTCAATGGAGTGGAGCAGGGTCAGGGCTGGATCGGTTTCCGTATCCGTAAGAATGTTGCCCAGGATATGTCCCGAGTCGAAGAGGTTATGGGTTCCATCAATGTTCAGCAGGAACTCGTTGAGGCCGGTTGGTTGAAGACCATATGCCGAGCAGGTCAACACGCCGTCGCCATCATCGGCGAGGGTCTGGCTGACGATATTCGCGTAGGTGAAGGTGGTGCCGGCGAGCAGCGCCCCGAGCATGGCAAGAATCCTGAGCTTCATAGACAACCTCTGAACGGACGGTTTGTTTTCCATCAATCACCAACTGAAGCCAATGGAAGTGCAGACGGATTGCTGCGCTGGTCTTAAGGGTTCGGTCGGGACTGATTTCTGATTTTCTGATTACGGTTTTGCTTCTTCCGATGAGCCTATCCGGATCCAGAACCTGATTCAAGTGAATGTTATTCACAATCAATATTACATGTCATTGTCTTATGATTCACAAAAGGTTAGATGCCCGGGCGGGCGACGGGGATTTAGCGAGCGGACACGAATTACTTTGGTCAAACCGGATGGGATTTGTGATCGCGCAGCCGGCGTCACATGAGTTTTTCCGCCCAGGTTTCATCCTTGCGAAGCTGGCGAGCACGGACGATTTCGGCCATGACCCGAATTTAGGAAATGGCGGGAAGACCGAAAGATTCTCCCTCTCCTTGGAGGAGAGGGCCGGGGGGGTGACGGTTGTTCAAGCTAATTTTTCTCGTGGGTTTCATCGGGTGTGTGGTCGCGTCCACAACACCAGCAACGCACCGAGAAAAAACAATACGGCGCTGTAACCAAATGCCACGTTCGTGCCCATCGTTGTCCACAAGGCGCCGACGATGATGCTCGAGAGGAAATCACCGACGCCGTTCACGGTGGCCAGCACGCCGAACGCCATGCCATGGTATTCCTCGCTCACCAGCTCCGCGCAAAATGAATCTTCCAGCGTTTCTTCGATCGCCACATACATGCCGCTGAGGATGAAAATGATGCCGAGCAGCGAGATGGTCATCGGCGCGGCCACAATCAGCAACGCCATGACCGCCGCCAGCGCGTAGCCGGATGCGAGCACGTACGATTTTTTGAAATGGTCCGCCAGCCAGCCCGCCACCGCGGCGAACCCGGCGTAAAAAATGTTCCGCAACACATAAAACCCGACCGCAACACTGGCGGCCTTGGCCGTGCCCAATTCCGGCGCGAGCTTTTGCGTCGCCAGCAGGATCAGCAGCGTGGGGGCGAAGTCGCCGGCGCCGAAAATGCCGACGGCGACGAGAAATTTCCGGTAAGGTTGCGGCAGCAAGCGCAGCCGTTCGCCGAATGAAACGTGCGACACGGGTTTGCGTTCCTTTTCCCGGACGAAGAACGCGATCAACCCGGCGGCGCAAACGCCGGGAATGAGCGTCAGCAGGAACACGTGCCGGTAATTGTGTTGCAACGCGCCGAGCAACACAAAGGCCGTGGCCGGGCCGACAATCGCGCCGATGGTGTCCATCATCCGTTCGAAACCAAAGGCGCGGCCGTAGGTTTCCCGGGTGACGGCGGCGGCGAGCAGCGCCTTGCGCACGGGTGTGCGCACACCACGTCCCAGCCACGCGACCGACCGGGAAATCAGGATATGCCACGCCGCGGTGGCCAGCCCGAAAGACGCGGTGCCGAGCGCGGTGACGAGATAACCGGTGACGGCGATGGGTTTGCGGCGTCGGAGTTTGTCCGTGTAAAAGCCGGACGCCATCTTGGCGAAGCTGGACAAGCCGTCGGCGACACCTTCAATCACGCCCAGCCATGCCGCGGCGGCGCCCATGGACGCGAGGAACGCGGGGAGGACAGTGGTGGCGATTTCGTGCGACCAATCGCTGAGCAGCGAGGCCAGCCCGATGCCCAGGACGGTACGATTGAGCCAGGGAATTCGTGAACTCGGAGAGTTGTCCGCCATAGTTAACGAAGTGATAAGACCACCATTCAAGATTTATGATATCCGATTTGCGCGATGGATGCGAATCCTGAAATGCTCGTAAATCGTAAATCCAATATCGTAAATTTCAGCAGTCTCGCGGTTTTTTTACCGGTCAGCCGATGAGGAGCAGGATGGCCATGCCGACGATTGTAGTCAGGAGGGTGATGGGGATGCCGAACCGGGCGTAGTCCCAGAACCCCACCTCGCAATGGCCTCGGGCGGATTCCACGACGATGATATTGGCGACCGAGCCGAGGATGGTGAGGTTGCCGGCGAAGGTGGTGGCCAGTGCCAGCACCTGCCACATTAGGGCCGGATTGGTGAAGTTGGGGATCCATTTCCCGGCCAGGAGCACGAACGGCACATTGGAAAAAATGTTGGATCCGGCGACAGAGAACCACGCGAGATTCCAGGCCTGCGCGTTTTGCGTGGTGCCGAACACGCTGCGCAAGTTCGAGTAAATCTGGTCCGGCAGGCCGGTGAGGTTCAATCCTTCCACGACAACGAAGAGCGCGGCAAAGAACACGAGCAGATGCCAGTCCACGAGCTTGAGCACCTGGTGGGTGTCGCGGCGCGCCAATACCATCACGAGCGCGCCGCCGGCCAGGGCCGTCCAGGCCAGGTTGCAGCCGGCGACAAACCCGGCGAACACGAGCGCCAGCGTGGCCAGGGCAATGATCATTAACGGGCGGTCAAGCGGGCGGGCGGGGGCTTCGCTTCGCTCGATCCGGGCCGTGCGTAACATCTTACTGAAGCCGACCCGGAGCACGGCGTATTCGATGGCCAGGCCGGCCGCGGCCACGGGCAGCAATGCCGCGGAGAAATGCACGAACGGGAGATGCGAGAGGTTGCCGATGATCATGTTCTGCGGGTTGCCGACGAGGGTGGCGACGCTGCCGAGGTTGGCGCTCATGGCCAGGGCGAGCAAATATGGGGGCAGCGGCAGCCGCCCGCGCGCGATCACGGCGACGACCAGTGGCGTCAGCATGAGGCACACCGTGTCATTAACCAGCAATGCCGAAAGCGCGCCCGAGGTGAGGATGAGATAAAGCAGCAATCGTTGCGGAGTCTTTGCCACCCGCAGGATGTACCCGGCCGCCCAGTCGAAGAAACCGGCCAGGCTCAGGTACGCCGAGATGAGCATCATGCCCAGGAGGAGCACGAGCGTGTTGTAATCCACCGCACGGTAGGCCTGTTCGGGTGTCAACACGCCGGTGATGACCATCAGCACCGTGCCGAGCAGCGCCGCGGCGGGACGGTTGAGCGGGAGGATTTTCAACTCCCGCCCGCTGATGAGGACGTAAGTGAAGGCGAAAATGGCAATGGCCAGGATTTCCCGCGTTTCGTTCATGGCATGCGCGTCACGCAATCAGCGTCTCAACTTGGCCGCGAACGCACAAGTCCGCGTCCGGCCACGGTTCAATGGCGGGCCGAAGGTTCCACGGATCATTTAATAAGAGTTTAAACATAGGTATTGAGTAATTGACAACTGGACTTATGGTAAGTGCATGAAATCACGGAATTTGGCATGGTTGGTTCTGGGGTTGTTTTTCTGTTCCGGTGCGACGGCGCTCGTTTACGAAGTGATTTGGTCAAAGTTCCTCTCGCAGATGTTCGGCAGCACGATTTATGCGCAAACCGTCGTGCTGGCCGCATTCATGGGGGGGGCTGGCAATCGGCAATCGGGT